>Ga0181574_10004494_pt1 | contig 12100 bp, 10 predicted proteins | sample 101ome_24_FD_145600 | JGI IMG/M metagenome (GOLD analysis project Ga0181574, IMG submission 145600) | Coastal salt marsh microbial communities from the Groves Creek Marsh, Skidaway Island, Georgia - 101410AT metaG (spades assembly) | ecosystem: Environmental > Aquatic > Marine > Intertidal zone... | reverse complement strand
AGAAATTCATGGATGCCGTTGGAAGAATGGCACCGCTCACGGATACGAAATTGGGGCTGGTCGGGTCCATTCAACACCTCCACCTTCTGCCGGACTTCCACGATCGTCTGGAACAAGCAGGCTTTGATGTCACCATCCCCATCGGAGGCGCACGGCTCTCCTTTCCTGGACAAGTCTTGGGATGCAACTACTCAGGAGATGACCCTTCTATAGGCCACTACCTGTTCCTCGGAAGCGGTGATTTTCACCCCATTGGACTGGTGTTGCACACGGGCAAGCCCCTAGCTATGCTCGACCCGTACACGGGCGAAGCCGAAGAGATGTCACTGGAGCGTATTGAGCGAATCCTCCGCCAACGCTTTGGCCTCATTATGAGCGTTCAAGACGCTCAGTCCTTCGGCATCCTGATTGGCGAAAAACCAGGCCAAATGCGGCGAACACTCGCCCTTCGAATGAAGCGTATGTTGGCTCAACACGGCAAGAAAGGATACTTGCTCGCGCTTGAGCACGTAGGTCCAGAACTGATTGATTTCTATCCTGTGGACGCCTTCGTCAACACCGCTTGCCCACGAATCGCCATCGATGATGCTGTCAAATACCGCAAGCCGCTTATCACACCGTTTGAACTAGAAGTGGCGCTCGGTGAGAAGCAATGGGAAACAGGATACCAATTTGATGAGATTCCCTGAATCCATGCGCAGGACCTATCAAAATGGGTCTTGAAGCCCGTTTGAACAACCACATCTTTTAGAACGGTTGACATCAGCATTCCCTTGATATGACGGGATACTTGGACCGCATCGGGGCTGGGCTCATCATCGCCCACCCAGAGAGGTTGGATTTTGACCACGTGCCGGAAGAACTGGTGGGTCGTGAAGACATCCAGACGGCGTTAGCGTCCAAATTCACCACCGTTGGCTCACCTGAAGGCGCTGCCAGAGCGGTTATCACAGGACCTGTGGGAAGCGGCAAAACGGTGTTAGCGAAAACATTCTGCCGTGATTTGCAACGCCACCTTTCGGGAAAACGAGAAATCACGGTTGCTCACGTCAACTGTCGCAATGCCTCAACCAGCATGCGCGTTGCACAGCGCATCTTGCACCAGTTTGACCCAGGCCACCCCGACCGCGGCCTCTCAATGGGCGAGTTGTTGCTGAGTTTGCGCAAGATGCTGCGTCGAACCTCAACCCATTTGATCGTGGTGCTGGATGAAGTGGATCACATGCTCCGACGGTCGGGCGATGAGTTGCTCTACCAACTGCTTCGTATTGACGAAGACCAAGAGGGCTCGGGGACTGTGTCGCTTATTCTCATCAGCCAGGAGCAGGTTCTCGATGTTCTGGAAACGGCCGTGCTCTCTAAATTCGGACAGTCCAATCACGTCCGTGTGCCACCCTACACCGTCGAGGGGCTCGAAGCTATCGCACGCCAACGAGCCGAAATGGCGCTTGTTCCAGGGACATGGGATGAGGGTTTGATTCGGTTATTGGCCCAACGGGCTGGCGAGAGTGGCGATGCCCGCCGCGTCATTGAATACCTGAGCAGTGCGGCAGAGCGAGCAGAATTCCGGCAGGACGGTCATGTTGAGAAAATCATCACCTTAGACGACCTCCATGCAGTCAACGAGCGGTTGGCAAGCGATACAACGAATCGCCTTGAAATCGTTGACGACCTGGCCCCTCAGGGCATGTTGGTGCTCTTGGCCATGTGCCGGAGATTGCGTACGCAAGAGTCGATGACCATGGGCGATGTTGAACAACTCTATGCCGTGGTCTGTGAAGAGTACGAACAAAAACCGAAAAGTCACACGACGCTGTGGAAATACGCAAAGCACATCGAGCAAGAAGGCATCATTTCGACGAGGGTTGCCACGGTACCAGGCGGGCGAGGAAGGACAACCCATCTGAGCATGCCACACTTCCTTCCAGCCGACCTCGCAAATCGACTTGAATTGCTTCTCCCCAAGCGTTTGCGCCGTTGAAACAGCCTCCTTCGCAGACGATGGGGCTAAATACGGGCCATCAGTCGGACAAATCCCGAGAGGTGCTCACATGGCAGAATTCATCGCAGTGGTCAACGATACCAATCCAAAGAACGGCGGCAGGTCGTACGCCCTCAAAATCACCGGAAACAATCACGCACAGATGCTCGGAAAGCGAATCGGTGACGTGGTTGACGGGTTGTTTGTAGGAGAAGGCGACAAGACGCTTTCAGGATACAAACTTGAAATCACTGGCGGGTCCGACAAAACAGGCACGCCCATGCGTCGTGACCTCGAAGGCGGCAACCGACAATCCATCCTCGTCACCCAATCAACGGGATACAAGGGTGAAGTGGTTGTCCACAAAGAAAAGGGCGGTGGCAAGAAGCGCTTCCGATACAAGCCCGACGGGCTTCGCAAGCGCCGAAACTTCCGCGGCAACACCATCACACAAGACACGCGACAAATCAACCTCCGAGTCGTTGAGGCTGGAAAGAAGTCGCTTGACACCATCCTCGCAGCAGAGGCTGAGGAAGCATCGGAGTGAACCCGAGAGGGTATTCGTAGGACATCAGGAGGGGGAGCATGGCACGAAAGCTTCCCGCCCAACCAGAAGTGAACATCGGCCTTGTCGGCCATGTTGATCACGGAAAAACCACCTTGACGCAAGCGCTCTCGGGCGTTTGGACCGACACCCACTCCGAAGAACGCAAGCGAGGTATCTCGATCAAACTCGGGTACGCTGACACGGCGTTCTACCAAGACTCCGATGGCCAATTCTATGCCACCGGTAAGCGACCGGACGGTGGAGACGACCAAGAAAAAGAATTGAAGCGCGTGGTTTCCTTTGTCGACGCTCCCGGTCACGAGACACTCATGGCCATCATGATCACGGGCGCCTCCATCATGGATGGGGCGATGTTGATGGTGGCAGCGAACGAAACTTGCCCTCAACCTCAAACACGAGAACACCTGATGGCCCTCGAGATTGCAGGGATTCAGAACATCGTCATCGTTCAAAACAAGATCGACCTCGTTTCAAAGGAACGGGCTATGGAGTCACACAAAGAGATCAAAGCATTCCTCAAAGGAACGATTGCAGAAAACGCACCTGTTATCCCCGTTTCGGCTCACCATGACGTGAACCTTGACGTGTTGATTGAGGCCATTGAGGCCACCATCCCCACACCGGACCGGTCAAAGGACCAACGCTCCATCATGCATGTCGCCCGTTCCTTCGACATCAACCGCCCTGGCACACGTCCATCCAAACTGAAGGGAGGCGTCATCGGAGGAAGCATCGTTGAAGGTGAGTTTTCAGAGGGTGACGCCATCGTCATCGGCCCTGGACGGAAAATCGAGAAGGGGAACAAATCCACTTGGGAACCCATTGAAGCCGTCGTCAGTAGCATGCAGGGCGGTGGATTGAACTTGGAGACGATGCACGCTGGGGGCTTGTGTGGCATGGCCACCTTCCTTGACCCGTCCATCACCACTTCAGACAACCTCTCGGGTCAAGTCGTCGCCCGGAAGGGAGACCTGCCTGAAGTCCACTCAAGCGTCTCAATCAGCGTCAATTTGATGTCGCATATGGTCGCAGGCGATGGAGAATCACCGGAAAAAATCCAACCGCTTCGCAACAACGAGATGCTCATGCTGAACGTGGCAACCGCCACCTCCGTTGGCGTTACGAGGAACGCGGAGAAAACGCGAACCGACCTCGATTTGAGACTGCCCATTTGTGCCGATAAAGGGCAACGAATCTCGCTCTCACGACGTATCGGGTCCCGCTGGAGACTGATTGGTTACGGCACCATCGAATGAGGAAGGGCGATGCAGCGCGTGCTCATCGACGCCTGCGGCTGGGTCGCATGTATGGATGCACAACTCAACGTCGAACGGGAGCTTGAGGCTCTGTTTGGCCCATGCGAATGGATCGTTTTGTCTGCCGTGGAGCAGGAGTTAACCCAACTGCATCAAGACCGACCACGAACAAAACCACTCCTGCTCTCTATGCTTCTGGGGAAAGCGACGAAGATGGCAACGGAAGAAGCGACCCACACCGATGATGCCATTTGGGCTCTTGCGGTTGAGCACGGATGGGCGACCCTAACGGTTGACACCGCTCTCAAACATCGTTTGTTTGAAGCCAACCTTCCTGTTGTTGAAGTTCGACAAAACAATCACCTCTACCTCATTGATTCGCTATAGAACGTTCAAGGTAGAGTGAATAAGACATCGTCACCGTGGCCGTCAAGCCACCCAATTTTGACACCAGCATCAATCCAAGCATGCGCATAATTGATGGCACCAAACGCACGAACCAGGTCCCCTGTCTCCAGAAAATGACGAGCATCAGAGGCATAGTCGTCCGCCATTCGCAGCATCACGGCAAGGTGGCGCTGTTCATCGCTTCCATCAGCCACCAGTGGTGTTGCCTTGGCTCTGGCTCGTTGCGTGATATCGAGGTACTTTTCAACCCGTTTGGTGGTGACTACCTCGTGGTCGTTGGTCACTCCCCTCCCTCCTTTTGGCGGCGCAAAAGACGCCGTGCGTCTTCACTTCGCCCGAGGGCTTCGTACAATTCAATGGCGAGAGAAAGCTTGCCAAGATCTTCGGCTTCTTGGGCTCGTAGGAACATTTGACGCCGCTCTTCCCAACTCCTCGCCATGGCCGCTTCGGCGACGGCCTTGTAGCGCCCTTCCCGTTCTGCGTCAGCAAGGTGCGGTGCAGTCCAACGCCTCACCAAACCGTTTCGGTCAGCCGTTGCCATCGCATCGGGGGTGCAGAGCACGAGAAGATCACCGAGGTTCATGCGTTGTGTCAAAGGCGGTTCCTCTTCATTGCTCAACCGAGGATTGGTCAACGATACGAGGTGCCCCTCAATGCCCAGAACCCACCATCCATCTCCGCTGCGTACAGCGTTCATCGGCTCGAGAGAGTCGCTTTCGATTCGTTCAAGACTGTCCCAGCCAAATGGATGCGGGACGCCTTCCCACAAACCGCCGTCGCCGCTTTGCAACAACAGCCTACCGTCTTTGAGAGTTGAACACCAACTCCAGGCTCGATCCTCGATGTTGCGTTTCTTGTCATCGCCCGTCAATCGTCCGCACCACAACACGCCCGATGGATCCTGCCAGAGAAGATGTTCACGGTCCAGCCAACCAATCAAACGTCGTACTGGCCCGCTCTCAACGCGACGGATACCCCTTCCTTCTTGGGAAAACAAGTGAATTTGTCCAGCACGCCCTGCAAGTGCCCAACCTCCACCGGGGCGTGCCGAGAGGTCGCTGAATCCACCCGGCGTGCTTCTACCTTCGTTCATCAGCGAACCGTCCGAGGTGCTCATCAGGTAGAAACCGTGGGCTGCAAGCACGCCGATGGTTCCCTGAACAACCTGAGCAGCGTGGACTTTGAACGGTACCTCGACTTCCCAACGAACAATGCCGTTTGCCTCAAGGAGGATGACATCCAATCCGGCGCTCACTAGCACCCCTCCTTCTGCAGCAGCGATGGTAGCAATACGAGCCTTTGCCTGCCAAGACCAAGCGATGTTCCACGTCATCAAAGACCACCTCCTTCCAGGGCACCCCATGCAATCAATTGGGCCCGAGCAGTTTGAGTAAGTGAATAGTTACGACTCCTGCCCGATTGCCGTACTTGGAGAATACCGTGCTTCAAGAGGCGGTTGCTAATTTGAGAAAGGCGGGCTCGTTTGACGTTTAGGTGTTGCAGCATGTCGTTGTCTGAGGGAGAAAAAGGGCGGTCGTTGGCAACGCCGACGACGTAGGCTTCTACCGAATTCAACGAGCCGAGAAGATGTTTGTCGAGAGGGAAACTTTCCCGTGGGCCAAACGTGCTTCGAGCCCTCGCCTCAAAAAAAGCCATCAAGCGTTCATGAACAGGCGATGGCGTGTTCGCAGATGGTGCAAGCGAGGTGAGCAGGGCCTCCAGGAGTTCCATGGTTTGGCCTTGTTCGGCGGTCGAACCGAGGATTGGCGATGGCTGTTCCATCAACGGGAGTGGCATGGGTTCCATCTCTTCGAAATGTGCTTCGTCTGTGGTCATCTCTTCATCCACTCTTGGTTCAGGCAAACCAATCTCGTCGTGGATCAAAGCCGCCGATTCCTCCTCTGGAACGGGCCCCGGCTTCACCTTTGGAAGACTGGATTCATCCACCCACAATTGAGCGGATTCAGAATCATCCTGCAGCGTGCCTTGTCGTGATTTCGCCTCCTCTCGAAATTCGTCTTTCACGCCGAGGTAACTTTTGTTGCGGTCAACGAGACGTCCGAAAGGACCACTGGTAGGTAGTGAATGAGACAACGAGGGGTCGGAAGCATCGATGATGGAGGGCATGAACGGAGGAGGTTGAAGTGGTTCGTCGTTTGATTGAGCCTCGTCCAATGCACCAATATCCAGCTCAAAAAGCGACATTGGAGACACGTCCTCGCCCTCGTCCGGAGACGGGGATTCCTCGTCCCGTTGGTCCCAAGGTACCGAAGCGTCAATGATTTCGGATTCATCAGGCATGCCTTCAAACGATGGAAGCGTTTCTTCCTCCACCTCAAATCCATTTGCGCTAGGTGGAGGGGTCATGAGCGTTCCCAGTTGGTTCGGTTCCTCTCTGGGTTGAGGTTTGGCAGTTGAATCAACATAGGGTTGGGCAGAAGCATGGGGCTGTTGCATCCTCAAAGCGTCGACGGCGTCACGGAGCATGGCGATGACGGATGCGGGATAACCATCACATGCATCGAGAATGGTGTTGGCATCTTGGACCGTGAATTGACTCTCAAGCACGCCGACTTCACGCAAACGCTGCTCCACCAATTCCATCACGTCATTTGCGGAGAACGGTCCGAGTTTGAAAGCTTCAAACCCATTGATCACCGTAGCAGGCAGTTGATGGCGTTCCTTGACATCACAAACAAGCACCACCACGGCCTTCAAACGCTCAAGAGAGGAGTGCGCATCCCGAAGGGCAACATCAACCACAGAAAGGTCGCTGGCGGGCACATCAATCACTACAAGAGGGAGTTTGTCCGAATAGCCATACATTTCCGTGACGAGACGGTTGACCAGTTCGTTTCTCCCAACGGGTGGCTCGCCCCCGATAAGTTGCTCATAGCACATCTCAAGCATCGCCTGGGCAGGGGAGTTAGCGGGGAGATGATCGATGGAAATGTAGGCCCCTGCATAGGGTTTGAGGCATCGGACAAGCGAGGTTCGCCCTGAACCCAATGGACCTGTAAGCATCACTCTGCGGGCAGTGCCGAGACGTAAGTAACTCCTGAACAGTGCGAACTGGTCTTTCCTTCCGACCAATTTTGTGGCGTCCCCCGATTCGAGCGGACGGCTTGAAAACGGATTCACATCCAACAGAGGTAGGCCGAAGACATGCGTCTCTTTCACCATAGGCGTCCAACGGACTCCAAGTATTTGATGTTTCATTCAAGTAGGCTGTCCAAGAAACCTGTTAGAAGGCGTTAGGGCCGAAGCGGTCGTTGATTTAGAAGGTAGATTAACGGATAGATAACGTATTTCTAACGCGTTAGTGGACCCGTTAATCCCGTTAATCAAAGACATCAAGGGAGGGCGATTGGTTCAAGGAAGGCCTCCAACACCCATACACAGGGGGAACACCATGCCCGTGGAAAACAGTCGGATTTCAGGCCTCTACAAGATGACGGTCGAAGAACGCCGGCACCTCGTCAGTGAAGCGGCTGATTTGACTCCAGAACAGGTCGACGCCTTAGCAAACTACGGCGAATTGGACGAAAGCGCTGCTGACAGGATGATCGAGAATGTCATCGGCACCATGTCTTTGCCAGTAGGCGTCGCCACCAACTTCACGATTGACGGAAAGCACTACCTCATCCCCTTTTGTGTTGAAGAATCGAGCGTCGTGGCCGCTGCATCCAACATGGCGAAACGGTGCTTGAGCAAAGGTGGATTCACGACCAACAACGACCCGCCGGTGATGATTGGCCAACTTCAAGTCCTCGACATCAAAGACATGGACAAGGCCATCGAGGCGATTGAAGGAGCGAAAAGCGACCTCATGGCCTTCTGCAACGATGTCCCCTCGAGGATGATTGCCCTAGGTGGTGGTTGCAAAGACATCCTCACACGCCAACTCACGACGGAACTTGGGGAAATGCTGGTGATTCACTTGCTGGTAGATTGCAGAGACGCCATGGGAGCCAACGCAGTCAACACCATGGTGGAACGTGTAGCCCCTACCGTTGAAGAATTGACCAATGGACGGGCCCATCTTCGCATTCTCTCGAATCTCGCAGGCCATCGCTTGGCCAGGGTGCAAGCCACCTTCACTCCAGAAGAGATGGCATCCGATGGCACCAGAGAGGATGGCTTAGCTATCATCGATGGTATCTTGGAAGCGCACATCTTTGCCGTCGAGGACCCTTACAGAGCCACAACGCACAACAAAGGCATCATGAACGCCATCAGCAGCGTGGCGCTCGCCTGTGGACAGGATTGGAGGGCGATTGAGGCGGGATGCCACGCATGGCCAACGATTCAGCACGGAAGATACACCTCCATGTCCGTTTGGAAGCAAGACGACCAAGGAAACCTCGTTGGCAGCATGGAACTTCCGATGGCCGTTGGCATCGTTGGTGGCGCTTCCAAAGTCCACCCAGCCGCACAAGCGAATCTCGCCATCCTCGGTGTTGAAACAGCCCAAGAACTCGCTGGAATCATGCTTTGTGCAGGACTTGCGCAAAATCTTGGCGCCCTGCGAGCGCTCTCAACCAAAGGCATCCAGGCAGGGCACATGAAATTGCACGCCAAAAACATGGCCGTCAGCGCAGGAGCAGTCGGTGAAGAAATCGACATCCTCGCTTCTCGACTGCAAGCCTACGAGGGTCACCGTTCACAAACGCTGGTTGAACAATGGCTCAAGGAATTGCGAGGGGTCTAAGTTTATTCTTCCTCACTTAGGGGGAGAGAAGCCTGAACTGTGCCTCCTTCGGCCCCCTCTTCACGCAACACATCGTTTGCCCCCAGTTCATCGAGAAGACCCGAGGATTGTACTTGTTCTCGGAACCAGGCTTTGACTTTCTTTCGGTCGGTGTGAGGGCAACCAAAGGCTTCGGAAAATCGCCGAGTCGTTGCAAGTCGCCGAGTGTTGCCGTCCTTCCGCCGGTCAACCATGCCCAGTTGAGCAAGTTCACGAACGTAGTCGTAGGCTTTCTGACCCAGAAGTTCGACCAATCTTGATTGAGGCATGGGCTGGTGGTAGGCGATCAATGCAGCAGCCTTGAGGAGTTTTGGCGGCATGTCCGTCTTGGTCTCCTTTGGCAAATGTGATGCAATGGCTGGCTTCACCTCCAAGGCCCAACGATCGCCAACTTCTGCCAACTGGAGGGCACCTCCTTTACGCCGACGCAGTGTTGCTTGAAGGGAACCCAAACAATCGAGCATTTCTTCCTCATCGTAACCCAGCGCTTCGGACAACTCTGGAACGGACATGGATTTTCCCGAACTGAAGAGCGTCGCCTCAATCAGCGTTTCAAGGGGCGTTTCCGACATTTTCTAAACCTCCTCATTCCACCAACCAATCATGCTCGCTCAGGTTTTCTCGGGCCTCGGTAGCCTCAGCAACTTCAACCGCTGCTTGCTGCGCCTCAACCTTTGCTTGGCGGCGTTGTTCGCGCTCTTCTGCCCGACGTGCCCGCTCGGCGATGGCCTCCATCCTGTGCTCGGAACCCGTGCTTTGGCCCTCAAGGCCTTCAGCATCGCTGGCCATCAACGCTTCAACAGCATCCAACACTTCGGTGAACGATGTAATGCTCGGCCACAAATCCTCAATCATGATGTTGGATACGGCTTCTCCCTCTTGTGAAATGCTGGCCATGCGGCGATGCGTAAGGAACAATCCTGCGATAAACGAGGCCACAAAGGCCTCGCTGTCGGGATCTTCAATCCCACCACCGAACAAAGAAACCAACATGGGTTTCAGCTTCTCCATCACCGAAACCAAAGGCACCGATGGAGAACCTCGTTCAGCACATGTTTCCTTCAGGGCATTCCAGCACCGTTCGATGTCTCCTTCGAGATCTTCGTTGTGCATGCGTCCGCCCACGTTTTCAAGATATTCGCTAAGTTCACGCTCATGCTCCAAACGGTTGATTTCACGCTGTTTCAAATTCTCAGCATCGTCCGCTGCATCCTTGAATGCGGAAAGCAACTCCGCAAGCGTAACTGGTCGACCTTCATCGCGCCGAACACGCTCGTCAAACAACGTTGGGAGAACATCATCGGCAGCACCGTCAAGAATAGACTGCGTGAAAAAATAGGCTTCATCATCGTAGTCTTGCTCCCATCCAAAGGAGAGGTCGTCGCCCCATTCCTCATCTTCTTCTGGAGGTTGGATTTTCTCAAACAAGACCGCCGACTGGTGATGGAGCACTTCCCATGAGAGGCGAATAAGGCGCCCACATGCGGGGAGATCAAGATTTTCTTCCTCCTTCACCCGCTTTGAAAACACTGTCAAAAAGGTAGACAGGTCAACGTTCCACGGGTTGAACTCTTCCTCCCGAACCAACGACAGCACCAACGCTACAGAACGGTCAAAGGGATCGTGAAGACTCTGATGTTCCGCTTCTTCAGTAGCGGCAATACGGGCGATGCGCTGACCAAACAACTCAGCGTCAACCTGGTCTTCACCATGAGCGAGAAGTTCGTCGATGACCTCCTGTTTCAGAAACCATCTGTCCAAAGCGCCCTGCTCATCTGCCATGCTCCCACCTCACTCGTCCAGTTGTTCTGCCATCGTTGATTCCGCATCAGTGGTTTGTTCGCCTTCCTCGTCGTCTTCTGCTTCCAAAACTTGTGCAGCCACCTCGGCACGTTCATTGATGTCTTCCGTTGTCTCTTGCGTCCGTTCCATCAAGTTGCCAAGGCTCGGCGCCTCCTCTTCGTTTTCCGAGGACTGAAGATGAGGAAGCAACCCTCCAAGACTTCGAGGCACATCCAATTCATCTGGTACTTGCGGCATGTCTTCGGCGGCAGCAACCGCATCCATGATGCGGGATTCGTTCTTGGCAGCATCCTTCTGGGCCTCTTTGAGGGCAGCTTCGCCAAGAGCAATGGCGTGTTCCCGGTCGAAGTCGAGGATGCGCCGGCTGCAACCATCGCCACCGTGAGTGATGCCGATGTGGTGGTCGGCCAATTTCAGCGAGACTTTGCGGAGAGTGACCATGATGAATTGCGCCCGCTTACTGCGGCTGCGACACATTTTTGCAATTCGTTCGGCGTTGTAGGCATCCAAGTTTTGGTCAACCTCATCGAAGTAATAGAAGGGGCTTGGGTCGTAATCTTGAATCGCAAATATGAGGGCCAGAGCCGCCATTGACTGCTCACCACCGGACAACTGTTGACGGCTGACTTTGGAGGATTTGCCACGTGGCTGAGCCCAAAGTTCCAACCCTCCCTTGAAGGGTTCATCGGGATTTTCAAGGAACAACTCGCCTCGCCCACCATCGGAAAGTTCGTTGTAGGACTTCTGGAAGTTCTCGTTGACCTTTTCAAGCACGTTGAGAAGACGCTCTTTACGCTGGGTTTCAAGTTGGTCCGTGATCTCAATGAGGTGTTTTCTTCGAGTCTGGAGAGTTGCGAACTCATCTTTCATCAAATCAAGACGGGCTTGGCATTCGTCGTACTGTTGAATAGCCATCATGTTGACGTTGCCAAAGTCCTCCAGTCGGCGTTGAAGACGACGGAGTTTGCGTTCCAATTCACCCACATTCTCGAGGTTGTCAGGCATGTCGTGCAGGGAAAGGCCAGCGTCAATAAGCTCCTGAGCCATCAACTGGACCTCCTGCTCTTTCTCTGCGATGGTGCGGCCGAGTTCGTAAGCCAAACGGCGATGGTTTTCTGCTTGCGTCAGGCGTTCTTCATTGCGAACACGCAACGTGGCTCGCTGGTCGGTGAGTTCCTGACGTTCGTCTTCCAAACCTTGGTTTTCTTCAAGGTACACCGCTTGTTCATCCTTCTTCGCTTTCAATTCCATGCGATCGGATGCGAGGGTGGCCTCAAGTTCATCAACACGTTCAATGCGGGATTCTTTGTTGGCATTGAGCGTGATGATGCGTG
>Ga0181574_10004491_pt1 | contig 12110 bp, 5 predicted proteins | sample 101ome_24_FD_145600 | JGI IMG/M metagenome (GOLD analysis project Ga0181574, IMG submission 145600) | Coastal salt marsh microbial communities from the Groves Creek Marsh, Skidaway Island, Georgia - 101410AT metaG (spades assembly) | ecosystem: Environmental > Aquatic > Marine > Intertidal zone... | reverse complement strand
GCGCCCGCCCCAGTCACCCTCGACCAACACCGTCGAAGTCTCCACCATGGCTCGCACCAAGCAGACGGCCCGCAAGTCCACGGGCGGCAAGCGAGTACCGGAGCCGCGGGAACGGAGGGGGCGACCAGGATGGCCGTCCCGTGTTGTTTAAGCCGCGCCCGACGCGCCACGCGAGGCACGCGCCTGTCCTGGCGCTTCTTCTTGGACGCCTTCGTGCCGAGAGAGGAAACGTAGGACGTTGAACGCGCGCGAGCCGCGCCAACGCCGCCCTGCGAAGATCAGACAAACCTTCCCCAGGGCAAGCCCTCCCGCGTTGGTCCCCATTCCCCCACGCCTTCCCCCCCAACCCCTCCCCTCGTCTCCAGGGCCCCCCGCAAGCAGCTCGCCACCAAGGCGGCCCGCAAGACCGCGCCCACCACCGGCGGGGTCAAGAAGCCCCACCGCTACCGCCCCGGCACTGTCGCCCTCCGTGAGATCCGCAAGTACCAGAAGTCCACCGAGCTTCTCATCCGCAAGCTCCCCTTCCAGCGCCTCGTCCGCGAGATCGCCCAGGACTTCAAGACGGACCTCCGCTTCCAGTCCTCGGCCGTGCTCGCGCTCCAGGAGGCTGCCGAGGCCTACCTCGTTGGCCTCTTTGAGGACACCAACCTCTGCGCCATCCACGCCAAGCGCGTCACCATCATGCCCAAGGACATCCAGCTCGCCCGCCGGATCCGCGGTGAGCGCGCTTAAGCGCCTCGCCTCAGGGCCCCGGCCTCACGGCCACCACCACCGGTGTTTATTCAACACCACCAACCCCACGAAGGCACGAACTGCCAACTGTACGCCGCCCCTCGTCGTCCCCATCCCCCTCATGCGTCGTCCCCTTCCCCATCGCGTCACCGCGGTTCTCCGTCTCTCCTCTATTCTTCTACCTTCCTCTTTCAGACGGTGTCTGACCTGCGTCGGCGGGTTGTGCTCAGCCTCGGTTCGCCCAGGAGCGTCCCCTTGCATTCCCGCGGACACCCGAGGCCGCGCCCGCGACGTATTTGTCGCGGGCGCGGTGTGGCTGTGGGACGCTGGCGGGTTCCGTGAGTTGGGGCGGCGAGGCTGCTCGAGGGATTCAAAGAGCGGAAAAGACACCGACCAGCGGTATCTTACTCACTCCACCTCTCCATCACCCGCCCGAAGCGCACGTCCCTCGTGCTCAGAGGTCGATCTCGAACGACTTGGTCACCTTGACGCCGACGCTGCCGCCGGCCGAGATGGTCGCCTCGGCGACGAGGTCGCCCTTCCCGAGCACATCGCCGGTGTTGGTGAGCTTGAGGACGGCCTTGTCGAGGACATCGCCACCACCGAGGTTGAGGTGGGCAGTGGCACGGAGGCTGTTGTCGGCATCGAGCTGGTGGATAACAGTCGTCTGGTTGGTCTTGCCGCCAAGGGCGACCTCCGTCTGGACGGTGGTGTCGTCGTTGACCTTGTAGCGAAGGCCGACGCGGGCGTTGTCCACGTTGAAGCCGGAGTAGCCCGAGAGGTCGTACGTGACCTTGGCACCAATGTCATCGCTGATGTCGAACAGGGCACGCATCGAGTGCTTGTTGGCGCCAAAGTCGCTGCGGCCCGTGAGGGCGACAGCGGTGTCGTTGACATTGATCGAGGTGCGCATCTGACCCGAGAGGCCCTTGTCCGTGACGTTGTAGACGAACTTAAGGTCGTCCCTTTCAGCCGTGATGGACACGGCCTTGTTCGACACGTCAACGTCCTTGCCGCCCTTTGAGACGGTGGCCGAGGCCTTCACCTTGAAGGTGAGGTCCGTCTTGTCGTCGTTCACGTTGATCGTGACACTGGGGTGGGCAGCGACGTCGCTCATGTTGTCGCTCGACGTCGTCAGGGCGACTGAGGGCTTGGCTGCAGGCGACGAGGGGAGGTAGGGATGGGGATGGTGGGAGGGATGGAGGCGGTTCGGGCGCGGACTGGACGGTGAGCGGGATCGATGGCGGACCGCACAGGACGGAGTTGGAGGCGGGGGCCCTCGGCGGATTTCTCCGACTGACATCCATGGGCGACGCTTCCGGCAGCCAACTGCCACACCGTGCCTTGCTGGCAGGCTGACAACGGCGGCGGGGGCGCTTCACCGCCCACGCGTGCCACACTCTCGCGGTAGAAACATCTTCGATCGACCGGTTCTGGTCCGTGTTCCGCTGCAGTCATGCGGAGACCGGCAATTCGGGGAGCTAACACCGGCCCGTCCATGCCTTGCCGTTGACCTCCCGCCCCGTCGTTCTTGGGCTTCTTTCGCCCATATTTTACAGCGCAACGGATTGATCGCTCAAATAACCATTCGAAAATTGGCTCAAAGAACGTCGGAAGGGACAGAAACGGCGGTTTTCGGCCTGAACGCCAACTTTCGTCGTTCCGCGTTCTCGGGGCCCAGTGGCCTTTTAACGCGGCTTCTTCCGACGCATCACGTATTTTCGCGTGCGTTGGATTGATCGAAGTGCGGAAAAACTCCCCATGTCGCGCGCGTCGGGCTACCGGGTCTGACGTGGCCCACGTGTCCCCACGCGAGGGGAAGGCGCCAGCGCTCGCCGGAGAAGGAGACCATGGCGGAGGGTGAGAGAGAAGCAGCGACGGTGGCAGTAAGTTTGGGGCGGGAGGAAGGCGCGGAGGGCGCGTTTCCCTCCAGGCGAGGATGACGGGAGTGCTCGAAAGGCCACCTTCCTTCCTGGCGGGGTGAAAGAGCTGGCGCCGTGCTCTTACCTCCTCACCCCGGCCATCAGATCGTTGTGTGCGTTGCTAAGAGGTAGGAAGAACCCCGCCGCGCCTTCCGCCGCCTCCTCTCTGGGCCGGACATGCCTCGCGGCCAGGCGCCGACCCCCTCTCACCTCACCGCCGCAGCCCTGACCAACCCCCGCAGGCTCCCACCGGCAGCCGTGTCGTCCACCCCCCCACCTGACGCGTGGGTCACTGTCGAGGTTGGGCACCGCGTTCCGCTCTATTTTCTCGGCGGCGGCGGCGATGGCGACGACAGTGGGAAGAACGGCCCCGCCCCCCCCCCGGTTGCACTCCTGCTGCACGGCAACGGCTTCCACGGGCTCGCCATGGCCCCCCTCGCCCCCGCTCTGCTCGCCGCGGGCTTCTTCGTCGTCTCCCTCGACTTTCGGGGCCACGGCGCGTGCGGCATCGGGTGGCGACCCGGGGGCGCGATGCCGCCACCCGACACTTCTCACGCGACCCTCGCCCGCGACGTCGCCACCGTCATCCGCGCCCGCGGTTGGGGCGGTCGGTGCGCTATCCTGGGCCACTCGCTCGGGGGTGGGGTCGCCGCCCTCGTCAGTCTCGCCTGCCCCGGTCTGGCCTCGGCGCTCTTTCTCTACGAGCCTGTCTTGCCAGCTCCCGCCACTACGGGGTGGGGGAGAGCAGCCGCGGGCGATGCGGACCCCGCCTGGGGGAGCCAGGCACTCATCGACCAGGCTCTAGCCCGTCCGGACGCATTTTCGTCGCTCGACGCGGCGCGCGCGAGCCTCGCGAGCGCCCGTGGGCTCCGGCAGCTGTGCCCCGAGGCGGCGGCAGCCCTCGCCGACGCATACTTTTGGCAAGGTACCGGTGGGAGAGAGGGCGGAGAGCACGGGACCTCCCCAGTCTTCCATCCCCGCTGTCACCCCCTCGTTGAAGCGGCCGTCTACGCCGGCGGCTACCCCGGCGCCCAGGGCGAGCCGTGGGGCTGGGGCCGCCCCGAGGACCGGGGCGACGCGCCGGCGGCCGACCGTGACGAGAACACCCACGTCTTCTGGCGCCTCGCGGGCGTCAACGAGCCCGTAGCAGTGGCGCGCGGCCGCGTCGGGGACGGCCCCCATGCCTCCCTGGCACATGCCGCCGCCGAGATCGCTGCGCAGTGCCCAAAGGGAGAGCTCGTCGAGTTTTTGTCTCTCCGGCACCTCGGACCCCTCGAGGACCCGACCGCCGTTGGGGCCGGCGCAGCGGCCTTCTTCGTCCGGGCTGGCGCAGGGCCGAGGGGAGGTGCGGGGGAATCGAGAGCGGGCAGCCCGGCGAGTCGGCTTTAGAGGGCCGGGAAGTGGGTGGAGAAGAGGGTAGGCTTGTGAGTGGGCTCCGACACAGATTCATCGACGTTCTTGTCAACTAGCGCCGTCACCCCGCAAATGCACCCGCGCCGTCGCCGACCACACTACTTCGCCTCCGCCTCGAACGCGCGCCGGGCTCCGTCGACGCAGTTGCGAAGGAGCATGGCGATGGTCATGGGCCCAACCCCCCCCGGCACCGGGGTGATGGCCGACGCGACGTCGGCGGCCTCGGCGTAGTTCACATCTCCGACAAGGCGGTATCCCATCTTGCGTGACGCATCGTCCACGGCGTTGATCCCTACGTCGATCACGACACATCCCGGCTTGAGCCAGTCGCCCCGCACGTGTTCGGCCCGGCCGAGGGCGGCGATAACGATGTCGGCCTCACGGATGATGGACTCAGCGTCCGGCGTCCGCGAGTGGACCATCGTCACCGTAGCATCGCGGTTTTGCAGGAGGAGTGCGGCGGGGAGGCCAACGATGTTGCTACGCCCAACAACGACGGCGCGCTTGCCGGCGATAGGCACGTCGTAACGCTCAAGGAGCTCGATACAGCCCTTGGGCGTGCACGGAACATACTGGGGCTCACGACCGCGCATAGCCAGCATGCCGATGTTGGTCGGGTGGAATCCGTCGACGTCCTTCTCGAGCGAAATGGCGTCGAGCACGCGAGCCTCGTTGACGTGGTCGGGGAGGGGGAGCTGCACGAGAATGCCGTGCACGGCGGGGTTGGCATTGAAGTCTGCCACGACCTTGAGCACCTCAGCCTCTGTCGCGTCAGCCGACAGATCGGCGCCAAAGGACGCGATCCCGCACTCCTCGCACCCCTTCTTCTTGGACCGCACGTACGTCTGCGAGTCCTTGCGCTCGCCCACGAGGACCACGGCCAGACCGGGGGTCTTGCCGTACTTAGCCACCAGCGCATCAACGTCCGCCTTGATCTCGGCACGGATCGTCGCCGACGTTGCCTTACCGTCGATGATCCGTAACGCTGGGAACGTGGTGGCGGGGGGTGGTGGGTTGGTAGGGGGGAGGGGCGGCGTGTGGGGGCCGTGCGATGGCGCGGGACGATCCCCCACGACGGGATGACGGCGTTGGCCGCCGCAAGCCAAGGCGAACCGAGGCGAGCTGACGCCTCGGCTCACAGTGGCCGTCGCCTGAGCAGCCGTCGCTCTTCCCGAGATGCGGATAGCGCTGCGCGGCTTCCAGAGCTCTAAGATCACTCTTCATCCACTTGCCGTGCGCGCCCACGTCGCGAGACCCGGGAGCGGTGAGGGGGGAGGCACTGGCGGCCGACACACCCGTCGCAGCGGCAGTCGGCGACCTGGGCGACGAGGCACTCATCACGGCAGCAGCTAGCATCCCCCCCTCTGTCAAGATATCGTGGAGAGGGTGCAGAGGAACGGGAAGGCCGCAATAGGCGAGCGGCATCGGCGTCGGCTGCCCCCTCATGGTCTCGACATTCCCTGCCCACAGGGGCGCGTATGCGCCGAAAGCACGAGCCCTCCGACGCCGTCGACGGGAGAAGGGCCGGCGCCGGCGACGGCGCCGGACCGTCGCCCGAACACGACCGCGCCGAGCCCTTTCCTACACCGCGGCCACCTGCCGGGGCGCAGCGGCTGCGCTGCCCTCTGCTGATGCCCCTCAACGCCATCAGCCGGCTGGTGTCCACGGTGACCGACCAAAAAGCCACTCAGAGAGCTCGACGCGACGCCGGCGCTGCCCTCCTCGCCCACCTCGGGACCCCCGCTGTGCGCCAGCGCCTCGATGCCGCCACGGCGTCCCTTCGGCTAGGTGCGTCGGTCTGTCGGTCGGTCGGTCGGTCTGTTGGGCCAATCCCAGTTCGCTCGCGCTGTGCCACGCCGCGCCGCGGCCGCTGGACAGCTGTTGCTCCCACGCCCACGGTCTGTGACGATAACTAGCCAATTCCGAGGTGCGGCGGGCGGAGGGAGAGGGCGGCTTCGGCTGTTCCTCCTCCCTCCGGCCGCCCCCGGTGACCTCTCCACTTACCGAGAAATTTGTTTTCAACCCGAGACCGTGGGTGCGTGGGACCCCTTCTTGACTCCCACGCGCCCCGCCCCGTGTGACGATCCAACATGTCGAGCGCGACGCCGCCACGAGGCGACAACGCTGACGAGGGGCTCCCGCTCTCTTCGTGAGGGACGCGGCGCCCCGGTGACCTCGCCGTAAAAGGTCTGATGGGGTGCCACACATTCACCTCAACACCCCGCCCACTCACCCGCCCAGGCGACGCCCTGCCGCTGGAATCATGGCCGGCACTGGTCGACCAGCTCAGACGCGCGTGCGAGCTGGCACTGCCAAGGGGCGACTACCACGCCGGCTCATCAGGACGCTCTCGGCCCGCGTCGACCTCGGCTGCCACCGCCGCCTCGGCCACCGCGCTCCTCGCTCTCCTTCGCGCTGTCGTTGCCCTCGCGAGCGGCGCGGACAGCAGCGGCCCCGCCGTGGGCCCCCGCTGTCGTGATGGCGTCCAACGCCTACTGATGATCCGGCGCTCAGCGTCGGGACTCTTTCGGCTCTGCGCTGGATGTCTGGGACATCGGAGCTCCTCGCCCGACGGTCCCGTTGAAAGGGAGCTCCTCGGCCTCCTCCGGGATCATCTGCTGCCCCACCCTGAGCTCTCCGGCCTCTCCAACGGCAGCGACTTCCATTGCGCCCTTCGCGTCCTCCTCGACAAGCTCATCACGCCGAGTCCCGACAGTCGGATCGGTGACGACGCCGTCGACGGCGGTGGCCAGCTCGCCCCGCTCGAGCAGGCCGCTGGCGCTGCCCGACCGCGTGACCCCTCGGCTGACCGACGGCATATCACCCTCGTCGCACGCCTCGTCGCCCGTCTGCCTGGAGACCTGCCCATGTCCTACCTGGGGGACGGATTCGCGCCCTGCGCCGTGTGCATGCGCGTGGGTGGGGCCCATAACGAGTGCCGCGTGCAGCTCCACGTCTATGAGTCACTCCGCACAATGGCGGGCCTCGACCGGGGTGTTGGAATCGGCGGCGTTGGCCGCCCGCCAAACGCCGCCGGCATCCTTGCCCTTGTCGCCTTTCTCGAACGCCACGCCGCGGGCCTCGACGCGCTGTCGGCCCTCCCCGCCCTTGGGAGGGACCTCCTTGCCGCTGCCCGTCAGTCACCCCCGGAGGATGTCGAGGCTGCCCTGGGCCGCGCAGCGCTTGTCCTCCACCGCGTGGGAGCTCTGGCCTCAGACACAGCCGCCTGGTGGGCCTTGGTGGCTGGCACCGACGGACAGCAGGACGCTCCTAGTGGCGGGGGGCGTCTGGGTGCCCTCGCGCGGGCGGGGGGGCTTGTGGCCGAGCGTGATCCAGGCTGCCCTCTGACGACAGCGGGGGGGCTCGCCGTCGCCCTCGCCGTTTCGCTCGCCGTGTGCCCCAACGGCGGCTTCATCGGAAGGATCGCGCCAGCGACCCTCGGGACCACGCTGGAGGCGCCCTCGTTGTCCTTCTCCTTGTCGTCGGGAAGGATAGAGGCCGCGTCGGGCCTGGCAGCCCCACCGCCCCACTCGGACAACGTTATCCGCCGCCGCCGCGCCGCCCTCGCGGCCATTGTCCGCGGGGCCCCCGCATGCCCAACGGCATGGTCGGCCGTGGCGGCCGCGCTTCTGCCGGCTCTACACGAGATGGGCGGGTCCAAGGCCGTAACCCCGAACGATGTTGCCTTGCTGTGGCGCGCACTCTGGCCGCCGGCCCGCGCCGCCCTCGTCTCCGGAGCAGGGGGTGGCGGGGCGGGCCGGGGTGCTGGGTCGATCGACGCCCACGCTGTGGCCTCGGCGGTCTGGGCTCTCCGCGGCGTCTCGGCTTGTTTCCCGTTCACACCCCTCGACCTCGTCCGTGACGCTGAGGCGGCGCTGTCGGCCGCCGTTGGAGGCGGGGCCGGGCCCGGAGATGAATCGGCCGGGTCCACTGCCGCCGGCACCATTTCCGAGGGTCCGCTGTGGGACGAGATTGTCGTCACCTGGGGCGCCGCCCTCGACACGCTGCGGAGCTCGAGCTCGGCAGGCGCCGCAGCCGCCGCCCGTGCTGCCCGTTCCGCCCTCGACGTCGCACTCGTCGGGGCACCTGCTGCAAGGCATCCGACGCCCATGCCGACCCAACGAGCCCGTCTCGGTCTTGCTGCCCGGGCCCTTCTCTGCCTGTCCCAGGCGGAGTGGACCATGCCGCTTCGCCGGGCGTCGCTCGTGTGGGCGCTTGGCGTTGCGTCGACCTCACCCGGCCTCGCCGGACCGGCGGCGTCAGTCATTGACGCTGCCTGCGGATTCTCCCTCTCTCCTCGCCTGTCCATCGATGACGTGCCGTGCCTAGGTATAGCCCTGGCTTCGGCGGAGGAGACGGCTTCTGACCCTCCACTCACTGTCGTGGCCACGCGGGCTGACGCCCTTGCGGCGCGGTGGTCTGCAGAGGTGGGGGCCTGGGCGGCAGCGGAGGCACTGCCCCACGTCGGTGCATCGGGCGCCGGCCGCTCCCTTGTTCTCCTCTCGTTTGCCCTGGACGAGATCTGCGGCTCCCGCGATGTCAAATCGGCGTCGGAGACGGCTGCCGTGGCTGCTCTTGCCCATACATCCGCGCGTGTCTGGTCTGACGCCGTCCTCGCCGAGTGCAGGGGTGGCAGGGTCGGGGGCGAAGGCAGCGTCGCCGACGGCGATGGCGTAATCGTCCCAGGCATGTTGCCCGGCCGCCTCGCCCAGCGACGCATTCAGGCCGAGAGCTCATGCGTAATGGCGTTCGCCACCCTCGCGGCCTCCCTCGGGGCTGTCAGCGAGCCCAGTAGATTAACGGCAGGGCTTCCACCGTCAACGGCGACTGTCGTGCGTGCTGCGCTCGAGGCCCTCCTACCGGGCGTCGCGGCCCAAGCCGCCAAGGCGGCGGACAGGGTGACAATTTGTCCGGTGGGCGGCCCAGCCCGCCCCGACATGCTCGACAATGTGGGATCCAGCGCCCCTGCCCCCGTCAATGGCTTTGCGGTAGACGGCAGTACCACGACATGCCGCAGCAAGCCGTCTCCGCCGTCGCCCCTGCTGCGGGCCGTCGGCGATATCGGCGACGCCGCAGCGACCCTCTGTCGCGACGCGCTTCGTGCCGCTGAGGAGACTGCCCTTGCCCTCATTGGGCTGTCGGAGAGCCGAACCTTCTCCGCGAACGCTCTGACGACTGCATCCTCCGGGCGTGTCGGCGACGGTAACGATTGTGCCGGCGGCGGGTTCGGCGACGACGACGACTGCGTCGGCGGCGTCGACGGGAACGATGACGGCTTCGACGACGGTTTCGGTGACGCCTTCTCTGACCGTGCGGCGCGGACTGGCGGCATTGCTCAGAGCCTGGTGATGACCACCCAGGCCGACGCCGACCTGGGGGCTATCTCCTCGGAGGATGCGCCCCCCGCCCTCGTCGCGTTTTCATCGGCTGCCCTCATCCTCGGCGCCGCCGGGGCCATCCTGCCCGCTGCCGCCCTGTCGTGGGACGGGCCCCTCTGCAAGGCCGTTGAGAGCGTTCTCGAGTGCGCGGGGTTTCCGTCGTCCCACGAAGACGCCCCACAGGACGCCCTCCTGACGGCACTCACTGACGCAGCGTGCGCGTCGCCCCCCGGCCCCGACGGGGATGCCCTGGCCATTGCTGCCCTTGACCGGGTCCGGTGTCACCTCGACAATCTTGCCAACTCAGATGCCTATGGATTTGTCTCCACCCCGGAGCGCGAGGCGCTGGCCGGTCGCCTCGCCGTCCGTATCCTCGACCGGCTCGCCGCCGCCACCCCAACCGCCAACGCTGTCTCGGCAGCGGGGCAGGCCGCCGCTGAGCTCCTGAAGTCAATCGGTGGCGTCACCGCAGGCGGGGAGTACAACTTGTCGGAAGCCGTCATCGTTCGCGTCGAGGCCGCACGCGCGGCACCTCGCATCGCCAGGCTCCTTGGCGCTGCACAGCTTGTTGACCGATACGCCGCCGTTGCCCGCCTGCAAGCCCACCTCCAGGGCGACCACGCATATGCGGTACGCGCCGCCGCTGCTTACATCGGGCCTGTCCTGGCCCTCTTCGACAACCCATTCAACGTCCTGTCCCAGTTCCACCTCGCTCTGCCATGCAACCTGGTTCACGTCGGTGGGGGAGAAGGGGAGGGCTCATCCCCCCCCGCCACGGCATGGGGCGAGGCCTTCGCCAAGCCCTGGTCCCTGCTCGGGCAACACGCCGATGCCATCGCGCGCGAGGCGTCTGGCCTCTTTCCCGACGGGCGGTGCGCGACGGCGCTCTTTGCCATCGCTCATGCTGCGGTCGCCGTCCCTGCGATTGAGGACGACTGTCTCTACCTCATTGTCGCCTCATCTGCCCTCCGCCCGAAACTCCGGCCGACGGCCGCCGCCCTCCTTCGCATGGTCGCGGCCGCTTCGGGCCACGCCTCGGCCACCGCACTCCTCGCTGCGCCCCTGCTGGGTCTCTGCGCCCGATGGGCCTCGTGCGGGATGCCCGCTCAGCTCCTCGAGGACGTTGGTCGATCGCTCTGCCTCACGTCCCCCACGGACCCGCCAGCGTCGCCGCCCCCTTCAGCTGCCGCCCAGCCGATTGCAGAGATGACCCCTGGCCTCGCGCCATTTTCCGCGCCCGCGGAGGATGCTCTCGATGGCCTCATGGCGCTGGCGCCGGCCAGAGAGGAGCTGCCGTCCCTGCTCTCGGCTGCAGCTCCCCACCTCGTGGCTAGGTTCCTTGCGCTTGGACAAGAGGCCAAGGTCGACGCCCTTGCCGAAGCCACGGGCTGCGGCCGCGTTGAGATGCTCCATAAAGCCCTTGCCGAAATTCTTGCTCTCGCGGTTATCTCTTCCGAGCTGGTGGACGACGAGGACGGGGGTGGAGACGGCGAGGACGGTGTGCTGGCCACCGCCCTCGCGTCGACCTATGGTGACAGCGTGTCCTCCCTCGGCCCTGACGCCTCCCGCCCATCGCGTGACGTTCTCATCGCTACCGTTGGGGCCGTCCTTCGCTTTGCCCGGCCCGAGGGGAACATGGGACAGCTGCCTGGCCCTCCCTACGTCACAGCCAATCGCGCTGTCGCTGCCATGCGCCGTGTCCTGTTTCGAGGAGAGCCTGTCGATGCGGCGCTGGGGGGTGCCCACGGGGCCGTCCGCGTCATCCTTCTTGCTGGGAGTGCCCTCCGCGCCGCCGCTGGAACCCACCATACCGCCGCGGCCCTCGCTGGGGCCCGAACCGCGGCAGATCTCGTCGGAGACAGCCTTCTGGCGCACCCGGCGGTGTTTCGGCTTCACGCAACCGGCCTCCTCGCCGCCCTGAGGGCAGGCACGGGCGCAGACGCCGTGGCGGCCGAGCTACGCGCCGCCCTTGCAGGTTGCCCAGTGACCAATGCGTCCTCGAAGAGTGCCGACATCCGCGCAGACCTCGTCGGTCCCATCGTCCTCACAGTGGTCGAGCTCCACGCCCGAGATGTTGCCCGCAGCAGCCGAGGTCCCGCCAGCAGTTCCGGGCACTGGGCAAGCCGAGCGCCTTCACCTGCCAGAGTCGACGAGGTCGGCCAGCTGATCGCTGACGTCGTCAGCGACGTATGTGCTGATGCTGAAGATGGGGACCTTCGAGAGGCGCTGCGTCGTATCCCGACCCTCCCCGTTGGTCCCGCGGCCCTTGACGACCTCCGCACCGAACATGCCATGCTCCGCAGTCTGTCGCCCGTTTCGCTCGCCGAGGACATCGACTGGATGCGTGCCCATGCCGCCCGTGCTGGGCCTCGTACCCTCCCTGCCTTCCTTAGAGCCATTGTGGACCGTGCATCATCGGATGAGGACGGCGGCCGCCCGTCCTTTGAGTCGAGCTGGCGCCTTCTTCAGACACTGCAGAGTGTCGGGGACCCTGCAGCCGTCTCAGCGGCCGGTCGACTCCTCGCCCTCGCGGGTCCGCTCCGGGGCTGCGCGAGCGAGCGCGAGCAGCATGGATTGGCCACGTTGGTCGGTGCCGTCGGGACGATTGACCTCCGCCTCCGCGGAAACGATGACTGGGAAGTCGAGGAGCTGGGCGTCCCGGGGG
>Ga0181574_10004489_pt1 | contig 12112 bp, 3 predicted proteins | sample 101ome_24_FD_145600 | JGI IMG/M metagenome (GOLD analysis project Ga0181574, IMG submission 145600) | Coastal salt marsh microbial communities from the Groves Creek Marsh, Skidaway Island, Georgia - 101410AT metaG (spades assembly) | ecosystem: Environmental > Aquatic > Marine > Intertidal zone... | reverse complement strand
ATTGGCGTGGCAACTGCACGACGAAAATGGAAAACTAATAGAGGCTAAAGATTACATTATACAACCGGATGGATTCGATATTCCTTATGACTCGGAGCGTATTCATGGAATATCTACAGAATTAGCTCAAAAAATTGGAGTTCCGCTCAAAGGGGTGTTGGCTGAATTTAACAGGGCTCTTGGAAAAGCAAAATTTGTAGTTGGTCAAAATGTCGGCTTCGATTTAAACATCATGGGATGTGAGTTTGTTCGTTTTGACGTTCCAACCCGGATGCACGGCATGCCTGTGCTTGACACCTGTACTGAGAAAACTGCTGAACTCTGTAAAATCCCTGGGGGACGCGGTGGTAAATTTAAACTGCCCAACCTCACGGAGCTTCATCAAGAATTGTTCGAAATTCCATTCTCCGAAGCGCACAATGCTACGGCCGACGTTGAAGCAACAACGCGGTGTTTCTTTGAATTGGTCAGAAGACGCTTCTTCACGGCTGAAGAATTACAAGTGGAAGAGCAATATTTTGAAGAATTTCAAGCGACAAATCCTACCACTATTCACCCCATTGGGTTAAAGCACCTCAACTTAAAGGCAGAAAGTGAAAAGCTTAAGCCAAAAAGCACAAGTCTAGATATTTCGAAGTCTACGATTGAAGAAGGATTAGCTCAACTCGAAGATATCTCCTTCGTTCATTTGCATAACCATTCTCAATTTTCCGTTCTTCAGTCTACTTCGGACATCAAGGGATTGATTAAGAAAGCAGCGGAATACAATATGCCTGCAGTCGCATTGACGGATACTGGAAATATGATGGCTGCTTTTCATTTTGAAAAGTTTGTCTCGGCTCACAATAAGGAAATTCGAGCTGCTCGCGAAAAAGCGGCTGCCGAAGGTACTTCTTTCGATAAAAAAGAAATTATTCCAATTATCGGGTGCGAGTTTCATGTTTGTGAAGACCATACGGATAAAACCGTCAAGGATAATGGTTCTTTGATGGTTCTATTGGCGAAAAACAAGAATGGGTATCACAACTTGGCGAAAATGTCGAGTATTGCATTTACAGAGGGCAAGTATTATGTTCCACGTATCGACAAGGGCGTTATAGAAAAATACAAGGAAGACATCATTGTTTTGTCTGGAAACATGTATGGAGAAATTGCCTCTAAAATACTTAACATAGGAGAGAAACAAGCAGAAGAGGCTTTACAGTGGTGGAAGTCTCAATTTGGAGACGATTTCTATTTGGAAATTATGCGTCATGGCCAGGAGGATGAAAATAGGGTGAACGAAACTTTGATCAAGTTCTCTAAAGTACATGATGTAAAGCTTGTTGCTACAAATAATACGTTTTACCTGGATGAAAGAGATGCTCAGATTCACGACATCTTATTGTGTATCAAGGACGGTGAAATGGTCGATACGCCGAAAGGACGCGGTCGTGGATTCCGTTATGGCTTGGAAAACGAGGAATATTATTTTAAGTCTCCGGAGGAAATGAAGGCGCTCTTCGCCGATTTACCAGAGGCGATTTCCAACACGATAGAAATCGTTGAGAAATGCGAACACTATGGTTTGGCACGCGACGTACTACTCCCCGCTTTCGATATTCCTGAAGAATTCCAATCGGAGGAAGATGCTGTTGATGGAGGGAAACGTGGTGAGAATAACTATTTACGGCATTTAACCTATGAAGGCGCAAAAAAACGCTACGGTGAGATCACTGATGAAATTCGCGAGCGTTTAGATTTTGAATTGGAAACAATCGAACGAACGGGTTATCCAGGGTATTTCTTAATTGTACAAGACTTTTGTCAAGCTGCGCGCGACATGGGTGTAGTTGTTGGACCAGGGCGTGGTTCAGCTGCGGGCTCCGCAGTCGCCTATTCTACTGGAATTACAAATGTAGACCCCATTGCATATGATTTGCTTTTCGAGCGTTTCTTGAACCCAGATCGTGTGTCTATGCCGGATATTGATATTGATTTCGACGATGAAGGTCGCGGAAGAATCATCGATTGGGTAATACAAAAGTATGGAGCTCATCAAGTAGCTCAAATTATCACTTATGGAACAATGGCTGCGAAATCATCTGTTCGGGATACGGCAAGAGTGCTTAATCTACCGCTCTTTGAGGCCGACCGTTTAGCTAAACTCATTCCCGATATCTCTTTGAATAAGATGTTTAAATTGTCTGACATGGAGCTCCAAGAGAAGCTAAAGAATAACTCAGACGATATTAACCGTGTTCAGGAAATTAAACAAATTGCCCAAGGTACGGACCTTGCGGGTCAAGTGGTGCAGCGTGCAGTAAATATAGAGGGAACCATAAGAAATACAGGGATTCATGCCTGTGGTGTTATTATTACCCCTGGCGATATCACCAATTATGTTCCGGTGGCTTTGGCAAAGGACTCTGAAATGTATTGTACGCAGTTTGACAACTCTGTTGTAGAAGAAGCTGGGTTGCTAAAGATGGACTTCTTAGGGCTTAAAACATTGACCCTTATAAAGGACGCTGTCAAATTTGTCAAAGAACGACATGGCATCGACCTAGATCCTGATAATTTTCCATTAGACGATGAAAAAACCTATGAACTCTTCCAACGCGGAGAAACGGTAGGTGTATTCCAATATGAATCTGCTGGAATGCAGAAATACATGCGCGAGTTAAAACCGACTGTTTTTGCAGATTTAATTGCGATGAATGCCTTGTATCGACCTGGACCACTAGAGTACATTCCATCTTTTATTAAGCGTAAGCACGGGGATGAGGAAATTATCTATGATTTGGATGCCTGCGAGGAATACTTGAAAGAGACTTACGGAATTACAGTTTACCAAGAGCAAGTAATGCTTCTTTCTCAAAAACTAGCAGGATTTAAGAAAGGTGAAGCGGATACGTTGCGGAAAGCAATGGGTAAGAAGAAATTCGACCTGTTGGAAAAAATGAAACCTCAATTCCTAGATCAAGGGGAAGAGCGTGGCCACAACCGTAAAACATTGGAGAAAATTTGGCGTGACTGGGAAGCATTTGCTTCCTATGCCTTCAATAAATCACATTCCACCTGTTACGCATGGATTGCTTATCAAACTGCATATTTGAAAGCAAATTATCCTGCAGAATACATGGCTTCAGTGTTGAGCAATAACATGAATGATATCAAGCAAGTCACCTTTTTTATGGAGGAATGCCGCAGAATGGGCGTTGAAGTTCTTGGTCCAGATGTGAACGAATCCAATTACAAATTTACGGTGAATAAAGCTGGAGCCATCCGTTTTGGTCTTGGAGCCATTAAAGGTGTAGGTGGTGGACCAGTTGACGCCCTAGTAAGTGAACGTACTGAAAATGGTCCTTTTTCGGATATATTCGACATTACTAAACGAGTGAACTTACGGAATTTTAACAAGAAAGCATTCGAAGGATTGGCCTTAGCGGGAGCTTTTGATTCGTTTTCGAATATGCATCGCGCACAATATTTCCACGAAGAAAACGGTAAAACATTTCTTTCTAACGCAATTAAATTTGGGTCAAACTATCAAGAAAGTCTTAACTCAAGTCAGGAGAGTTTATTTGGTGAAGCTTCTGGTGTGGCTACCCCTGCCCCAACGATTCCTCAAGTGGAGAAATGGTCTACCATTCAACAATTGAATAAAGAAAAAGAGGTTGTTGGAATCTATATTTCAGGGCATCCCTTGGACGATTACCGCATTGACATCAAATCCTTTTGCACGGGGTCGATTAGCGATATTTTGAACCTTGAAAGAAACAAAGGGAAAAATTTGATAATAGCCGGGATTATTACGGAAACTGAACACCGTCATACGCGAAAAGGAGATCCTTTCGGTACGATTCAACTGGAAGATTATAACGATACTACAAAACTATTTTTCTTCCGCGAGGACTATGGTAAATATAAATCGTTTATGACAGACGGATCTTTTGTCTTTATTGAAGGTTCTGTTCAACCAAAGAAATGGAGTAAGGACAGTAACGATTTGGAGTTCAAGGTGAATAAAATCGATTATCTATCCAACTTACGGAAACAGCAAACCAATTTCCTGAAAATTTCTGTACCCTTGAAATCTATTGATCATCGTTTTATTGAAGATATTGAGAAAATATTCCAACGCAATGAAGGGAATTATCCAATAAAGTTTAATGTATACGATACCGTAAATAATTTAGACATCGACATGCCATCCCGGTTTATACGTGTAGATGTCACCGATGAACTCATTCGTGAATTGGATGAATTTAAGGTCGAGTACGTACTTGAATAAATTGAGTAGATAATGACCCAGCAAACACTTAAAACGTTGCAGTCGCTGCACAAGAAGAAGTTTCGAAAAGAACATAATGCTTTTCTTATTGAGGGAAAAAAGATTATCCAAGAAGCTCTCCTGTATCAGCCGAACCGCGTACAACACATTTATGCCTTAGAAACATCGGTGTTGGACGGGATTCCCTCCTCTATCCCTGTAACACGCATCACGGATAAAGAAATCTCTAAAATATCCGCTTTGCAGCACCCACAGGATATGTTAGCCGTTTGTGCTATGGTCGACACACCAGCTAATCGACCTACATTTCAACTCGCGTTGGACACCATTCAAGATCCTGGTAATATGGGGACTATTCTTCGTTTAGCAGCTTGGTTTGACGTGGATGAAGTACTTATTTCAGAAGACTCTGTAGATATTTACAACCCGAAAGTGGTCCAAGCTTCTATGGGAGCCATTTTTACTGTTCCTATTCGTTACGTAAATTTGACAACAACGCTTACGGGAATTGATAAACCAATCTATGGAGCTCTTTTAGAAGGCTCCAACGTATACGAAACTAGCTTGGACAGGTCCTGTGTTTTGCTCATGGGAAATGAAGGCAACGGAATCTCTTCTGAGTTGCTTCCATTCGTGTCACACCCGATAACCATTCCAAAGTTTGGACAAGGTGAATCTCTCAATGTAGCCATGGCTACCGGTATTTTATTGTCCGAACTGCGCCGTGCAAATTAACGTGCGAAGTGTAGAGTTTAGAGTTTTGAATTCTAAGCTCTAAACTCTAAACTCACTCATCGATGCCTAATCATTCTCCACTTTGGGTTGTGGTACTACTTCTACCCAACCACCAGATTGAAAGGCCTTAATATCTCCATCATACATTGCTTCAGCTAGAATACCAGGAAGATAAAACTTACCCAAGTAAGCGGCATTCAATTTCACTTTTAGTTGAATTGATTTTCCAGCATTAAGGTTGAAGTAAGAATAAATACGGTCGTCTCGAATATCTTGGTAATCAATGCCTGCTCCAGCAGAATACCCATCCATACGAGAATTGTGTACCTCCCAACCAGAAGGGAATATCTGATTTAATGCCAATTCGGACAAGTTACCGCGATCCCCATTATTCTTCACAGTGACTTCTACGGTGAAATCCGTTCCTTGTTCAATCTTGAATGGATCAAGCGGAGCTTTCGTATGACTGTTGTAATAGCGAATGTCCATCGAAAGTACTTCACTCATCGACGGCTGTGTACCCGGCATCGGTATTCCAGTATGCGCGATGCGTACGAAAATTTTCTGATTTCCATTGTTGACGATGTTAAGGCGCTGGTTTTTGCCTTTCAGCGGATGTTGAACCACCGACCTCGCTGTTCGTTTCGTTAATTCTGTACCATTGTCAAATTGGTACGCATATTCCATGATACTGCTCGCTGAGGCATCTGCATTAATAAATTTACTTACTGCCATCAACGAGAACGCAATGGTTTGGGTACTCATCCAACGCGTTCCACTTAACTCTTTCGCTATCTTCATCGCTAGCTTCATTCCCTCTTTGTCTTCACCTAATAAGGTCAATATTTCCAAAACCATTGCATCATCACGGGTCGAGCTACCGAACGTGTGATTGACTGATTTACTGAATTGCACGGGGGCTTTCGGATTGACTAAGGTCAGTGCAACATCCTTTCTCCCAGCCAATGCATACGCTCCCGCTAAACGCCATTTTGCTTGGGGTGTCAAATTATTTTTTTCGCGTAAACGATTCATAGCCCCTAAGTCTTCTTCATTCATTAGGGCAAGAACATAAAGTCTATACGCTTGTGTAAGGTCGTTATACGCGGAAGAGTTTTGGGTTTCCGAAGATGACCAGTTTTTCGCCATATTTCTCTGGTCATTAATCCATCGTCGCTTTGTGTAATACGGTACCGTATACCCAGATTTTTCAGTTTCAGCAATAAAGTGGCCTGTGTATATAGACGCCCATTCATTCACGCGCGTTCCTCCCGGCCAATAGGAGAAAGAACCACTTCCCGTCATGTGCAGTTGAATCCTATCCAACGCTGCCACTACATTTTGTTGCATGCGCTTACGTTCGTCTTGGTCGACGTCCATAATCTTCGCCAGATACAATTGAGGAAATGCTGCAGAAACAGTTTGCTCCAAGCATCCGTGTGGATATGCCATGAGGTAACCCAATCGTTCTTCAAGGTTCAAACTTGGAATGCTCGAAATTTCTATGCTCGCTTCATTCGTTCCTTTAATCCCTTTTAAGATCAGCTCATGATCTAACGAATTACCCGGCTCTAACACAAATTGCTCCGTCCATGTCATCGCTGGGTTGCTCGGACGCACGTCAAGTTCTATTTCATCGCGCGCAGTATAACTTTCGTCTCCCGCACTTACCTTCACCTCTCCTATTCCAATATGGTCTTTTACACGCACTTTGAAATTGAGGATCTTATCTCCTTTCGCTAAGAAACGTGCTTTCAATTCTTTGTCACCTATAACTTCTAACATATCGTTGGTCTTCACTTTTACGATAACAATCTTACCTTTCTCGTCCATATTGAACACATTAACTGGAAGCGTCACTGTTTCACCTGGACCGAGAACACGTGGTAATGTGGCAAGCACCATGACTGAGCTTCTAACAGGAACTGCTTTTTCTGCCGATCCATAATCTTCCTCCTGCCCTTTTGCCACAACCATAACACGAACGGATCCTACATAGTTAGGGATATCCACTTCATGTTTGTTCTCCGTTTTACCGTCGTAATAATAAGGCCCCATAAAACGAACCATTGGCTTAAACCTATTTGCTGATGGATTAGCTTTTGTATTGATTTCTGCATCACCTCCCACTGCTAGAAGCTGGTCGATTCGTGCTCCATAGGCACCAAGAACGTCATCATATACATCCCACGTTCGCACACCTAAAGCTTCTTTGGAATAAAAGTGGTTCCATGGTTTAGGTGTTTTGAAGTTTGTTAAATCCAATAACCCTTCATCGACAACGGCTAATGTATATGTCATCGGCTTTTTCTCCGAATTACTTACCTTTATTTCAGCAGTTGTTTCAGGCGAAAGCTCATCCTTCATTGCAATCACCGGAGTTATGTGCGTATTCGTATCTTCCACCTGAATAGGCACAACTCCATACATACGAATGGGTAAATCATTACCCGTTACGGCGTGTGGCTGTGAAAGCGTAACATGCACGTATACATTTGGCGCCATTTCGGCCGTAGTTTTAAAAGCAAGTTGTGTCTCACCTTCGGTGGTCGTTATCCAAAAATTTTCAAGAATGGCTGTACCATTTTCGATGGTAACTATTGCACGTCCTACTTTCGGTGAAGGAATGGTTACTTTGACTTCTTCACCAATGGCGTATTTCTCTTTATCGGTTGAGAATCCTAACATGGCAGCGTTTTCATCTGCTTTTCGATTCGTTCGTGCCCAATATGGCCAATCTACTGAGAATAATTTCCCTGTGGTATGTCCATCCTCGTGGGTGATTTTTACATAATAGCGCCCCCAATCCGCTTTGTCCGCTTTAAATGAGATTGAACCCTTACCACTTGTTAAGGTCAACTGTTCATTCGAAATTGGCACAGTGGATGATCGATTGATGTAGCTGGAAATATTTCTATTGTAGGAATCCCACCACCAATTGTTATCGATTCGGTAGATAGTAACATTCACATTACCGCTTTTCAATTTACCTTCATCTGTGAGCAAGACAACGTCGAACGTATGGGATTTGTCCGTTAACAAGGTCCCACCCCATAAGTCGCCTTCCGGCAGCTGGAGTCCCACATAATGTTTAAAGGGAGAATAATTAAACATGCGTCGGTCAATGCTGAAATCGCCACCTCCTTCAAATACTTTTGTCGTGAACGTCGCCTGGAGCATCCCTGGTGCAGACGATTGAACATTGATTTCCGGAGAAAACGATACCTTTCCGGTATTGTCTAAATTCCCTTCAAAGGCAACGGACTCTTTGGAATAAAAGCGTTTCAACGGATCGTCAAATTGGTACCCTTCATACCCTTTGAATTGAGTGTATCCGCCCGTCAAGCGCATTTCAACTACTCCCTTCAATCCTCCTGCACTTGCACCATGTAGCCATTGAGAGAAAAGTTGAAGCTCATCTGATCGGCCATAACGCAACATCTTTCCAGCAGCGGTCAATTCTACTTTTAATCGATTGGGTTTTACAGTTTCTACTTTAATCACTTTTGAGAACACGTTATTTCCGAGTTCCACTTGGGCAATGTAATTCCCTGTAATCGCTTTATTGTCGGTGACTGCACGGAAGTTGTATAAATCATTCAACGAGTAACGTTTGATTTGTTGGTTCACCGTAACACCTTGCGGGTTTTTCAACGTGAATTTTACTGGGTGTGTGGCAGGTAGGACGTCACGTGAATCCTCCAGCATAAAACTGACGTAAATTGAATCCCCTGGTCGACGTACATCGCGCTCCGTATAAATAAATCCTTTTACTCCTTGTGCGACATACTGCCCAGAAACGTCAAACTTTGAAATTGACTTCGAATCACTATCACGCAAACGCAAGTACGTGGATTGTCCATTATGCTTTACAACGGCTACAAACGGTTTGTCATTCGAGCGGATGACTAATGTTCCTAGTTCATCTGTTGTTCCTGTTGCCAACAATTCCTGCTGAAACGAGTATAATTCAACTGAAGCACTTGCAATCGGAAGTGTTGTTTTTAAGTTGGACACAAACAGGTATAATTGTTCATCTTGACCGGCTTTAGCAACTGCAGCAATATCTGAAACAACCACATTTTTGCTCGTTGCCTTATTGCGGTAGAATCGATTTCCACATGGGTTACGCCAGTCATCAATATCATCATATTCATAGTCGTAGTAATAATCATCGTACCAACTGTTTACTTGCCAGTCTTGCTCCGACCATCCGCTCTTTTCATTGGCCAATAACGTGATATCTTCTGCGGGATTGTCACAGGCATAAATCGCGTGTTCTTTAGCGAAAGACAAGGTAACACGGTACATGGCTGTTGGATCTTCTTGAATGAACTGAGAGATATCTACTGCGAAATTATTCCATTCCCTTAGGTTTTTGGTATCGTCTAAGAAAATGGTTTGTCGCCATATATCCTTCCCCACTCGCTTAATACCGCGATCACCGCTCAGCTGATTCTCTTGAAGGAATTGAAGAATATTTCCCGCATGTATTTTCGTTACGAATACGTCAATCGCTTTCAGGTTAACCGCACGGAATGGGAAGTGTGCACCATCAGTTGTAGGTACAATAGTCCCTTGACCCAACACCTCCAAGGACGGAGGTAATTCATTGAAATGTAATTCTGTAGTTTGATTGGCTTGAAGGGAAAAACCGGCGTTACTTTTTATTCCCTTAAACAACTTTAGTGTAACTCTTCCCGTCAATTGTTCGTTCGGAAAGATCTTCATGCGATTCCCATCAAATGTAATGTCCATGGCATCTCGGTCGTCGAGCATAACCAATCCTTCAATGTCTTGCATAGGATCAAGCTCTTCTGAAAACACGAGTAGTGCATGCTGCGCTCCTTTTGTAGAGGTTGTTGCCCGGATTAGTTTAAACTCACCCTTGGCTGGCACGACGATATCATGCTGAATGGCGCTTCCGAAAAATGCCTTATCTCCAGATAACTGCATTTTTGTCTCTGCATCATTACGAAGCACTCTATCCGAAACAAAGCGATGTACATTTCCCTTGCCAACGGACCATTTAAGCCCTATCGATGCTCCTTTGTAATTCATTTTCACGGCGTTGAACAACGCTGCAGTATCGATAACATCCGTTGCGATGACACTTCCTTGAACTTCTACATAGTCGTCCCCGATATTATTAAATTGATCATACACCAATTGAATGACGAGGTCTTTCGTTTTGAAATAGAACTGAAACTGTTTCAATTCATCGTCTACCGTTTTGATTTTACCCAAGTCAAATTGAGCGTCGTATACCGTTCCAGATGGAAGTTCGGAAGTTGGAACAAAGCGCACTGTGTATGGATTGTCCCAAATGATCGTTCCATCAATCTTCGGCTCGAACGTAAATAAGTCATTCTGCAACGCCTCTCCCATAGCCTTCATCTCGTGGTAGGCCTCCGACAGTTCAATAACGATATCTGATTTTTTACTCAATAGACCTCCCGAAAACCCGCTAATATGGGACATAAAGCGCTGGTCGATTTCAGAAACAGTAGGCAGTTCAACGGATTGTTTTCCAGTATTACAGTTAGTAACGAGTAAAAGAATAAATAATGACATTAAAAGGATTTGCTGGCTCTTCATGGATCAATTAAATTAGGAGATTTGAATATAGTAAAAATTTAATGAAATTATTCATTTCATTGAATAGATTGAAAAGTCTATTACCTTCTAAGTGCTAAATAATGAGGCAATTTTTACGACTAAACTTTAATCAATTCTGAAATAATACGTGTTTTTTTTAAATAAATAACAAATCCCCAATACTTCTTGAAAATTTCTTTGGTTTTAATGAAGACAACCTTTTTTATTTCTTTTAGATGAACTTTATACCCAACATTTACATTTCAACGCGTTAGACTTCATAATTTCAAAAAAACTAAGAATTACTAAAATCAAATAACACAACCTTACATTTAATAAACACACTTAAGTAAGATGTTAAATTAATTTTCTTTATCGTATCCTGAAAATTTTATTATGGTGTATTTTTGAAAAAAAAAGAGATGAAAACATATTCTATAGCTATACATGGAGGTGCTGGGACTTTGGTGAAAGGCATGATGACAAAGAATTTAGAAAATCAATATAAAGCTGCCTTGAAAGAAGCACTCAATGCCGGGTTTTCAGTTTTAGCAAACGGAGGAACTTCAGTTGATGCAGTGAAAGAAGCGGTGATTATATTGGAAAATTCACATTTATTCAATGCGGGGAAAGGAGCTGTTTTTACAGCTGACGGAACACATGAAATGGATGCTTCCATTATGGATGGAAAGAGTTTGAATGCCGGAGCAGTCAGTTTAATTTCCGGAATAAAAAATCCAATTTCTTTAGCATTTGATGTGATGGAAAAGAGTGAGCATGTTTTTTTAGCTGGCGAAGGAGCTATGAAATTTGCTAAAATGAATAATTACACGATGGAGCCAGCATCTTATTTTTTTGATGATTTTCGCCATAAACAATGGCTTGAACTTAAGGATACAGATAGCTTTCAACTTGATCATGCAAAGAAAAAAGATAGTAAATTCGGTACTGTGGGTGCTGTTGCATGCGACATTAATGGGAACATTGCCGCCGCAACTTCAACTGGCGGTATGACAAACAAACGTTTTGGCAGAGTCGGTGACAGTCCTATGATTGGAGCGGGTAATTATGCCAATAATAAAACCTGTGCTATTTCTTGTACAGGTAGTGGTGAATTTTTTATTCGAGGTGTTGTTGCCTATGATGTCGCTTGTTTAATTGAACACAAAGGAATGTCCTTATCGGACGCTTCAAACGAGGTGATTCACAAAAGAATTCTGGAAATTGGTGGTGATGGAGGTTTAATTGCGGTTGATTCCAAAGGGAACGTTTCCATGCCTTTTAATACAGAAGGTATGTACAGAGCAACGAAATCTTCCAATGGATATGAAAAGATTTCAATTTATAAATAGTATTTTATTTTGTTTCATTCATGGTAGATATAAAATCAAAAGAATAAATAATTCTATATGAATGGAGCCTCTATTGGCAGCACTGTAACTTGTCTATTTTGAATATCGAAGTGATCACCATTGGATAAAATATGAACCTTCAGATTGGTAA
>Ga0181574_10004478_pt1 | contig 12123 bp, 12 predicted proteins | sample 101ome_24_FD_145600 | JGI IMG/M metagenome (GOLD analysis project Ga0181574, IMG submission 145600) | Coastal salt marsh microbial communities from the Groves Creek Marsh, Skidaway Island, Georgia - 101410AT metaG (spades assembly) | ecosystem: Environmental > Aquatic > Marine > Intertidal zone... | reverse complement strand
GTGAATTCTCCACTGCGCGCTGGATGTTGTAGCGCGTCAGCCCCTGGTCGTTGACCGTCGGGCCCATATAACCGCGGCACTTGGTGGCGAGAAATACCTTGTCGCGCACGCCGCGTGCTTCCATCCAGTTACCGATGATGGTCTCAGTGGCACCGGCTTTCTCGGTGCCGCCACCCAGCGGATAGACATCAGCAGTATCGAAGAAGTCGACGCCCATCTCCCAGGCCTTGTCCATAATCGCGAAGGACTGGCCCTGGTCGCATTGTTGGCCAAAGGTCATGGTGCCCAGGCAAATGGGTGTTACCCGCACACCGGTGCGGCCAAAGGGTCTGCGTTTCATCACCCCTGCTCCTGCTTAGCGTTCAGTTCTGCAACCTCGCGGGCATATTGCTTACCCGCCATGTAATAATGCACCGCCCCCCAAACGCCCAGGCACGACACAAAGGCCAAAGACCAGCGTAGTGACTGCGTATTGTCGCCAACAATGGGGATCAGATAGTCGCTCATCCAGCCCACAAAGGTCGGGCCAAGGCCCATGCCGATCAGGTTGATGATGAACAGCAGAATAGCGGCATTCTGCGCTCGCATATGCGGGGGCGACAAGGTTTGCACCATGGAATAGGTCGACCCCTGATAAGTGGCGCCCAGGGCAATAATCGGGACGTAAAAAATGATGGCGACCCAGAAGCTCTCCTGGAAGTAGTAGAGCACGATAAATGGCAATGAGGCGAACTTGGTATAGGCCACGATAAGCGGAATCCATTCCGGCTTTTCTTTGCCCTTGTGGTCTGCGACCCAGGCGGCCCCAAAGCCACCGGCAACAGCAAAGATACTGCCCACCGCGCTTAGGATACCCACGTCCCGGAGGTTCAACCCAAACATGCGCACGATATAGGTGGGGCCAAAATAGGCGGCGCCATAACCGATGAAGGCTACCAGCGTGCAGCCAATAATCGTATGGCGCAGGGCCTTGGAGTGCCAGAACAGGCGGAAGCCATCTGCCAGCGGCGCAAAGCTACTGGGGCGCATCACTTGGCGGGCGGCTTTGAAGAAGGTTGTCGTTGGCAGTGGCGGTGTTCCATCAGGTGCGGCGTGGCGTGGCGGCTCCTTCACCGTCAATCGCAAGACAATTGCGATCAACAGACCCGGCAGGCCGACCGATAGCAGTGCTACGCGCCAGCCATATTCATAGGCTAACACACCACCGAACAGGCCACCCAACGCACCACCGATATGGATGCCGGTGGAGTAGATCGCCATGGCCCGCGTGCGTTCCTCAATCGGGTACATATCCGCGATCATAGAGTGGGAGGCGGGGCCGGAGCCTGCTTCACCAACACCCACACCGATACGCGAGAGCAGCAATTGCACATAATTCTGCGCAACGCCGCCCAAGGCTGTCATGGCAGACCATACGGTGATCGCCAGGGCGATGATGTTGCGTCGGTTCGACCGGTCAGCCACCATCGCCAGCGGCAGGCCGAGCGTGGCGTAGAAAATCGCAAAGGCGAAACCGCCCAGAATGCCCATTTCCAGGTCAGTGGCGTTGAACTCGGCCTTAATGGGCGGCACGAGGATCGACATGATCTGCCGGTCAATGAAGCTGGAGATATAAACCAGCGTCAGGATGATCAGTGCATAATGGCGATTATCTGCCAGGCTGCCCCGTCGTGAAACGGGGCTTGCTGTTGTGGGGTCTGAAGACATGGCCTGCCGATCACTCAGGGTTCAGGGTGGCGGCGTCATCAATGGGGTTCAGTTCTTCACCCCGCTCCAATTTGCCGACAAGGTCCGCATTGGTCAGGTACAAGCGACCAATGGCGATCATGTCGAATGTATTATCGATCAGGGGCGCTGCGGTCTCTGGCGTATAGCTGCCCACACCAATGGTATTGCCCTTGTAATATTTGCGGATAAAGCCGGTAATCCGTTCCCCGTCCAGATAGTCGTAGGTGACCTGGTCAACAAAGATTGACCCATGCACATAGGCTAGGTTGCGTTTGTCTAACTCTGGCAGCAGATATTTGAAGACTTCGCCATCGCGTTCGTCTTCTTCCATCTGCGCATAGCCTGCAGGTGACAGGCGCAGGCCAACCAGTTCGCTGTCGACGCGCTTGCAAACGGCGTCCACGACCTCGAGGCAGAAGCGAGCCATGTTCTCGGGCGTGCCACCATATTCATCTGTACGGCGGTTGGGGTCATAGTGCAGGAACTGGTCGATCAGATAGCCATTGGCACCGTGGATTTCCACGCCATCAAAGCCCGCCTTCATGGCGTTCTCTGCAGCCTGGGCATAGATTTCAGCCATTTCATGGATCTGCTCAATGGTCATTTCGTCAGGCAGGTCATGTGGCACTTCGCCTTCGGCACGGCGGACCCGGCCTGGTGCTCGCAGGGCTGAAGGGGCAAGGGGTGCTTCGCCTCCTGGGATGAAGGCGGCGGTGGCGATACGGCCTGTATGCCAAAGCTGGGCAAAAATAATGCCGCCATTGGCATGTACGGCATCGACAACCTTGCGCCAGCCTTCGATTTGCTTGTCGGTAAAGATGCCAGGTACGTTGGGGTAACCCTGCGCTCGTGGGTGCACGATGATAGCCTCCGAGACAATCATGCCTGCATTGGCGCGCTTGGCGTAATACTCCACCATGGCCGGAGTCGGCGCCAGGTCATCATCGTTCACGCAGCGGGTCATGGGTGCCATGACAACGCGGTTCTTAAAGGTCAGTTTGTCGTTCAGCGTATAAGGCTGCAGTAGAATATCGGTGTCGGCGCCGGATGCGGCGTCTTGTTCCATAGCGGACATGTTCTCTTTTTCCTCCCCAGAGGTTTCACTGTGTGCCAGCAGGTTGCATGGAACCGTGGACATTCGCAAGGGGGCTATTACACTTCCCAGTAGTTGGGAGACAAAAATGCGACGTTCAGAATATATCGGCCTGGCCGAACGACTGTTGGAACACGAGGCCAATAACACAACGGATTCTGCCGAGGACACCTATACGGTACCCGTGGCGGACTATCTCGACGAAGCCCGTTGGAATAATGAGATGGAGGCCATCTTCAAGCGCCTGCCGCTGATGCTGGCCTATACGGACGAGCTGCGCGAACCAGGAAGTTACAAGACGATTGAGGCTGTGGGCGTGCCCGTGCTGATCACCCGTGGCAAGGACGGTATGGTTCATGCCTTTCTTAATGTCTGCTCCCATCGCGGTGCAGCGGTCGTGACCGATGAGTGCGGCACAGCAAGCCGCTTCATGTGCCCCTATCATGGCTGGACGTTCAACGATCAAGGGGCGCTAATAGGCGTCGCAGATAAACACAAATTTGGTGAGGTGGACACAGAGGCCAAGGGCCTCAAGGAGCTGGCCTGTGAAGAGCGAGGCGGATTGATTTTCGTCGTCCTGACGCCGGGCGTGCCGATGGATATCGAGGCGCATTTGGGCGGTATGCTCGATGAAATCGAGTCGCTCGGTATCGAAAACTGGCACATCTACAAGCAGGTAGAACTGCCGGGGGCGAACTGGAAGGTCTGCTATGACGGCTATCTGGAAGGCTATCACTTCGCGACCCTGCACACCAATACAATCTTCACATTCTCGGCCAACAATATCATGGCATATGACAGCTACGGCCCACACCAGCGGATTGGTTTCCCGCATCATAATCTGGGTGAGTTGCGCACCAAGCCGCAGGAGGAATGGGAAACGGGCGAAGGCATGTCGGTCATCCGCACGCTGTTTCCCCATGTCTCGATGGCTGGCAGCGACCAGGGCGGGTTGATCTCGCAGCTCATCCCTGGCCCAACGCCGGAACAGTCGCGCACTATCCAGACCTATATTTACGCCATGCAGCCCTCGACAGACGAAGAACGCGCGGCCATGGACGCCAGTGTTGAAATGACAGTGGGCGCCGTGCGGGATGAAGACTACGCCACCGGCTTTGGCATCCAGAAAGGCATGTCTACCGGCGCGAACGAGGAATTCACCTTCGGGAAGAACGAGCTCGGCCTGCACAAGTTCCACCAATGGGTGAACTTTTATGCTGAGGGTAAGCCGGAGAGCGAACGACCGAACCCGTAGCAGACGATTTCCTATACACCGTAAAAGCAGGTCTTGGCGTCGGGCGGGTTGGTCGATACGCTTTTGCCAACAGAATCACTGCAAACGGGGCAGCACGCATGAGCGAATATATTTTGTCCTCGGTCGACGACCGGGGCATAGCCACCATTACGATCAACCGACCTGACCGCAAGAACGCCATGGGCTTTCAGATGCTCGGCAGTTTTATCCAGACGGTCTCCGACCTGGGGGCAGACCCTGCCGTTCGGGTCATTATCCTGACCGGCGGCACCGAAGGGTGCTTCTGCGCGGGGACCGACCTGTCGGACCTCAAGCAGGTTTCGGGCACCAAAACGAATTTGCGGGGCGAGTCTGACGACCGGGGCCGTTGGTGGCCATTGGTGGCCTGCCCCAAGCCGATCATTGCAGCCATTGACGGCCCGGCCGTTGGTATGGGTGCGGAATTTACGAGCCAGTGTGACGTGCGCATTGCCACACCACGGGCCCGCTTTGCCTGGAATTTCGTGCATCGTGGGCTGATCCCCGACACCGGCGCGGGCACCTGGTTACTGCCGCGTATTCTGGGGCCGCAAAAGGCGTTGGAACTGCTGTATTCTGGCGAGTTCCTGGCCGCTGCAGATGCCGCTGAGCTGGGCTATGTCAAACAGATAGTCCCGACAGAAGACCTGATGGCCGCCGCCCAGGCGCAGGCCGAGAAGTTCCTGCAGGGTGCGCCGGGGTCGATCGCGAAGATCAAGTCCATGGTCTATGAGGGGCTGGAGCGCGGCATTGACGAGCACATGGAAGTGCATACGGCGAATCTGAAAGCCTGCATCCAGTCGAAAGACCATGTGGAAGGGGTCAAGGCCTTCCTGGAAAAACGCCAGCCGGTCTTTACGGGGGAATAGTCGCCCCACATTCATTTGTTCAAACCAGCCTATTGTGAAGGGAAGCGCATAATGGCCAGTTCAAACTTCATCGATATACCCGGTCTGCGGATGCACTATCTGCAGGAAGGCAAGGGATCACCAGGCAAAGACCCGGTGATTTTCCTGCACGGGTTCCCGCAAACCTCGCACCAGTGGCGGCACCAGATTAAAGCGCTGGCGGATGCAGGTTATGCCTGCTTTGCGCCAGACAATCGCGGCTTCGGGCAAACGGACAAGCCGTTCATGCGCATTTCGCGCGGCCTGTTGGCACGGGACATTGCCCAGTTCATGTACGCGGTGGGGATCGAAAAGGCCCATCTCGTAGGGCACGACTGGGGTGGCATTATCGGCTTCAAGGTCGTCGCCGACCACGGTCACCGCATCACGTCTTATTCCATGGTCGATACATTGTGCACCGTCTGGGCGCCGTTGGGCCTGCATGGCTATTGGTTCAAGGCAGAGGGCCTGGCCGAAGAGTTTTACGCCAACCACCATGAGGCCTTTATCGAATGCCTGTTTGGTGGCCGCAGCAGTGAAGACCTACCGGGCAGGCCAGCCTCCCCCTGGCAGTTCGGCCCAGGAGGTGAGCGCCCATCATGGATCGATGCTGAAGACCTTGAACATTACAAAAAGGCGTTTGCTGACCCGGGCAGTCACCATACCTGTATTCAATATTATCGCTATGGCCTGCCATTCCATTTGATGCAGGACAGCGGCCCGAAGGTGCTGTCAGAAAGCGATGTGGCAGACATGTGGCTACATGAGGGGGGTATTGAGCAGCACCCGAATTTCAGTGAGTTTCTTGACTATGGGCCGGAAGACCACGCCACGCGGTTCGAGAAGCCAGCCCTGGTGATGTATGGCGGCTATCGTTACGGCGAAGCCGTGCCGCAAGGGGAGGAAACCATCCGCACGGGGAATGCCTTCAACGACCAGTTCCCCAAATATTTCCCGAATATGATCTCGCGCGCCGTCAACGGCTTACATTTCCTGGGGGAAGAAGCCAAAGGCTATGTGAACGAGCAATTGCTCGCCTTTTTAGGAGCACAGTAAGTGAGTACCACCGATATCTGGGTCATCAAAAAAGACCTGCGGACCCATAAAGTCGTCGAGGCAGAAGACCTGATGGCAAAGGACCTGGCCGATGGCCAGATCGTCATGAAGGTCGACCGGTTTGCCATGACGTCGAACAACATTTCCTACGCCGCCTTTGGTGACGTGATGCAATATTGGGACTTCTTCCCAGCCGAAGGGGAATGGGGTCGTGTGCCCGTCTGGGGTTTTGGCGACGTCGTGCGCTCAGCGTGTGATGATGTGCCGGTGGGCGAACGCTTCTATGGCTATTTCCCCATGTCGACGCATCTGCTGCTCGAGCCATCTAACGTCACCGATTATGGCTTTGTCGACAATGCACCGCACCGGCGCGAATTAGTGGCGACCTATAACAATTATACGCGCTGCGCGACGGATCCATCCTACAAGGCCGAGCATGAAGACGCTCAGATGGTCATCAAGCCGCTCTTTGCCACCTCCTTCATTCTCGATGACTTTGCCGCCGATAATGACTTTTTCGGCGCGACATCGGTGGTGCTGGGTAGTGCGTCCTCAAAGACCTCTCTGGGCCTGGCCTTCTTGCTGCATGAAAACCGCCTGGGCATTGACGTCGTGGGCCTGACATCGGCAGGCAACAAGGCCTTCTGCGAAGGCCTGGGCTGTTATGATAAAGTTGTCACCTATGATGACATTGCCAGCCTTGATGCTTCCGTGCCGACCATGATGGTCGATATGTCGGGCAATGCACAGGCCATTGCGGCCATGCACAATCACTTCGGCGATAATTTGAAATATAACTGCCTCGTCGGCGGCACCCATTGGGAGAAAATTGCTCTCGACCATGGTGACTTGCCTGGGCCCAAACCCATTGGCTTCTTTGCGCCAGACCAGTTCATGAAGCGCGCCAAGGATTGGGGTGCGGCAGGCCTGCAACAACGCATGGCCGAGGCCTGGGATCAGTTCCTGACGCCTGCGGGTCAATGGATCGCTATTCAGCACAGCTTTGGCCCGGCGGATTCGGCGGCTGCCTATCTGGAAGTGCTCAACGGTAACGTGTCGCCAGATCAGGCCCATGTGCTGTCGGTAAACGCCGGGTAAATATCAGCATTGAAATTTGAGCAGTTTACGGCGTAAAGTGCGCCTCAGGATTCGTGGGTAACGGGCCCACACAACTAAACGGGAAGATGAACATGTATGATTATCTGATCAAGGGCGGCACTGTTGTAGACGGTACAGGCACCGCACCTTTTGTTGGTGATGTGGCGATTGCTGACGGCAAAATTGCCGCTGTGGGCGCCTCTATTGAGGGCGAGGCCAAAGAAGTAATTGATGCCACCGGCCATTTCGTCACCCCTGGCTGGGTTGACGTGCACACCCATTATGATGGCCAGGTTGCCTGGGATGACGTGATCGATCCGTCATCCTCCAATGGCGTGACAACAGCCATCATGGGCAATTGCGGCGTGGGTTTTGCACCGGTTCCCAAGGGTGGTGAAAAGGAACTCATCGAGTTGATGGAAGGGGTGGAAGACATCCCCGGCACCGCACTCTACGAAGGCATGCCCTGGGGCACCTGGGAAACCTTCCCGGAATATATTGAGTATCTCGACAGTCGGAAATACTCCCTCGACATCGGTGCGCAGATTGCTCATGGCGCCATCCGCAACTATGTGATGGAAGAACGTGGCCGCGCCAATGAAGATGCCACGGCCCAGGACATCGAACACATGTCCCAGATCATCGAGGAAGCCATCAAGGCCGGTGCCGTTGGTGTGACGACGTCTCGCACCGTGGGCCACCGCTCCATCAATGGTGAAGCGGTGCCCGGTACTTTTGCTGCTGATGATGAACTGGAAGCCTTCGCCGATGCCATCAAGCGCGCTGGTAAGGGCGTGTTCGAAATCATCCCGTCCAGCTCGGTCGGTGATATGGCTGCCCTTGGCGGCGAGCCACGCTCTACCCTGGAAGAGGTGGAACTGATGGCAAAGATGTCCAAGGAAAGCGGTTGCCCTATTACGTTCACGCTGATCCAGGTTTTCGAAAAGCCGGAACTGTGGCGCGAAGTGCTAGCCCTGGTTGCCGAACACAACAAGAATGGAGCGCAGCTGCGCCCGCAAGTTTGTTCGCGCCCCATCGGCATGATCACCGGCCTGACCGGTTATCACCTGTTCCAGCGTCGTGAAAGCTATCTGAAGATTGCTGACCTGCCGCTGGAAGAACGCATGGCAGAAATGCGCAAGCCTGAAGTGAAGGCGCAGATCCTGGCTGATGAAGACATCCCGCACCCGCAGGCTGGTTCTATGGAAAATGTCGTGGTGGCTTTCAAGCAGGCATTGGCGCTGATGTTCAAGCTGGAAAGCCCCATCGACTATGAACCGTCACCTGAAAAGTCATTCATGGCTCTGGCGGCAGCTGAAGGCCGTGACCCCGAAGAATATATGTATGACTTCCTGCTCGAAGACGACGGCAAGTCCTTCGGTATTCTGCTGGGCGCTAATTATCTGGCCGGCGACTATGAAGTGATCCGCGAAATGCTGACAGACGACAACACGGTTGTTGGCCTTTCGGATGCCGGTGCCCATGTCAGCCTGATCGTGGATGGTGCCATGCCGACCTATCAGATGACCCATTGGGTGCGTGACCGTTCCCGCGGCGAAAAGCTGCCGATTGAATTCATCGTCAACAAGCAGACACTGAATAATGCAAACCTCTATGGCCTGACCGATCGTGGTAGCCTGGAAGTCGGCAAACGTGCAGACATGAATATCATCGACATGGACAGCCTGCAGACCGGTCGCCCGGAAGCGCATTACGACCTGCCTGCTGGCGGCCGTCGTATCATGCAGCCGGTGCAGGGTTACAAGGCGACCTTCGTACATGGTGTGCAGACCCGCAAGGATGACCAGGACACGGGTGCTCGCCCGGGTCGTGTTGCGCGCGCCGCATAAACCTTCGCGAACATATTTACGCTAATAGAGCGGCGGTGCTTGCCAGCACCGCCGCTTTTTCGTGCATACTCTGTAGAGAAGACTTTCGCTGAAGGAGCACATTATGGGTTATGACCTCGAGAAAATCCCGCTGCAGACATCGCCGCATTCGACCTATCAGGACTATCTGGATGCCGATACGCGCGAGGTGCCCAAAATCTTCCGCGAGGTTGGCAATGCAGACTTGGGCACGGCTGATGTGTCGAAGGACCGCTATGTCGATCGTGCCTGGTACGAAAAAGAACGCACCATGTGGGAGAAGGTCTGGCAGGTCGCCTGCCGGGAAGAACACATCCCTGAGCCCGGCGACTATGTGGTCTATGACATCGCCAAGCACTCCTTCCTGGTGACGCGGCAGGAAGACGGTAGCATCCGCGCCGTTGCCAATACCTGCCTGCACCGAGGGCGCAAGTTGCGGTTGGAGTTGACCTGACCCCTGTTACGCAGCCACCTTCTATGTAACCTTTAGGGTGGTGTTTTGTGAAGGGCAATCAGCTCGGAACCCTCCTGTTGTGTAGAGCTGATCGGCCGGGATGATCGCCTGTGGCGCTGGTGGTCTGTAGCCCAGGGAGCTGTGTGGTCTGACCCTGTTGTAATGCTGTCGCCACCGTTCGATGATGATATGCGCCTCCCTGAGGGAGTAGAACATCTCGCCATTGAGGCATTCATCCCTGAGCTTGCCATTAAAGCTTTCATTATAGCCATTCTCCCATGGTGATCCCGGTTCAATGAACAGGGTCTTCACACCCACCCGCTTCAGCCAGTCTCTCAATGCCTTGGCAATGAACTCCGGTCCATTGTCAGAGCGGATATGGGCCGGCATACCATGGGTGAGGAACAAGTCCGCCATGGTCTCCAGCACATCCTGTGACCGCAGCCGTCTTTGTGTCTCAATGGCGAGGCACTCCCTGGAGTGCTCATCAATCACCGTGAGCATCCTGAGTTTCCTGCCATCCCTGGTCTTGTCCTGAACAAAGTCATAGGCCCAGACATGGTGCCTGTACCGGGGTCTCAGCCTGATGCAGGACCCGTCATTCAGCCACAGCCTGCCCCGCTTCGGCTGCTTCGCTGGTACCTTGAGGCCTTCACGTCGCCAGATCCGTGCCACCCGCTTGTGGTTCACCCGCCAGCCCTGTGCTCGAAGCAGGGCTGTAATGCGCCTGTAGCCATAGCGACCATACTCGGTGGCCAGGGCAATAATCGCTTCCGTTAGGGCTTTCTCTTCATCAGACCTGGCAGGCCGGCGCCACTGGGTCGACCGGACCTGGCCAACAGCAGCACAGGCCCGGCGCTCGGAGACATGCAACGTCTCAACCACGTGATCAACAAACTCGCGACGACGCGAAGGCCCTACCAGTTTCCCTCGGCGGCTTCCTTCAGAATGGCCTTGTCCAAAGACAGGTCCGCAACCAGCTTCTTCAGCCGCATGTTCTCTTTCTCAAGCTCTTTTATCCGACGGGCCTGGTCGACCTTCATGCCACCAAATTCCTTGCGCCAGCGATAATAGGTCACCTTGTTCACACCGAGCTGACGGATCACTTCTCCTACCGTCATGCCCTGGCCGATCAACACATCAGCCTCTCTCAACTTTCGGATAATCTCTTCCGATGAGTACCGTTTGCCAGATATTCATGCCTCCTTTTCCAGTTCAAAAATACTACCTCAAACTGGCTGCAAATACGGGGGCAAGGTCAGATGAATAATCTTTTAGGGCAGATGACCGCGCTGGTCGGCCAATAACCAGTGCGTCGGTCACTCGGCCATTTTCAAACCTCTGGAAGTTGAATAGGCTGTTCCCTCACATTGATGAGGGGGAAGACCAATGGATATGGGCCTTGCAGGCAAAAAAGCGATCATTTTGGGCGGTAGTCGGGGCATCGGTTGGTACACTGCAGACCTGATGCGCGACGAAGGTGCGGAAATTGCCATTTGCGCACGGGGTGCCGAAGGGGTGCAGGAAGCCGTTGAGAAATTGCAAGCCAAAGGGCAGGGTCCTGTCTTTGGTCGAGCCGCTAACCTTGAAGATGGCGAAGAAACACAGGCCTTTGTGCGCGATGCCATAGCTGCTTTAGGCGGCGTCGATATCCTTATTCACAATGCCAGTGGCTTCGACATGGAAGGCGACGAAGACGGCTGGAAGCGGTCTTTTGAAGTCGACATCATGGCCGGCGTTCGTGCGGTGGAAGAAGCCATCCCCGCGCTGGAAGAAAGTGATGCCGCCAGCATTACCCTGATCGGGTCGATGGCCTCCAAATTTTTCTTTGGCCGCCGGTCATCTTATGGTCCGGCCAAGGCCGCCATGCGGGCCTATGCCAATGAGCTTGCCCAAAGCCTGGGCCGTAAGCAAATCCGCGCCAATGCTATTTCGCCTGGGGCCGTTCACTTCCCCGGCGGGTCGTGGGACCAGCGCAAAAAAGAAATGCCGGATTTTTACCGTAGTATTGAAAAATCTATCCCACTTGGCCGACTGGGCACGGGGGAAGAATTGGCCCGTATTATCGCCTTTGTCGCCAGCCCCGCAGGTATGTGGATCAATGCCGCCCATATCGTTGCAGATGGTGGGCAGGTGGCAGCTGTCGATTAGGACTGGGCATGACAGAAAAGAAACCAGTGCCCGATTTGGGCTGCGCAACGGCCACGCCGCTGGAGCTGAAATTGCTGTCAGCCGCCAAGGCCTATGCGGCGGGTGATGCGGCTGAAAAACAAGCCGCGCGGGCGGCCTATGTGGCCGTGTTGTCAGACTATCTCAAGCAGTCGGGTCAAATGACGGACCAGGCTATTCTGGCTCCCTTGATTGACCCTGTTGACGAAGCATCAAATGACGGGTCATCCGGTAAGTCTTGAGGCCACTTCTTCGTTCAACCAGATAGCCTGGTCTATATCAGAAATAGATATTGTGACTTCGGAAACGCCGACCTCTGCAAATTCCATGAGTTGCGCGCACATGGCATCCCCGTCGCCATGCAACACGCCATCAGCCTCCCATTCTATCACGCTGTATTTGCGGCCCCAGCCGCGGGCCATATCGCGCACCTGATGTGCTGGTTTTTCAGCCTCACGATGGCCAGCGCCCGGCGCCATCAGCAGGTCACCGGTCAG
>Ga0181574_10004477_pt1 | contig 12124 bp, 10 predicted proteins | sample 101ome_24_FD_145600 | JGI IMG/M metagenome (GOLD analysis project Ga0181574, IMG submission 145600) | Coastal salt marsh microbial communities from the Groves Creek Marsh, Skidaway Island, Georgia - 101410AT metaG (spades assembly) | ecosystem: Environmental > Aquatic > Marine > Intertidal zone... | reverse complement strand
TTAGTATTTGCTCTTACGTCAAGTTTTGCTGCTGGATCAGTTGTACCAATACCAACATTTCCAACATCATCAATGCGCATTCGCTCTGCATTATTATTTACGTCTCTAAATCTTAGACTTTCAGAATTAGCGGTGCCTATAGTAGTTATTGAAAATCTATCTGATCCTCCAGTTCTAAATCTTAAACCTGCGTTACCACCATCGCTAGCAGTTGCTATAATTAAATCACCTTCACCTGATCCAGTGCCAATTTCTTCTACATGCAATTGCCCTGCGTCTGGACTAGTGTTTCCAATACCAACACGGCCTGAGCTATCAACAGTAATTGCCACGCTCGATGCATTATCATCAATACCAGTCGAGCTAAAATCTGTAAGAGGAAAAGTTAAGTCAGAAGATACAACTGTGCCGGCCGGTATTGCACTTGAGTTGAGTTCTGTACGTGCCATATCTTTATCCTAAAGCAATTGCTAACGCAGTCGCATCATCGACTGTCGCATGATTATGTGTTGTGTTTTCCCACTGAGAGGTTGAAGAGTTATACATTAATACCTGACCATTTGCTACTGAGCTGATTGTTACGTCATTGTGTGCATCTAAATCTATATCTGCAACAGTAATTGATCGTTGCATATCGACAATGTAGTCAATAACATCAGTATTTGCAAGAGCGGGAGAGAATGTGATTGTTGAACCACTGACTGTATATGAGTCATTAGGTTCTTGAGTAACACCATTAAGTGATACAATTAAACCTTCAGCACTTTTTGGTGTATAAGCTACAGAGTTATAATAAAGTGTGTATGCAGCAGTATTTGCTACTGAGGTAATTGCATCGAGTTTCTTAGGTTGGAATAATTGAGCAGCTGCGGTAAATGCAACGACTTGTAATAAATCGTTATTTGCTGCGCCACTCGTTAATACAATCGAAGTACCATTAGTCGCAGTGTAGTCTACTGCAGGATCGAGTAAGACACCATTTAAAAATACTTCGATTGAATTAGCTTGATAACCAAGTGTTTGAGCGTTATCGTCTGCACCGGTAAAAGTTGTTTGACCTGTTGAAGCCGTGTAATCATATTCAGCAATACCAATATCAGCAAAGGCGCTGGAATTTGCAATTGCAATAGAACTTGATGCATTGGCAAATGATAAGTTACCAGAGCCATCAGTTACAAGTACTTGATCTGCATTGCCGTCGGTTGTTGGATAAGAAAGACCAGCTACGGAAAGAGAAGAAAGATTAGCACCAATTTCAAAAACGACAGAGCCGTTCGTTGAATACATAATCCCATCAGTGATATTAAGTGCTAATTCACCGACGTCAATTGTGCTAGTATTTGCAGCGCGCCCAGTTACAGCTGTGCGCTTTATTTGAAATTTATTGCCTGCCATTTTCTATCTCTATATAGAGTTTACTACAAGAACTATATAGTTCTTTGTTTTATTTATTCTGGTCTTGGTGGAATAGTTTCTGCAGTTGTTCCATCAGGATGTTGTATTGGAGTTTGCGAAGTTATATGCTCTACTTTATTAATATCTTCTTGTTTGATCTGTTGCAATACCCAACCTACAATATCTTCATCAGTCAAATCTTCAAATGCAATGTATGAATCAGTATTAGGTCGTTGAACAAAGTTATGAACATAGTGATGGTACAGGCCTGTTTCAGAATTAGTACCGTGAAGCACTACTGCAATTACTTCATCTGTATTACCTTTTTCACTCGTAGTTCTAGTCAATTCTACTGACCAATTAATCATTTTTTTTATACTCCGCTTTGTAGCGCATCAACTTGCGCTTTAAGATCTTTAACCGCTTCAATAAGCACCGCAGTAAGTTTACCATAATCAACTACTTTTATTGTTTCTGGATTATCGCGGTCAGCGCCAACTCCAACATGCAATTCAATTTGTGTAACGAGCTCAGGAAGTACTTCTTCTACTTCTTGCGCAATCACACCTACATCGCTTACTTGTTCACCTCGATATTTTTCTTTCCAATCAAAAGTTACACCACGTAACGCTGATACTTTATCTAAAGCATTAGTTAACGTGGCTACATTTTCTTTCATTTTAATATCTGAGTTTGTAGACGTTGAATATGCTGTAATATTTCCATCAGCGTGGAAGTTACCAGTTGAAACATCAAATAAGAATTCTGTTAATGGTGTAGACGATCCACTAGATGTTCCAAGGCTCATATCACCATTCATTAAACACCAAAAGCCTGGAACACCATAAGAGACAGTTGAAGTGTCTGCAAAATAGTGGCCGGCTGCAGAGTATTGCAATCCGCCACTATTTGTTGGATAATAGTCACCATTACCAAAACTATTAAATTGAATATCTGCAGGTAAACTAGGTGATTGCTCATCACTAAATGTAAGTGCAGATTCTGTTCCATATCCAGCTTTAACAATTTCAGCACCATTATTCGTAGTTCTAAATCTGACGTCACCACTATAGTATGCTTCAAAATATGAGTTGCTATAAGCCGAACACATTGCTGAAGCTACATAATCACCTCCAGGTGAAAGTATATTTACAGCGTTATCGATTTGATTCCCTTGAAGACCTATTTTAGTAGATGTACCACCACCTCTTATTTTAAATCCGACACTACCAGTACAAAACATTTCAGCATAAACTGAAGTATTTGCGTGAATTCTAAAATTACCATCTACCATTCCATATTGAGAACCAGATTGTAATACTATTGAGTTAGCAGCGAGTTTATAGGTTCTTATGGAATCATCCATTTCTAAACCTTTAACATATAATGAACCAAAGTTACTGCCGCTGTGGTATGGCATATAATTACTAGGACTAAAATAAGCAGCTACATCATTTTGAGTATTGCCACTATAGTCTCCAGCTCTAATAGTAACTTTACCTTCAAATAAATTCCAAGGATCGCCGTCGTTGCGAATTGTCATCCCATTATAAACGTCTTGAACAAACGTAGTATTTCCGTAATCTCCGGTGCCATTTGGACCGTTGCTACCACCATCTTCAGCTTGGAATCTTAACATAGTTGGATTAAAGTTATAGAATCCATTAGAAGCAGTTCTAATAATTGATAATGCAGCATTAGTAGTACTTTCATTATTACTGCTTGGTATTGATAATTGCCAACCAGTGTTAGCACCACCAGCATAAACAAAACTTGTTTCAGGTGTTGCAATACGAACGTGATCCTGTGTTGTAAGTGTATCTGTACTATAAACTGTTGTAATATCAATACCACGATCACCTTGATTTAAAAACCCTGCGCGTGCACCTAATGCAATTGCGTATGAGCCTTGATAATCATGACCGGCTTGCGCACCAATTGCAACTGCATAATTTTCTTGTGCTTGTTCGCCAGCCAATCTACCCATCGCGACACTATAAAGGCCCTGGTTAACATATCCAGCCCTATATCCTAAACTAACTGATTGCGTGCCTTGCGCAGTAGCGCCAGCTTCTCTACCTACGGCAACAGAATGTGCGCCTTGACTTGTGTTTGCAGCATTCCAACCAATAGCAACAGAATATCCTCCCTGGCTGGAATCACCTGCTGATGTGCCTATTGCAATAGAAGTGTTATTTTGTGAGGTTCGGGCGGCTTGGTTACCAATTGCAATAGCATTTCCACCGGTTCTGTTTGGAACAAAACCAGTAATAAAATGTGAATTAATTGCATTAGCTGAAAAAATAAAATCACCGGATGAAGAATCTAAATCTAAAATTGCGTCTCCGCCATTACCAAATGTTAATGTTTGATTATCTGATAATTTGATTGATCCAGAAGTAACTTGAAGAGTAGAACTATTTGCAATAGAAAGAATACCACCCGACTCATATGAATCGGCCGATCGAGAACTTAAGAAATTAGCAGCAAGATCTGGAATATTAGCAATATCAAGACTTGTTAATAATGCGCCGTTACCAGAAAATGTATTGGCCCGCGCCGTTCCAGATACATCTAATGAATATCCAGAAGCAGGAACTTTATTGATACCGACGCGATCATTAGTAGAATTTACTATAAAAGTATCCGTATCAACTGCAACGTTTCCAGTTATGACTAACTGCGTGCTTGTTAAAGTACCATCAACATTAGAACTTGATCGAGAAACAAATCCGTCTAATATTTCAAATTTTTCGTCTGCCATTTTTCTCTCTTTCTTTTATAACTTGAAAATACCTGAAGTACTCCAGGTAATATCGATATTAGAACCGTCTGGCGTAATTGGTAAACCAGTTACGTTTGTATCCATCCACGCAACAAGGTGTGATGTTTCTGTATTTCCTGTATCAATCCAAAATAATAATGCTTCAGCATCATTGGCGCTATTAGCTACACTTTGAAATGTAACGTTATCTGCATCAACTACAGCGTCATCGCTTACAGTAACATTTGAAAGTGTAACAGTTGCAATCACACCACTATTAGCATTATTTAGGTCTGAGTAAAATTGATGTGATGCTGAGTAATCAGTATTTGCTGTGCCATCATCATCAATTAATGACACCTTAACAGTTTCACTAGTTAAAGAAACGTTTGCTGCACCAGACAACAAAGATTTTTTATATTTTGGATATATAGCGTTTGCCATTTAATTACCTAGAAACTATCGTCTGTGCCAGTTACTTTTTTACTTTTACCCTTACTTAGTTTTTCAATCTCAGCAGCCATATCTTCTGCTTCCTGAGTTTTTTCTGCTAGAGCTTCTTTCACTAAGATAAGTTGCGCTTCCATGTTGATAAGATCACCTTGCAATGAATCATATCGACCTTTCAACACTTGTACATATTTATTATAAAATTCCATATTCATATCAGACATCATTTATCTCCATTATAAAAAAAGAAAGGGAGAAGAACTCCCCTTATTATATATCTTAGAATGTTCCACCATCGAGTGAATTAAACACCGGTACACCAGAAGCATCTAATTGTAAAACTTGATACGCTGAACCAGTTGCTTCAGCCATTGCTGCAGTACCTTGTCCGTAAAGAACTGCATTAGTTGTAACTGAAGTTTTACCAGTACCACCTTCTGAAACTGCTAATTGAGTTTCAAGATTTAGTACACCAACATGCAAGTTTGCCCAATTAAATGTATTAGCACTTGTATCAATAGTAGATGTACTGCTGATTGATCCATGTTCAAATGAATCAAATAATATAAATTCTGATGCTGATGCATCCCAAACAAAACCTTGATGCTTTTGTGTTGTTCCGCCGTCAGTACTATATTGACCAACAAAACCCATATCCAATAAGTTTGATGATGTGTTATTAGATGCAAGATGAATCATTGCATCTTCGACTTTCAATTCAGTTACATCAATTGAAACAACATTACCACTTACTGTTAAGTCACCGCCAACGTTTAAATTGTTGCTGACAGTTACATCATTAGGTAATCCAACTGTAAATGCTTGACCACTTAATCCAACTTCAACTTCGTTAGCAGTACCTTGAACAGTAAGTGTTTGACTATCAAGATCGACTGCACTAGTTACAGATCCATCAGTAATGTCAAGATCTTGCGCAGTAATATTCGTGTCAACGTAATCTTTGACAGCGGCCGAAGTTGGTAGAGTCGTATCATTATCATTACTGCCAATGCCTTCGGCTTCTGTAATAACAGCGGCAGGTGCAATTTGATTGAATAAAATTGTTCCGGTTAATTGAGTCGTAGCAATTGATAATGTACTATCTTCAATAAACAAACCAGATGAGTTTGCAGTAAGTGAAGAGTCACCGGCAACTTCAACATGAGTACCAGTTGCGTTTGCAGTAATACCATTACCAGGATTGACTGCAACGTCAGCAGCATTGACTGTAATACCGACACCTTGGCCAACAGTAATTGTTCGGCTAGCAGTGATATCACCATTCGAACCACTTAAACCTGCACCTTGTAAAATGCTTACCGTACTATGGTCAATGTGTTCGTTTGCTACAAAGTTAAGTAATGCATCGTGGTCAATGTCGACGTCAGCAGCGTTAGTTAAACGACCTTGTGCATCAACAGTAAATTGTGCAACAGTATTTGCGTCGCCGTATGTTCCACCGGTGACTGCAGTATTATCAAGATTAATTGTGACTACATTATTACTAATGTAAGTAGTCAGGCCGGTAGCACCTAAAACAGATAAACTATCTGTAAGTAAGTCAATTGTATCATTAGCACCTGAATCACCAACGATTGTTAATTCAGTTGCAACGTCTACAGTGTTGGCAGCAGTTAAACGACCTTGCGCATCAACTGTAAATGTTGGGATTGCTGTTGTATTACCATAAGAACCGGCAGTGACTGTGGTGTTATCCAAGTCAATTTGAGCTTTACCTTCTGCATCATATGAAACTGTAAGTACATTACCGGTGTCTTTAATAAAGTTACCACCGATAGCGTAATCGGTACCAAAGTTACCGATCCAAAGAACGTCTCCATTCCCTGACCAAGCTAATTCACCATTTGCTAACCCAGTAGGTTTTTGGGTAGTTTCAGATCTTTTGATCTGAATTAGGTTTTGAGTTGCCATTTAGTTTAGCCTCTTTATAATTATTATTTAAAATGACCCGCCATCGATATCAAGTAACTTAATTTCATATTTTTGTGTTACAGAGTTATATTGAACTCCAGCACCATCGACTTTATTAATTTCTGTTACGTTACCAATATCTTCTATTCTTGCAGTTTCTCTTACTTGGTCAGCAACAACATTTCTTAACGCAACCGGTGAACCAGTCTGCAAATAATCTGCGCCAGGTGTAACCTTTACATTATAGTTTGTAGTTGACCCTAACTTTGCTTTAATACCCATTATCGAGTAACTCCAGGAGTAACTGTTACTATTCCTTCTAAAATTCGAGAAACAATTCCGCTTCCATCTGTCAATTCAATATCGTAAACATATCTTCCGGAAGTCATATTATTTGTTGTATTAGAACCTAAAGATATTGTTACAATGCCATTATTGCCACCTAAAGCAACAGTCCAATTAACAGCAGTTGTAGATGTATAGTACTTTCGTATTTGACCTGCGCCAGAATAGCTAGTTAAATCAATAGCATCATTGTCGTCATCGGTCAAAGTAATTGAAGTACTAAAATCTGTACCCTGCTCAATTTTTAAATTTGCTTTAGTGGCCATATGTTATTTATCTCGTTTCTATTCTTACGATATTAAACGTATGAGTATTAGCAACAGAAGCTGAAGGACAAGATGCAGTTAGCGTAACGTGTGTTCCGTTGGCTGCAACGGCCGGAGTAATTTCAACATCATTCATTTGATTATCTATTTCACCATATCTCGTGTAAAATACACTGCTACCATTATGAATTAACATAATTTCAACACCATACACTGCAGTTGAAATGTCAGATCTTTCACCTTGTACAATATACTTTAATCCTTTTGAGTCTGACATTGGGAATGTATCAATGATACCACTAGTAGTTGTTACTGTACCATCACTACCAACTAATGCTGCGCCATTTGCTACCAGTGCTCCAACTTCAAGCGATTGAATGTTAGCTGTTCCACTTACATTAATGTCTGTTACTTGTATAAAATCAATTTCCAAATTTGGAAGAGCTGCATTAGATGAAACAATTAATTTATCAACTGAAAGTGTATTATTAGATGGGTTAAACGTGAATGTTGAATCACCTCTAGCATCTTGATAACCTGAGGTTGCAGCAGCAAAAACAACTGGTTGGTTTGAGTTCGTTGAATTGGTGTGCATCTGAATAGTATTAGACTGCTTTGAAGTACCATCAGTATTAGAAGTAATATTATTTGGCAATCGAGCATCTGCAATTGTGCCCGTCAATTGGCCAGCTGGTAAAGAAGTTAGGCCGGCGCCATTTGCACTAATTGCATTTGCTGAAACATTACCACCTATTGAAACATCTGAAGTTACGTTTAGTGAATCAATATTAGCTGTTCCAGTTACATTAATGTCAGTAACTGTAGCAAAACTAAATTCTACATTACTTGGTAGAGATACAGCAGTATCTACAATTAACTTATCAACAGTCAGAGTATTGTTAGATGCATTAAAAACAAATGTTGAATCATATTGAGCATCTTGATACGAATTATCTGTAGAACTCGATGTTACAAATATTACTGGGTGTGCTTCATTTGCAGTCGCTGTATGTACTTGAATGCTATTAGCTGTGTTTGCAGTTCCTGTTATATTAGAAGTAATATTATTAGGTAACAGAGTGTCACTCACAGTACCACTTGTTAGTTCATCCGCATTTAAAGAAGTTAATCCTGCGCCATTTGCACTAATTGTGTTTGCACTAATACTTTCATTAACTTCTATTGTATTTGCAGCAACTTCACCAGTTACATTTATGCCGGTAGATTTTGTAGCAAGCTTGGCAATATTATTATGATAAAGAGTGACAACACCATCGGCAATGCCAGTTATCATATTTTCGCCAGTATATTTTTGAAGTTTTATATGACTTGATCTAATAAGAAGATTACCGGTGCCGGCGTCGTCGATAAAACTATTAGTACCATTATGATATATTCGCAAATCATCGGCATCACCAAATGTCGCTTTAACGTCATCATTGAAGTTGAGAGTATCATTAGCAGATTCCCATTGCAAATCTCCACTATCAAAAGTAACATTATTATTAAACGTTGTAACACCGTCAACATTTAAAGTACTGGTAAAGTCACCAGTAACACCGAGTAAATCCCAGCGCGCCGTTGCTGACCCTAAATTAAATCCACTAGCAGATGGTAAAATGTTAGAATTAACATCAGCATTAAATGTTATTGTGTCAGTAGCTGCATCTCCAAGAGATATTGATCCATTAAATGTTGCAAGTCCATCGACAGTTAAATTGCTGTCAATATCTGTATTGCCAGAAATATAAGCATTCTTAGCGATAGAAATGCCGCCATCAGTATGGATTGATGCTGTTGTGGAATTAGCTACTGTTGTATTATTAAATGTAGCTTTACCATCAACATCTAATGTAGATGAAGCATCTATTTCAGTTGCTGATAAATTCCATCTTTTAGTAGATATACCTAAATTATTATTACTTGAAGTAGGTACCATTCTTGTAACATTGCCTGCTACTGTTATAACATCAGATGTAGTATCACCAAGATTAACATTACCATCAACAGTTAGGTTTCCATCTACGTTAAGGTCACTACTAAAGTCACCAGTAACACCAAATAAATCCCATCTATCATTAGCAGCACCAAGATTTAATCCATTTGCTGTAGGTAAAATATTTGAATTAACATCAGCATTAAATGTTACTGTATCTGTTGCGCCATCACCAAGAATAATTGATGAATTAAAAGTAGCATTACCGTCAACAACAATTATGCCATCAATGTCTGTATTACCTACAATGTAAGCATTTTTAGCAATAGAAACGCCGCCATCGGTTTGAATTGATCCCGTTGTAGAATTTGCTACAGTAGTATCATTAAATGTAGCTTTACCATCAACATCTAATGTTAAATTGAGTGTTGTTGCACCATCAACATCTAACGTAGAATTAAGTGTTGTTGCACCATCAACGTTAAGTGTAGAAGAAGCATCAATAGTTTCTGCTAATAAATCCCATCTATTACTTGCAGCACCTAAATTTAATCCATTGGCCGTAGGTACAAGATTTGAATCTGCTTGGGCATTAAATGTGATTGTATCTGAACTGGAAGCACCAAGATCTGAATCACCATCAACTTGTAACGTATCAGTTAATGTTAAACCTGTTACATCAACACCGATGTTAGTAGTAATAAGTTTTTGTGCACCGTTATAATGCACAGATGCACCAAGGCCAGCAGTACCACAAAAATATGTTTGACCTGCTGTATCTTCAAGTTGCATATTATTTGCTTGAAGTACTAAGTCACCGCTAGCGTTATTTTCTATAATATACGTGTTTGAACCTTCATGGTACATAGTGAAGTCGCCACCAGTACCCATTGTGATATAGTTATCATCATCAAAGTTTAATGTGTTGGATGACTTATCCCAAGTAACTGTAGTGGTATTTCCAGATCCAAAAATATTAATATCATCTTCAAAAACGCTTGTTGATCTGACACGCAAAGTATCAGTATTTGCAGCATTTGCGATATGAATACCAGAATCATTTGCCGTCAATTCAATTGTATCAGAAACGGGAGAATAAATGTGTGTTGCAACACCATCATCGCCCCAAAGATAACGAGAATCATCGGTTGCGCGCAAAATCATGTCCGTGCCTTCAATGATCAGACCACCTTGGCCGTGTTCTTGAATCCAAGAATTAGAACCATCATGGAAAATATGCAAATCATTGCCAGTACCAAATGTGGCCCTAACGCTATCTTCCCATTTTAAAATTTCGTTACTTGCTTGCCAATTTAATTTATCTACGCCGCTTCCGTTTTCAAATTCAGCGTCAGAACGTACTCTTAAAGTAGTAGTATTTGCTTCACCATTAGCATTAAAACCATCAGTACGAATTTCTAAAATTTGAGTTCCATCGCCGTGGTGAATTGTAGTATTAGCGCCTGAGGTTGCAACAAAATAGTTTGTACCATCAGTTGCTTCTAAAATTAAATTATTAGCCTGTACAAATAAGTTACCACTGCTCGTTTCTCTAATAAACGAATCAGTAGTGTCGTTATAAATTTGGAAGCCTTGAGCTTCACCGAGTTCTAAAATACTTCCGGTCCAACGCATACCAACAGTGCTGCCAGCTGCATTGTAGAAATCGATGTTTGCGGCCGAGAGAGTTGCTCGGTCTGAATTATCAACGCGTAAAGTAATAGTAGTATTTGCTGTACCAACACCAGTAACATCAGCATCAACAATTAAATCGCCGTTATCATTCGTACGAATGCTTGAGGTAGTATTAGATGAATAATCATACCATTCTACATTTGCACCAGTAACAATTAACGAATCAACTGTTGTGCTTCTTACCGCGCCGGTTGTCTGTGAACCTACTTCGAATCTTTCTTCTACGTGAGTATTACCATGGAAGAAAGCATATCCTCCAGTATTTGATACAGTAAGGTGTTGATTAATTTCTGTGTTATTTGTAACATGTAATTTATCAGTTACATTTACATATACTATATTAGCAGTGCTAGAAAAAGAAGTATTAGTAGAAACATATAGCCAATCTTTTTCTAAAGTATTATTCGATGAAGTATATTTTGCACCCTGTAATCCACCTGACGTAGTATTGGAACCATCAACGATAGATACAATATTTGCAAAAAATTCTCCATTTGAGTTTGTTCCAGATGATAGCACTGCATCGCCATAAGTCCAAGACTTACTAGAATTGGCTGTCATAATACTCGTCTGTGCACCAGTGTTATCACCAATGATCAGCGCGGAGATTTCATTAGTTTTATTTAACCAATCACTAAATGTATCTGTATTGGCGTCTAGTGAGGTAAATCCTGAATGAAGTGCCATTAACTTATCCTACTATTAATACTCTGTAAAATATTTTTTATTTGTGATATATCTTTTTCGAGCTTTTCGATTCTATTTTCTAATTCATTACCCTTTGCCGATCGAGCTCTTTCTCTTTTATAAATTTCAAAATCATTGTTTTGTTTATTTATTATAGCTCCATTGTCGTCGCGAGCAAAACCTTTTAATTGCATTAAGCAGAAACTCCAATCACACGATAATCATCAACTTTTGGTACTAAATTTGGTGAATCTGAAAGTAATACTGTTTTGATAACAACGGTGTTGTATGTATCAAATGCTTCACCATCTTCATTAAAGTACTTAACGATATTATAATTATCAGCATCATTAAACGCAGTGTGAGGAGTACTGAGTTTATCAATCTTAAATCCATCACCTACCACGTTAGTATTAGAAATTTCTTCAGTGAATGTCATACTCGTAGTATTTGCAATAGACTCAATACAAAATACTCCATAGTTTTCTGGGAATAATGGGCTATACAATTTGACAACTTCATTGACTGAAAAGTCTGTTGAAAAATCTGTACTAGATCCAGTAATTGTCGCAGAGTTTGCGGACGTTGTAATTGTACCATCGGTTGTACTGCTTGAGGCCGGATACGCTGGAAACCCATATTCAAATTCACGAT
>Ga0181574_10004476_pt1 | contig 12125 bp, 9 predicted proteins | sample 101ome_24_FD_145600 | JGI IMG/M metagenome (GOLD analysis project Ga0181574, IMG submission 145600) | Coastal salt marsh microbial communities from the Groves Creek Marsh, Skidaway Island, Georgia - 101410AT metaG (spades assembly) | ecosystem: Environmental > Aquatic > Marine > Intertidal zone... | reverse complement strand
CTTGGCGTGTAGGATGAAAATGTGTCGTTATAGACCCCTTGCCACATCAACGCGATAATCGGAATCACAAAACTGGCCATCACAAAGGCAAATAATGGCAACACAAGGGAAACAGCGCGCACCCGACTGCGGAATAGCGCCTGCGCCAGCTTTTTCTTCAGCGGCGTTCCATCTGCGGCCGTAATTGGCTCAACTGCAGTTGTTTGACTATCTGCCATGGTAAAAATAGATCTCGTTTAAAAATGGATAAATAAATGCGACCACATGAGACATTTCATGTGATCGCAAAAGTCTTTGGCCTTACTTCGCTAACCAAGCATTAAAACGCTCGTTCAGCTGGTCGGCATTATCCGCCCAAAACTCAAAATCGTTTTGCAACGCATTTTTGAAGTTAGCAGGCGCTGTTGGCATATGGCTGGCCATTTTGATGCTAGGATCAGAATGGAATGTTCCAATTCTTGCAACAGATGACGCTCTTGCTGGACCATACGAAATCCAAGATGCCTGTGCAGCTAGCTGCTCAGTTGCGGTTGAAAAAGCGAGGAAATCAAGAGCGGCTTCTTTGTTCTTTGAGCCTTTTGGAATAACCCAGAGGTCAAGGTCATAGATTTGACCATCCCAAACCATTTCAAATGACTGGCCTTCAGCATTCTTGGCGTTAAAGACGCGACCGTTCCACGCAGTTGAGAATACAACTTCGCCATCAGCAAGCAGCTGTGGTGGCTGGGCACCGGCTTCCCACCAGACAATGTCATCTTTGATTGTGTCTAGTTTAGCAAATGCGCGGGCCACACCCTCTTCAGTTCCAAGAACATCATAGACCTGGCTAACTGGCACGCCATCAGCAATCAAGGCAAATTCCAAGGTCACTTTTGGAGATTTGCGCATACCACGCTTGCCCGGAAAAGCTGCGGTATTGAAGAAGTCAGCCATCTTTGTTGGCTTGTTCCAGTTCCGTGTTTTGCTTGAGTCGTAAGCATAAACTGATGACCAAACGATGTTGGCAACGGCACAATCATGCAAAGTACCCGGCAGGAAGTCTTCGGTCGCCGGCGTTCCGTCTGGTGCTGGCGGCAGAATTGAATGGTCAATCTGCTCAAGCAGGCCTTCATCGCAGGCGCGGATAGCATCAGACAATTCAACATCAACGATATCCCAAGTTACATTTCCAGACTCAACCTGTGCTTTGATCTCGGCAATACCCCCGCCGTAATCTTCAGATACGATTGATTTACCTGTCTTTGCCATCCACGGCTTGTGATAGGCCTCTACCTGTGACTTGGTGTAGGCACCGCCCCATGACACAACAGTCAAATCAGCGGCGATCGCAGCACTACTGACAAACGCCGACGCACTCGCAATGGCAATTATTTTCTTCGTTAATCCAGACATTATGTCCACTCCCTTTTGTTGTTCGTGCGTTTTGAGAGCCGCACCGCTCTTTTGTGCTAGCCACTACCCGTTTCCAAGGCAGCGAGCCATTATTGACTATCAGCATAGTCAAACTGGTTCTTTAAAATCAAGCGCGCGGCAATCATCGTTCTTCCAGCCAATCTGCAACGATGCTCCAATTTCCAGCCCAAGCTGACCTGAAGTATTCGGCACTTTCACAATAAATTGATCATCGCCAGCCACGTCCATGCGGCAGCGGATATGATCACCAAGATAAATTAATTCTTCGATCCGCGCATCAAGTGTGCTGACTGCGGCAGATTTCTTCGTCGACACGATACAGCGCTCAGGGCGAACAGATAATGTCGTCCGGCTGCCAACCGCACCAATATTCACCGCAAGCGCCTTTACGATATCGCCCGAGTCCAGCTTCACCGTCGCAATGTTTTTGCTGACCGACTGAACCGTGCCAAGCATCTGGTTATTCTCGCCGATGAATTGCGCGACAAAGGCATTTTCCGGCTTTTCATAAAGCGTTACCGGATCAGCTAGCTGTTGGATAATCCCATCGTCAAAAACTGCAATCCGGTTGGACATGGTCAAGGCTTCGGATTGGTCATGCGTAACATAAACAACGGTCACGCCCAGATTTTCGTGAATATGCTTGATCTCATATTGCATATGCTCACGAAGCTGTTTGTCCAATGCGCCCAACGGCTCATCCATTAGCACCAGTTCAGGATTGAATACCAACGCGCGCGCCAGCGCAATCCGCTGTTGCTGGCCACCCGACAGCTGTGCCGGTTTGCGGTCGATAAAGTTCAGCATCTGCACCATATCCAGCACGGCGCGCACTTTATCCTCAACCTCGGCCTTTGGCATCTTGCGCACATATAAAGGGAACGCCAGATTTTCGCCAACCGTCATATGCGGGAATAATGCATAGTTTTGAAACACCATGCCAATACCGCGTTTATGCGGCGGTATATTGTTGATCGGGCGACCCCCAAGCTCAATATCGCCATGCGTTGCAGTCTCAAAGCCGGCAAGCATCATCAGGCAGGTTGTTTTACCAGATCCGGACGGGCCGAGCATCGTCAGAAATTCGCCCGACGCAATGTCAAGATTTAGATTCTTAACGACGAGTGTTTCGCCGTCATAGCTCTTTTGGACCCCTTTGAAACTCACAAATGGGTCGTTCGCGTGCACCATGTTTTCCTACCCGGATTTTTTTATTTATAGGTCAATAGATCAACGTCGGACCATTTCCCTTTTGCTGCAATAACTAAAACACCTAAGGGTTAGTTTTGCAACCGGAACCGACCGATTAAACCAAATTTACGACGAACCGCAGTCTTTCATAACAACATGATGGAACAATTGCCTTTTTGATGTCGATTATGAGACTTTACCGCCGGTTATGGTGAATTCTTCCAATCAGATTTAGCAGGATTTGCGCCGCCAATGTGGTCGTGCTGCCAGTCTGGTCATAATCCGGCGCAACCTCGACAAGATCGACGCCAATGACCGTTCCGCGTTTGGTCAAACCATCAAGAAATTCTAATATTTCATAATAGAAAAACCCGCCATGTGACGGCGTGCCGGTTCCCGGTGCAACCGATGGATCAAACCCGTCAATATCAATCGTCACGTAATAGCGGCCATTCGAAGGGATCCGGTCAAGCATCCCGGCCACACCCAGTTTGCGGAATTGCCGGACCGATTGAATGTCCGAGCCCATTTTCCGCGCATCTTCGTACCCGTCTTTTGCGGTCGACGACACATTACGGATGCCGATCTGCGACAGGCCGGTCACATAAGACTTTTCGGCTGCGCGGCGCATCGGGTTACCATGGCCGTATTTCACCCCGTGCCGTTCGTCAACAAAATCAAGATGCGCATCAATTTGCACAAGGTGAAACGGCTCTTCATCACTAAAGGCGTTAATACATGGGATATTGACCGAGTGATCACCGCCGAGCACCACCGGTACCGCGCCAGCGGCTAGGATAGCGCGCACGCCGGCCTCAATATTTGCATGGCTTTTTATCGTGTCAGTGTGAACGATATCAGCGTCGCCAATATCAACAATACGCACCTGATCCGCCTGCAAATACGTTACATCATCTTCATGGTCATAGGCCCCTGCATGGCCAAATGAAAACAATGTTGATGCCTCGCGGATGCCGCGCGGACCAAACCTTGCGCCAGCCCGAAATTGCGTGCCAAAATCAAATGGCGCGCCAAGAATGGCAAAATCAGCATCAATCGATGACCAGTCAGGCTGATATGGATATTTGCCAAAACTGCATAATCCGACGAATGGCAAATTCAGCCGGCCTGTTTCGTACCCATGTCCTGACATTTAATAATCCCCCTATTATATGCTGAACAATTCAGCCTAAGCTGAAACCTGTCCAGATCGAAATCGACACGATGGGCAAACGCTAATCCAAGCCCGAAAATTCTGCAAGCCGTCAGGTTGAAAACGCGATATAGCCAAGACCCAAATAGCTGCGTTAAAGACGCCAAATTTAAGACGCCAGACCATTTTGCACTTTACGAAAACCCCGGCATTGGCGCAGTCTGTTGCAGTCATGCTGCTGCCATTAAAAAGTGGCACCGCTGGCAAGCGTAACAAAATTAAGAATTTACAAAATAAAAACTGCGGAATGGCTACAAAGCAAGACCTAACAAGCAATGTCTAAAAATCACTAACTGGGAGTGGAATTCATGCCCCTCGATCATCAAACAATCGCAAAATGCAAGATTGTCAAAGCTGTTGCCAATCGGGGACATATCGCGTCGGCATTTCCAGAATTTGACGATAATTTGAACAGCCACAATATGGACAAGGCTTATGCGACAATCACCACATGGCCGCATTATCAACCTACCCCTCTGATTTCACTTGATAAGCTGGCAAAGTCTTGTGGTGTTGCCGCGGTTTATTACAAGGACGAGTCACAACGTCTGGACTTGAAATCCTTTAAAGCGCTTGGCGGTGCTTACGCGGTGGCAAATCTTGTTGCCGCAAAAAAGGCCGATGGCATTGAGCCGTCAAACATTACCGTGACAACGGCGACTGATGGCAATCATGGCCGTTCGGTTGCGTGGGGTGCAAAGCAGGCCGGTTGCCATGCCGAGATTTACATTCACGAACATGTCAGCCAGCAACGCGCCGATGCAATGGCTGCCTTTGGTGCCACTATCAACCGGATTGAGGGCAATTACGAAGCCTCGCTTGCCGCTTGCAAAGCCGATGCCGAGGCCAATGGCCGGTATATTGTGTCTGACACCTCATGGCCCGGCTACCGCGAAATGCCGCTTGATATCATGGCCGGTTACAGCGTCATGGGGCGTGAAACCCTTGATCAGATGCAAGGGGTGAAACCAACGCACTGTTTTTTACCGATCGGCGTTGGCGGCATGGCGGCGGGCATTGTTGCCCCGCTTTGGCGCGATATGGGTGCCGACCTTGGCAAGATGATTGGCGTTGAATCCTATATGTCAGCCTGTTTTCTGGATAGTATCGAGGCGCAAATGCCTAGCCTTGTAGATATAAGTGAAGAGACCATGATGGCGGGCCTCTCATGCGGCGAAATATCCGATCTTGCATGGCAAATTCTGCAACCGGCTTTGGATCATTGCCTGTCAATTACCGATGATGCGATTGCGCCATTGATGGCGGGCTTTGCCGATGGCCGATTTGGCGGCGGGTCGATTGAGGCTGGCGAATGTTCGACTGCTGGTCTTGCCGCATTGCTGGCGGCAAAGAATGATCCGGCAGTGTGGCAGGCACTTGGGTTGGGGGCGGACTCGATTGTGCTGTTAATCGGAACCGAAGGGGCAACTGATCCAGTGTTGTATGAGCAGCTTTTGACCGAAGGGCGGCAGCCGTGACGGTGCCGTTGCGCGGCTTTGAGTCCGCCGAATTCGCCATGCGCTGTGCCAACGCCCAGCGCGCCATGGCCGCCGATGATGTTGGTGCCTTGCTGTTAACCAGCGAGGCTGATGTTCGGTATTTCACCGGCTTTATGACGCAGTTCTGGCAAAGCCCGACACGTCCGTGGTTTGTGCTGATCCCAGCCACCGGCAAACCCATTGCGATCATCCCCTCGATTGGCGTGCCATTAATGCGTGACTGCTATATTGGCGATCTGCAATCATGGCCTGCACCGGCGGCAACAGATGACGGCATTAGCCTGCTGGCACGCGTGATCCGCCAACAGATTGGGGCATCGGGACGGCTGGGCATGATGATGGGGCGCGAAACCGCTATCCGGATGCCATTGAATGACCTTAATGCCCTAGAAAGCCAGCTGGATCAGATCGTCTTTTGCGATATGACCGCCGCCATACAGCATATCCGGATGATAAAATCACCGGCTGAGCAAGCAAAATTAAAACATATCTGCCAGCTGGTATCGGGCGTGTTTGCCGATGTGCCGACATGGGCAACTGTCGGTATGCCACTAGATGAAACGTTTCGTCAGTTCAAAATCAAGGCGTTAGAGGCCGGCGTTGATGATGTCAGCTATCTGGTTGGCGCGGCAGGGCCCGGCGGCTATGGGGACATTATCGCGCCGCCAAATGGCCGCCCGCTTGCCGAAGGTGATGTTTTCATGTTTGACACCGGTGCTCTATGGGATGGTTATTTCAGTGATTTTGACCGAAATTTTGCCATGCATCACGCCACTGACGCAGCGCATGAGGCACATCACCGGCTTTATGATGCAACCCAAGCCGCACTGGATATCCTGCGGCCAGGTATTCCCGTATCCAAGCTGTTTTCGGTGATGGATCAGATATTGAGGCCAGACCAGTCGAGCCTCCATAGCGCCAATGATACCCAAATCACCAGTGAAGGTGTCGGCCGCTATGGGCATGGACTTGGCACCCAGCTGACCGAACCGCCATCCCATACTGATTGGGATAATACGATAATTGAGGCCGGCATGGCGCTGACGATTGAACCGTCGCTAAGCTATGGTGATGGATTAACCATGGTGGCCGAAGAAAATGTGCTCGTTCTTGACGATCAGATTGTTTTATTATCAACGCGCGCACCACGTGATTTGCCGGTCATTGCCGCTAGGTAATGCGCCTGCGTTTCGATGTACTGACTGAACAATGCTTGAGGAAGGACAAGATATGGCCGCCCCTGAAACCACATCCCAAAACACTGTATCTCAAGATAATGCATCAAGAGACCGGAAACCGCCCGCATTCAGTCATCTGCCATTCCGCGTCGCAGAGGCTGATGAAACCGCAACCCAGCTGGGCCTGGTCACATTAGAGACCGATTTGACAATCGAGACCGAGTTGCGGCATTTCATTGGTGACGGCGTTGGCACACGAGCAGGCAAAGGACAGCTTGCCAGCATTTTGCATAGCCGCATTGCCTGTGATGATCAGGTGACTGTCGAGAACCTGACCGCGATGAAGGAACGGTTTGCCGATGCGCTGGCGCTATTTCCGCCAGGCTATCATTTTGATGTTATCGGTTATGGCTGCACGTCTGCGTCACTATTGATCGGCGAAGAGACGATCCAAGCCATTGTGAAATCGCATGTTAATGTCGATCACGTCACCACCCCATTGACCGGCGCACGGCGCGCCTTGAAAACATTGGGCGCCAAAAATATTGGCTATCTTGCGCCGTACATATCTGAAATATCGCAAAATATGTGTCTTTTGCTTGAGGATTATGGGTTTCGCATTGGCGCCGCCGCCACTTTTGGAGAGGGCCAGGACTCGATTGTTGGCCGCATTCACCCATCGTCAATTTCAGCAGCAATTGACGCATTGGTCAGCAATGCAGACACGCCGCTTGATGCGGTTTTCATTTCCTGCACATCGCTGAAATGCGCCAGCATTATCGCCGCCGCCGAGGCCAAACACGCAATTCCGGTTATTTCCAGCAATTCAGCAATCGCATGGGATATGGCCCGGCTTGCTGGTCTTGCCGTACCCGCCGATGGTGCCAGCCAAAAAGGCCGCCTATTTCAGCAGAATTGACTTATCAACCTTGGCAAGATCGGACTGGCCGCAAAGCCCAAGAGTTAGGTCAAGCTCGCGGTGGATGATTTCCAGTGTCTGACGAACGCCCGCCTGCCCCTTGGCACCAAGCCCATAAAGAAAGGCGCGGCCAATCAGCGTTCCCTTTGCGCCAAGCGCGATCGCGCGCAGCACATCCTGACCTGACCTGATACCGCCATCCATCCAGACCTCGGCGCGATCACCAACCGCATCAACAATTGCCGGCAAGGCGGTAATTGACGACATAGCACCATCAAGCTGGCGGCCGCCATGATTTGACACAACAATCGCATCCGCCCCGACATTCACCGCGGCCAGCGCATCTTCGACATCCAGAATGCCCTTGATGATCAATTTACCGCCCCATTGTTTACGGATCGCCGCCACATCATCCCATGACAAGGACGGGTCGAACTGGCTGACCGTCCAATCTGCCAGCGATGACATATCCTTAACGCCCTTTACATGGCCGACAATATTGCCAAATTGACGCCGCTTTGTGCCAAGCATACCAAGACACCAAGCCGGTTTTTGCATAAGATTCAGTATATTGCTCAACGTTGGTTTTGGCGGCGCACTAAGGCCATTGCGCACATCCTTATGCCGCTGACCCATCAATTGCAGATCAAGTGTGACCATCAGCGCCGAACATTTGGCGTCACGCGCCCGTTCGATCAGCCGTGATACAAAATCACGGTCGCGCATCACATATAGCTGAAACCAGAACGGCGTCGGGCTGTTTTCGGCAACATCCTCAATCGAGCAAATCGACATTGTTGATAGGGTAAAAGGCACGCCAAATTCAGCCGCAGCCTTGGCCGCCAAAATCTCACCATCAGCGTGCTGCATGCCGGTTAGGCCAGTTGGCGCTAACGCCACCGGCATCGGCAGATTTTGCCCAAGCATCGGCATTTCGGTTGTGCGCTGGCTGACATCCAAAGCGACACGTTGCCGAAATTTAATCGCGGCAAGATCGGTTTCATTGGCGCGGTAGGTTGACTCGGTCCATGACCCGCTATCCGCATAATCATAAAACATCCGCGGCACCCGCCGCTTGGCCAGTTTTTGCAGATCTTCGATACAGGCAATTGCCGTCATGATACGCCTCGTCACCATCAAGGTTAAATTCGTCCACTGATTTACAGCATGAACGGCTTTAACTCAACAGATGCTTCACAATCTTCGGCTGGGCAATCTTTGGCTGGACAATGCGTGCCTAGCGATAGCGCCGCAACATGGCGCTCATCAAAATTACCGGCACCAACCCTGACAAAACAATCATCAAGGCGGGCAATGCCGCAACCTCAAGCATTTCATCCTTGGCAAATTGATAGGTATAGGTTGCCAGCGTTTCAAAATTGAACGGCCGCAACAGCAATGTCATCGGCAGTTCTTTCATCACATCGACAAATACCAGCATAATGCCCGCAAGGAACGAACTTTTTAGCAATGGCATAATCACCTGCCGGATCGATTCCATATAGCCCTGACCCAGAACCCGGCTTGCATTCATCATATTTGCCGGCAGTCGCCGCACCCCCGAAATCATCGCGCCATAGCCAACCGCCTGAAACCGGACGATATAGGCCAGAAACAGCACCGCGATGCTGGTGACCAAAACGCCTTGAAACTGGGCGCCAAACACGGCAGCAAAACCGCGATCGAGCTGGCCGCTAAAGATCAACACGCCAATGGCAAGAATAGTCCCCGGAAACGCATAGCCAGTCGAGGCGAATAACGCCAATTTACGGGTCTTTGCACCAGCGCGGAAACTCGCCGTTACGACAATAAATGCAGATAGCAGCATAATCACCAACGCCGCAATCGCCGCAACAATCAGCGTATTGCCAATAATTTCGCGAATTGCCAGAAAATCTGCCAGCAGATCATTAGTTACAACCAGCCCCAGCAGCACCCCAACCGGAATAAAAAATCCAAATAACAGTGGGATAACGCACACCATCCAACAGGCCAAAACACCCAGCTTGGTCGGCGCTAGCATCGCTAGCGGTGTCTGGTTACGGCTGCTGGCAACATATTGCTGGCGTGAGCGTGCGTAAAGTTCCAGCCCCAATAGTGCCAGAATAAAGCCAAAACCGACAATTGAGATTTGCGCCGCCGCAACCAGATTATTCATCCCCAGCCAGACATTGAAAATACCGAGGGTAATCGTCTCAATTGCAAAAAACTCAACCGTGCCAAAATCTGACATGACTTCCATCATCACCAGCGCAAGGCCAGCCATAATGGCCGGACGTGCAAGCGGCAAGCCCACCTGCCAGAATTGCGACCGGTTATGCACCAGCGCAATTTCAAACAGGCTTGCCGGTGTTAAGCGAAAGGCGATCCGCGTCACCATGTAGATATAGGGATATAAAACCGACGCCATCACCAGAACAGCACCGCCTAGCGAGCGTATTTCAGGAAACCAGTAATCGCGCGGGCTTTGCCAGCCAAACATATGGCGCAAGCCCGATTGCAACGGGCCAGCATATTCAAAAAATTCGGTATAGCTATAGGCAATGATATAGGCCGGAATGGCGGCAGGTAATAACAGCATCCATTCCAGCATCCGGCGACCGCCAAAATCGTAACGGCTGATCACCCATGCCGAACTGACCCCAAATCCGACCGCTAGCGCGCCAACCCCGGCCATCAAAATCAGCGTATTGCTGACATAACGGCCAAGAACAGTGTCATAAAGATGCGACCATAGCCCGGCACTATCGCCAAAAGCCGCCAGCAGGACAGCAATGACCGGCCCCAGAATTAAGCCGCAAAGGACAATGACGCCACCCGACCACCGGTCAAACGGTCGGCGTTGTGCACGGGTAAATTGAGACAGGAAAGTCGCTACCATCCGACGCGATCAATGATCATTTGCGCTTTAGGTGCCAATTCCGCAAGCCGCTCAATTGGCTGCGCATCAGGCTTGAACTTGCCCCAGCTTGCCAGCTCGCCATTGACCGTAACCGCTGGATTAACCGGATATTCGAAATTGATTTCACCGTAAAGCTGCTGGGCTTTTTCTTCGGTTAGAAATTCAAGAAACGCGATGGCTGCCGCTTTGTTTTTGGCGTATTTCGCAACACCGCCACCCGAGATGTTCATATGATTGCCGCGATTTGACTGATTGGTAAAGACCAGACGGATTGATTGCGCCCATTCCTTTTGATCAGCCTTATCACCAAATTTCATATTGCCGTAATAATAGCTATTCATCACCGCAACATCACACAGCCCCTGAAAAATCGCCTTGGCCTGACTGCGGTCATTGCCCTGCGGTTTACGCGCCAGATTTGCCACCACGCCGCCTGCCCATGCCTCTGTCGCCGCTTCGCCATGCGCCGCTATCATCGAAGCAACCAATGCGCGGTTATAGTCATGGCTACCCGCACGACTGCAAATGCGGCCCTTCCATTCTGGCTTGGCAAGATCTTCAAGGTCGGCTATCTCACCGTCAGCAACCCGCGATTTTGAGGTCACCAGAATACGCGCGCGCTCCGACAATCCGAACCAGCGATTATCATCAGCCCGAAGCCGCGACGGTATGTTTTCCGTTAAAATTTTAGACTGAATCGGCGCTAGCAAATCAAGGTCAGCATATTCAGCCAGCCGTGCAATATCGACTGTCAGAATGACGTCGGCAGGGCTTGCCGGCCCCTCAGCCTTAAGGCGTTGCGCCAGCCCCTTCGCCGCATAGACAACATTGGTCTCGATGCCGGTTTTCGCCGTAAAAGCATCCAGAAACGGCTGGATTAAAACCTGCTGACGGTGCGAATAAATATTGATCTTCTCAGCCGCAACCGCAGCCGATGCACCCCCCGCAAGCGCCATGAAACAGGCGCCAGCAATTAATTTACGAATTATCTGTGAGCCGGAAAAATCAACATAAATCATTTTATTATCCTACATAAAAAAACGGCACCAGTCATGAAGGGCTATGCTGTGGGCGGGTATTCAGACGTGCCTGCATCGCCATGTTTCTTGCCAACACGTTTGTGAGCAAATCCTTACTTTGAGAATGATTATCAAACTCAATTCAGCATCGCAAGCGTTTTTCTGCGAATCATTCTCAAATACGGTCACCAATGTCTTTTTTGGTTGCAAATTATGACGGCTAAGTTATCACGTCTTCGCGGTTTTATCGTGCAAAAAAATGACCCAGAAAGGCTCATGTTCAAAAATGGATATAATGATGGGAATGAGTACGGATGCGTTCTTGATTGCCCTTATTCAAATTATCGCCATTGATATTGTGCTTGGCGGTGACAACGCCATCATCATTGCCCTAGCCTGTCGAAATTTGCCGCCAAAACAAAAACGCCTCGGCATTCTGTGGGGTACCGCCGGTGCCATCATCCTGCGGGTAATTCTGGTGTTTTTTGCCAGCGCGTTAATGACCACACCGGGCCTGCGTTTGATTGGCGGCATATTGTTGCTGTGGATCGGGGTAAAACTACTGACCGATCAGGCTGAGCATGATCTTAGCGGCAAGATAGCCGAAAAAAGCAGCCTGATGGGGGCGATTCAAACCATTATCGTTGCCGATTTTGTAATGAGCCTCGACAATGCGCTTGCCATTGCCGCTGCTTCCAAGGGCAGCCTGTTTCTGGTAATCTTTGGTCTGGTGCTGAGCGTGCCAATCATTATTGGCGGCAGTGCGATCATTTTGCGGTTTATGGAACGCT
>Ga0181574_10004470_pt1 | contig 12137 bp, 10 predicted proteins | sample 101ome_24_FD_145600 | JGI IMG/M metagenome (GOLD analysis project Ga0181574, IMG submission 145600) | Coastal salt marsh microbial communities from the Groves Creek Marsh, Skidaway Island, Georgia - 101410AT metaG (spades assembly) | ecosystem: Environmental > Aquatic > Marine > Intertidal zone... | reverse complement strand
ATCCAGTGATCGAGGTAAGGACCCCCGAACCAAACTCGATATCCCCTTGAAGACTAAAGCCCGAGGCCTCTCGGTCCGAGCCACCGCCCTGCTCTTTTGTCCCCGCTGGCGCGGCCACTTTTCTAAAGTCGCCTCCCCAGGCTCTCCAGCTATCGACGGTTGGGCCTCCATTCCCGAATACCGGGAATCGCCCCATATCCTCGCGCTCATCCTCCATGTAATCCGCGGAGAGCAGCCAATCCATAGAGTCCGTTTCCCACCGAAGCTGCGCTCGGTACGAGGTGACATCTTCATCTTGTTGGTCGACGCCCATGATGATGTTACGCACATAACCATCGTGCTCGCGATGATTGAAGACCAGTTTGCCTGAGAGAGAGTCGGTTATCGGCCCTGATATCAAACCCTGGTAACGAAGATTTCCTTTGGTGCCCGCCGACACCTCTGCACGGATATTCGCCTCTTGAGAGGGTTTCATTGTAGTGACGTTGATGGCTCCGCCCACGGCGTTACGCCCGAACAGGGTACCTTGCGGTCCCCGTAATACCTCAATGCGCTCCACATCAAACATCTCCTGATTAATGGAGGCAATCGAACCGATATAGACCCCATCCAGGAACATCACGACCGAATTATCCATACTCGGGCCGTCATCGGCTGAACTCACGCCACGCATCGATAAAATTGCCTGACCGGGCGCAAATTCGGCGTATGCCATCCCGGGAACCCTAAAAGCAATTTCCGTAGGCCCAAAAATTTGGGCCTCATTGAGCTCATCCCCGCTGATAGCGCTCACCGCCACCGCAACGTCCTGCAGGTTTTCCTCACGATAGTTTGCCGTGACGATCACTTCCTCAAGCTGCCCACCCTGCGCAAAGGCAGGGAATGCAGGCAGCGAGGAGGCCATGGCAACACCCAGCCCTCCGAACAGAGCCCGCTGACAGGATTGTGACAAAATAGTTTTTGTTGTCTTCATTGGAGTGCTCCTTAATCCACGTTGGGATTTATGGTTTTTTACTGACTTGCTCGTTTGTGTTTATTAACTATTTGACCCGTTTTTTGAATAACACGCGCCGCGCCACATCCGGTGGTTGCGAGCGCTATCGCCGATCTATTACCCGCTTTGCCTTACCTTCCGATCGAGGAATGCCGCCAACCTCATGCAGCGTCACATCACAGCTAATCCCGACGTAAGACTTGATTAGTTTTTGTAGTTCCTGTGTTTGTGCACCAGCACCCGCAGACCCCGGCATCGACTCGACATGCAGGGTCACCTCGTCCATGTTCCCGGCCCGGGAGAGCTCAATCTGGTAATGCGGCGAGAGTGCTTTTTGTTGCAGAAGTATTTCTTCGATCTGCGAGGGAAAAACGTTCACACCGCGGATGATCAGCATGTCATCCGAGCGGCCGGTGATCTTGGCTATTCTTCGCATCACACACTGACTTCCCGGCAATAGCGTGGTGAGGTCTCTCGTTCGATATCGAATGATCGGGAAAGCCTCTTTCGTCAGACTGGTGAAAACAAGCTCGCCCTCCTCTCCATCGGGCAGCACCTCACCTGAATCGGGATCGATAATCTCGGGGTAAAAATGATCCTCCCAGATAGTGGGTCCGTCTTTGGTATCAACAAATTCCTGTGCTACCCCGGGGCCCATCACCTCGGAAAGGCCGTAGATATCGGTAGCATCAATGTCCAAGCGCGACTCGATGGCCTTGCGCATCGCATCGGTCCATGGCTCCGCACCGAAGATGCCTAGACGCAGTTTCAGCCCTGAAGGATCCATACCCTGCCGCTCTATTTCATCGGCGATATTAAGCATGTAAGAAGGCGTCACCATGATGATGTCCGACTCGAAATCCCGAAGTAGCTGTACCTGCTTTTCGGTTTGCCCACCCGACATAGGGATAACGGTGCACCCCAGCTTCTCGGCGCCGTAATGGGCACCCAGACCTCCGGTGAACAAACCATAGCCATAGGCCACCTGAACCCGGTCACCCGGTCGCCCACCCGCTGCTTCGATAGAGCGGGCTACACAGGTCGCCCAATGATCGATGTCGCCTTGGGTATAGCCAACAACCGTTGGCTTGCCGGTCGTGCCACTGGAGGCGTGGACTCTAACAACCTGATCCATGGGGACGCTGAAAAGACCGAAGGGATAGTGCTCCCTCAGATCGTCTTTTACGGTGAACGGAAATTTTGAAAGGTCCGAGAGATCGGTTAGGTCTTCAGGGGAAACCCCTGCGGCATCGAATTTGGCTCTGTACACCCGTGAATTCGCATACACATGGGCCAACGTCTGCCGCAATCTCTCAAACTGCAGCGACGCCAGCGCATCGGCGGAGAGCTGTTGCACCGCTTGGAGAGAAGATAGGCTCGAGGCTATCGCCACAGGCACTCCCTTATTATCGATCTTGTGTGCGCAAAGTAATACACTATCCTAAGCATTTTCAACTTTTTTGTATCAAAAGCATGTTGGCGAGATTTTTTCTGAGGTAGAGTTTTGAAATGAGCTTCCAGCGTTCCCTCGACTCTGTTCTGGCCGACTTCAAGGCCCGACAACCCATACGGGCCAAATCCCTGATCATCACTCTCTTCGGCGATGTCGTCTCCCAGCACGGCAAGGAAATATGGCTCGGTAGCCTCATTCACGCTCTGGAGGAACTTGGCGTGAATGATCGCCTCGTTCGCACCTCGGTTTTCCGTCTGGTGAAAGAGGGTTGGTTGGACGTAGAGCGTGAGGGGCGTCGGAGTTTTTATCAGCTGACCTCGTCTGGAGGACAGGAATATCAACGTGCGGCTCAGCGCATTTATGCCTCTCAGGGCGATGACTGGCGCGGTCGCTGGCAGATCCTCCTGCCCGTCAACGTTCCCGATGAGCGAAAGGAAAACTTTAAACGCAGTCTGAATTGGTTGGGATTTCGCGCCATCAGTGCAGGAACCTTCGCCCGACCAGGAGGCGATGCAACCTCAATACGTGATGTGCTCGACGAATTTGATTTGAGAGATGGCGTTATCGTGATGGATGCAGAAACAAATGCAATTACCACCAAACAGGATCTGAAAGGAACGGTGAATCACTACTGGGATCTTGATCAATTAGCGCTCCGCTACAGTGGCTTTCTTGAGCAGTTCAAGCCTTTGCTTCACGCTCTTGAGAAAGGACGAAAGCCCTCAGCGAAAAGCGCATTTCACGCTCGTGTTCTACTCATCCATGAATATCGTCGCATTCTACTGAGAGATACCTCTTTGCCCGATGATCTTTTGCCGCCCCAGTGGCCGGGGACCGCCGCAAGAGCGATGGTGAGTCGAATTTATGACTACCTTCAAAAGCCCAGCCTTGAGTTTATTCAGACAGAGCTAACAAGCCGCCAAGGAACGTTGCCCAAAGCGAAAAAGACTTTTTTTGAGCGCTTTGAATAACATTCAAGCGTTGAACGCTCAATCAGCCAGCCCCATCAGATGATTCCCGCCAGACAGCTAACTCCATCTATTACTAACAAGCTGCGTTGTTAGGTCCTCAGGGGCGCCTGGGTCATTTTCTACCGTATTGGACAATACGCCGATGGGACCGCAGCTCACCGCCAAACGATCCCCAGGCGCGAGGTATTTGGGTGGATCAAAGCGAGCGCCCGCACCATTCGGGGTACCCGTCGAAATAATGTCTCCCGGCTGTAAGGTAAAGAAAATAGATAGGTAACTGATAAGGTAATCGAAAGGGAACATCAGATTGGCAGTCGTATCGCTTTGCCTTAACTCCCCGTTCACGTGGGTTTGCAGAGTTAAGTCACGGAAATCACCGACGTCTTCAGGACTCACCATCCAGGGGCCAATACTACCGATTCGCGAAAAGTTCTTCCCCTGGGTCACGTTAAATTTTGCGTGTCGAACCCAATCGCGAATGGTGCCCTCATTCATGAGTGTGTAGCCCGACACATAGCTCATCGCCTCCTCCTGCAGAATACGATGGCCCTTGCGGCCAATGACGAGCGCAATCTCGCCCTCGTAGTCCAACTGCTCGCTCTCAGGAGGCCGCCAAAGAGGCTGTCCACTGCCGGTGAAGGATTCTTGTGCCCGCATGAACAAACTTGGCCACTCAGGGTCGGGTGTGTTGTCTTTGTACTCCGCATTACGATTGGCGTAGTTAACGCCGATGCAGATTATTTTTGATCCGCACACTACCGGGGGTGCCAGCTCCACCTCCTCAAGTGCGAGATCAGGGTCATACTTGTCTTGAAGCTCTTCTAGCGCATTCCAGGATAGACCAGTTGTGAGGAGCTGCAGCACTGATCCGCCCAGTCTCGCACCCAAATTAACGACACCGTCATCAGTAACCACGCCCCAGGTCGGCTCACCATCGATTGAAAAACTTGCCAACTTCACTGACATAACTAAATCACCGGATTCTTGATGACTTGGGGCGCGATCGGATACGTCTCTCGTTCTTTAGCAATATGGTCAAACCAGATCCGCCGAAAATGTGCCAAGGCGTTGTCACTGGCTAGACCCCGTGGTTGAAAATCAGAAGTCTGTTCCAGTAAACGCTGCTGGGCCTCAATGATCACTTTGTCCTCAAAGAATCCCTGAAACATGGCCTCGCGCAAGGTCTCGCCCACGTCATCCTCGCCCATGCGGAAATTACGCAGGTACTCCCAAAAAAAGTGCGTGGTATTTCGAGTTTCCGGTGTCATGTACTGACAATTACGAAATTCTAGAAGCTCTCCGCCTTCCTCGGCGCTATCCCAGCCTACTGCGCCAAACTGCGTGTCCATCAAAAAAATGCCTGGCGTGTACATGCGCACAAAATTGCGCCTATCGACAATCGTATCTTCGGCCCAGGGCGTAATCTTTTGAAGATACGGTGGCTGTGTAGACTCCCGATGCCAGCGCTCGAACTCGAACCCATTGTCGAGCTTGTCCACCTGCTGCGCTGACTCTGTGGCGTAATCCTCGGAACCACCCAGAGTGTTGGTGTGCACGAAGGCCAGGTGAGAAAAATCGGCAAGGTTGTCGACGATTAACATCCAGTTGGCGTCGTAATGAAGGTAACAGCGGTTTGGCAAGCCGCACCAGTTGGGATCCTCCAAGGGCTCAAAATGGGGAATGTCCTCAGGGTCAGCCTTGTCCGGGTCACCCATCCAAATCCAAAGCATCCCGCCACGATCGACGATCGGATAGCTGTGCACACGGTGATTGGCACTGATCTGTGCCTGGCCTGGTATCTCAACGCAAATGCCGTCGGCGTTGTACTTCATGCCGTGGTACATGCATCGAAGGCAATCACCCTCTATTCGACCCATGGACAGTGGCGCCGAGCGATGACAGCAGCGGTCGTCAAGGGCTACGTAATCGCCGCTGGCAATCTGAAAAATAACGATCGGCTTTTCCAAAAAGGTTCTGGCAAAAGGGGTACCGTTTTCGATTTCACTTGTCCACGCTGCCGCGTACCAACAGTTGTAGAGAAACCACTCGTCCGCACTTCTCACCCGATAATCCTCCAAATGATCTATATTCCTGCCGCCCCGAATTGTAGTGCCTCCATCGGGCTTGCAGGGGTCGCAATGACTCACCGACCGTGACAGAGGTAACATTACGGGGGCCGCTCTCGCAGAGCGGCATCGATCGTCTTAATCCCGGCGGGGCTTTTGTCTGTAAGAAGATCGCGCCGCCGACGATGAGCCCGTACGCCCAGTTTATTATTACCTACTGCATCGTTGGCGCATATTAGGTAACATGTTACCTTTTGGCAAGGGTAGAACATCGCCCCCCATTCTTGGAGGAAAACATGGGTGTATCGGAGAGTGCAGCAAACCGGGCAAAAGCTGCTGGATTGCTAAAACGGTTTAAAGAGCAGCCGACTGGCCACTACGTAAACGGCACGTGGCTATCGACTGACGGACTAGAGACCTTTGACAATCTTGAACCCGCGACCAATACCTCGCTCGGATCAGTTGTGAGTGGTACGACTCAGGAAATGGACGCCGCCTGTGAGGCAGCTGCCAATGCCTTTAAAGAGTGGTCAGCATTTTCAGGCCAAGCCCGCAAAAAAATGCTGCACCACTTCGCTGACCTTATCGAAAATCGGGCCGAAGAAATTGCGCTGGTGGAATCGTCGGACTGTGGCCAGGCGATCCGCTTCATGAAGCAAGCAGCCATTAGGGGTGCCGCCAACTTCCGATTTTTTGCTGACAAGGCACCCGAGGCTCAGAACGGGTTGTCCCTATTTCAGCCAGAGCACACGAACTACACCCTGAGAAAACCGATTGGTCCCGTCGGCATCATCACCCCATGGAATACGCCCTTTATGCTGGCTACATGGAAGATTGCGCCCGCGCTCGCTGCAGGCTGCACGATTGTGCACAAGCCGGCTGAGCTAAGCCCCCTGTCAGCAACGCTGCTCGCAGAGATCAGTGAGGAAGCCGGCTTTCCCCCAGGGGTGTGGAATATGGTGCACGGGTTTGGAGAAATCGTTGGCAAAAGACTGAGTGAGCATCCTGCCATCAAAGCCGTTGCGCTGGTCGGGGAGACGTCAACGGGCAGCCATATTATTTCGCAAGGTGCTGCTACCTTGAAACGTGTTCACCTCGAGTTAGGTGGCAAAAACCCCGTCATTGTTTTTGACGACGCCAACTTTGAGCGGGCGCTCGATGCAGTTGTCTTCATGATCTACAGCCTTAATGGGCAACGTTGCACATCGAGTTCCCGTCTTCTTATCCAAAACTCGATCAAGGAAAAGTTTATATCGGCACTCATTGAACGAATAGGCAAGCTCAGAGTGGGCCATCCACTGGATCCCGAGACCGAGGTGGGCCCACTCATTCATCGAACACATGTCGAGAAGGTGATGAGCTACATGTCGCTGGCGTCCGAGGCAGGTGCAACAATCGCCGCCGGGGGTTACCGACCCGAGGCATTGGCGGCGGGCAATTACGTCGCCCCGACGCTCTTTACCGATGCGGATAATGAGATGCGGATTTCTCAAGAAGAGATTTTCGGCCCGGTGCTTACCGCCATCGGCTTCGATACTGAGGAGGAAGCGATCTCTGCGGCCAATGATGTTCCCTATGGTCTAGCCGCCTATATTTGGACCGCTGATGTAGGTCGCTCAATGCGAATGGCGCAACGGGTAGAAGCAGGTATGCTGTGGGTCAATTCGGAGAATAATCGCAATTTGCCCTCTCCCTTCGGAGGCATGAAAATGAGCGGTATCGGTCGGGATGGTGGAGATTACAGCTTTGATTTTTATATGGAGACAAAAAATGTCTGCATCGCTCACGACAGCCACAAGATGCCCTCGCTGGGCACGTGATTCTTAGGGAGCGCAGACCTCATGGGCCAGCTATCTTTCGCCGCCAAAATCACTCACGTGCCGTCAATGTATTTGTCGGAGATGGATGGACCTCACAAGGGCTGTCGACAGGCCGCCATTGATGGTCACCACGAAATTTCCCGCCGGTGCCGCGCTCTCGGCGTGGACACCATTATCGTCTTTGATACCCACTGGTTGGTGAACTCCGGTTATCACATTAACAATGCCAAGCACTTCAAGGGCGTATATACGAGCAACGAACTACCCCATTTCATCAAGAACATGCCCTATGAATACGACGGCAACCCCGAGCTCGGCGAGATGATCGCGCAAGAGTGTGTCAGTCACGAGGTGAACGCTCGAGCCCACCCCGATACGACCCTCGCCCTCGAGTACGGAACTCTGGTGCCCATGCGATACATGAATGAAGACAGGCACTTCAAGGTGATATCCATTTCCGCCATGTGCCAAGTACATGATCTGGACGACAGTGGTCGACTCGGGACTGCCCTGCGCTCAGTCATCGAGCGAGACTACGAAGGCAATGTGGCGATTCTGGCATCAGGCTCCCTTTCCCATCGCTTCGCGCAAAACGGCGTATCCGAACATTACCTCCATAAAGTCTGGTCACCGATGCTGGAACATATGGACCGGGAGGTTGTTCGCATGTGGGAGCAGGGAGAATGGCAGGAGTTCATTGCGATGCTACCGGAATACGCTGACAAGTGTCATGGAGAGGGTTTCATGCACGACACGGCCATGCTTCTGGGGGCCCTGGGTTGGGAGAACTACAGGGAAAAGGTTGAAGTCATTACGCCCTATTTTGGCAGCTCGGGCACCGGACAAATCAACGCCGTGTTCCCGGTCTAAGGCATCGGTGCTTCTTCATGCCTCACCTTATTCTCGAATACGCGAACAATCTTGATGACAGTGAACTGAATGTTCCTGAGTTACTGGAATTACTGACGCGCGCTGCTATTGAAACCGGCATCTTTCCCGAGGCGGGGCTGAGAGCGAGAGCTTACCGAGCAAGCTATCAACGGGTGGCACACGGCGATCCTGAGGTGGCGTTTATTCATCTCTCGATGCATGTCGGGAAAGGACGCGAACTCAGTATTAGACAGCAGGCTGGTGAAGCGCTTTTTGGCACTCTCAAAGCCTACCTTGAGCCACTGATGAAGCGCCGGCTGATCTCCCTGTCATTTGAGATGCGTGAAATCGACGACGTGAAATTCAATGACCGGAACTTTTAAGCCCCATGCTTGACGACGATGCCATTACCGAAGCGGCAAACGCGCTCTACAATGCTGAACGCGGCTGTGCGCAGATTAAGCCCTTAACCCTCCGCTATCCCGATATGACAATGGAGGACGCCTATGCGGTTCAGCGGGCATGGGTCGATCGAAAAATAGCTGCCGGCGATCGCATTACAGGCTACAAAATAGGCCTTACCTCTAGAGCCATGCAGCAAGCCATGAACATCACTACCCCGGACTTTGGCATATTGCTCGAAAGCATGGCATTCAAGACGGGTTGTCAGATTGACGCTCGTCAGTTCTGTGACCCCCGCATTGAAGTAGAACTTGGCTTCGTCATGAAAAAGCCGCTGTATGGGACCGATGTCTCGGTCGAAGAAGTTATAGAAGCTACCGACTACGTCGTTCCCGCCCTCGAGCTGATCGCCGCCAGGAGTTACAGAACAGATCCCGAAACCGGCTATACCCGGAAGGTGTTCGATACCATTTCGGATAATGCAGCCAATGCGGGTTACATCGTCGGGGATCATCAGGCCGATCCAACCACCATCGACATGCGGTGGACTGGAGCGATTCTCTATCTCAACGGCGAAGTTGAAGAGACCGGTCTTGCGGCGGGAGTACAGGACCACCCAGCCAAAGGCATTTCATGGGTCTGCAAACGATTTGCCACCCACAATATTGGCTTGGAGCCCGGCCAGTTTATTCTTAGCGGTTCCTTTACCCGACCTGTCATTGCTCAAGCGGGCGACAAGATGGTTGCAGACTACGGCCCTCTGGGTAAAGTCACCGTGGATTTCACCTAAGGAGCACCCATGGAGCTTCCCAAAAACAAGTTTCTCGCTGCGCTCAAGGATAAAAGCGTCCTCTGGGGTTGCTGGTTGGGGCTGCCCGATCCTAATGTGGCAGAAATCGCTGCGGGTGCGGGCTTTGATTGGCTGTTGATCGATCACGAGCACGCGCCTTTCGAACTTGCCGACGTCATGGCACATCTGCGCGCAATAGAGCCCTACCCTGTCGCGACTTTGGTTCGCCCCGTCAGCGCCGATCCTTCGTTGCTTAAAAAATTTTTGGAGATGGGGGTCCAAACCTTTGTCATCCCTATGATCGAAACCGCCGAGCAAGCTAGCGCCTGCGCCGACGCACTTTTCTATCCACCCAAGGGCAGTCGAGGGGTCGGCACATCCCTCGCGAGGGCCGCTCGCTGGAATCAAGTCCCGGGCTACCTTCACAACGCAAATGATGAAGCGTGTCTGATTGTGCAAGCGGAGACGTTGACAGCGCTTGATAATCTCGATGCAATCCTCGCGCTAGACTCAGTACACGGCGTTTTTCTTGGGCCCTCCGATCTCGCCGCATCGATGGGTAAAATCGGTCAAGCGGACGATCCAGATTTGCACGACGCCTGCACCAAAGCTATTACTACCATTAAGGCTGCGGGCAAAATTGCTGGGATCCTTAGCATGAACGACGCATTGATCCGAAAGAGCGTAGATGCTGGCGCAGATTTTATTGGCGTGGGGGTGGATACAGTGGCCCTTGGCGGGGCACTCAGAGCTTTGTCTGAAAAGCACCGCCAACGTTAGTAACACCACCTGATGCTTGTTTAGTGAAAGCATAACTCTTATAACTAGGCTCAGGAAGCCTGCGTGCTATAGCTACGCGGCCGGCAACGTTTCCCGCCAGTCATCAATCGCCAGAGGTCTCCATGAATTTCGAATTCTCCGAAGAACAACTTATGCTGCGAGAGCAGGCCAGAGGTTTTCTTAAACAGGAATGCTCGCCGTCAGTGACCCGCTCAGTGCTCGATAGCGATAAGCATTTTGACGAGAGCCTGTGGCAAAAAGTCGCCGAGATGGGCTGGACCGCGACAACCATTCCTGAAGAGTATGGCGGCCTCGGCCTCGGGTATTACGAACTGGCCATTATCGCCGAAGAGTTGGGTCGTGCGGTCGCCCCGATCCCGTTCTCTTCCTCGGTGTATCTGGCAACAGAGGCAATCATGGCCTTTGGGAGCTCCGCACAGAAAAATAAATGGCTGCCCGGTCTTGCATCGGGTGAAGTCATCGGCACGCTCGCACTCAGCGAACGCTCGGGCCGAGCAACCTCTGAGAACCTCTCAGTCGCCTGTGAAGACGGCCTTGTCACTGGAAACAAATCACCGGTAGCTGATGGGATGATCGCTAACATTGCCGTGGTCGCATGCAAGGGGTCTGCTGGTCATGTTCAACTCGCTTTGGTAGACCTCGCACAGGACTCCGTAGATCGAACAACGGTAACAACCCTTGATCCCAGTCGCGGACATGCAAGCATCTCCCTCGCAAAAACTTCCGCCGAGCCTCTGGGCGAAGGCGAAGTGGGTTGGTCCGCTTTCGAAGCCCTTCTTGATCGTGCTGCCGTCCCGATGGCCTGGGAGCAATTGGGCATTGCCGACATGGCGCTAGAGCAGGCCTGTGATTACGCCAAACAACGATTTGCGTTTGGTCGAGCAATTGGCTCCTTTCAGGCCATCAAACATAAGCTCGCTGGCATGTACGTCAAGAACAGTCTGGCACGTAGCAATGCATATCATGGGGTATGGGCACTTGCGAGCGGAAGCAACTCTCTCCAACTGGCCGCATCGACAGCTCGCGTGGCCGCGACACAGGCGTCGCTCTTCGCTGCACAGGAAAATATTCAGACCCATGGGGGCATGGGTTTTACCTGGGAATTTGACTGTCAGTTTTACTACCGCCGGGCAAAAATGCTTAGCCTCGCCCTTGGATCGGAGCGGCACTGGCAGCACCGCCTTGTTTCAGCACTCCAACACAATCATGCCGACGCGGCCTGACCCGATTTGTTTTAGGAATCCTCCATGGACTTTAACGACACACCTCAAGAAGCAGCCTTCCGAGCCGATGTCGCAGGCTGGCTGGCACAAAATCAACTCACGGACGCTGATCGCGAGGGGAGATCCCCTTTAGAAATCGCGAGACTCTGGCAACGCCGCAAATACGAAGCTGGATGGGCCTGCATTGGCTGGGATACCGAGTACGGTGGGCGGGGAGCCTCGCCTATCGAGCGAGTAATCTGGGATCAAGAGGAAAGCAAGTACGATGTGCCCAGCCGCTTTTTTGTTATTGGTCAGGGCATGATCGCGCCCACGCTCATGGTCTGGGCCCAGCCTCAACACAAGGAGAATTTCTTACCCAAGCTCGCCAGCGGTGAGGAGATCTGGTGCCAGCTGTTTTCGGAGCCCGCCGGGGGATCAGATCTTGCAGCGCTGCGAACGAAAGCAGAGAAGGACGGGGATGAATGGATCATCAACGGACAAAAAATCTGGACCTCTCAAGCTCATTACGCGGATTACGGCATCATCGTGACTCGAACCGACCCCACCGTGGCAAAACACAAGGGGCTCACCATGTTTATCGTCGACATGAAGGCGCCTGGCATTGATATCAAACCCATTAAGCAGCTCACTGGGGAATCGGATTTTAATGAGGTCTACTTCACTGACGTACGCATCCCCGACCACTACCGCTTGGGAGATGTTGGGCAGGGCTGGACCGCAGCACTGACAACCCTCATGAATGAA
>Ga0181574_10004468_pt1 | contig 12139 bp, 4 predicted proteins | sample 101ome_24_FD_145600 | JGI IMG/M metagenome (GOLD analysis project Ga0181574, IMG submission 145600) | Coastal salt marsh microbial communities from the Groves Creek Marsh, Skidaway Island, Georgia - 101410AT metaG (spades assembly) | ecosystem: Environmental > Aquatic > Marine > Intertidal zone... | reverse complement strand
CTCGAACGCGACGCGCATCGGCACGCTCGAGACGGATCTGGCGCAGACCATCGTCGAGTTGGACTCGAACGCGACGCGCATCGGGACGCTCGAGACGACGTACGCACCGCTTCTCGACCCATCGTTCACGTCGAACATCACGGTGGCCGCGAACGTCAACGCCGCGAGCGTGTCCGTGTCCGACCTCACGCCGGGTCGAATCGTCTTCGCGAACGCGGACGATTTCCTCGCGGACGATGCGGATCTCACGTGGACGAAGTCGGCGGGCGGCGTCGCACCGATCCTCACCGTGGATGGCGACCTGACCTGCGCCAATCTCATCGTCAACGGGGGTCGAACAGAGCTGTATACCGTGAATGCGATCGTCAACGACGCGCTCATGGAATTGGCAAACAACAATGTGAGCGATACGCTCGACATGGGGATCATCATGACTCGACCGACGAGTAACGTCGCGATCGGCTACCGCGGGGACGAGGCGGAGTTCATGCTTGGACACACGCTGAGTGACCCGTCGGACACGGATCTCGTACCCGACACGTCCCGGGATTTACACGTCCACGCATACGGACCTTTGAGTGTCGATTCAGATCTCGAAGTCGGTGCGGCGAATCTCGTCGTGGACGTGTCGACCAGTCGCGTGGGAATAAACACGTCGTCCCCGAGCGTCACGCTCGACGTCGTCGGTGATGCGACGCTCACGCACTCGGACGACGGAGCCGTCGCGGGTCCCGTGCTCACGCTCCACAGGGATTCGACGTCGGCCGCGGACGGTGATTACATGGGTCAGCTCACGTACACGGGCAAAAACGACACAGGTGGGACGAAAACGTACGCGAAAATGACAGCTAAAATCGCGGACGCATCCAACGGAACCGAAGATAGTCTTTTGGAACGCGCGGTACACAAGGATGGGACAGTGACCATAGTCGAGCGCTTGACGTCTACCGCGCTCAAACTCATCAATGGCACGGGTCTCGAAGTCAATGGCACGTCGACGTTCGACGAGACGGCGACGTTTTCTGGCGCCGTCACGGGTATCAACGTCTCGACGGGTAACTGCGTCGTTGCAAACAAGTGCATAGCCTCAACTTTCCACGGGAGTGGCCAAGCCTTGACGAATCTTCCGACGACGCTTCAGTCGGCGAGCGATGTGGGCGCATCCTCGGATCAGACAATCAGTCTGACCCACGCGACGACGGGTCTCTCCGTATCCTCGAACGCGTCCATCGGCGAGTTCGTCTTCGCATCGAACGTCGCCATCGATAACACGAACCCGACGTACCAGCTGAGCGTTGGTCCGAGTGTGTTCGTACACGATGGCACAGTTTTTGCGACTGCGTTTTCAGGTGACGGCTCCAGTCTCACGGGACTCGCGACGACGTTTCAATCCGTCTCGGAGTTCGGCGCGACGACGGATCGAACGATCTCGTTTTCGAACGCGACGACGGGAATTAGCGTCAGCGCAAACATAGTCTGTCAGGGTAAACTGTTCGGCGACGGGTCCGAGCTCACGGGGCTTTCGAGCACGCTTCAAGAAGTTTCCGAAAACGGGGCGTCTACCGATCAAAAGCTCACGCTCACGAACGCGACGGGCATACAGGCGAGTGGGAACGTCCTGTGTGCGAATCTGACATCGTCGAACGTCGTGTATGCGGCTGAAGGTCTCGTGACGAACACGTCGAGCGTTGGCCCGACCATTAAGCGGTATTCCTATTCCGGAAGCATGGCGAATTCGAACGTCGCGATGGTGTTCTCGACGCACACCTTCTACGCCAGGGTCACGGCGCAATTGATTCACAATTCGGAGGATATATCCACGTTCGTGTTCGAGATTTCAGGTGGGAAGAACGCATCGTCGGGAACGTCCTCGAAGGACATCGCGCTAGGTCGCGTCAATAAGTTCGGGCACGCTAACAGCTATAACTGGCACAGTGAAATTGTCGCCTCACCCACCGAGCTCGTTATAAAGCCCCACCAGGCGGCATCGGGTGGTGGGAATTACGCGTATGATCTGTTCATCGAGTACATGTCATCGCACACCGGTGGAAAGTTGGTCAAAATCATGGAGAACCAGGTCGATCAGCACTCGTTCGCGTACTAGAAAGATTGTTGCATGAAAGATCCAGTTAAAAGAATAAAGATGAATTACAGAAATGGGATTCATCTACAAGATCACTTCACCGTCCAACAAACTTTACGTCGGACAAACCAAGAGAAAAGTTCCAGAAAAGCGATGGAAGCAACACTGTCAGGAATCATCGAGGGGTCACGCTCGCTGTGTAGCGCTCAGTAACGCGATTCGGAAATATGGAGCTGAAAACATGAAATTTGAGGTCATAGAAGAGTGCCCCGACGATATGTTAAACGAGCGCGAGCATTTTTGGATCGAGAAACTCAACTCACTCAGACCGAATGGATACAACCTCACGACCGGTGGCGGTGCATTTGAATTTTCTGAAGAATCAAAGGCGAAGATGAGTGCTACAAGACAACAAAAATCGATCGATGAAAGGGGTTACATTGGTTGTATAACCAAAAATCACAGTGGTTCTTTCAAGGCGTCTGGCACGGACAGTGCACAGTTAGGCACATTTTCGACGTTCGAAGAAGCCGAAACGGCACTTCGCGAGTATACGCGAGATCCAGAAAACTTTGTCCCGACATTTACCCGAAGAAAGTCTGGAGCGGGGTGCATACACTTGGAACGGAGTGGTCGTTGGCTTGCGCAAATACAGCAAAATAAAGAGAAAACTCGAATAGGGCTCTACGAAACGAAAAAGGAAGCCGAAGACGCACTCGAGGAATATTTAAGAGCACCGGATGACTTCACACTCCCAGAATCTCGGGAAATGAGAAAACGTGGAACGGGGAGCGTACGCGCGACACAAGGTGGTCGTTGGAGAGCGTGGCACGCCAGGAAAAACGTAGGTACTTACGACACACAGGAAGAAGCCGAAGACGCAATCGAAAGATACAAACGGGACCCCGGTGCGTTTGTAGCACCATACCATAAGCGTAAAACGGGGACAGGGAGCGTATTCATGACGGGCCATCGCTGGGAAGCCGCCTTTTGTGGAAAGTATCTTGGAAGATTCGATTCAAAGGATGAAGCAGAGGCCGCGATCCAGGCGCACATAGAATCACAAACCGTGTAATAAAATTCTCGTACATTCACAGGAACGGACCCAGCATGTCTGCTCATAATATTCAACTGTTTAGCGGAGCCGTTGATATCCCAGACGATTTAAGGGTGGTTTCCCTTTCGGTCGTCGATGGAATCATGGAGCTCGGTGTAAACAGCGCTTTCGCGAACGTAGGTTATGTGATGAACAATCCAGGGGGCTCGAACGCCGCCGTGTATTACGATAAGATTTCGGACCAACTCCGCGTCGTGCACACCGATTTCGGTGGAAAGGAGGATCCCAACACGGTGACCATCAAAAATGAAGACATCACGCTCAACGTCGCAGGCAATGTGGAAGCCGCGTTTTACCGGGGCGACGGGGGTCTTTTGTCGAACCTCGTGTCCGATCTCCAGTCCGTGACCGCGGTCGAGGCGAATTCCGATCAAATGATCATTCTCTCGAACGCCACCGCACTCTGGGCGAACGTGGGGAACGTGCTCGTGGAAGGTAACGTAACGAGCGTCACAGGAGGCTTTCACGGCGACGGCGGCTGGCTCACGAACGTGCAAACGACGTTTGAAGAGACGATCATCAACGGGAACACCACCAGTAACATCGTCGAGTTCCACAACGCACTGAGTCTCGTCACGACCGGTAACGTGGGGATTCAAAACGTCGCACCTCTCGGTGACCTCTCCATCGGCGCGAACGTAGTATTCGACGACGACGCGACGGATATTTTGAAGGTCCAAGGGAATATTAATTGCCAGCGAATTACTATTGGTACCTGGACCCTGGGTGGCGGCGGTTCGCAAGGATTACAGCAAATCACCGATATCGGCAACACGACGACCATCACGACAGAGTTTAATAACGTCGCCACGTCGTTCGTCACCGCCGCGAAAGCGGGCATCGGTACTTCGACGCCCTCATCGGACGCGATGCTACACGTGGACGGCCACGTGCGCCTCGGAGGCGAAGCCGATACGCCCGACAACGAAAACATTTTCGTTCGGGCCGCCGGCGCGCTGAACATCATCGCGAACGAGTCCAACACGGATAATACCACGTCGAACTTGATCCTGAAAGCCGGGGAAATCAACGCGGCGTCCATCACGCTCGCGGGGGCCGTGACCGATACCACCCGACAGGCCATCGTTTTCAAGACCCGCGAGGTCGAAGCGCTCACGATCGATCGGTTCGGAAACGCAAATTTCACGTCGAACGTCGTCGTCGGAACTGGGGCCAAGTTCATAGGTGACGGTTCAGGTCTCACCGGCTTGGTCTCGGATTTGCAAAGCGTTTCGGAAGGCGGCGATAGTACGGATCAAACCATCTTTTTCACGAACGCGACCGAAGGCGCGAACATTGAATCGAATCTCTACGTCGGATCAAATCTACACTTAGATGACGTGACGCTTCGCGCCGCGTCCGTATCCTTACAGGGTGTGACCACCAACGGCGCATCCACGCCGGATGCCATCACAATCACGAATTCAACCGAGGCGACGTCGACATCATCAGGTGCGCTCATGGTCACGGGTGGGATCGCCGCCGGGAAGGATATCCGCGCGGCGAACGTCGTCGTGAACCGCATCGGGGTCGGACTCACGGCCGGTTCCAACCCGGACCCGGACCACTTGGTCGAGGTCGACGGGAACGTCAAGGCGACCAACGTCATATGCGAAAAACTCACATTCGAGGGTGTCACCGTTCAACCGACGTTTTCGCTCGACCAGGTGGTCAACGTAAATAACACGACGTCGAACGTCATCGTCATCTCAAACACCACGCCGAGCACGTCGATGAGCACCGGGTGTCTCCAACTATCGGGCGGTCTCGGTGTCAACGGTAACGTTTACGCACAGGAGTTCGTCAACACCAACGCGGGCGGGTGGCGTCTCACGCACGCGCACTCTACGCGCCCGACGGTCAACGGGGCGTCCGTCGGCGGGGAAATCACGGGCGGAAACGGCGACGTGGAGACCGGGTTCCTTCGTCTATCGGGCGGTGGCTCGACCACGGGTACCGGCGATTCCAAATCCTACATCGACGTCTGCGGGGCGAGCGCGTCGGCGGAGTTCGCTAATAACATCACGTTCGGGATTCAAGGGGCCGAAAAGGTCCGGCTCACGGACACGGGACTCGGGATCGGCACGTCTAGTCCGGGGTACTTGTTGGACGTCCACGGAAGCGCCAACGTCGGCGCTCTCACAACGACCTCGGTTAATACAACCACTGTTACTATAGATGATTACTTGATCCACGATGGAGACGCGGATACGAAGATTGGCTTTCCGGCGGCCGATACATTTACGGTGACGACGGCTAATAGTGAGCGTATGAGAGTGGACTCGAGTGGCAACGTCGGTATTGGGACGGATGGTCCTGCGACATACTTACATTTGAGTGCTAAGAACAGTGACCCAGGTGCCACTGAAGGTGATTTTGTAGGTACTCACAATTTAACAGAGTATTTGCGATTTACAAGTAGAGGTGACGGTGGTGATATTAATTCTGTCGCTGTTGGTTTCAAATTAGGTGCTGATGACAACCATACTCTTAACCCAGACGGTCGCCTTGATATTTGTGCAAATGATGGAGCTAGTGTGGCTAATAGTTACGGTAAGACACCCGATAAAACTATAGCCACGTTTCTTGGTAGTGGCAACGTCGGCATTGGGACGGCGAGTCCATCTGTGCCACTTCACGTGTTTTCATCTAATTTTGTATCTGATGCAGTCGGTCCAGCTGCGTCAGCAAACAACGTATTCCGTGTGAGCAGTACGGAGGTTGATTCTACACTTCTTATTGGTGCGTCAGATACAGGTTCTTATATTTCGTCATTTTCCAAGGCAGGTTTTGGAACAGAGAGAAACTTAATATTAAATGCAAATGGTGGCAACGTCGGGATTGGGACGACGAGTCCTGATATGAAACTCCAAGTTGAGGGAACTTCCGTGAACACCGAAGAACTTGTGAAGTTTGCGACATACTCCGTATTTCATCATCGTTCCGATGGCAGCTATGATGGACTCATCAGGCGTAACACCGATGATGGTCAGGAAATGTATGATAATAGAGACAACTTTATATATATTCAAATACCTTCTTTTAGTGGTACAACATTGTATACGTGCAGTTTATACATTTATAGTGGTAACACTGGTTACTTCGCGACAACCCTCAGAGACCCAGATAATAACAAACCAGCTCTTCCAACGGATACATTATATACCATGCACGTGTACTCCAAACGTACCGATATTTATGGGAATATAACAACTCGCGGCAACGCTCTGGTCTCAAAGCTTAGTACAGAAAGTTCGCTCATGATCGGAGTCGATGGCAAAGATGATGGAGGAGGAATTCTTGGCAGAAAAAATCTCTGGATTCAAACGACATACGGTGGTAATACATCTCAAAACTATGGATGGTGGATTGGTGCACAGAATGGGACTCCATCCGCCACCGACAATGATCTATATTTTGCGGTCGTGAGGAATGGTACACTTAAAGATTGTGGTGCGGTAATCGACCAAAATTATGCTGTAATGAACTTCACTGGTCAACACAGAACTTTCGTCAAAGATGTACCCATTCAACAATTGGAAGACAAAGAGGGACTCATTGTATCGGCGGATCAAAATGACTTTATACGAATGAGTGGAGGTATTGCACGGGGTAACGAAGCCATCACGACGAATGAATCCCTTCCAGTCGTTTCATTCTCTACGAAATCAAATGATAAGAAGTGTTTCGGGGTAGTCTCCACCACAGAGGATCCAGAAAATAGAGTAGAGGTCCATGGAAATTTCACATCAAATATGCAGAAAGAAGTGGGCGACACCCGTGTCTACATCAACTCGGTCGGTGAAGGTGCGGTGTGGGTCACGAACATCAACGGCCCCCTCGAATCGGGTGATTACATCACGACGTCCAATGTGGCTGGCTATGGTCAGAGACAAGATGACGACATTCTCCATAACTATACAGTCGCAAAGATTACGATGGATTGTGACTTCAACCCTCAAACTCAACCCAAAAAAATCATAAAGAAAGAACTTGCGAATGTCGACTACTGGATAGACTATGCAACATCGGAAATTAAACAGGAAGACTACGAAACTCTCCCAGAAAATGAAAGAGAGATACATGAAGATAAATACTACAGGATTTATAAACGAGAAATACGAAAAGCCAACCCAGAAAATGATAGATATGCACACGAAGTCCACGAAGAACTCGTGAATGTCCTCGACGAACATGGAGAACTCCAATGGGAAGACCACCCTACCGAAACAGAGAAGGCATACAAAATCAGGTACCTCACAGCTGATGGTCAGATAACGGATGAAGCGAATGCAGTACACATCGCAGCCTTTGTGGGGTGTACGTACCATTGTGGCTAATTACTTTTTCCTCACACGCAAATCAAACGACGAATGAAGTCAACGGAAGTCAAATGGAGATCTAATCCCACGTGGCCCGAAGCCCCCCCCCAATAGACCCTACATTGTTCCGAAGATCGTCAAACTCGCCTCAGTTTTGACTTCCGGAACAATAATCTTCACTTACACTAGAATATGTCGACGGGCATCATCGATTTCGGCTCGACCACGCTCAGGTCAGACGAAATCGTCGCGGACACGCACGTAAAAATCGGTGCGACAACACCCGCCACGAACGTCAAACTCCACGCGACGGGCGTAAACCCGCAGATACGACTTCAGGACACCGACGCGGGAACCGCCTCGGGCGCGCTCGTGTGCGAAAACGGCGCGTTCCAGTTTCAGACGGGCGCGGATTTCACGAATAACGCCGTCGGTGAGTTTCGGTTCGCATCCGTCGGTGGGACGCACACGTTCTTGACAATCAAGGGGAACAACACGGACGTCGCGGAGTCGAACGTCACGGTCGCGGGTGACCTCATCGTGAATACCGGTGTGAGTGTCGGTTCGAATCTCACGGTGGACACGTCCGTGTTTCACGTCGACGCGGTGAACGATCGAATTGGTATCGGTACGTCGACGCCCGAGGCGCACTTGGACGTGTACAAACACGGCGACGGCGCCGAACTCGTTCGCCTGAACACCGAGAGCCCGTGGAAACTGACACAAAATGGAACGGGTGCAGCGTCGAGTCTGTCCCTCCAGACGACAAGCGATAACAAATTCTTCCACATTCGCCGATCGGACGGTGTGAGTGATATCGCGTTCGAAGTCAAAACGGACGGGTCACGCGTCGGTATCGGTACGGACGATCCCGGGAACGCGCTCCACGTACATGCCTCGACGGGTACGCAATTACAACTCTCGTCGTCGTCCAGGTACTCCTCCATCGCGGGCGTGGACGACCAGGGGTCGTGTTTCTTCGGCAATGACCGAGGCGCGTTTCGAATCACCGTCGGTGGGGATACGTCGTTCACAGGTGCGTCCGAGGCGTCGCGCGTCGACGCGAACGGGTACTGGAAACACTCGAAAATGCCTGCTTTTTCAGCATACGATTCAAGAGCCGGTACAGACTTTTCACCCGAAACGCCCATCAACTTCAATGCAACCATGATGAACATTGGGTCGTGTTATAGCACGTCCACGGGTGCATTCACGGTCCCAGTGACTGGTTATTACCAGTTCAATGCACACAGTTACAACAATGGTAGTTCGCAGGTGAACTTTGCATGGCTATGGCGAGAAACTTCAACCGATGCATGGGACGAAGCGCACCGCAATATCATCGCCGGATCAACGGGTGGAGATGACATGATTTGGACGAGTGAACAATCCGTGGTTCGATCTTCAGCCATATTCATCAGACTCAGCGCAGGAAATCAAATCGCAATCGGACTCAGAGGTACCGCACCCGACCCGACATCCCTTTACATGAAGATGATGGAATTTTCAGGCTTTTTATATTCTACCGCATAAGTATACATGCCAAAATCGTCATACGTCTCACTCGACCCGGAAACGCTCGAAATCGTCGACCGTTTCGTCGGCACGCAAAAAGATGTCGACGAGCGTTCGCCTCGATTGCAACACGTCGTCGTTCCACCCCCGTACGACCACAAATTCGTCGTGCCCCACCGCGACGCAAACACGGGTTTCATCACGTTCACGCCCGATCTCGCGGCGTACGAAGCCGATCAGGCGGCGCACCGCGAGGCTCAGTGGTCCCGCGTACGCGCAGCGCGTGACGCGAAACTCAAGGAAACCGATTGGATCGTCGCAGTTCCCGACGCACCGTTCACGGATACACAGAAAACGGCGTGGATCGAGTACCGCCAGGCGCTCCGCGACTTTCCCTCCACGATCACGGACGTGCCCGAGCCAGAAAACGTGATTTGGCCCGCGCCGCCGTCTTAATTTCTTTCTCGCGTAGTATTAGTAAGATGTCGATAGACTCACAGGAGTTGAATATCACCGGCGGCGTCAAAGTGTCCGGCCACGTGAAATCCAACTTCGGCGTAAACTTCGGCGTCGGCACGGATTCGCCGTCCGACGCGGTCCACGTCGCACACGTGTCACCCGCGCTCGCGGTACAACAACAGGCGACGAGCGGAGGGACGGTCACGTCCTACGGTAAAGTTCACGCGGACTCCGGGACGCTCCACATTCAGTCTGGTGTCGATGCGACGTCCGATTCCAAGGGCGACATCGTCCTCGGAAGCGTCGGGTCCGCGACCAAACACGTCGTCGTCAAGGGCGCGACCTCCAACGTCGGGATCGGCACGGATGATCCCGCGTACGGCCTCGATGTCGTTCCGAGCGCGAGGTTCACGGGAAACGTCGTCGCGTCGAATCTCTCAGCGAACGCCATCACGCTCGCGGAACTCTCCCTCGAGGTGACCCAAGGTTTGGATAACGTCGTCAACGTCGATAACACCACAGGGAACACGATCACCATGTCAAACGTCACCGATTCAACGTCCACGTCGTCAGGCGCTCTGACCGTCGCGGGTGGGATCGGGGTCGGTGGGAACGTGCACTGTTCGAATCTACACGCGTCGAACATCACCATGAATCTCTTTTCCTTCACGGGTGCGCAGACGTTCGAACAGGTCGTCAACACGGGTCGAGTTCTAAACTCCAACGTGCTCATCATTTCCAACGCGACCCCGTCGACATCGGCGTCCACGGGAGCGTTGACGCTCACGGCGGGTGGGCTCGGGGTCGAAGGTAACGTCCACGTCGGGACCACGGGTGAAGTCGTCGTGAGCAACACGGCACCGGCGACGTCGTCGTCCACCGGGGCGATTCAAGTCGCCGGTGGCGTCGGGGTCGGGGGAAACGTTCACACCGGCAGCAATCTGTTCGTCACCGGGAACATCGGCATAGGAACCACCGAACCCACAGAGTCCCTCGATATCGTGGGCAATCTCAACCTCCAAAAGGTTTCCAACACCGCCTCGATCAAGTTGAATTCTAACGTCGTGACGGAGTACACGAGGTCGAAGAAGTTGATTAAGTACCCGAGGGTGGCGATGACCGCGGCGACCACGGCGGGGTACACGGCGAGTGCGAGTAGTGAAAATAATTCTTCGACAAACGCGGCATACGGTGCATTTGACAATATAAGCAATGATAGCAATGCTAGATGGAGAACTGAAGACCTGTACGTAGATAATGAATCTGATCCAACACCATCTGCATTAGACCCTTCATCACCTCAAACACAACTCGATACAAATACGAGTATTGGTGAATATTTGATTATTGAATTACCCTCGAAGATAAAACTAAAAACTATTGTTGTGAATGCACCCCACATACACATGCCCTACGAAGTTGACATTTACGGTAGAAACAATGGAAGTGGGTGGACACATATTCGAAATTACATATATGAAATAACTAACTACACCGATTGGAACACCACGTCCCAAACCATAGATGCGACGAATTATTACTTAGAATATGCATTCGTTGTTGTGAAAACGAATGGTCACGCGGCTGCTTCTATAGGTGAACTTGAACTCCACGGCATCCCCGAATACGACCCGGACGCTCACGGCACGGACGTCATCGCGAAGTCCGTACCGAACGTGCCCAACACGGATTGGTTGGAGGTGTACTACGATGGTCAGGATTACACGTCCATGCCCGAGACCGTCGCGGACAAGTCTGCGAATGGGGTGACAGGGGCACCCAGTGGTGGTGTCGGTTTCGATACCGAATACAAGGCGTTCACGTTTGATGGGGTGGATGATTACATTGAGTCTACCCTCCCATCAACATTCGTGGATGATCAGGTGCACACATTTTCAATCTGGTTCAAAAGGACATCCTCCGTCGACGACGATGTACTTTTTTCAATCGCCCCTACGGCTGGGGAGACAAGCAACGACAACAAAGTAATTCAAATGCGGCTGAATGATAATAATGATGATAGCTATTCACTGTCCTACATTTTCTGGAATAATGACCTGCGGTACAATCCAGAACTCGTGGACGGTGTGTGGTATCATCTCTGTGGCACTTATAGCGGTAATGGTGGAACGAGTGATAATAAACTTTTGTACCTAAATGGGAGTTTAATCCAACCCACAAAAACATATGGAACCACGTCAAACTTACTGGACATAGATGCGTCTTCGACATTACGCTTGGGTTCACGGATCAATCATTCTAGCATGTACTACTTTGATGGTTCCATCGCCAACTTCCGCCTCTTCAACCGAGCCCTCAACGGTGACGAAGTGTGGCAATTGTACGCGCACCAGAAGGAGTATTTCGGGCATGGCAACTTGGGCATGGCACTCAAGTCTGGTCGTCTCGGTATCGGGACCTTAGAGCCGAGGGCACCTCTCGATGTTATGGGTATTCCTTATGGACCGGGTGCCAGACCTATATTTTTTGCAACGAATGATGTGAGCACCAGTGACGCGGTTACCACTACGGGTATTTTTACAGACGATTTGCCCGACGCACACCTGAATGTGTGTGATTGCTATGACGGAACGACCGGGCGATTCACGGCAAAAATTGCCGGTGTTTACATGTTCGTATTTC
>Ga0181574_10004465_pt1 | contig 12142 bp, 12 predicted proteins | sample 101ome_24_FD_145600 | JGI IMG/M metagenome (GOLD analysis project Ga0181574, IMG submission 145600) | Coastal salt marsh microbial communities from the Groves Creek Marsh, Skidaway Island, Georgia - 101410AT metaG (spades assembly) | ecosystem: Environmental > Aquatic > Marine > Intertidal zone... | reverse complement strand
AGCGCGCAGCGTCGCCGAAACAGATATGCCCGACCCGCAAAATGACATTGACCGCGTGCAAAAAGACGAGTGGTTGGTGATGGTCGGCATTTGCACCCATTTGGGTTGTGTGCCGCTGGGGCAAGCTGGTGATTTTAATGGCTGGTTCTGCCCGTGCCATGGCTCGCATTACGATACATCGGGCCGTATCCGTAAAGGACCGGCACCGAAAAATCTTGAAATTCCCTCTTATGAATTTGTCGGCGATAGCCGCATCAAAATTGGATAGGACTGATAAATGAGCGGTGAGAGCACATATAATCCGAGCAATGGGTTCACCAAATGGATGGACTCGCGCCTGCCAATCTTGCGTCTGGCGCATGACAGCTTTGTTGATTATCCGACCCCGAAAAACCTCAATTATTGGTGGACTTTTGGCGGTATTTTGACCTTCTGCCTCGTCACGCAAATCATTACCGGCATTATTCTCGCCATGCATTACACGCCGCATGTCGATTTTGCCTTTAATTCGGTCGAACATATCATGCGCAACGTCAATTATGGTTGGCTCATTCGCTATATTCACGCCAATGGCGCGTCCATGTTCTTCCTCGCCGTTTATATTCATATTTTCCGCGGCCTGTATTACGGCTCATATAAAGCGCCGCGTGAAGTCTTGTGGATTTTGGGCGTTATCATTTATCTGCTGATGATGGCCGCCGCCTTTATGGGCTATGTGCTGCCATGGGGGCAAATGAGCCTGTGGGGCGCCACCGTTATCACCAATCTGTTTGGTGCCATTCCGGTGGTCGGCGAAAGCGTCGCCATTTGGTTGTGGGGCGGTTACTCAATCGACAATCCGACGCTCAATCGCTTCTTCTCGCTGCATTACCTCATCCCATTCCTGATTTTGGGTGTGGTCATTCTGCATATTTGGGCATTGCATGTGCCGGGCAATAATAATCCGGTCGGTATTTCGGTCAAAAGCAAGCAAGATACGGTGCCGTTCCACCCTTATTACACGGTGAAAGACGGCTTCGCTCTGACCGTGTTCCTTATCCTCTTTGCCTATTTCATTTTCTTCGCGCCCAATGTGCTGGGTCACGCAGATAATTACATTCAAGCCAATCCGCTGGTTACACCGGCGCATATTGTGCCGGAATGGTATTTGCTGCCCTTCTACGCCATTTTGCGCGCCGTGCCCGATAAGCTGGGCGGTGTGGCGCTGATGTTTGGTGCGATTTTCATTCTGTTCCTGCTGCCCTGGCTGGATACGTCGAAAGTGCGCTCAGCGCGCTATCGCCCGCTGTTCCGCCAATTCTACGCGCTTCTGGTGCTCGACTGCTTGCTGCTCGGCTATCTCGGCGCGCAACCGGCGGAAGGCATTTACATTGTGCTGGCGCGTATCGGCACGATTTATTACTTCGCTCATTTCCTGGTCGTCCTGCCGGTGTTGGGCATAGTCGAAAAGCCAAAAGCGGTGCCGGAATCGATATCCGAACCTGTTCTCGGCGCACAACCTGCCGAATAGGCTTTGAGGGGGAATGATGATGACGCGATTTGCTTTTAAGGCGGTTCTTGGTGCGGCCATTATGGCGCTTGGCCTGTCTGCACCTGCACATGCCGCCGGTGATGCGAAAGCACCGGCTGCGATGGAGTGGAGCTTTGACGGTTTGTTCGGCACATATGACCGCGATGCACTGCGTCGGGGCTTTCAGGTCTATAAAGAGGTTTGCGCCAGCTGCCATTCGCTGAACCAGATTGCTTTCCGCAATCTCAGCCAAGCCGGTGGGCCGGAGTTCTCTGAAGCGGAAGTCAAAGCTATTGCCCGAGAATATATCGTTGAAGACGGCCCTGATGATTATGGTGATATGTATGAGCGCGCCGCACTGCCGCGCGACAAATTCCCGTCACCCTATCCCAATGAAAACGCCGCGCGCGCTGCCAATGGCGGTGCCTATCCGCCCGATTTGTCTCTGATCAACAAGGCACGCGGTGGTGGGGCTGATTATGTTCACGCGCTGCTCAGCGGCTATGAAGATGCGCCGGAAGGCGTCGAAATGCGCCCCGGCCTTTATTACAACCCTTATATGGCTGGCGGTAAAATCGCCATGCCTGCGCCCTTGCTGGAAGAGCTTGTCGAATATAGCGACGGCACACCGGCCACGGTTGAGCAAATGTCGATGGATGTCACCCATTTCCTTAATTGGACGGCAGAGCCTGAGCTGGAGCAAAGAAAGCGCATCGGCTTTATGGTGCTCATCTATCTGACAATTTTTGCCGGATTGATGTTCTTCTCCATGCGCAAAATCTGGGCTGATTTGCACTGACTAAAAGCACCCGCTAGGCGGAACGGGTCGCCAACAGCTGACGCTGTTGGACGTTGAAGCTTCAGAAAAACTCATGAATTCAAATCCCCGCTTCAGCAATGAGGCGGGGTTTTTTAGACGTTAAAGCGGAACAGCATCACATCGCCGTCTTCGACGATGTAGTCTTTGCCTTCTTGGCGCAGGCGACCGGCATCGCGCGCGCCTGCTTCGCCGTTTAATTCCGTATAATCGGCATAGGCGATGGTTTCGGCCTTGATGAAGCCGCGTTCAAAATCCGAATGAATGACACCGGCTGCTTGTGGCGCGGCAGTGCCGCGCTTAACCGTCCAGGCGCGGCTTTCTTTCGGGCCGGCGGTGAAATAGGTGATGAGGTCAAGCAACCCATAGCCCTGACGTATCAGGCGGTTCAGCCCCGGCTCGGCAAGCCCCAACGTTTCGAGATATTCCAGCCGCTCGGCATCATCAAGTTGCGCCAATTCTTCCTCAATACGGGCGGAGATAACCACTGCTTCGGCGTTTTCTGCCGCCGCTTTTTCAGCCACTTTGGCCGACAGGCTATTGCCGCTCTCGGCGCTGTCTTCTTCGACATTGCACACATAAATAACCGGCTTTGAGGTAATCAGTTGCAGGTTTTTCCAATCGCGCGCGCGGTTTTCCGGAATATCGGCCTTGCGCGCCGGTCGCCCTTCGCGCAATTCAGCCAGCGCCAAATCGACCAATTCCAATTCGGCAATCGCTTCCTTGTCTTTGGTTGTGGCTTTTTTGCGCAAATTGGCTTCGCGTTTTTCAAGGCTTTCCATATCGGCCAGCATTAACTCGGTTTCCACCGTATCAGCATCGGCCAGCGGGTCAATCTTGCCTTCAACATGGGTGATGTCGCTATCTTCAAAACAGCGCAGCACATGGGCAATCGCATCGACCTCGCGAATATTGGCGAGAAATTGATTGCCAAGCCCTTCGCCTTTCGACGCGCCGCGCACCAATCCGGCAATATCAACAAAACTCAAGCGGGCGGGAATGCGATTGGCCGATTGGGCGATATCGGCCAGCCGGTCCAGCCGCTCGTCGGGCACGGCAACATCACCAATGTTCGGCTCAATGGTGCAGAAAGGAAAGTTTGCCGCTTGGGCGCTGGCGGTTTTGGTCAGCGCGTTGAAAAGCGTAGATTTGCCCACATTGGGCAGTCCGACAATGCCGCATTTAAATCCCATTTTCGTCTTCCTGCTCTTCCGTTTCGCCGTGCATGGCTTCCACCACACGGGTTTGATAAGTGGCGTCTTCACCTTTGGCCAGCAAAGGCGCATGGTCGCATAAAGCGGTTAAGAATTCGGCCAACCAATCGGCATCGGCTTTGGCAAAATCGCCCAGCACGTGATTATTTACTTTGGCTTTGTCACCCGGATGGCCAATGCCCAGCCTTGCGCGGCGAAAATCGGCGCCCATATGGGCATTGATGGATTTCAGGCCATTATGTCCGGCAAAGCCGCCGCCACGGCGCATGCGCAATTTACCGGGCGGTAGGTCAAGCTCGTCGTAAAACACGACAATTTGACTGCCATCAAGTTTGAAGAAGTTAACCGCCTCTGAAACGCTGACCCCGCTTTTATTCATGAAGGTTTGCGGTTTCAACAGCAGCACTTTTTCCTGCCCGATTTGCCCCTCAGCCAACAGCCCGTGATATTTTTCCCGAAACGGCACAAAATCATAGGCTGCGGCGAGCGCATCTATCGCCATAAAGCCGATATTATGGCGGTTTTTGGCATATTTGGGTTCGGGATTACCGAGGCCGACAAAAAGCTGCATAAGACACTCCCCAAAAGGGAGGTGGGGCGAAGATTACTCTTCGCCGCCTTCTTCTTCGTCGCCGCTTTCTTCTGCAGCGCCTGCTTCACCTTCGGTTTCGCCGTCTTCGCCTTCTTCACCGTCGACTGCTTCGGATTCCTCGCTCTTAAGCGCGGCCGGAGCAGCAATGGTGGCAATGGTAAAGTCGCGGTCAGAAATCACCGGTTCCACGCCTTCGGGCAATGTTACTTCCGAAATGTGGATACTGTCATTCATTTCCGCTTCCGCGAGGTCAAGCTCGATGGTTTCGGGAATATTGTCAGCCGGGCAGTTCAGTTCAACCGTATAGCGCACAACGTTCAAAACGCCGCCTTGCTTGAGGCCCGGGCAGGTTTCCTCATTGAGGAAGGTCACCGACACTTCAACGGCGATTTTCGCGCCTTTACCGAGGCGCAAGAAATCGGCATGCAGAATATCGTCGCGCACCGGATGCAATTGCACGTCACGGGCAATGGCGCGCTGTTTTTTGCCGTCAATTTCAATATCCAGCAGCGTGTTCATCATGCGGCCCGTATTGAACAGTTTTTTCACTTCGCCCAAATTAAGAGCGATACCTTCAGGGTCTTTTTTGTCCCCATAAATAACGGCCGGCACCAGTCCTTCACGACGCAATGCACGAGCGATCCCCTTACCGGCCCGTTCCCGCTTTTCAGCGGTAATTTCATAAATATCAGACATTTCTGTCTCCTTGATTAGCGATAAATCCCGACAAAACCCATGTTTTGCCGGTCAGACCGGTTTTCCTCCAGGGGTGCAAAACCGTATCGTGAGCGGGTTATAGCCGCGTCAGCGCGAGCGCGCAATGATTAATGATTTAGTCGAAAAGGCTTGAAACCGAGTGCTCATCGGTGGTGCGGCGCATCGCTTCACCAATCAATTCGGCAATTTTGATGACACCGAATTTGTCAGAGCTCAAAATCGCTTCGGTCGGTTGAATCGTGTCGGTAATCAGCAGTTTCTCAAGCTGCGAATTATTCACCCGGTTGACCGCTTCGCCCGACAAAACGCCATGCGTGATATAAGCAGAAACCGATTTCGCGCCATTGGCCAGCAAGGCTTCGGCGGCATTACACAGCGTGCCGCCGCTATCGACAATATCATCAACCAGCAGACAATGGCGGTCGGTTACATCACCGATAATATTCATCACTTCGCTTTCACCCGCGCGTTCGCGGCGTTTATCGACAATGGCAAGGTCAGCACCAATGCGATTGCCCAATGCGCGTGTACGCACCACGCCACCGACATCAGGCGATACCACCATCAAATCTTGCCCGTTAAAGCGCGCTTTAATGTCATCGACAAATACCGGCGCAGCGAACAGATTATCGGTCGGAATATCGAAAAAGCCTTGAATTTGTCCGGCGTGCAAATCCAGCGTCAGCACGCGGTCAGCCCCCGCCGCTTCTATCAGATTGGCGACCAGCTTGGCTGAAATGGGCGTGCGCGGCCCGGGTTTGCGGTCTTGGCGGGCATAACCGAAATAGGGCAGCACAGCCGTGATGCGGCGCGCCGAGGCACGGCGCAGCGCGTCAATAATAATCAGTAATTCCATCAAATGGTCATTGGCCGGTGCCGAGGTGGATTGCACGACAAACACATCTTCGCCGCGCATATTTTCCAAAATTTCGACAAATACTTCATTATCGGCAAAGCGACGCACTGTGCTGTCAGCCAGTGGCACTTTCAAATAGGCGCTGATTTCTTCGGCCAAGGGTAAGTTGCTGTTTCCGGCAATGATTTTCATGACGACGCCCTCCGAATTGAAGTCTTGTTTTGAATAACAAAGCGGCGGGAGATTCGCTATTTCCCTTTTTGAATTATCCCCGTTTGTGTGAGTTTTTTGACAGTCCTAAATGGCTTCCCCAATCCCCCCATATCTGTCATAGTCATGTTGTCAGCGCATGGATGGTGCGTTGGCGGGGTCCAAAAAGCCTCTAGTTTGAAGCCGCAATTTATAATTGCGTATGTGGCTTAACGTTTCCCTTCGGGGCGTTAGGCCTTTTTTATGAATTGCTGAAAAAATTCCACCACTCCGCTTTGTCGGGGTGGCGGCGAAATAAGGCTCGCGCCAAATACGTCGCGGCCGTTTCTTCGAACTCGGTTTTTTTGCACCCCGACACCTGCGAAAGCAGGTGTCGGTTTTGCGTTCAGGAAGCTATGTCAGGGGTGATGGCTGAATAAGGGCGACACAAATAAATACGGCCACCCGAATAAGCCATTTGCGCGGTCGATAAGTGCCCGATTAAGAAGGCACAGCGACCACGTGGTATTTCACCCCTGACACCAGCTTCTTTACTGCAAACAAATCGCCGACATCTGGCGTCCATAATCGGCTTCATTGCGATGGGTGGTAAGCCGATAAGAGAAAAACCGCGCCTCATCGGCATAAGTGCAGGCATTTATGATATGCGCCTCAATATCGACGCGCGCCAATTGCCGCTGCACAAAAGACGGCAGGTCAAACATATGATGGCCGCTTTTCTTGGACGGCGTGAATAAATCAAGATCGTCGGTATAATTGCTCTCAAAGCGGGCAATGAATTCAGGGCCGACCTCATAAGCTTTTTTTGAAATGCACGGGCCGATAACGGCAGCGATATGTTTGCCGCCATTTTCGCGCATGGTTGCGGCGACGCTGGCCAATATGCCGTCAAACGCGCCGCGCCAGCCGCTATGCGCGGCGCCGATAATGCCGTTTTGTGTGTCAGACAGTAAAACCGGCGCGCAATCGGCGGCCAATGCGCCAATGGCGAGGCCGCTGGTTTTGGTGACCAGCGCATCGGCTTTTATCGCTTCTTGCGGTGCATCAATGAAAGCGGTCACCGTGCTGTGCGTTTGATAAGCGGTGGCCAATGCGGTTGCGCCAAGATATTGCCGCACGCGGTCGCGGTTTTCCAATACGCGCGTGCGCGCATCTTCAGAGCCGAGGCCGGTATTCAGACTTTCATATAGGCCGGTCGATACGCCGCCTTGCCGCGTGAAAAAGCCATGCGCCGTGCCGTCCAAAGCAGTATGGGTGAGCGGTTCAATCATGGGGCCTCCGACGAGAAACCGGCCAATGGCGGCATATCGGCATGGGCGACGGCCAATACTTTGAACAGGCTGCCCATTTCTTGCGGCGCGGCGAGGCGATGTCTTTCGCCCTCAATATCGGCTTCGCGTTCGGGGCTTAATTGAATGAGCTTCTGGCTTCGCAAGCTCAAGCCCAGCGCCTCCAAAAACAGCCCTTGCGCGCTAATCGGTGCGGCGGTCAGCCCTGCCGTTTCGGCAATATGCGCGAGCAGGGAGAAATTGACATGCGCGGTCAAGTCAGCCAGCCCAGGCTCGGCCAGCGGGTCAACAAATCCGTGGCCGCGCATGGCTTGAAAACTGTCACCGCAAGCCGGTTCGGCATGGCCATAGTCAATCAGCAGGGCCGCGCCGCCATATGTTGCAATATGCTGCGCCAGCTGCTGCATGGCGCTTTCCACCGCCGCTGCGCTTTCGACAATTTCACCATCATTTATCGTGTCGGGCAGGCAGGCGGCCAGCGCATCTGAAAACGGCGCGGCGACGGCGTCGCCATCGATCAGAACCAAATCATCACCATCAGCCGTCACCATCACCGCCAGCCAGTCATTGCCTTGTTTGCGATATTGTTGCACCGGCAGGGCGTCGAAAAATTCATTGGCGACCAATAGGGTCGGCGCGGCGGGCAGGGTTGCTACATCATCGTGCCAAGTTGCATGTGGCACGGCTTGTTTTTGCGCCGCGCGTAAGGCGGGGCTGGTTTCAACAAAATGCACCTGCGCCGCTTTCACAAAATCGGGCAGCACATTGGCGGCGCGCAAAATATCGCCCATCAGCGTGCCGCGCCCCGGCCCCAATTCGATCAAACAGAAATCTTGCGGTTGTCCCATGCGGTGCCATAAATCGGCCAACCATGCGCCGATCAATTCTCCGAACATTTGGCTGACTTCCGGCGCGGTGATGAAATCACCGCCATCAGCAGCGCTCGCGCCAAAGGGGCGGCGTTGCATGTAATAGCCATACTCAGGGTCGGCAAGCGCGCGCTTCATATAGTCAGCCAGCTTCATCGGCCCATTGGCAGAAATTTCTTCAATGAGAATTTTCTTAAGCGGCGTCATTTGCGCGTCGTGGCCCAATAAACAAAACCGGCACCGGCCAGTATCATCGGCAGCGACAATATTTGCCCCATTGTCACAATATCGAAAATAAAGCCGATATGGGCATCGGGTTCGCGCACATATTCAATTACGAAACGCGACGCGCCATAGCCGATAAGAAATAAGCCGGTCAACAGGCCGGGCTTGGCAAAGGCCTTGAAGCGCCAGGCCAGCACATTTAAGAGCAGCAGTAAAAGCGCCCCTTCCAACGCAGCTTCATATAATTGGCTGGGATGACGCGGCAGGGCCCCTGCGCCCGGAAAGATAACGCCCCATGGCGCCTCAGTAACGCGACCCCATAATTCGCCATTGATGAAATTGGCCAGCCGTCCGCACAGCAGCCCGAACGGCACGGTAATGGCGACCATATCGCCAAGCGATAAAAGTGGGATTTTGTTCTTACGGGCAAAATAAATCACCGCCAAAATAACGCCGAGCGCGCCGCCGTGAAACGCCATACCGCCTTGCCAAACCGCCAGAGCCGCGCCCGGATTGGCGAGATAATAGGGCGCATTGTAAAACAGCACATAGCCCAAGCGGCCACCAATAATCACGCCGAGTGTGACCCAAAGCAGCAAATCATCAATTTGGTCTTCATTGGCCGGCACACCTTGCGGCCACAGCGCCGGTCGCTTGGTCAGGGCCACCATATATTTCCAGCCGAGAATAAGTCCGGCCATATAAGCCAGCGCATACCAGCGCAAGGCAAATGGGCCGATTTCAAAAATAATGGGGTCGATATTCAGAAAAGGCATGAGGCCGGCAGTCTTTCTGTCGCATTAAAATCACTTGCAATATAGCACGGGCGCAGCCAATTTGTGCGCATAGGTGCAAAATGCGTGATGAGAAGAACAAATTACTGGATGATTTGACCGGTCTGGCTACAGGACTTGGCATAGCTGCCCAAGGCGTGCGCGAGGAAGTCGAGCAAGCCATGCGGTCGCGTATTGATGCTATTTTGAGCGAGAACGGCATGGTTTCGCGCGAAGAATTTGAAGCGGTACGCGAGATGGCTCTTGCCGCACGCGAAGAAAATGCTGCCTTGCGCGCTGAATTGGATGGGCTGAAAAAGAAAAAATAAACGCCCCTTATATTGCTCGTGGATTAATTTCACCCGCCCCCTTTTGCCCTTTTAACGACTCAGTGAATCAGACAATCTCAATCCTAACAGTTACCTAAAGGTGACCCAGAGGAGAGGGATATCTCATGAGTTCAGCCGCACAACAGGCACATATTGAACACCCGATTGACCTGATTGAAGGGCTTGCCGCTTCGCGCGAATGGCCGTTTGAGCGTGGCACGGAAGACGATATGAATGTTTGCGTGTCGGGGTCGCATTGCGATTATCATCTGGCCATTAGCTGGCGCCCCGATTTGGGTGGCCTGCATTTGGCCAGCGTGTTGGATACGCGCGCGCCTAAAGGCAAACGTAATGATGTGCATGAATTGCTCGCCCTCATTAATGAACAGCTTTGGCTTGGCCATTTTGACATTTGGTCGGGCGATGGCGCGATTTTGTTCCGCAACACCATGTTTGTCAGCGGTAAAGGTCTGTCTGAAGGCCAATGCGAAGAGCTTATCAATCACGCGCTTGAAACCTGCGAGCGATTTTTTCCGGCTTTCCAATTTCTGATTTGGGCCGGTCACTCGCCGCAACAAGCGATGGAAAGCAGCCTTTTTGAAACCCGTGGTGATGCCTAGCAATCTCCCCGACCTGCTCAAAGGGCAGACGCTGCTGCTTGTCGGCTGCGGTAAAATGGGCTCGGCTTTGTTGCAAGGTTGGCTCAATGCCGGGCTTGATGCGACGCAATTTTATGTGCAAGAACCCAATCCCGATGCGGCGCTGGCTGATTTAGGGGTTCATTTGAACGTTGATACTGGGGCGCTGCAAGAGGCTGCGCCGAGTGTCATTATTCTCGCCATTAAGCCGCAATTGGCGGTCGATGTTTTGCCTTCCATTGCTTTATTGGCCGCGCCTGAAACTTTGGTGGTTTCGCTTATGGCCGGCGTATCCATCAATACGATGAGTGATTTGCTGGGCGGTGAAGCGGCTTTTGTGCGCACCATGCCCAACACGCCCGCCGCCATGGGCGATGGGATGACCGCGCTTTATGCCTCTTCGGGCACACAAGATGCGCAAAAAGAAACCGCTCAAGCCCTGCTCGCAGCGGTCGGTCAAACCGTATGGCTGGACAATGAAAAATCGATTGATGCGGTCACGGCGATTTCCGGCTCCGGCCCGGCTTATGTGTTTCATATGGTCGAAGCGCTGGCCGCTGCCGCCGTCAATCTCGGCTTGCCGCAAGATATGGCGGCGCAATTGGCAGCGCAGACGGTTATTGGGTCGGCGGCCATGTTGCGCGATGACGGGGCCGACCCGCGACAATTACGAGTTAATGTTACCTCACCCGGCGGCACCACAGAAGCGGCATTGGACGTGCTGATGGGCGATACGGGTGGGTTGGTTGATTTGATGCGCCGTGCCACGCAAGCGGCCGCCGCACGAGCCGGTGAATTGGCCAAAATAGGTGAAGAAACCCCGCCTGAAGGGGATGGTGAAGACTGATTAAACGGGCAGGGTGATTTCGGCGCGCAATCCGCCCAAAGCACTTTTTGATAAGACGATATCGCCGCCATGGCCGCGTGCCACATCGCGCGCAATGGCCAGGCCGAGGCCGGTGCCACCGGTTTGCGCATTGCGCGCATCATCAAGCCGATAAAACGGGCGAAACACTTCTTCCAGTCTATTTTCGGGAATGCCGACGCCATTATCATCGACAAAAATTGTCACCGTGTCTTCGGTTTCGTTAATTTTCGCACCAAGATGCACCATGCCGGCATGGCTGCACGCATTATTGATCAAATTATTCAAGCAGCGACGAAAAGCATTTGATTTGATGGAGACGGAACGGTCTAACTCGTCGGTAAGTCGAATTTGCACTTTCGGCCAGCGCCGTTCGGCATCATGATGAATTTGTTTGAGAAACGGCACAAGCTCAGACGCGGTCGCGGTTTCGCCCTGATAGCCTTGCGCAAAAGCCAGATAATCATCAAGCATGTCTTCCATTTCGGAAATATCAGTATTCAATTCCTCAATTTCCGGCCCTTCCGGAAGCATTGCCAATTGTAATTTCAGTCGCGTCAACGGCGTGCGCAAGTCATGGCTCACACCTGCCAGCATGGTGGTGCGTTGCTCGATTTGGCGTTCAATTCGGTCACGCATTTCGATAAATGAGGCAGCAGCACTGCGCACTTCTGTTGCACCGGCGGGGCGGAAATTAGGCATATTGCGCCCTTTGCCGAACTCCTCAGCCGCTTCGGCAAGGCGTTGTATCGGACGAATTTGGTTGCGTAAGAATACGCCTGACACCAACAGCAAAATGACTGATGTGCCAACCATCCAGATCATGAAGATATGGGTGTTGGTAGCATAAACGCGCTTTCTTTGTGCCAGCACGCGCATCACTTCGCCGGGCAGCAGCACGCGAATATCAACGTAATTGTCGTAGGTTTGCGTATCTATCCAGAAGGGGCGCGCCACTTGCTGGCTTAATTCGCGCGATAAAGATTGATGCAGGAGCGCGACAATCGGTGTTTCGCCTGAAGGCGGCAGGCTCTCGCCGGGTAAAAAAGCGACCGACATGGAAAACGCATCACCGGCCATTTGGCTCAGCAACTCGCCATCGCCGCCTTGTTCGCGCATGCGCAAATCGACCAACATGGAAATATCGGACACCACGGCACGCGACAGTCTCTGCGTCACGGTTGACCAATGGCGTTCCATAAACACAAAGGCGACAACGATTTGCGTCACCACCACCG
>Ga0181574_10004464_pt1 | contig 12143 bp, 9 predicted proteins | sample 101ome_24_FD_145600 | JGI IMG/M metagenome (GOLD analysis project Ga0181574, IMG submission 145600) | Coastal salt marsh microbial communities from the Groves Creek Marsh, Skidaway Island, Georgia - 101410AT metaG (spades assembly) | ecosystem: Environmental > Aquatic > Marine > Intertidal zone... | reverse complement strand
GCTGTCTTGAAGGAAGCTGAGACTGTTCCAGTAGCCGAAGAGGCACCAGCACCAGCACCGGCGCCCGAAGCACCAGCTCCCACCCCTGTTGCAGCGGCACCAGCGCCTGCACCGGCTCCCGCCCCTGCTGCCTCGGCTCCTGCGGCGGTAAGCCCAGGATCCAATGGTCGCTTGAAGGCTTCCCCATTGGCACGAAAGCTCGCAGAAGAACGTGGATTGAATGTGGCACATATTCCAGGATCGGGCGATTCAGGGCGCGTCGTGAAGCGCGATGTCGAATCATTCCAAGCAGGTGGAACAGGGATGGCTGTCAACGGTGTTGAACGCTTTACCGAAGTGGGCATCAGCCAAATGCGAAAAACCATTTCGCGCCGATTGTCCGAAAGCAAATTCTCTGCACCGCATTTTTACCTCACGGTGAGCATCAACATGGACGAAGCCATGGCTGCCCGTAAGTCGATCAATGATGGAGGTGAAGTGAAAATTAGTTTCAATGACATGGTGGTCAAAGCAGCTGCCCTTGCATTGAAAAAGCATCCGGTGGTCAACAGCAGTTGGTTGGGAGATCGCATCCGATTCAACGAACACGTGCACATCGGAGTGGCGGTGTCGGTTGACGAAGGATTACTGGTTCCCGTCGTGCGCCATGCCGACCTCAAGCGCATGTCTCAAATTGGAGCTGAAGTGAAAGACTTTGCAGGCAAAGCCCGAGACAAGAAGCTACAACCAAGTGATTGGGAAGGAAACACCTTCACCATTTCCAACTTGGGTATGTTCGGTATTGACGAATTCACGGCCATTATCAATGCACCGGATTCCTGTATTCTTGCAGTAGGTGGAATCAACGCGGTACCCGTTGTGAAGAACGGTGCTGTGGTTCCTGGCCATGTCATGAAAGTAACTCTGAGCTGCGATCACCGTTCAGTTGACGGTGCCTCAGGTGCGGCATTTTTGCAGGACTTCCGAGCTTACCTCGAGCATCCTGTGCGCATGTTGGCTAACGGATTCTAATAGCAACCGAGAACCCATTGAAAAAAGGATGGACCGGCGGGTCTGTCCTTTTTTGTTTTTGAGTTGCATTTCCCCGAGAACCCACCGACCTTCGAAAACACCATGCCCACTGAAATCGTAGAAACGCCCATCGAATACGTCAAAGGCATCGGTCCAAAGCGTGCTGAGTGGCTTCGTGGAGAGCTTGGAATTCACACAGCGGGAGATTTGCTGGAGCATTTGCCCTTCCGTTACGAGGATCGAACGGGCTTTGCTTCGGTCGCTGCGCTCGCCTCAGATGCGGTGGCGATTCAACTCAGGGGCGTTATTACAGGATTGCAGCAAGTACCAGGCAAGCGAGGTGCTCGGTTGGTGGCCAAATTTCAAGATGAGACGGGTGCAGTGGATTTGGTCTGGTTCAAGGGGGCCAAGTGGATCGCTTCTCAAATTCCCGTGCAACAAAAGGTCGTTGTCTTCGGAAAGCCTGCGAAATACCAAGGGCGTTGGAACATTCCGCACCCAGAAATTGAGTTGCTTTCCAGCTTTGAAAACCGACAAGGAGCGGGCTTACAACCGGTATACCGCACTACGGAAAAACTGACCAACCGCGGAATGTCCAGTGCAGGAATTGCGAAAGCCATTCGCGGCATGTTGGCCCAAACCGATTTCTTTTCTCCAGAGTGCTTGCCTGCAGATTTGCTCAGTGAATTGCAGTTTCCCGGAAGGACAGAGGCGCTGCGTTGGGTGCATGCTCCACAAAACGCGGAGCAGGCCGAACGCGGCCGTAAGCGCCTGAAATTCGAAGAATTGCTTCTGCTCCAATTGAAGTTACTCCGACAAAAACAAGCCCAAACACGGGATGTACCCGGTGTTCGGTTCGAGCAGGTAGGGGAGCGATTCAATCAATATTACGCCCAACACATACCCTTCGAACTCACCGGCGCTCAAAAGCGTGTGATGCGGGAAATTCGAGCGGATTTGAATACCGGTTGGCACATGAACCGACTCCTTCAAGGGGATGTGGGAAGCGGAAAAACCATGGTGGCTTTGCTCACGGCCTTGCTTGCGTTGGATAACGGCTATCAGGCTTGCGTGATGGCTCCCACGGAAATTTTGGCCAATCAACATTTCGAATCCTTCAAAGAAGCCTTATCGGCCTTGCCAGTGCGGGTGGAATTGCTCACCGGATCGGTGAAGACCGCTCAACGCAAGCCGATACTTGCAGGTTTGGAATCGGGAGAGGTCCACATCCTCATCGGCACGCACGCCCTCATTGAGCCCGCTGTCGTTTTCCATCGCCTAGGACTGGCCATCATCGATGAACAACATCGATTTGGTGTGGCCCAACGCAGCAAACTTTGGGCGAAAGCGAGCCCCGCCCCGCATGTTTTGGTCATGACCGCAACCCCTATTCCGCGCACCCTGGCCATGACGGCTTATGGCGATTTGGATGTTAGTGTCATCGACGAAATGCCCCCCGGTCGAAAGGAAATCAAAACGGTTCATCGCACAGACGAGGCTCGCCTGGCAGTATTTCAGTTCATGGAAGACGAAGTCAAGCGCGGTCGCCAAGTTTACGTGGTGTACCCGCTCATTGAGGAAAGTGCAACGCTCGACCACAAGGATTTGATGGACGGGTATGAGAGCTTGTCCCGTCGCTTCCCCTTGCCTGAATACCGCATTGGCATTGTGCACGGACGTATGAAGTCAGAGGATAAAGACATGGAGATGAACCGCTTCGCATCGGGAACGAGTCAAATCCTGGTGGCCACGACGGTCATTGAGGTGGGGGTCAATGTCCCCAATGCCTCAGTCATGGTCATCGAAAGTGCTGAACGCTTTGGGCTGGCGCAACTCCATCAGTTGCGGGGCCGTGTGGGTCGCGGCGCTGAACAGAGTTACTGCGTTTTGATGACCGGTACGGAACTCTCCAAAGACGGCCGGACGCGCCTGGAAACGATGTGCCGGACGAACGATGGATTTGAGTTGGCAGAGGTGGATATGGAGTTGCGGGGTCCTGGGGATTTGATGGGAACCCAACAATCGGGCGTGCCTGATTTGAAAATGGCCGACCTGATGCGCGACCGAGAATTGCTCACTACGGCTCGTTACATTGGGAATCGGCTGTTGGAGGAAGACCCAGAGTTGGCTCAACCCCAGCACGCTATCCTCAACGCCGCGTTGAAACGTGCGCAGCGAGGCCGTCCAAATTGGAGCCGAATCTCCTGAACTTGGCGACATGAACAAAGCCTTCGGTTGGTTCGTCATGGTATCGGTATGCCTTGCATCCCTGAGTGCCGTCTGGGTACTGACACGCAGGGCCCAATCGGTGGGCGCAAGCGTCCCTCCCACGGCAGTGGCCACGGATGATTTTGACGTGTGGGTATCAGGAACGAGCGGACCCGCGGGAGTTGAATTCGCAGAAAATGCAGAGCCTCTGACGATGGAATTTTTCAGATCTGTGGATTCGATTCGGATTTGGTGGGTGAGCGATGAGCCCGTGGAAATAGCCCCAGGTTTGGACATTCGTGCCGCTTACGGCGGGTGGTTGGTCGGTACAGATTTGAGTTTTTGGAAAGAAAATCCCGGAGAAATGGCCAGGCACTGGCAACCTCGGAAAGGAGGAGTCAACCGCTTGGAGCGCATTGGAGATGCAAGGTGGCGTTCCACATATCAATACGATACCGTGGGGATAGCTGGCTTGGTGACAGATTGGGTGGCGCCTGTGGCTGGAGGATTGGAGTACCTCACGCTGCCAGAGTCTTGGGTTGCATGGAGTGAAGCCGTATCCAAAGTTCCTTCTGTCAATCGCGTTGATGTGGGTGCGTTTCCATTGGCCGATCAGCCGGTACAAGATTCGGCATCATGGCGAGTTCAAGCGGCTTGGTTGGAATGTGAGCTCGTGGATGGAACCTTGCTGCAGGCGCTGGCTGGGGTGGATTCGTCAGCTGCTTCTTCGAATGATCGTTGGCAATCTGGCGTATGGTATAGAGCACTCACGGGTGACGCATCGCTTTGGGAAAACCTTCCAAAACTGACTGATTTTGAGTCGAATGGATTAACGGAAACCAGCCGCCATGCGGATTTCATACACCGGGATCGCTCAAGCCATTGGGAGGGCACGTTTGCAAACGGTGGGCGATTGATATGGACTGCGCAATCGGAAGGTGAGCTGCTCGCATCGAACATTGAAGTGCGGGCTTCCCTTGCTCGTTCATCGTCATCCGTGGATGTGATTGGGACTGCACGGAATCACAGGACCGGTGAGGTGATGGAATTGCATTGGACGACAGAGGCCGTGGAAGCTCGCACAGGCGATGTCGTGGTATGGACATGGCCAGTTGAATCAGAGGCACCTCCCCAGGTCTGGGAAGTGGATTTGTACCGAAATGGGAAGTATCAAGTTGCCATCGGGGCTGGTGAAAAATTTGTGCTTGTTGATGTGCTGGGTAGAGCGGTAAATGGTTTTCCAAAGCGTTGGTCAACGGGTTTCTCAGCCTTTGCCGTGGTGGACTACGATCGAAACCGGCAGTATCGTTTTTTATTGGCCGCCGCAAATGGGGAACTATTCAATTTCCGTAATGAAGGTGAACGCACGCCAGGCTGGAAATTCAAGCCGCAGGCCGATCGGTACATTGTTTCCCTTGCTCACCTTCGCATTGGTCCGCGGGATTATGTGTTTGCAGGTCATGATGACGGCTCCGTGCGCTTCTTAAAACGCACAGGAGAAGACCGTTTTACATCGCCTGTGCGCTTGCCATTTCCGCAACAGCCCGCCTTCCGGCTGGGAGCTTCCATTGACCAATCCACAATCCTATTTATCGATGAATCAGGATGGGTTCAAGAACAAGTGCTGGGAACAGGAGAGTACACTGGGATCAGTCGGATGACCCGAGGAGTAGGCGTCATGGTGGAAGATCGCACCGGCGATGGGATTCCCGAGGTCATCGTCCGCACTGCTGAGGACACTGAAGAGGTGTGGAATGCTCGAAACGAGCGCGTTTCTGTCGGATCAGTCGCGCAGGATTGAGCGGCTGATGACAATCTTTTGAACCTCGCTTGTGCCTTCGTAAATCTGGGTGATTTTGGCATCCCGCATCAAGCGTTCCACGTGGTATTCCTTGACAAATCCATATCCGCCGTGCACCTGAACCGCCTCAACGGTTTGCTTCATGGCGACCTCTGAAGCATACAACTTTGCCATGCTCGACGCCAAATCGTAGTCTTCGCCGGCATCCTTCATCGCAGCAGCTTTCCAAACCATCAATCGCGCAGCCTCAATCTGTGTGGCCATGTCGGCAAGTTTGAAGGCAATCGCTTGGTGCTGATTGATGGTTTTGCCAAAGGCTTTGCGTTCTTTTGAATAGGCAACAGCGAGCTCGAATGCGCCTGACGCAATGCCCAAAGCTTGCGCGGCAATGCCGATGCGCCCGCCCGCCAATGTCTTCATGGCGAACTTGAAGCCGAAACCGTCTTCGCCGATGCGGTTGGCTTTCGGAACTTTCACATCCTGAAACATCAAGGTGTGCGTGTCTGAACCGCGGATGCCCATTTTGTCTTCCTTCGCTCCGACGATAAACCCAGGCATATCCCGTTCAACGATGAGTGCGTTGATTCCGCGATGCCCTTTTTCCGCGTCTGTCTGTGCAATGACGAGGTAAATGCTCGCACTGTCTCCATTGGTAATCCAGTTCTTCGTTCCGTTGAGGAGGTAATGGTCTCCACAATCAATTGCTGTAGTGGCTTGGGAAGTTGCGTCGGAACCGGCCTCGGGCTCGCTCAAGCAGAATGCGCCGATTTTTTGACCGGATGCCAACGGGCGCAGGAATTTTTCTTTTTGTTCCTCCGTCCCAAAAGCCTGTAAGCCGTAACAAACCAATGAATTGTTTACGCTCATGCAAACGCTAACGGAAGCATCTACTTTGCTGATTTCCTCCATGGCCAAGACATAGCTCATGGTGTCCATTCCACTCCCTCCATATTGCTCGCTGACCATCATGCCCATGAACCCCAATTCGCCCAGTTGCTGGATTTCTTCTGTCGCGAATTTTTGTGCGTTATCCCGCTCTATAACCGTGGGTTTCAGTACGTTTTGTGCAAAATCTCGCGCGGCGTCCCGCACGGCCAATTGTTCTTCAGTCAGTTCGAGGTTCATTTCCTGGATGCTTTTGGAGAAATTGCTCCATATTGTGCCTCAAAGATACGTTGTCTCGGACCGTTCGATATGCCGCTGAAAACCACAGAATTGTCCTCCAAAAAAACCATATCATCCTACCGCATTTTAGGGCTGATGAGCGGAACATCCATGGATGCGCTCGACTTGGCCGATTCGGAATTTGTGCTTGAGGGAGAGGTTTGGACCGGACAGCTGAATCGATTCATGGAGGTGCCATTGCCACCAGAATGGCCTGCGCGATTCCGAGAATTGTCGAAAGGAAGCGCAGTGGACTGGTTTGAGACTGAACGCGATTGGAGCCGTTGGTGTGCCCAATCGATTTTGGATCGCGTAAACCCATCCGATTTCGATGCTATTGTCTTCTCGGGTCAAACCATTTTTCACAGGCCAAACAGCGGTTGGACAGGCCAACTCGGGAGCGGAAGCGAATTGTATGCCGCTTTGGGAGCTCAAGTGCCCGTCATTTCCGACTTGCGCAGTTTGGATGTTGCCTTGGGTGGCCAAGGAGCCCCGCTAGTACCCGTTGCGGATGCCCTGTTGTTCACGGAATACGATGCTTGTTTGAATTTGGGGGGCTTCGCCAACATTAGTTTGGTAGCGGATGGTAAGCACCGGGCTTGGGACATTGGTCCATGCAATTTGGTGTTCAATGCGTTGGCCGGTCGAGCGGGCTTGGCGTTTGACGAGCATGGCAAATTGGCCGGTGAAGGAAAAATCCATCCACAATTGTTGCAAGCCTGGTTGCAGCTGCCTTTCCACGCCGCGACTCCTCCGAAAAGCCTGGGTGCTGAATGGTTGGAATCGGATTTTTGGCCCGTGCTGGAAGCATATGAAGCAAGAACGCCGCTTTCAGCCTCCGATGCGTTGGCCACTTCGTCATCCTACATCGCGGAGTCCATTCGCCGCGATGGCGGAGGTCGAAAAACGTTGGTGACCGGCGGCGGGGTGTTCAATCGTCACCTGATGCAAAATCTTGAAGCACCGAGTTCGGAGTACATCCCTTCTCCGCCTTTGCAGGTAAAGGTGCCGGATGTCGACCTGGTGAGAGGCAAGGAAGCCCATGCTTTTGCTTTTCTGGGGCTGCTGCGTTTGTTGGGCTTACCGAATGTTTGGCCAGAGGTCACCGGTTCCACAGCGGCTCATATTGGAGGCGCTCTGTGGGGAGATAACGCTGTATCTTCGCGCACGCCAAACGCAATGCAATGACCATGAAAGAACTGCTCAAGGCTTACGAAAATCGCCGTCCCGAAATCGTTTTCGAATGGCAAGATTCCCAAACGGACGCCCGAGGGTGGGTTGTTATCAATTCGCTTCGAGGAGGAGCAGCAGGAGGTGGAACGCGAATGCATCCGGCCTTGGATCGCCGCGAGGTGGAGAGCTTGGCAAAAACCATGGAAATCAAATTTTCGGTGAGCGGCCCGCAAATCGGTGGAGCGAAATCGGGGATTGCGTTTGATCCTTCTGACCCGAGAAAAGAGGGTGTTTTGCAACGTTGGTATGCTGCAGTCACTCCGCTTTTGAAGTACTATTACGGCACAGGAGGTGACATGAATGTGGACGAAATCCACGAGGTCATTCCGATCACGGAGGATTGTGGAATCTGGCACCCCCAAGAAGGGGTTTTTAACGGGCATTTCAAAACTCAAAATGCCGAAAAAGTGAAGCGTATTGGTCACCTGCGGCAAGGAGTTTCGCAAGTGGTGGAGGATTTGGACTACACACCGGATGCCACTCGGAAGTACCGTGTAGCCGACCTGATCACGGGCTATGGTGTTTCGGAATCGGTACGGCATTTTTACAGCATTTATGGAGGCAGCGTTTCCGGCAAGCGGGTGATCGTCCAAGGCTGGGGAAACGTCGGAGCTGCGGCAGCGTACTATCTGGCTGAGGCGGGAGCTGTTGTCGTGGGGATCATCGACCGAGCTGGAGGATTGATCGCGCCCAATGGCCTTACCCCAGAGGAGGTTTCTCATTTGTTTGATACGAAGAAGGGCAATGCGTTGAATGCTGCCAATATGCTAACCTTCGATGAGGTAAACGCCCAAATTTGGGATGTGCAGGCCGATGTTTTTCTTCCTTGCGCTGCATCGCGGTTGGTGAATCAAGATCAACTCAATCGCATGTTAGCTGCAGGGGTGGAGGTGATTTCAAGTGGAGCCAACGTGCCTTTTGCAGACGCTGAAATTTTTTACGGTCCCATCGCGGAAGCGGCTGACCAGCAATTGGCCGTTGTGCCTGACTTTATCGCAAACTGCGGAATGGCTCGGGTTTTTGCCTACCTCATGAGCGATGCTCAAGTGGATATGAGTGATGCGGCCATTTTCTCGGATACGTCCCGTACCATCGAACGCGCCTTGAAGGAAACGCATGCAAAGAACGCAATGAAGACCGGCCTCGCTGCCACGGCTTTTGAGATCGCTTTGGAAAAATTAATGGGGTCAACGGGAAAATGATGCCGAGCGTTCGCGCTTCGTTGAAGCATGTTGTAATTTGACCTCCGAAACCCCCTGCAATGGAATTTCTTGTACTTGTCATTTTTGTTTTGGGCTACTTGTTTATCGCCTTGGAGCATACGTTTCATATCGATAAGGCAGCAAGCGCCTTGCTCACTGGAACCGTTTGTTGGGGGTTGTTCGTGACGGGTGTCCATGAGGTGCCGTCTCATTTGGCAGCGGATTTTGAATCATTCAAAGCTGGATTGACGTCGGTCCCGCCCCATGCGCTTAATTACTTTTTGGAACATCGCCTCCTACACCACATGGAGGACATTTCGTCCATTCTATTCTTCTTGCTGGGAGCCATGACCATTGTGGAACTGGTCGACGCACACGAGGGATTTTCGGTCATAACAGATCGAATCAAAACGAACAATAAGGTTCGGTTGATTTGGATTTTGAGCATTCTAACGTTCTTCTTTTCAGCCGTTTTGGATAACCTCACGACCTCCATCGTCATGGTTTCGTTGCTGAGGAAATTGGTGGATGACAAAGAGATGCGCTGGATTTTTGCGGGGGTTGTGGTGATCGCAGCAAACGCAGGTGGCGCATGGTCGCCCATCGGTGACATCACCACGACCATGCTTTGGATTGGCAATCAATTGACATCAGACGTCATCATCGTCAACCTGTTTGTGCCTTCGTTGGTATGTCTCTTGGTCCCATTGGGTATTTTGAGCGTGACCATGAAGGGTGAAGTCAGTAGGCCAGAGGCAAGCCACGATGTGAAAGATCCCACCTCGCCTGGAGAGCGAAAATTGGTCTTCATCATGGGGGTCGCGGGTCTGTTGTTTGTTCCGGTATTCAAGACGGTCACGCATCTTCCACCTTTCATGGGCATGATGCTTTCGTTGGGCATGATGTGGGTGATTACCGAGATCATTCACCGCAGCAAAAACCACGAGGACCGGGACCAGCTTTCGGTGATCGGGGTGTTGCGTAAAATTGATTCGGCTTCGGTGCTTTTTTTCCTGGGGATTTTGCTCGCTGTAGCGTCGCTTCAAGAGATTGGGCATTTGATTACTGCTGCGTCATGGTTACGAGATACGATGGGCAACGTGTACGCAATCAATGTAACCATTGGGTTTTTGTCGGCCATCGTGGACAACGTGCCATTGGTTGCTGCGTCGATGGGGATGTACGATATCGCGCCGGCGACAAGTGAGGGATGGGAAGGGTACTTTATGCAGAACGGTGTGTTCTGGCAATTTTTGGCTTACTGCGCCGGAACGGGTGGTTCAGCGTTGATCATTGGGTCTGCGGCTGGGGTGGCGGTTATGGGATTGGAGCGCATCGATTTTGTTTGGTACCTGAAAAAGATCAGCTGGTTGGCGATTGCGGGTTACCTCGCTGGAGCGGGTACATTTTGGCTGATGTTCCATTGACTTGAAGCGGCTCGAAACCGGAGTTTGTGAACCGCTACCCGTCGAAAATTGATTCTTTTTGGGGAATCAGCTTCCAATAATTGGAGGAACTTTCTCGTTTGAACCAAGGCTTTGAACGAGACACGCACATGAAGACTTTTATGTTATTTCAATCGCTTACTACGGGCGAACAAGGGGCTGATGCGGTGGAGGCTGCTGAGTCCATCCAACAAGTAGACGTGAGCATTTTGGAATTGATCCTCGAAGGATCCAGTGGAATCGGTGGCGGAGCCGTCATGATCCTGCTGGCCATGATGAGCCTCGCTGCGATTTATTTGTTTTTCGAGCGCACGATGGCCATTGCCAAAGCCGAAAAGGTGTCGCCGGATTTTATGGATAAGATTCGCGATTACATCGGACAAGGCAGTTTTGACAGCGCCCGGAACCTCTGTCAAGAATCCAACACACCCATGGCGCGGATGCTGGACAAAGGCATTAGCCGCATTGGCAAAGACCTCAAGGACATCAGCGTTTCCATTGAGAACATCGGCAAGCTCGAAATTTATAATTTGGAGAAGAACCTGAGTTCCCTGGGAACCATTGCGAGTGCAGCGCCCATGTTAGGATTCCTCGGAACGGTTTTGGGGATGGTGCAGGTGTTCCTCGATATGGAACAGGTAGGCACCGTGAGTGTAGAACACATTTCATCCGGCACGAAGCAGGCCATGATCACCACCATCGTTGGATTGGTCGTTGGCATCATTGCGTACATGGCATACAACAACCTCGTAAGCAAAGTATCGAAAGTCATCCACAAGATGGAGGCGACCACGATTGAATTCATCGACATCTTGGAAGAACCAGCGGCATGAACCTCGGACAACGAAATAAAATAAGCGTTTCCGGGAACATGTCTTCCATGACGGATTTGGTCTTCTTGCTGCTCATCTTCTTCATCATCTTATCGACGTTGGTGAGCAATGGCGTCAATGTAGAATTGCCTAAATCGAAGGGAACCACATCGGTAACAGCGAAGATGACGTTAAGCATCAAGCCAGACGGTTCATATCACCTCAATGGCGGGCCGGTGGCTTACGAGGATTTAGAATCGCTCTTGCGCATCCGCATGGCCGATGCGACTGAACCGGTATTGTATTTGCAGGTAGATGAATCGGTTCCTACTGGCAAGACAGTTGAGGTCATTGGCATGGCGAAGGCCAATGAGTGGAAAGTCATGTTGGGTGCGACCCCGAAAAACTGATCGCCATCATGCAAGCCATCCTCGAAAAACGTCGTCAAGAGATTGAGAAGAAAGACCGTATCAAAGCGGGCATCTTCGCGTTCCTGTCATTTTCCGGGGTGGTGGTTTCATGCTTTTTTCTGGTTGCTTTCACGAAGTCCATTCCTCCTCCTGGGGAGCAATTTGTGGCGGTGGGATTTGCCGATGTCGGGGATGTGTCTGAGGCGTCAGGTGACGTGGAATCTGAGGTTCCTTCAGAAACGGTTGAAGAGGTCGTGCAGCCTGAAACTGCCCAAAGCGAATCCGTGGAAACGCCCGCAGTGGAAGAAGTGGTGACCCAAGCGGAGTCGGAAGTTTCGGTACCGTCCAATCCGGATCCAGTGACCACGCCTGAGCCCGATCCTGAGCCCGAGCGCCAATTGAATTCACGGCTATCCAATGCCTTCAACGCGCTTGCACAAAGTGGTGGGGGCGGTTCGGAGGGCGCAGCCGAGTCGGGTTCTGGCAACGAAGGCGCCGATGACGGGCGCATTGATGGAAGGGGTGTAGTGAGTGGAGATAACGGTGACTTTTCATTGGATGGAGGCAAAATCAAAGGCTATCCGATTCAGGAGGAAACCCCGAACAAAGAAGGGGTGGTTCGTGTCAAGATTGTGGTGGATAAATACGGAAAAGTAACGTCGGCTACATACGACCCTGCCGGGTCGAGCACACCCGACTCAGAGTTGATTGAAATGGCTTGTCGCGCCGCGAAAACCACGACGTGGACCGAAAATTTAGCTCGGCCCATTCGAACGGGATTTGTCACCATTCGATTCGAATTGGAGTGACCTACGCGGAAGCCACCGATTGGTTGTTCAATCAGCTTCCCATGTTCC
>Ga0181574_10004458_pt1 | contig 12156 bp, 7 predicted proteins | sample 101ome_24_FD_145600 | JGI IMG/M metagenome (GOLD analysis project Ga0181574, IMG submission 145600) | Coastal salt marsh microbial communities from the Groves Creek Marsh, Skidaway Island, Georgia - 101410AT metaG (spades assembly) | ecosystem: Environmental > Aquatic > Marine > Intertidal zone... | reverse complement strand
AATCTTGACTCATCTGAATGGCTGGATGGCCCGTTAGACCCTGAATGATTGGATCGTACACTCGACGATCGGAGTAGGGGCCACTCGGCCCAAATCCTGAAATCGAGCAATAAATGAGATTGGGGTTGATCTCTCGAAGTTTGGCTTCGCCCAACCCGAGTCGGTCGGCAGCGCCAGGGCGCCAGTTCTGGATAAAGACATCCGTGGTTTTGATCATTTCATACATCACTTCGACGCCATCTGGCTTTGAAAGGTCGAGTGCCACACCTCGTTTGTTTCGATTGCAGTTGATAAATAGTGAGGTGAGGCCGCCCCTTTCGAAGTTGGGTAGCCGCACGACCTCGCCAATGCCTGGGGGTTCAACCTTGATGACGTCTGCGCCTTGATCCCCGAGAATCATTGCGGCGAGTGGGCCAGAGACAACGGCTGATACATCAATGACTTTGATGCCTTCGAGTGGGCCAGACATAGAGTTCCCCTGTTAACTAGTCTTCATCACCATAGCGGTAACGCTGGCATTTCTCAAAGCCTGGACCGATTTCAAGGCGAGGGGGATTTAAAGGTTTTAAGGCATTACCTCATCGCACTCCGGAAGCCAGCGTTGGGCGACGATGGATCATTTTGGCTAGGGCGACTCGTGGTGTCGCTCGGTGGCGCGCACAATTTCGCTGCGAAGCAGGAATATAGCAAAAGCAGCAATGAGTGAGCCGAGCGACATCATCACTGCTACCGTGCTTAACCCGAATTCAGCCTGAAAGAGAAACCCCGTCACAATGGGTCCAAGCACTGCGCCCCCGCGCCCCAACCCGATCACCAGGCCAGTCCCGCCAGCACGCAGTTCGGTCGGAAAAACGTCGGCAAATGTAGCGTACATGGCTACGATGGCGGCATTTGTGAAGAACCCCGCTGCGGCGGCCACTGTGGATAGACGAACGAGGTCTGCTTGCCCTTGGCCAAACAGAACGACGCAAACGGCCGAACCAGCGAGTGCTCCAAGTAGCAGAGACCATAACTTGAATCGCTGGGTGAGTAGACCGATGAGTACCGAGCCAAGGACGCCCCCAACGTTTGCCCACACCAGCACGCCCCCTGCCTCTGACGGGTGAAAGCCCATATCCGCGACCACTTTTGGGATCCATTTCAAGATGAAATAAAAGGTCATGATGTGAACAAAGTAGGCAACGATCAGGAGCAAGGTGGTCTTTCTCAGGCTCGGTGCCAGTAATCTGGTTAGCGAAGCGGTCGACTGCTCAATATTGGGGAGTTCGCTCACCTGTTGGTGGCCCATTCGCTTTAGTATCGCGTTGATTCTTGTCAACGCATTCTCCGGTCGTCTCTGGCTTAAGTGATCGATGCTTTCAGGCAGAGCCAACCAAACAATGGGGATGAAAAGTGCAGACGCTGCGGCGCCAAACAAAAATACCGCCCGCCAGTCGTATGACACTAAGAGCTGAGAAGCAATCGAGCCACCGATAACGACGCCCACGGGGTAGCCCCCTGCCATGAGAATCACGCTTAATTGGCGAAAGCGGGCACTCGCATATTCAGCGGTCATTGCGCTGGTTGCAGCTAGCATGCCGCCGATGCCCAGCCCGGTGCCGAGTCGGTATGCGGCAAGCACTGGAACACTACTCGCGGTACTGGCCGCAGCCATCCCTAGAGAGACGATCACCAAGCAAAGGAGAATCGTAGGCCGGCGCCCCCAACGGTCGGCGATGGGACCGATCACAATGGATCCAAGCGCCATACCGATAAGTTCCATGGATAAAACAATGCCGAGCACTGCTCGATTGATACCCCATTCTTCCGCTATGCCTGGTGCCGCAAAACTTATGGAGAGAACGTCGAACCCATCGATGGCGTAGAGGCAGATACAGATGGTGACTGCGATGATTTGAAATCGTCCCATTGGCTCTTGATCAAGAATCTGGCGAGGGGTTTGAGACAACGGATTCTCCTGTGGCGAGGTTGATGGATTGCGCGCCATCCTAGCAGACATGGGGTGAACGCCAAGTGATTTGCGTTCGGTGGGGGTCGATCACGTTCCGGTCTGGCGATAAAGGAACGAACCTAAATAACAAAGGCAATGGTCAGGAAAGTCTGGCGATTGGAAGCCCAGTGCTCGCCAGCGAGGTACCAAAACACCTTGCACCACAGCGGGAAGATTTTCTAAGTGGCGGCGCACCGGGCGAGTATCAATACCAAAAGAGGATTGAAAAGCAGTCGGTTAACGCAGTCCCTCTGCGGCGAGGGTCTGTTCAAGACAAGGGGGGCAGTACCCGTGAGAGAACAGCGCATTGCCAGGAATCTTTGGAATAGCCTCCTCGATAGGGAGCCATTTGTCCTCCGTCTGTATGGCCTTGCAGACCGAGCACATGGTGACAATGGGTTTTTCTTCACCCCGAATCTCGGTGAAACTCAAGACAAGGTCGTCAGAATATGACGCGCGCTCAACGATCATCGGTTCTGCGTGGAGGTCAATTTTCTCCGAGAAAAATTCCAGGATGAATCGATCTAGATTGCAAAACGCGATCAATGCGCCGAGATCAGCAAGCTCCTGACCCTCATGGAAACGCGCAAGCTGGGAGAACAAGGTGTTTGCGGTTGCCGGCGAATGAAATTGCACAGCGATCAATTGGAGAGATTTCTCCCACCGCTTGAGGTCGGAGTAACGACTCGGTAGTTCCTGGCGCTCAATAAGGGCTTTCACCTCCTTGGGGTCAAGGCCCAAGTCGACCATGTTAACGGCGTGAAAAACAGCGCAGTAGCGATTGTCACAGATCGCATGCGCAAGCACCTGTGCTGCCTCAACAACGATGGTTGGGATCGAAAATGTTTGGCTGAAGTAGATGCGGTCCAGCAGAGGGATGAGGGTTTTCGCGTAGCCATTTTCGAAGGCTACCTTCAGGATGATCGATAGGTTGTGATCCGGGAAATATTGATCCAGCAGCGCGCGGCTGTCGGCATCGAGCAAATCGGTGTTAATCGCTGCACGCTGTGTTGATGTGTTTTCGGGCATTAGGGTTGTTCGATGATGGACTGCGACGGGATGCTAACAGCTTGCTCAGTAAATATCAGAACTAGCTGGCCTGCCCGTCACTGGTGATACTTCGCTACCGATCGGGTGGGCTCATTTGTAATCGATCCGTGATTCCAGTGGTGCCCCTCTGAGAAAAAGGCTTCGACACGGGGCGATGAAGGAAGGCTCTTAGAAGAAGGCTATTACAAGAAGGTCAACAAAAGAAGATGCTCGATAACGATCAATGCCAGGGATCGGACTTGCTTATTCAACCGCGGCGGCGACAGGGGGCTCGGTATTTAGTGGTTATCCAGGCTCGCGATCAGCCTTTAGTGATTGCGATGAAGGAACTAATGGGAAGTTCGTTTCGCTGTGTCTAATCCAGAGTCGGCGTCATTTCGAGAATGGCCTCTTCGTCACACCGTCGACAAGGGATTAGCCCGTATGGAGACCACGTTCCAGTTCGCCCTGGTGCCGTGAGTCATTCCGCTGGATATGGTGAGGGCAGCGCTGCGACATCGCTTTCCGCATAACCGTAGCGGATGGCCTTGGCTTGAAGGGTTTGCCCCGGGGACAAGACGATGGGGTCACGGTAAATCAACCAGTAGTCAGGTTGCTCAGTTGGAAGCACTTGGTAGCCGAGGGATGCGCCCTCAGTCTCACTGTGAATAGCGATGCCTTGAGGGGTCCTCAAAAAAGAAGGTGTGCCGGTGCGAGGCTGGATACGGCCGGGCCACATGGTCTCGATCATCTCCTTCTCAGAAATTTGGCTGAGGTCACCGACTCGCTCAATCCACTCATCCATTGCCGTACTCAACCGCTTGAGGTCCGCTGCGTGCGCTGGAGATTCGGCAAGGTTGTTCACCTCGTGGGGGTCCGCCATCAGGTCATATAGCTCATTGACTGGTCGGGGCGCGCTAAAGTACTGCGCTTGAATCGGCGTTAGGGTTCCGGCGCGTTGATCCGTCCATAGTCGCTGCATGATGGGAAACATGTCTCGAAACGCAAGCGGTCTGAAGTAGGCCAATTCAGGTCGGTAATTTCGAATGTACTTGAATCGTTTGTCGCGCGCGGCCCGTTGCCAGTCCCAGGTTTCATCCATCCTGTCGCGACCTGCGAAAACAGTCGTTCGCGGGGCATCGCTCAGGATGCTGCTACCTTGAATGAAGCTCGGAATAGGGGCACCGGCCATCTGCAGAATGGTTGGGGCGATATCAACAAATGAAACGAGACGCTCATCGACTGTGCCCGGTTTCATTCGAAAAGGGTCGCGAATGATTAGCGGCACATGAATGCCTGAATCGTAGATCGAGCGTTTGGCGCGGGGAAACCCATCGCCATGGTCAGTGGTCCACAAGATGATGGTGTTATCGAGCAGATCGTCTTCCATTAGGTTGTTAATGATCGTGCCCGTCTGCTGATCGACGTAGTGAATGTTGTTGTACATCTGGGCAATAGAACCCCTCACGTCTGCCGTGTCGGGATAGTACGGCGGCACTGTGACCGAATTCGGGTCGGTGATGGCCGGAATATGTTCGCGCCTGAACCCTAAAACTGCCTTCATGAGCGGCGCGACCCATGGCTGTCGTTTGGTTGGTTGGGTGGACGCATCAACCAATCGACTCTCATGGGTTGTGGCCAGATTAAACATGGCGAAAAAAGGCTGACCGGAGGGGAGATGTCGCCACAAGGCAAGATCTTCAGATGCCGTAAACGACTTATTCACATCGGCATCCCAGATCGTGAATGGCTCGCCGAATTGATAGTCGGTTTTGGTCGTGTTGGCCGTAGCGTATCCCACGAGTCGTAAGAGTTCCGGAAACGCTTTGACGCTAGCTGGTGGGACTGCCTCGTATTTCATCTGTGAGGTTCGCATCTGCTGAGTCCCCATAGACTGGGGATAGACGCCCGTGATTAGAGCAGACCGATTAGGTGCGCAAACGCCTGCAGCGGCAAAGGTGTGGGTAAAGCGAACCCCCTCGTTCGCTAACTGGTCAATATTGGGTGTTCTTGCGACTTCGTCGCCGTATGCCCCCACTCGAAGCCCCATATCTTCGGCAACAATCAGCACGATATTTGGCGGATGAGATTCAGCGGCAACAAAGGGTGCAAAGATTCCTAGCGCGAGCAACCGTAGGAGCCAAGTCATCAAAGCGATTGACCGGCATTTCGACTCACTGTTTCTCAATGGGGTTCCTTTTGAAGTGTGAGGTTTAAAACCTGCGCGTAGTGTTCGATACGAAAGTAACGTGGAATCATTGGGGCGACAATAGGCTGAGCCATCTGACAAGCGCCAAGCGCCCCGAGCTTTAGTGAGCGTGGATGCGGCAACTCTAAGTATGGCTGGGCGCCGGGCAGAGCAGATAACAGGGTAAGTCGCAGCGCGATTCCTCGTGATGTGGTGCAAAGCCAGTACAAAGAAAGCCTGTACAAAGAAGGCCGGCACAAAGAAGGCCGGTACATAGAGAGCATGTGCAAAGAGAACCCGTAAGCAAAAGCGGGTGGAAAGTGGATACAAAGGGTGCGGGTAGACGCAGGGTAATACCGTGGTTTCTCGTCCTCGGCTTGCGCTCTGCGGGATGGATCCTCATGCTGGACCAGTAAGGCATCCTTCGATGCCAAAAGGAGTGTTGGAGGACGGTTGAAAGGGAGCCCCATGGTGAGGGGCTTTCAAGGCTCGAGGATGACTAGCCGGGGTCGCGAAACCATGTTATTCGAGTCGAGCCACTCGAGGTTAGTTACTCGAGCTGAGCCACTCCAGCTGAATCATTCGGGCTGAATGAAGTAAGCGAAGCGGACTAATTGGAAATACGGGGAGAGAAGATGACGGTAGACGATCAAGCAGCGCGCGTCAGGGCTGAAAAGATTGAGGCGTTGCTTGCCCAGTTAACGGCAGAGGAGAAGGTGAATCTGGTTAGTGGATTGGGCTTCAACCTCAATTTTTCGCAACCCGAATCGTTTGAAACCGTCCCTGGTGCGGCTGGCTACACCTATCCTGTTCCCAGGCTCAATATTCCGTCCATCGTACTAGCTGATGGCCCAGCCGGACTGCGTATCTGGCCCGATCGGCCAGGTCATAATCGCAAGTATTACGCGACAGCCTTCCCCATCGCGACAGCACTCGCCTCTACCTGGGATGTTGATCTGCTAACCGCGTTTGGGCACTCGGTGGGTCACGAGGCAAGAGAGTACGGGGTCGATCTTTGGCTCGCTCCTGGGATGAATATTCATCGGGACCCATTAGGGGGTCGGAATTATGAGTATTTCTCGGAAGATCCCTTCCTCTCGGGCACGCTTGCAGCCGCAACGGTCGATGGCATCCAAGCCGAAGGAGTGGGGGCGACCATCAAGCATTACGTCGCGAACAATCAGGAAACCAATCGGGTCACGGTGGATACCAAAGTGAGTGAACGGGCCCTTCGGGAAATCTATCTGAGGGGATTCGAGATTGCGGTCAAATCCTCAAAGCCTTGGTCGGTAATGAGTTCCTATAATCAGGTGAACGGAACAACCGTCTCAGAGCATGAACAGCTGCTGATTGATGTGCTGCGTCATGAGTGGGGTTTCGATGGCGTCGTCATGACTGACTGGTTCGGAGGGTACGACGCTGTCGCCCAAATGAAAGCGGGAAACGAGCTGCTCATGCCAGGGATGCCCGAGCGCACTGAGGCCATTCGGACGGCACTCGATGGCGGTGATCTTGATGAGGCGGTGCTGGATCGAAATGTACGATTCATTTTAGACGTGGTATTTCGATCGCTCACGGCCAATGACCACTTGCGGACGGATACACCGGATTTGCCGGCTAATGCTCGCCATGCCAGGCAGGCAGCCGCGGATGGCGTGGTGCTGCTCAAAAATGCATCGGCAACCTTGCCCATGCCGTCCACTGCGCGAGTCGCTGCATTTGGCACGGGCTCGTATGACTTTATCGCCGGCGGCGTGGGAAGCGGCGATGTCAACGAGGCGTACACGGTGTCACTGGTAGAGGGGCTCGAAGCCCGGGGCATTCGTTTGGATGCAACGCTCAGCGAGATGTACGCGACTTACGAGGCGGAAGAGAAAGCCAAACTGCCGAAGAAGAGAATGTTCTTTGAGTTAGCGCCCTCTATTCCCGAGATGCCGCTCACCGAGCAGTGTCTTGAACGGGCAGTCGCGGGCAATGACTTGGCGATGATCACGTTAACTAGAGATTCTGGGGAGTTCCAAGACCGCTCGCTCGAGGGCGACTTTTACTTGACCCTTGCCGAGCAAACCATGATCGATGAGGTGTCGCGAACCTTTCGCGCGGCCGGTAAACCTGTGGTCATGGTGATCAACAGCGGGAATGTGATTGAAGTCGCAAGTTGGGAAGACAAGGTTGATGCAATTGTGCTGCCTTGGATGGGTGGTCAAGAGGCAGGCCACGCCGTAGCTGACGTATTGCTCGGTGACGTGAACCCTTCCGGTAAGTTACCGACCACGTTTCCTGTTCGTTATGAAGATGTGCCGTCAGCGGAGCACTTCCCCGGCATTGAGCTTGACGGAGAGGGCCAAGTCTTTGCAGGTGGCCTGATGGTGGCGAAACCTGCAGAAGTCACCTATGCAGAAGGGATCTATGTGGGCTATCGGTACTATGACGTCTTTGGGGTCGCCCCCCTTTATCCTTTTGGCTTTGGTCTCTCTTACACCACCTTCGAATACTCAGGCCTTGAGTTGAGTGATGAGCATTTCAAGGGGATGATTCGTGTGTCAGTGACGGTGACGAATACTGGCGATGTCGCTGGCAAGGAATCCGTGCAACTGTATCTTTCGGCTCCGAGCCAGAAACAACACAAGCCGGTTCGAGAGCTCAAAGGCTTTGCTAAGACGGGTACCCTTCAACCTGGTGGTGCTGAGACGTTGACAATGCTCCTTGAGGCGAAAGCATTGGCCTCTTTTTATGATGATCAAGCGGCCTGGGTCGCCGACGCTGGGTCTTATACGGTTTATCTGGCCGCTTCTTCACGCGACCTTCGACTCAGCGGTGAATTTCATTTGGCGGAGGATATCGTGGTCGAGAGCGACCTAACGGAATTGTCGCCCGCTGACAATCCCGATCAATTGATTCCCGGCTAGTGCTAGCTCGGGCAAATCGCCGTGATCTGAGGTGCGCTAGGTTTAGATCAAAAGATCTTGCCAGCAGGTCTGGGTGAGAGTAGCGCCAGAACTTCGTACGCGTAAGTGGGGGCGCTGCCGGACAGCCCGGGTGAGATAGCTTGGCGAACAAGGGTTTCCGTCTGAAAAGCGAAATTACCCTAGCTAGCTTGGCTGCTAGGCTGGATGGAGCAGGGCGGTTTCGGATCCGAGAGTGTTTGCAGCGGCAAGTAATCAAAGGTCAACAGTAAAACGTGCCGTAGGGAGAGAGTGGGATGGGGAAGCGATGGTTAATCCTGTGCATGGGGCTTTGGGCGGCTGGCATTCTTGCGAGCGAGCGCCAGCCTCCTAACATCGTCATCCTCTTTGCGGATGATTTGGGGTACGGCGATCTTGGCTCCTACGGTAACCCCTACATCCGGACCCCTAATCTCGACCAAATGGCCGCTGAAGGGCAGCGCTGGACGGATTTTTATGTGGCGTCGCCCGTGTGTTCGCCGAGTCGAGGTGCGCTGTTAACTGGGCAGCACTCCCTCAAAACCGGCCTTTACGGCGAGAAAATCAATGTTTTCCACCCCGAGGATCCAAATGGTATCCCGTCGGATCTGATGACTCTTCCGGAGGCGCTTGAACCCCTTGGATACACCTCAGCCATCATGGGTAAGTGGCACCTCGGCGATTCACCGGATCAGTTTCCAACTCGGCACGGGTTTGATTACTGGTTCGGACTGCCCTACTCCAACGATATGGATAGGCTCGGCTCGCCGCCCATCGATGAGGTCATGCGCGCCATCGCCTCGAACAATCTCTCTCAACTGGCCGGTGGATTCCAAGCGCTAATCGATTCCTTTGCTGACCCGAAGGAGGCCTATTGGAATGTGCCCTTGTATCGCAGCATGCGAAGCGAAGCGGGCACTCGTGATGAATTGGTGGAAAGACCCATGCGGCAGGCAACGCTGACGCAGCGACTCACAGAAGAGGCCACTCGGTTTATTTCGGAGCACAAGGATCAGCCGTTCTTCTTATATGTGCCCTACGCTATGCCCCACTTACCGCTGTTTGCGAGCGAAGCGTTCGCGGGCACGAGTCTTCGAGGCCCCTATGGGGATGTGGTGAGTGAAATTGATTGGAGTGCGGGTGAGATACGGAAAACGCTTGAGGCGCTCGACATCGCGGACCAAACGCTGGTCTTTTTCTCCAGCGATAACGGACCTTGGCAGGCAGTCTCTACGCGGAATGCGGGCAGCGCAGGGTCGTTTCGGGGGTCAAAAGGAACCACCTGGGAGGGTGGTGTCAGGGTGCCCGGTATTTTTTGGTGGCCTGATCAAATCAGGCCAAAAACAGTGAGCGATATTGGGTCAACACTCGATATTTACGCGACGGTCCTGGCGCTAGCGGGCGCTGCCTTGCCTCTGGAGACCGATGGCGTCGACTTGATCGGGGTCCTGACGCGCGGTGAACCGAGTCCGAGGCTCGAGATGCCTTACTACCATCGTGGGCAGTTAACGGCTTATCGAAAGGGGCGTTACAAACTTCAGTTTTATGAAGATGGCGGCTTTAGGAAAAAGCGTGAGAGGCCAGCGCTATTTGATCTTCACCAAGATCTTGGAGAGCGGCTGGATATTTCCGATCAGCATCCAGATATTGTCGAGACAATCATGGCTGCGGTGTCGGCGCACCAAGCTGGCGTTGTGCGGGTAGCGCCCATCTTTGATCGAAGGCTTGATGACAATGGTGGGCCAGCGCCCAATCGATAACCGGTTGATTGGATTCATCTGCTCCGTAAGGTGGAAAGTCATCTAGCGCGCGAGCAGAGGTCAGGGACGCTAGCCCAGAGGTGTGACGGGAAGAAAGGAGATGCTGTATGCAGCAAGTTCGCTTAGCGCTAGTCGTGGGATTGATGCTGGCCTCGCTCGAGGCGCTGACCGATGTGATGGTCCGCGACCCAGCCGTCGCTCAGCTCAATCAACTATTCGAGGATGCTTGGGATCAGGATATGCGCGAGAGCCCGGTCTGGGCCTCGATGCTTGGAGACCGTCGTTTCAATAGGGAATGGTCTGATAGTGGCGACGAGGCTCGAGCGCGTCGTCAGGCGGCTTACAGCAGCGCATTGAAACGGCTGGCTGCGATTGATCGCGAGATGCTCCCAGCGGACGAACTTGTTAACTATGAACTCTTTGGCGATACCTACCGAGACCGGCTTGAAGCGATGGAGTATCGAACCGATCTGATTCCCATCAGCCAGCGCGGGGGGATTCAAACCTTAGATGAGACCGGAAATCGACTTCGGATGGAGTCAGTTCAAGACTATGAGGACTGGCTTGCTCGACTAGGGAAGGTCGACGCGTTGATGGATCAGACGATTGAGCGAATGAAAGAAGGCGTCAGGCAGGGCATGGTGCCTCCTAAGATCACAATGTCGAGAGTCCCGGCCCAAATTGAGAAGCAGATCGTTGCGACGCCCGAGCAAAGTCTGTTCTACAAGCCGTTTCAGCAATTACCGAGCCACTGGTCTCCAGTCGAACGAGAACGTATTCGGTCTGAGGCGAAAGCGGTCATCGCGGAAGTGGTCGTCCCCGCCTATCAGCGGCTGTATGACTATTTCACCGAATCATATTTGCCTGCATGCGCAGATGAGATTGATGCGTCATCGCTACCTAATGGGAAGGCGTTTTACGAGTATAGGGTTAGACGATTTACCACTACGAATATGACGCCTGATGAGGTACATGAAATCGGTCTGGCCGAGGTCGCCAGGATTCGGGCCGAAATGAAGCAGGTCATGAATGAGGTCAATTTTGAGGGAACGTTGGCCGAGTTTTTTACCTTCCTGCGAGAAGACCCCCAGTTTTATTTTGAGGACCCAATGGCGCTGCTAAAGGAATACCAGGCAGTTTCAAAGCAGATCGATCCCAAGATGGTGCAGCTCTTTACGAAGTTGCCGAGAATGCCTTACGGGATCAAAGTTATCCCCGAAGCCGTCGCCCCCGATACAACCACAGCGTATTACTCTAGGCCCGCCGCTGATGGCAGTAGGCCTGGCTATTACTGGGTCAACCTTTATGAGCCGCGGTCGAGGCCCAAGTTTGAGATTGAAGTGCTAACCGTTCATGAAGCAGTTCCCGGCCACCACCTTCAGATCGCATTGCAACAAGAGCTTGAGTCACTACCGAACTTCAGACGCTATTCAGGGTATACCGTGTTCACAGAAGGGTGGGGTCTATACAGTGAGCGGCTTGGCTACGATATTGGTCTGTATCAGGACCCTTACTCAAAATTTGGGCAGCTCAGTTATGACATGTGGCGTGCGGTCCGTTTGGTCGTCGACACGGGCATGCATTACAAAGGTTGGACCCGCGACCAAGCGATTGAATTCTTCATCGACAATGCGCCGAGGAAACGACTCGATATCGTTAATGAGATTGATCGTTACATATCGTGGCCGGGACAGGCGCTTGCCTACAAAGTGGGGCAACTATCGATTTCTTCTCTGCGAGAGAAGGCAACCAAAGCGCTTGGCGCTGATTTCGATCTACGACGCTTTCACGATCGCCTCCTGAGTCAGGGTGCCATTCCTTTGTCACTTCTTGAGACATTGATTGCCGACTGGATTGAGTCTGAACGGGAAAGATTGGCGGAAGAGACTTCACTTTTATCGAGCGACTAAGCGTCCCGACGCAGAGATCAGGCTCAAACGAGAGGTGCTAGCGCGGCTGTGAAAGGTTTATTCTAAGGCGCTACATGAGCGTCTAGAAACTCTAAGGAGCCGTTAGATCCAGATGCTCGGGCTCGAACCGACACCAACGGGTGAGGGGAGATACCGAAAAAGGGAGTTGCTTGCCGCAGTATCGCACCGTTTGACTCATCGGCATCCGAAAGTGCGACAGTCACGAATATCGGATGGGAGCTCGTCAGACAGCGATGTGCACCGGTGGGCGAACATTGATCAACTGCGACTAAGTCTCTAGCTGACCGAAGCTCGGCCCGTCGAGGAGCGTGTAGCGTTAGCCGTATCAGTTAGT
>Ga0181574_10004454_pt1 | contig 12164 bp, 7 predicted proteins | sample 101ome_24_FD_145600 | JGI IMG/M metagenome (GOLD analysis project Ga0181574, IMG submission 145600) | Coastal salt marsh microbial communities from the Groves Creek Marsh, Skidaway Island, Georgia - 101410AT metaG (spades assembly) | ecosystem: Environmental > Aquatic > Marine > Intertidal zone... | reverse complement strand
TCGCCTCTAATCTCCGTTCCTCGGCGTCTAACCGCGCGCACAGTTCCTCACGCAGTTTTCGAACCAACGCGCTCGCGTCCTCGTGCACCCGCACGACGCGCGACGACGACGACGACGACGACGACGTGAGCGCCCCACCGATATCGTCGACGTCGACGTCCGCGAAGAGCGCCGCGACGGGGGATCTTCGGTCGTCCGTCGGCGTCGGGTGCATCGCATTCTGAGGACGTTCGCGTTCGATTCGCGATTCGTGTGTGTCTCGTTTTCACGAGTCATGAACCGTCAGATGTGTATGGGGTGAAGCTTTTCTGAATTTCATTCCACCGAGCGCGCGCCGTCACTTGTCGACGGCCGGACGTACGGACCGACGGCGACGGGCGAGAAGACGGACGGGCGAAAGACGGCGCGCGACCGAAGACAGACGCGATGATCATTCCGGTGCGATGCTTCACGTGCGGTAAGGTGATCGGAAACAAATGGGACACCTACCTGGATCTCTTGCAGGCGGACTACAGCGAAAGAGACGCGCTCGACGCGCTGGGTTTGCAGCGGTACTGCTGCAGACGGATGGTGATGTGTCACGTGGATTTGATTGAAAAGTTGTTGAGGTATAACACGCTCGAACGCATGGATGGGGCGTGAGGAAGCGAGGGGTGAGAGACGACTGCGTGTTTAGGTTTATATAGCCGTCGGTTTGGGAAAAGACGACGGACGGATAGGAAAGAGAGAGGAGGGAGAGAGCGCGCGGTGGCGTGCGCGACGCACGGCGTGAGTATTAGTAGGTATAATAAAGAATCGTTTTACAAACAGATGGATCACCACTCTTTCGGGCGGGCGGCTAATTGGGCCGCTTTGTAAGCCGCTTTGCCCGTTTTCCTAGACCCGTCGACGTCTACGAAAGTCTTGACACCGTTTTCATCGGTAAACCAGCGCGTGTGATGCGTCGTCGTCGCCGCCGCCTTTTTCGACGCGGCACCGCGACTCGTTCGGCCGAGTTCAGCGGCGGTGGCGGGTCTGGCAAAGCTCGCGGCGACGGCGGATTTGGGACCGCCGAATTGCCCGGCGTAATCGACGTGTACGATTTCGCCCTCGTGAAAACTCTGCGGCGCGAGCTCATCCACCGGAACAAAGTGTGGAAGTCTCGCGCGCCAAGGTGCACTCGTCTTGATGCTCGTCGTCGGAAGCATCGCCATTCGACTGACGTTTCGAGACGCCGGCGGTGGGTAGCGCCTCGGCGTCTCTTCTTCCTCTTCCCAATCGTCCTCCTCGTAATCGTCGCGAACGCTCGCGTTTCCTCCCGTCCTCCCCGTGTTTTCCTTGGCGAACGGGTTAAATCTATTCGCATCCGCCTGTCTGAACGCCCCGAACGTCTCGCGATCGTCCTCCGTGAGCGCGTCTTCTAATTCTACATCCTCCGCCGCAGTCGTCGGCGTCTCCAGCCGAACCGACGCCGGGCCTAGAACCTCCTTTTCTTTTCGCGCCTCCGCCTCCGCGCTCGCTCGCCTCGCTTCTTCCTGCACTACAAAACTCGGTTTCACCATCAACAGTTCATCCTCGGCGTCTCGATCCGGGTCCGCTTCTGAATCCGAATCGAACCGCGGTCGCGCCGACGCTTTCAAAGCGTCTTCCTCCAACGTCATCTGTTTCGTCGTCGTCGTCGTCGTCGTCGTCGTCGTCCCGCTTCGATCGATGTCGGCGTCGATCGAACCGCTCGGGTAACATTCGTCGACGTCGTCGTCGTCGTCGTCGTTCGAAATCGATGCCTCAACGGCGCGTAACGCGCGAGCCACACCCTCGTCGTTCCAACCGTCTTTGAAACCGTCGTCGTCTTCAGCACCGAACCCGTCTCCACCGGCGTCGTCCCACCCCTCGTCGTCGTCGTCGTCGTCGCCGTCGACGTCCTCATCGCCGTCATCGCCGTCATCGCCGTCGTCGTCGTCCCATCCGTCGTCGTCGTCCCATCGATCGTCCTCCTCGGCGGGCATCTTGTGACGACATCGTTCGTCACTCTGCGTCGCGCGTTCGCCCCGTTCCTTCTTTCTCCTCTCATTAGAGGGGAGGAAGGGCGAAAGCGAATCGGCGAACGAACCGTCCGTCGAGGGCTTTGGGCGCGCGGACAGACCGGCTTAATAAAACGCGCGAGCGGAGCGCACCGAACAACCTTCAATCAGTCATGCCGCAGCAGCAAAAGCGAAGAGGCTCGAACGGCCCGGCTTCGTCGACGACGACCGGGGCGTCGCACGGAGCGTCGTCTTCGGCGCACGGGACGACGGCGCACGCGCGCGTGGGAGTTTTGAAACCGGTGATTTTACCGTCGATGCGCATGGAAACCGGGACGAGCGTGGACGAGGCGTTGGCGGCGTCGAGGGCGTTCGCGGGAAGAGCCACCTGGGGCGCTGGTGGCGAGAGCGGGGGGGGTCGTTCGGGAGGTAGGAACGAGAGTGAACGCGTGAGCGGTGGGGGATCGCCGCACGAGGAAGATGGCGGGGTTGGGCGCGGAGCATCGGCGCTCGGAGGGGCGACGTGGGGCGCGAGCCGCGGAGAAGACGCGCGGAGAGGGGACGACGTCGGGGAGTCGAGACGAGCGGCGGCGGCGGCGGCGGCGGCGAAACCGAAGCCGGTGATCAAGGTTTTGCGGAGGAAGACGGTGGAAGAGACCGGGGCGAGCGCCGAGCGGTCGGCGGATACGGTCTCGAGTCGACCGTCGAAGGCGTCCGCCCCTCAGCCGCAGACGACGACGACGACAAGCGAGCGCGTTCGAGAGGACAAGCCGGTGGATAGGGAACGCATCGTGGACACGCCCGGGAGCGACTTGTTGCAGACGCGCGGAGGCACGGCGCCGGTGGTGTTGCGCCGAAAGCCGGAACCGACGCCGTCGACGAACCAAGAAGAAAACATCCAGCCGGCGAGCGCCGAGGATCCCGATAAGAAGGCTAGAAAGCAACGCGGTGGACGACGAGTGCGCGAGAGGGAAATGAGACGCGTCGAGCGCGTCCAGATGCGCGCGCATAACGAAGCGGGCGAAACCGGCTCGGGTTTACAGAATGTACCGCAACCCGTCGACTCGAATTGGGTAAACGCGTATCCTGGGTACCCATACATGGCGCCAAACACGTACGGAATGGCGTTCTCGGACGCCAATGCGCTGTTTCACACGTTTGCACCAAATTACCAGGGTCACACCGGTCACGTTCCGAACATGTATTACGGCTACGCAGCGGCGCCGAATCCGTATGCGCAGCAAGCGCCGGTGACGGTGCCGACAGACGCGCCGGATATCAAAGCCACGGGCACGTACGGCGGTAAAACGTCAGCAAAGAAGAAGAACGCGGTGAAACGTCTGACGAAGAAACTGGCTGATCTTCCGTCGTCGCTCGGTGCCGAGTTTGGTTCAACGGATGATTTGTCGTCATTCGCGGATCCAGCAAGGGATGACAAATCCGCGACGACGACGACGACGACGACTCCGCAGAACAAACGAGCGCAACGGCGACGCCCCGGCGGAAGACACGCCAAATCGACAACGAAATCGACTAGTCAACAGAACAAAACGTAAGTAAGTGCGACGATAACGACGTCTTACACATAGCCTGAGCGACGCGGACGAGAATGATACGGATACGAGGCGCGGCGAAAGCTGCCGAGCGCTAAACCGCGCCAATTCGATTCAAGACGTCTGTCTCGTCGCGATTAATTTAATTCAAATTCAATTCAATTCTATTCATCGCGCTCTCCAAACGCGTCCAAAACACGCGCGGATCCGTCTCTCCTTCCGTTCCATCAATCCCAAAAGTCCCGCCTTCGCCCGCAAAGTCTCGAACCAATCCGGTCCAATCCGCAAAGTCCCGAACCGCCTCCGTCGCCTCCTCCGCGAGCGCCTCGATCAAAATCACATCCCTCTCCGCCGCCCACCCCGGGTCGTGCCTCCCTTCTCGCGCCTCGACGACGTCCAACCGGGCGTCCACGCAGTCTGGAAAACACTTGGGCACCGCCCGCACGCCTCGAACGCGCACCGAAACCCCCGGCATCGCGTGCGCCCGCGTCGCGCGCCCGCATCCATCGCTCGCGACCATCACCGCGACGCACGCCGTCGTCACCGACGCCGTCCACGCGCGACGTCGCGACGCCCGTCGCCGTCCCATCGGTTCCGCGGCGACGACTGTCGCGTCGAAACGAAAAAGTGCCGAGATTTTTTTCAAAACCAAACTCAAAAACGAAGCGTGCGTTTGACCGATCGAGCCCATTCGTCCATCGGTAAAAATCAGGTTTCGTTTCTCGTTGAACCTGGACCCTTTTTTCTTTGTTTTTGCGCCCAACGAACGATTCGATCGTCGCGCGCGACGCGATTTCTCGACGCGACGACGCGAGGGTGCGCGCGACGACGAGACGCGTCGACGGAAACGTCGATACTGCGAGGTACGAACCGCCGCGTGAGCTTTTTTAACGCGACGACGACGACGACGACGCGTCTTTCAAACGAACGGAATCGACGCGGAAAATGTGAAAAGTGACTGACGGATGCGAACGACTTTGCGACGGACGTAGGGACGAGAGACGACGACGGGACGCGCGCGCGTGGATCCAGTCGGTTGAATCGCGCTTGGTAAACAGATCGCGTCGGTGTCGAACGGGAAAAGAAGATGAGTTACCTGAACGGCGGAGGGGTTGGACCGAGCGGAGGATCCTCCGAAGAAGAACGCGCGCGCCTCGCGCAACAGCACCAACAGCAGCCTCCGTTGGTTGTCGGCGTGCCTTATCCGCCCGGAACGGCACCAGCGTTGACGCCGGAACAGTTTAATGAACTATACGGCGCGCAGTTGAGACAACAGAGGGAGCAATTCGCGTATCACGCGGCGCACGCGGCGGCCATGACGCCGGCGGCGGCGGCGCAAAACGCGAAACTGAGAGAGTTTTGGAGAGAGCAATTGCGAGAGATGGGCGAGGTGACGGATTTTAAAACGCACTTGTTGCCGCTAGCGAGGATCAAAAAGATCATGAAGAGCGATGAGGACGTGAGAATGATATCGAGCGAGGCGCCGGTGTTGTTTGCAAAGGCGTGCGAAATGTTCATATCCGAGTTGACCACGAGGGCGTGGTCGCACGCGCAAGAGAAGAAGCGTCGAACGCTTCAGCGAAGCGACGTGGCGGCGGCAATCACGAAGACGGACATTTTCGATTTTTTAATCGACATTGTACCGCGCGATGATTTCAAGGATGCGGCGAGCGCCGGCGCGGGTCCGGCGCCGACGGGGTTCCCTCCTCCCGGTCAGCCCGTTCCCGCCCAGGTCCAGGCGGCGTTTCCTCCATCTGCGGCGCCGCCCACGGACGCGGGCGACGCCGCCATCAACCCCGCAGACATCTTTCCGCATTCTTAGTTTACACTTTAGCCGCCGCCACTCGCGCCACCGCCGCGCCGTTCGACGCCGACGCGCTCGCGCGCCGACGCCGCGCTCCCTCCGTCCTTCGCCGTGTACGCCACGTTCCATCCCACGCCGCCGACGCCCGCAGAAGCAGAAGAAGACATCGAAGAAGACGAAATCAGCACATTAATACCCGCGAGAACGATTTGTACGCTGTAAAACCGAAACCAAACCATTTTTAACCCGTCTAAAAGGCGCCGCGACCTCCACCGCTTCCGATACCTCCCATCACATCATCATCCCAAAGGTTCACCGAGACGTCGTCCTCGATCGACGCGTCGTTTACCCCATTCGACGAGTGATGACTCGCGACTTGCGATTCATCCCGAGGACCCTCTCCCGAAGGTTTAGTGGGTGGGTGGCTTTTGTGTATTTTATGTACATTGGTGTCACACAGAAGATGGGTCGAGTCTCGATGTCTTCTTCTAGGGGGTAAAACTCGAGTCATGACTCGTCGAATGGGGTAGGTCCCACGCAATCATCCATCATTCATCCATCTTATCGACGACGACGATCGAAGACGCGCGTCGGCACACACCGACGCGCGCGCGACCTCTCACGCGCGAACGCACGCCCGAAAGAACCCCTACCCGTGCGTGTCGCCCACCTGAAAACCGCGAAACGCGATGCGGTGCGTGACGACGACGACGACGACGCACGCCCCGGCGGCGTCCTGCCCAACCCTGATCTGCAAACGCCGAACGACGAGATGTGGAGCACCGGTGAGAGCGACGGCGACGACGAAGAAGACGACGGTCGGCGTGGTGCTGTCCGCCATCGCCGCGGATAAGAGGTGCAGAGGCGATGCGATGCCGGTGAAGAGCGGCGGGGAGTCTCAGACGAACCCGGAGTTGCAAATCACCGGAGCGAATTGCTCCATCGACGACCCGAGCGGGTGCACGCTGGCGGATTTGGAACTCATGTACGTGGACGCGTTGTGGAACTATTACAACGGAGGACAGTTTACGCTGAGCGATGAGGATTACGATCGACTGAGGGAAGAACTGAACTGGCAAGGGAGCGGGTTCCCGACGCTGCGTCGGTATGAGATTGAGTTTGTGCAGGCGGCGATCTCGTACTCGCGAGGCGAACCCGTGGTGGACGACGGCAAGTACGAGGAACTCAAGCGTCGGGTTAAAGCCGCGGGTAAACGCACCGATGTGACCGCGCTCTTGCTTTACACGAAAGGGAAGCAGTTGCTCGAAGAAGCGGAGTTTGAACTGTTGAGCAAGGAGATGCTGAAGTTAGGAATCGATGTCAGTATGAAGGGGGCGACGTGCACGTTGTCGCAGACGACGGCCGATTTGGAAAACGACACCGGTAGCGTCATCAGCATGTACGCCGCGCTCGGCACGGCGCCGTTACTCATTGGTTTGGCGCCGAGCTTTGTGCTCGGATTCTTTGGCGTCAAGCTTCCGGCGGCGCTCAGCCTGGGTTTCGCGGTGACCGTCTGCGCCGCGCTCACGAGCAAGCTCATCAACTACACCAATTTGCAAAACGCGGAAATCTTGACGGGCGTGTGCCCGTGCTGCGAGATGCCCATCAAGCGATTCTTTGGCGGCGAATCGCCCGTCGACTCTTACGAGCACAAGTGCGCCGCATGCGGTACGACGTGCGTGTTGAACAGACAAAAGCGGCTCATCGAAACCGCCGGCGGTCTCAGATCAGCCTAGGCGAGAGTCGCGAATCGTCGCCGTCGTCGGCGTCGTAGTTTCGAGAGTTTCGAGAGTTTCTACTGCACACGGTGTTTCTCTACTACACGCGCACGAATACTACGTACGTGCGACTGCGCTAATTCACACGAAACATTTAAATAAGAGATTCAGCTCCAACGCGAATGGATGAAGCGCGGCGCGCCTTGTGCCTCTCCAACGAAGAAGACGTGGATTTCGCTCCCCTTTCGTTCGCTAATAAATCGAGCGCGACTCGACGCGCGAATTTTGCTGACGCCGCGTGCACCACCCACGACGTGAATACGGCGCGCTGGAGCGCTCGAGCTCGAGAACGCGCCATGACTTTGATGAATCGCTCCACGAGGGCGTCGCTCGCGTTTCGGCGCTCGCGTTCGGCGCCCGTCGCTTCTCGCCAACGAAGCAAACATCTACGCGTGAGCACCCGGCCTCCAGTCGCCGAGAGCTCAACGGCGAGACTCCAGTGTTTGAGAACGCTCGCGCGCACGCGATTGTCTGTTCTCGATTTGAGATTACGCAGACTTACCGCGACGGAGGCTTGGGATTTCCACGCGTCGAAGTACTCCCCCGCGATTCGGCGCTCGGAACGCCGTCGCAGCGCCCTTAATTTACGCTGAAAGAGAATGCCACGGATCCACGACACGAGCGCGCGCTTCATGAGCTGCGCCTGCGCGAAATGGTCGATGACGCGATCGACTTCTCGCCGCGCGGCGAGCTCTGCGTCGGCGTTCTCTCGTTCTTTTTCGTACGCGCGGAGACGTCGCAATTCATCCGCGTTTGACTCAACGTCTCGCTCGAGCTCTTCAATTCTTCTCCAAGCCGCGTCTCTCTCCTGGATGAGAACGCGCGCGCGCGCGTTCGCGCTGCTCACCATGGTTTCTAGATCGGATCGCTGCGCTTTGAGCGCCGCCGCGGCGTTGGACTCAGCCACTTCGAGCGCCGCGTCTGATGAGAGCCGCTCGCGTCGCAGCTGTTCTCGCAGACTGTGAACCTTTTCCTCTCGAGACGACACCTTTTTCAGCGCCTGTTCGAGGCGATATTTGAGCTCGTCGCACACCCTACTAATGCTCTCCTGCCCGGCGACGTGGGCCTCCACCTCTAATCGAAGCGCGCGCACTTCATTCTCCAACGCGACGACTCGCTTGTCGTCGCCACCGATACTGTTATCCGTAAACGACGGCGCGAGAACGCGAGAACGCGTCTTGCACACCGCCATCTCCGCGAACGTCGGCGAGTTTTTATGCGCCTCCATCGCTTCCGCGATGCGTCTAATCTGACTCTGTTCCGCTCCGATTTCGGCGGCTCGCGCGTCCTCGAGCGATATCCCGCGTTCCCTCACCCGCGCCAACGCCTTTTCTCGAGCCTCCCGTCGCATCGCATCGATCTCATCCTTCGTCATCGATGCCTCGTAGTCACAGTTTCTCAGAAACACCGCGCTCGACGGCGGTTTCCTCTTCGGTACCGCTTCGTCCGCGCCTCTTCTTCTTCTTCGAACCGTCTCGTCCAACTCGGCGTGCACGAGCGACATGCGCGCCAATCTCTCGAGTTTCACTCGCGTCACCCGCGTCCCCACGATTCCATCGTACGTCGTCGGCTCGTCCTCGGTTTCATCCCCGGACGGTTCGTCCTCGGTTTCATCCCCGGACGACGTCGACGCGTTTTCATTCGACGTTCGCGTCGTCGTCGTCGTCGTCAGAGCTGGTGCTTCCAAACTGTTTCGCGTTTGGATTAATTTGTAATCACCCCCGTCGTCCGAGCTCTCCACGTCGCTCCCAGCGCTCGCGTAATCGTCGTCGTCATCCGTGACGTCCCCCGGGGCGTCGCGCGACATCTCACCGACGACTCGACGGGTCACCGCGTTGAGATGTGTCGACCGAAAGTCGTCAGCCCGTCAGTCAGTCTGGGTGCGCTCGGTCTGATTGCTGACGACAGTATGCGACGCGCATTCTGGCCATCGGTCGTCGCACGCGTCGCCGGGGACGTCGTCGCGCGCGTAGAAATCATCGGGATGGCGCCGTCGACGAGCGCGCGGGGGACGGCGCTCGCGCGCGCGTTCAGAGGACGAAACGGTGATGTTGAATGTCGTTTGCGCGGGAAAACCATCAAGGACAACAACGCCGCGTTCGGTCGCGTCGCGCGACGGTTGTCGTCGTCGACGTCGACGTCGTCGACGTCGGTGTCTCGCGTGCGAGGAAAGATTGATCCACGCGTGCGACGCGCGGCGCCGGTGAACGCCGCGGAGGCGTCGGGGGCGTCGGTGGCGGGCGGCGCCGGTTTGCGAGCGGTGTCGCGCGTGGACGCGTTGTCCAAAGCGCACGAGGACGCGACGCGATGGATCATATTTAGTGATTTACACGTGAGTAAGCGGACGATGGAGACGTGTAAAGAGGTTTTGGAGCGCGTGCACGCGGAAGCGGTGGAGAAGAAGTGTGGGGTTTTGTTTCTGGGGGATTTTTGGCACGCCAGAGGCGCCATTCCGGTGGAACCGTTGAACGAAGCGCTGGCGCTCATGTCGAGCTCGAAATGGACGGCGCCGACGATTATGATTCCAGGAAATCACGATCAGGTAACCGCGGGTGGGATGAGTCATGCGCTGACGCCGCTTGCGGCGTCGAACGAGAATATCGTCGTTTTCGATGGACCGACGTTGTACAACGGAGCGCTTTGGTTGCCGTACAGAAGGAATTCCGACGAATTGAAACGCGCAATTCACGAATGTCGCGGGGAGTTCAACGCCATATTCTGTCACGCAGACGTCATCGGTGCGTCTATGAACGAAACGTTTCAAGCGAGGGATGGGCTCGATCCCGCTCTGTTTGGTGGCGCAAACACGTACACGGGGCACTATCACAAGCCGCACGTCGTGCCGAACACAAACATCACGTACGTTGGTTCGCCTTACGAAGTATCGCGGTCAGAAGCGGGTCAGGTGAAGGAGCTCATCATACTCGATTCTGGGAAATGGGTCGAAGGCGAGAATGAGAGGGTGAAACTCGACATCGGACCGAAGCATTTCGCCGTCGAGGGAGTGGAGGCGTTCGTTCCTTCGTCGGCGAGAGCGGGAGACATCATCAGATGGACTCTGCCGATAGACGCCATCGAGTCTGCATCAGACGCCGTACCCGCAGTCATTCAAAAGGCTCGGGACGACGGGTTCGTAGTGGAAGTGTGTTACGTCGCGAAAGAGTTGCCGGCGCGGATACCACAAGCGGAAGAATTAGGACCTGCTGGATTGTTTGACGCGTACGCGGCGGCGAGCGACATGCCGACAAGCGTGAGCGCTTTCGGGCGCGAGGTACTCCAAGAAGTCGCCGCGGCTGAGGACGCGCCTGAAACGCGCTTACGAACAAGGGGCGTGAATGTTTCTTTCGATGCCGTCGAAGTTGAAGGCTTTGGTACGTTTCAGTCAACGACGCGTTACCCGCTCAATTCGAGAGGCGTTTGCGTCGTCGTGGGAGAGAACCAGACGGACACGTGTTCCGATTCCAACGGTGCAGGCAAGACTACGCTCGTGATGTCACCGATGTGGGCGCTCACAGGTCAGAGCGATTTGCGAATCGATGGTGGCGGTTCGGGTCGCACCCTCACTAAATCAGACGTCGTAAACGACTCAGCAAAGTTTGGCCGAGTGAGACTCGAAGGATACGTCAACGGCCACACGCCATTCTGGGTTGAGCGTAAGGTGAACAAGACAAAGCTCGTGAGCTTGAAGTATGCCATCGATGGTGAAGAGAAAACCATGGCTGAAGCAAAGCTGACGCAACAAGGCATAGACGAAGATCTCGGCGCGGCAATCATCGCCAACACGACGTTTCACGGCCAGCACACTGTTGGAGCTTTGCTTGACGCCAACGATGCCTCTTTGAAGGCTGCTCTCGGAAAGCTAGTCGAGGCGGACACATGGACGAGAGCAAAAGACATTTCTCGCAAGCGCGTGGGCAACGCCCGATCTAACGTCAACGCGATGACAGCCGAGGTCAAGGCTCGAGAGGATTACATCTCGCGCACTCGAGTGAGAAAGGAGCAAGCCGAACAGGAGAGCACCAAGTGGGACGATCAGCACCGTAGTCGAATGAGTGAACTCGAAGCCAACTCGACGGCTGCGTCTGAAATTTTCGTGAAGTGCATGGCGAGGACGAATCAGTACTTGGAAAGATTACGACGCGCGAGCGAAGCGCTCGAAGTGATGATGGGCGAAGCGGAGCGAATCATCGACTCTTCTCGTAACGACGCCGAAGACGCAGCAAAGCGCTTCGAGTTGCGAGAGTCAGAGTTGGAGCACAAAATCACCACCGTGGAGGGTGATATAGAGCGTTTGAATGCGACGGTTCGGGATCTTCAAGCGAAAGAGGCGAGCGCCGGAGCGCTGGGACAGCAGACACACAACGCCGTCGGCATGTTTGCGGGTGTAGGCAACTCCCACTCGCACCCTGACGGCGTCGGAACGTGCGATAGGTGCTTGCAGCCGATCGATCCGACGCATCACAAAGAAACCCTAGATAAGTTAAAAGAGGAAGCCAGATCAGCCGCTCTGGCGCACGGTCAGACGATTCAAAACTTGAAACAGTCAGTCGCCATGTTGAAGCAGGCGACGGAAGAGCGCCGCAAGCTCAGTGAAGAAGCCGCTTTCGCGCGCAAGGCTGAGAGAACGCGCGCTGAATCGAGTGCGACGGCGTCGTCGAACGCCACGGATCAGCTCAGACACGCTCAACGATCTTTGAATGTGATTTCGAGTGCTGTCTCTCGCGCTGAAATGCTGTTAGGCTCGGCTCCAGAGGCTGTCGTCAAGAGAGCGCTAGCCATGTCCGCTGATGAAGCTTTCAAACAAAGTCCAATGACCATGGATGAAGGTTCTTCATCGGGCTTGCTCGTCGGTCTGGATCCGGCCTTGATGTCGGGATCTTCATCCATTGAAACCGAGACGAAAACGTTTCAAGCCAACGCGTCGATGAACGTCGCCGACACTGACTTTGTCCGATCTCTCGTCAAGGATGCCGAAGACACCATCGCTGAAGGCGAGAGGGCCGCTCGAGATGCGATGAGACGAATCCAG
>Ga0181574_10004418_pt1 | contig 12220 bp, 4 predicted proteins | sample 101ome_24_FD_145600 | JGI IMG/M metagenome (GOLD analysis project Ga0181574, IMG submission 145600) | Coastal salt marsh microbial communities from the Groves Creek Marsh, Skidaway Island, Georgia - 101410AT metaG (spades assembly) | ecosystem: Environmental > Aquatic > Marine > Intertidal zone... | reverse complement strand
TGAGTCAGGGCGAGTGGTACCGAGTACCAGAAGGTGACCTGCTCATTTTCGATTAATTCGGCGAGAGCCGTGGGGAACATGGAGGTGGCTTCGGATACAATGATGGTACTGGCCCCGTGGAGGGGGGCCGTCAGGTATTCGAATGTCGACATGTCGAAGTGCAGGGGCGAGTGATTCGTTAACCGATCGGTCGGTTGTACTTCATACAGTGCGCCGGAAAGTCGGGCGTAACTCATGCCGCTGTGATGCGTGTGCATCAAACCTTTCGGTGCGCCCGTCGATCCGCTGGTGTACATGATGTATGCCAGATCACTGGATGCCAGAGCAAGGTCAGGCCGGGTGGTGGAAAAAGAGTCCGCGCTATCCCAGGACAGCGTGATGGGTGCGTCGATCTCTCCGGGTTCCAGGCCGATGATAATCCGGAGCCCTTTCAGTTTTTGCAGTACGCGTCGACGGGCTCTGTCTGCAAAGATCAAGGTGATGTTACAATCGTTAAGGATCGACTGCACGCGTTGAGGGGGTGAAGCAGGGTCGATGGGAACGAAGGCGGCGCCGGCCTTCCAGATGGCAGAGAGTGTGATCGGAATTTCGAGACTCTTGCTCATGAAAATGCCTACGCGATCGCCCTTCTTTATGCCGAGATCCATTAGCCAGTTCGCCACCTGACTGCTTCGCATCGCGAGGTCGCTATAGCTGATCGATGTGCCGTCGATACGATAGGCAAGATGATCTGGGGCTTGCCCGGCACGCTCGTCCACCATGTGCGAGAGCAACATGGCTCAGAGTCCCAGATACTGGGCAATAATGTTGCGTTGAATGTCCGAGGTGCCGGAGTAAATGACACCCCCTGCAGCATCGCGGAAGTCCCGCTCCACTTCAAATTCAGTGAGGTATCCGCGTGCTCCATGAATACGCATGGCATCCATGCTGTTTGCGGAAAAGCACTCGGCGAGATGGAGGTTGGCCATAGCAGCTTCCATGGCGGCGGGTTCGTCGCGTTCTTTGAGCCAGGCGAGTTTGTAGAGGAGCAGTTGTGAGGTCTCCAGCCGCAGTTTCATATCCGCAATGCGGTTAGAGACCGCTTGGAATTTTCCGATTGCCTGGCCAAATTGTTCGCGTTCCTGCGCGTAGGCAATACAATCATCGAGTTGTCGCGACATGGAACCCACGTGGCTGGCAAAAATGAAGCTGCGCTCCCAATCCATGGAGGTATTGAACATGGCGGTACCAATTCCCTCATCTCCGAGGCGGTTCTCCTCGGGGACAAAGCAATCCGTTAGCATGATATCACCAAGGGGATTGGTGCGGAGCCCTGCTTTGGCCTTGGGCCGCGATGTTGAAAAACCTGTGAAGTCTCTTTCAACCAGGAACGCGGATATGCCCCAGCCTCCGAGTTCGGGTTGTGTGCTGGCAAAGACGAGGGCAAGATCGCAAGCGGGCGCGAGGCCAATATACGTTTTGTGGCCGTTGAGGATGTAGCCGCCATCCACTTTTTCTGCTCGGGTACGCAGGCTGAATGCATCCGAGCCGGATTCCGGTTCAGTCATGCCGTGTGCACCGATGATCGATCCATTAATTAATCCCGGCATATATTTTCGGTTCTGTGTATCATTACCAAAGCTGCGCAAGGGCTCTTGGATACTCCACATTTGCCCGTTTATACCAAGGCTTAGTCCGTTATCGCGGCACCCGTAGCCGAAGGCTTCGAGGGCGGCGATAGTTGAGGTGGTGTCAAGTCCACCCCCTCCGTAGGCCGTATCGTAGCAGAGCCCAAGTAATCCTTGGTCTGCACAGCGTTGCCATAACTCGCGATCGAACGTGCTGCTGGCATCGCGATGGGCGAGGCCATCATTGAGCGTTTCGCCAAAGGTGCGGGAAGCGTTTCGCAATTCTTTTTGGGCTTTCGTCCAGGAAAAATCCATCAGTAGGTTCTTTCTGTAGCTGTGGTCATGGGGGGAAAAGATCCGTAGGGATCGAGCGGGTCGGAAGCCGTGAGTTCTATATTCATCATGCGGCCGAGATTGAATTCATTTGCGTACTGGCTGATCATGGTCAAGCCAACGTGATCTTCCAGTGCCCAACCGGTGGAATCGAATACAGTTAACTCTTCCCGAAGTGATTCATACCGGGACGGATGCTGCAAGAGTTCGATCATTCCCGGGCCAATTTCGTTGTCTTCCAGTTGTTGGCATTCGCCCTCTTTTTTAGCTTGGGCAAGAAAATCCGGACACACCGTACTGCGTTGCAGTAGACTGAATGGCAATTCGACTTTGCCTTCGAAGTCTGACCCAACCGCATTGATGTGCAGCCAGGGAGCATGGGTTCCATCATTGAACACGGGTCCCTTTCCCGGCTCCTCGGAGGTACACGTACACAGGATGTCGACCTGCTCAAGCATGCGGGGTAGGCTGTCGCGGCTGAGAATCTCCTGTGGGGCACGTGAAAACGAGGTTCGTTCATCGAATGTGGCGGCGTGGCTGTCTTTGGTGTCGTACACGAGGATCCGATCGATGTCGAAGCATCGGCTGAGGGCGTGTAGTTGAGTGACGGCTTGAGCACCAGCACCGATCAAGCCGAGAGTGCTGCTACCGGCGCGGGCCAGCCGCTTCGAAAGGATTGCGCTGGCGGCTCCGGTGCGGAGGGCCGTCAGAAAGGTGGCGTCCATGATGCTGAGCAGGTGCCCATTCACGGGATCGAAGGCCTGGATCGTGGAGAGAATGGTGCTGGAACGGTGCAGTATGGGGTTATTTGGGTGATAGCCGACATGCTTTATGGTGATTCGCTTGCCATTTTCGAGGGTGGGCATCCATTCCAGCAAGCCATAATTTGGATCGAGATAGTGCAGTCCATCGCGCGGTGGTGTGCGAAATTTGGCCGGTTCGTAGTGGATAAATGCGTCGCTGAGGTGAGTCATCATCTCATCCATCAGCGTGTTCAGACCTACCCTGCGAACAATTTCTCCCAGATCTGTTGTGTTTAGTACCAGTGTTTCCATCAAATTCTCGTTTCCGCACGCTTTATTGGGTATAGGATCGGCCGAGGCAACGAAGAATTACTGTATTAAATCGATGAAAAATTACACACCAGGTTCAGGTAGCGCGGTATCGGCATTCGGTCAGCTGGTCGAGGCGTCTTCGCTGTCTCGAAGCCAGTTGCAGATATGGTTGGGACAGCAGCGGGCCACCGAGCAACCACTCAATAATATGGCGTTTACGCTGGTGCTGTCCGGTCCCCGGAATCCGGAACGGTTTGTTGCGGCAATCGAAACCGTATTTGCTGCGGCGGATGCGCTTAATATGGTTGTGCGTAACGACGAATGGGGGGTTCCACAGCCGGTATTTCTCGATGCTCCCCCATATACGGTTGAGCGACTCGACTTCTCAGCAGAAGCTGATGCGAAGGAATTTTTCAACGCCCGATGTGTTGAATGGGCTGCGGAACCCTTTAAGATCGATCAAAGCCTGTGCCGCACGGCATGGGTAAAGTTGGGCGAAGAGCAATGGGGGTGGTTTATCTGCAACCACCATCTCAATAATGACGCCTGGACCTTGAACCTTATCGTCGATGCGGTATTCGCAAAAGTAGAAGGACGCTCGGTTCCGGAGTTCCAGTCGTACCGTGACTACCTTGTTCGCATGAAGAGCCGGGAAACAGGCGGCATGCTGGATCGTTTGAAAAGCTCCTCGATGGATGTAATATACGGTCGCGATCGCTTGCCAACGCAAACCACGAGCGAACGCATTCGTATACCATTGTCGGCGGAACGGCTCGAAGCTTTTTGGCGACTGACTGATCGTCCAGTTTTGGCTTCACTGAGTCCGGATGTTGCGCGCTTTGCTTTGGCATCGGCTGTTTTGGCCATCTGGCTCAAACGTGTCGGTGATCCCGACGCCACCGAAGTGTGTTTTCACACTCCGGTGCATAACCGAAGAGATGAGTCGGATCGGGAAACGCCCGGATTGTTTATTGAGTTTTTCCCATTTGGTATCGAGGTGGATGAAAGTGAAAGCTGTGAAGCATTGGCTGCGCGTATCATTGCTGCCGCATGGGAATTTTACGCAAGCGCGTTGCCGGGAACAAGCCACCCGGAATCGTTGACTGGCGGGAGGGCGGTATTAAATTATATCCCGCCGCATGACATCGCGCTGGAAAAGATGGAGGTATCCCGGCGGTGGGTGCATGCGGGACATAGTGATGCGCAACACACGTTGCGCCTGCAGGTTCATCCCTACTCCGAAAACGGAGGGCTCGAACTGCACCTGGACCTGAACACTCAAATGTTTTGTCCTGTGGAGCGCAAAAGTATTGCCGGGCAGTTTGCTGTACTTATTGAGCAGTTTGTCGCTAACCCGGAAAGCGAAATAAATTCGTTGGAATTGCTCAGCACGGAAGAGCGATACCAGTTGTTGGGGCAGTTCAATGCCTCGGCGGACGTACCTGAACCCACGATCCATGTGTTGGATCGGTTTAAAGCGATGGTGGCCTCTTATCCGGGAGATATGGCGGTGGTATCTGGTGATGGAACGGCGCTTACTTTTCGTGAGCTTGATGCGCTTTCAGACCGGTGGGCGGGTAAGCTGATCGCAAGTGGAGTGGCGGTTGGAGGTTTTGTAGGGGTTTATGCGGAGCGAAGCGCGGAGCTATCGATTGGCCTGTGGGCGGTTATAAAGTCGGGTGCAGCATTCGTCCCGATCGACCCCGCTTTACCCTCGGCGCGCGTAGCGGCCATGGTCTCGGATGCTGGTATGGAGATTTTGTTGACCGATCGTACCGTTGACTTCCTGGAATCTGTAGCCGTTCTGGACCTTTCCGAAACTCCTGAAAATATGGAGGTTTTGCTGCCGACTCCCTCGTTCCAGAGGGCAGCATACATGATTTATACCAGTGGGTCTACCGGGATACCCAAGGGGGTGGTTATCGAGCACCGAGGGTTGGTCAGTTACCTGGATTGGGCTGAGCGCATGTACGCGCAGGGTGAGCGGATCAGTATGCCGCTGTTCACCTCTATCTCGTTTGATTTAACCATCACCTCATTGTTCCTGCCTTTGCTGACGGGGGGCACTCTGCGTTGTTACCCGGCGTCTACGGGTGAGGTGGATGACGCGATTCACCGGGTTATGCAGGAGGATGCGGTGGATGTGATCAAGCTCACGCCATCTCATTTGCAGTTGGTTAAACACATCGATTGTTCAGCCACGCGTATACGACGAATGATTCTGGGGGGCGAGCAGTTGACCACCGTGCTGGCGCGTGAGATCACGGAGATGTGGCCGCATGAGGTTACGCTATACAACGAGTATGGGCCGACGGAAGCCGTGGTGGGGTGCATGATACACACCTATGATCCGGAGAAGGACAATGGCGTTGCCGTTCCGATTGGTCGGCCGGCGGATCAGGTAGCACTATACGTGTTGGATAAGAAATTGCGTCCGGTGCCATTCGGTATGCCCGGCGAATTATGTGTTTCACGTGTGGGACTTTCGCCAGGCTATCATGGCCGCCCCGAAGAAACGGCCGCATGTTTTGTCCGGCATCCGTTCAAGCCCGGAGAGGTCATATATCGTACCGGAGATATCGTGCAGTTCATCGGTCCTGATTGTCTGGAGTACCTCGGACGAGCGGCAAACAGGCAGATTAAGATTGCGGGATACCGGATCGAGCTGGGGGAAATTGAAGCGGCATTGCGGCATATTACGGGTATTTCCGGTGCTGTTGCCGGGGTTATATCGCGGAAGCAGGATGCACAGGTTAATGCTCGAGTCGATACCTGCTGTACCACTTGTGGAATTGCAGGCCATGTGCCTGGCGCAAATCTGGATGCGAACGGGACCTGTGCGATTTGTCGTCGATATGAGGCGGTGAAAGCGCGAACCGAAGCTTATTTCGGGGACGAGGAAGATCTCTGTCGCGCGGTGCCAAAAACAGAAAAGCCGTTCGATTGCCTGATGTTGCTCAGTGGCGGAAAGGACAGTTCGTATGCCCTTGCACGTCTCGTAGCTCTTGGCCGCCGGGTATATGTATACAGCTTCGATAACGGGTTCATCAGCGATGACGCCAAAGATAATATCCGTCGGGTCTGTGAACATTTGGCGGTCCCATACGAATTCGGATCTTCGCCCGCGATGAACGAAATCTTCAAGGATAGTCTTACCCGTTTTAGTAACGTGTGTCAGGGCTGCTTTAAAACGATATACACTCTTGGTATTCAGCGCGCATCCGAGTTGGGCATTCCGGTAGTCGTGACCGGTTTGTCGCGGGGGCAGTTATTCGAAACGCGCTTGACCGAAAACCTTTTCGGTGACGAGGCGTTGGATGCAGAGCAAATTGATCGTGCAATTGTCGAGGCTCGGAAAGTCTATCACCGCACAGAAGATGCGGCGACGCGCCTCCTCGATAATCGGATATTTGAGCGAGACGAAATTTTCGACGAGGTACGTTTGGTCGACTTTTATCGGTATGCTGACGTATCGCTGGACGACATGTATGCTTTTTTGCAAGAGCAGGTGCCGTGGTACCGGCCGAGGGATACCGGGCGGTCAACCAACTGCTTAATTAACGATGTGGGTATTTATATTCACAATAAAGAGCGCGGCTTTCACAATTACGCGTTGCCCTATAGTTGGGATGTTCGGATGGGGCATAAGACCCGGGAACAGTGCCTGGATGAGTTGAACGACGAGTTAGACGAGGCTCGGATTCGCCATATGCTTCGTGAGGTGGGTTACGATGAAAATCGTTTGGTTGGTCAGCAGTCCGAAGTGTTGGTGGCATGGGTTACCGGCGAGGTCGAGCGTTCGGATGTTGTCCGTCTGGCGTTGGCTGAGTATCTGCCGAAGCGGATGATTCCGGAGCACATCGTAGTGGTAAGCGACTTTCCTTTAACGGTGAATGGTAAAGTGGATTTCAAGTCATTGCCGGAGCCGAATTGGTCAGATGCCGTGGAAGGTGCGCCACCGGCCACAGACGCTGAGCGTAAGCTCGCGACCATTTGGAAGGCTGTAATTGGAGGAACCGCTTCAAGAGAAAGCCATTTTTTCCATGAGGGAGGCAATTCGTTGTTGGCGATGGAGCTTATGGTGCGTGTCCGTGCGGAGATGGGGCGTGAAGCTCCCCTGCAAACCCCTTTTCGTGCTCCATTGCTGATGGATATGGCTATCGAAATCGAGTCGTGCGAATTCACGAAGAAGTCTGTCTTGCCTGAACAAGCAGCAGACTCGATGGCTCAACTCTCCAGTTTGCAACAAACGGTATGGCAAGCCCAGTCGCTGATGCCTGAGTCATCGGCGTACCATGTAACGTTGGCCTATCGGTTTGATGCCGAAATCAATGTGGAAAAGTATCGCGAGGCGATGAATGGATTGGTGCAGCGCCACGAAGTGTTACGAAGCGCTGTGCGTAAGCAGGGAGATAAGGCGGTGCTGGAGGAGCAGTCTTTTTCCGTGGTGTTGGATCGCGTTGAGCCTGCTGATCTTGATGCGTGGGTGCGGCAGCCATTCGATCTGGAGCATGCGCCCTTGTGGCGTGCAGGATGGATGTGCGAAGGGCAGGGGGGCACCCTGTTGTTGGTGTTGCATCATGTCATCGCGGATCAGCGTTCTCTGCATATCATGGCGGATGACCTCGAGACCCTGTTCAGGGGTGGGCGACTGGATCCACTCCGTTCGTTTGGCGATTATACTGCGTGGCTTAATAATCAGGATTTGAGCGCACAACGCGAGTTCTGGCGCGACCACCTGGGGGCTGTACAGTCCTCAGGCGATTTGGCTTTTGCTCGGCCGGAGATGGCTGAGGCATCTTGTATAGTCCGCAGGGATTCAAAGTACTTTGTTTTCGAGCCGCCCTCGGATTGGGGTGTGACCACCTACCAGTTTTTACTGGCGGCGTTTGTTAAAACGCTTGAGCGTTTTTCTGCAGATGAGAATTGGCTGATAAAAACGCCGGTCTCAAGGCGGTTGCTTCCGGAGACCCGGGATATGGTTGGGTATTTCCTGAATACGATTCCGTTATACCTTACCTGGGACGCAAATAGGTCGGATAAAGAGAACGTGGTTTCGATTCGAGCGTCAGTGGATGCGGCGCAGGAGCATGCGGATCTTCCCTACTCAGAATGGGTGTCGATGGCTCCTGCAGGCACATTGGATGTTGCTTTCGTGTATAGCGAGGTCGCACCTGAAATCCGGTTAGGTGAAGCGGTGGGTCGTCCGGTGTTTGTTCCTAACGGCGCTGCTAAATTTGACCTTACCTTCTTTGTGCATCAGCAGTCCGATGGGTGGGAATGGATGGTTGAATTCAATCCGTCGCGTTTTCGAGCGGAGGATATGCGGCAGGTGATCGACCTCTTTGAAACACATGTACACCACCTCGGAAGAGAGGTGGGTCCCGTGCAGGGCTTGTCGGATGGAATTCGGGATAGATTATCAAGATGGAGTCGGGGGCCCGCCTATGCCGGGTGGCCGGAGGGTAACGTAGTACAACGTATTCTCTCGCAACCTGAAAGCCGCTGTGCCGTTTTCTGTGGTGGGCGATCTTTAAGTTATAAGGAGTTGTTTGAACGGTCGGCACGAATCGCGGCGGAGATCGAGCGTGTCAGCGATGATCGAACAACCGCGGTGGGCGTTTATCTGGAACGCTCCGTCGAATTGGTGGTCGCTATTTTGGGGGTGCTACGTTCCGGAAGACCGTATTTGCCCATGGATCCCGGTTACCCGTCCGAGCGACTTGCCGCCATGTGTAGGGATGCAGGAGTAGCGTATGTGCTTTGCCGGGATGGCCAATCCGTCCCGGGCACTGCGGCCCCTTTATCAATCGAGGTCCCTGCAGCACCCATGCCTGACATTGAAATTAATCCTGAGGATCTCGCCTACCTGCTTTATACGTCGGGTTCAACGGGAAGGCCGAAAGGTGTTATGGTATCCCATCGGAATTTGCTCGCGTCGACGGCTGCGCGGGATGCGGTGTACCCTCAAGCGCCCCGCAACTTCCTGCTGCTCTCCAGTATTTCATTCGATAGTTCTGTGGCTGGATTATTCTGGACCTTGTGCCATGGCGGTCGACTGGTGATTCCTGAAGAAGATGGTTTCCGACAGTTGACGGGGTTCGACAAGCTCATCAAGGAACACGCTATCGACACCTTGCTATGTGTGCCCTCTGTGTACCGTCATCTGTTGGGTTGCCGCCTGGACGATCTGTCGGGTCTCACTCAGGCCATTGTTGCTGGTGAGACGTGTTCGCCGGAATTGGTTGCACAGCATTGCCAAAGCCTTCCGGGAGCCACGCTGTACAACGAGTACGGCCCTACGGAGTCCAGCGTATGGGCATCGGTGCATGTGTGTGATGAACAGGAGAATAGTCCGTCCGTACCGATCGGACAACCCGCACCGCATGTCCAGTTGTTCGTGGTCGACCGGAAGGGGAGATGGTGTCCGCCGGGAATTGCTGGTGAGATCGTGATCGCGGGAAAAGGGGTTGCGCAGGGATATCTCGCGAATTTCGAAGCGACCGCTGCGGCTTTTAAACCAGCGCCTCATGATTGGTCGTGCGAAGGTATCACGTATCGTACCGGTGACTTGGGGCGGTGGAACGATCATGGTGCGCTTGAATTTTTGGGCAGACTTGATCGGCAGGTCAAGGTTGGCGGTCAACGGATGGAGTTGGGAGAAATCGAGGCGGCAATTTCTGCAGTGCCCGGCGTACGCGAAGTGGTGGTGGAGTTTGATGCGGAGCATGAGACGGACCCATCGTTTTTGCAGCGTTGGTTGGCTCGCCTCGATGATGGAGTTGCGCAAAATATTCTGAGTGATGTTGCAGAGTTATCGCTTCGTATTCGTCGTGGTGATGATCGATATGCGCTTGAATTGCATGTCGATCAACCATCTTTCATCGCACCACCGCGTGCTTCGCAACGTAATTGGTTAATCGAGCAGGCGATGGACGAATTTGCAGACGACCTGAAGGCATTGGATGCCCTCGCTGCAGACTTCGTTCCTGGTACCGAGTCGCGTCTTCGCGAGTCTTATCCAGATATTTCCGAAGCGGCATTGACTGAACAGGAGGTGTTGGAAGATTGGCAGACTCCTCTGATGCAGGCCATGGCCGATATTGTCACCGAAGCCTCGGGGGATGTTTTGGAGATTGGTTTTGGTCGTGGCGTTTCTGCCAGAATGATTCAGCAGGGGAAACCCCGGTCTCACACTATTGTTGAGCCGAATGCCCATAGCATTGAGACGTGGTATAAACCTTTTTCCAAACAGTATGCCGATAGCTCATTACGATTACTTTCCGGGCGATGGCAGGATGTCGAAGATCAGTTCGAATGGTACGATTCCGTATTTTTTCATGCCTTTCCGCTCAATGAAGAGGAGTTTGTAGAACATATTCTGAACAGTGTGACATACGCTGAGCATGCCATGGAGGCTATGGCTAGGGTGTTGAGGCCGGGAGGAGTTTTTACTTACCTGACCACAGAAATTGACTCCTTGAGTCGGCGGCATCAGCGCTTATTGTTCCAATATTTCTCGGAAATCAGTCTAAAGGTTGTGCCGGTGCAGGTGCCGGAGCACACGCGCGATGCATGGTGGGCAAAAAGTATGGTTGTGGTAAAGGCGGTTAAATAGGGTGGATTCAATTTCTTCACAGGTGAATCATTTATCCGTGCGTGAGCGTGAGCGTCTATTGGGTCTCCTGCACGAGCATTATGCGGAGTGCAAGCCGATGACCATGAGCGGTTTGGCGGCATACGTGGAATCAGATAACGTGTCGGTTGATGAGATCCGGCAGGGCGTTTCGCAACGCTTACCTGACGCGGTGATTCCGAGTAATATTCGAGTATTGGCAACATTACCGCGATTGCCCAATGGCAAGATTGACCGCGAACGTATACCCACCCTGTCGCCAGAACCAGCACCTATGGTACACCAGCATCCCCTTGCAAAGATCTGGGCGGATTTATTGCCTGGTGTGGAGATTGAACCGACAGCGCATTTCTTTAATTCGGGAGGGCACTCCTTGATGGTGTTGCAACTCGTGGAGCGAATCGAGAAGGATCTGGATGTTCGTTTGCGGCCAGTCGATATTTTTCAAAATCCGATATATGCGGAACAATTGCGTTTGTTGGATAGAGAACAGGAATCCATTCAAGCACCGGTCTTCCGGCATGTGGTGCACTTGCGCAAAAATGGGAGTAAGCCGCCGCTGTTCCTGGTAAAAACTGGAGCGTTGGGTCCGATTCTGGTTAAAGGCTTGAATCCCGAAGTGCCCGTTCATGTGTTACGTGGGATTGCGCACCGGCAGGAGGGCAACTGGCGACGCTGGAGCAGTATGCGTGAGTTGGCAGAAGAGCTTTTTAAGGAAGTTAAGCGGGTACAGGCCAAAGGTCCGTACTTCATTGGCGGTTATTCGATGGGTGGTCCCATTGCCTGGGAGTTGGCGTTGTTGATGGCGGAGAGGGGTGAGCATGTTCCCTCGCTCCTTTTTTTCGACCCGGCGGTACCTAACCTGTATCGAAAAGGTCCACTTGCGCTGCAGCTTAACCGGGCGGACCGGCGCCCGCAGGATTACAGGTTGGCCGGTGCCCTCGCATGTTGGTTGATCGAAAATCACCCCTTCGGGCAGCGCCTGTATCGGAAATTAGCGCATCGTTTTCTGCTCATGCCCTGGCGGCGTCACCTTGTGCGCAAAGCCAATCGCTTGCGAAGTTCGGGGGCATTATTGAGCAAAGATTTGCTGGAAGCGGATTTCTCATTGGCTTCCTACGAATCTCACAATCAGTGGCAACCGCAGGAGTACTCGGGGCGTACTTTGATGATTTACTCAACCCAAACACCTTTCAATACCCGGGAACTTATCGAGCCTTGGTTTACCGGTGACTTTCAGGCAGAGGCTTTTGATGCGGGGCATCTTGATATGACGCGGAAGGAATCACACTGCGCCCGATTGCTGGAGCTCTTAAATCGTGAAGTACAGCGTGACTAGCGAAGCCGAAAACAAGCCGTTAAAAAGTTTCGCAGGTGCTCAAAGTGCCAACACCTCGACCTTACGGGTGGTTAAGGAATGCAAGCAGGTCGCGTAACTCGCGCCAAGTCATAGTCAAGGGAAGGCCTCCCGGCATCAACGAGAGGTGTGGGTTTGATTCTTTGATTACGTCGGCACGGGGTACCCGGATGTTTTGCCCATGGCTGTTGCGCAGGGTTTCGGCTGTGCCTCCGCCCCCGGTGCGGAGGTG
>Ga0181574_10004414_pt1 | contig 12227 bp, 15 predicted proteins | sample 101ome_24_FD_145600 | JGI IMG/M metagenome (GOLD analysis project Ga0181574, IMG submission 145600) | Coastal salt marsh microbial communities from the Groves Creek Marsh, Skidaway Island, Georgia - 101410AT metaG (spades assembly) | ecosystem: Environmental > Aquatic > Marine > Intertidal zone... | reverse complement strand
GAGGATGAAATTGCCCGTGCCATTGATGATCCCCGTGACTTCGCGTACCACATTACCGGCCAACGCCTCTCTGAGACTTTTGATCACAGGAATGCCACCCGCGACCGACGCCTCCAGACGGAGCTGTACACCCGCCGCTTCAGCCAGCGCGAGCAACTCATTGCCATGCTCGGCAATGAGCGCTTTGTTTGCGGTCACCACGTGCTTGCCATTTTCGATAGCAAGGCTTACCAACTCGCGCGCAACGGTAGTGCCGCCAATCAACTCCACCACAACATCGACATCGGGATCCCGCGCCACATCCATTACATCACGACTGACCTTTGCATCGCCGTAGTCATGGTCGGGATGATCTCGCCTCGCTGCGACATGAGTCACACGGACCTCCCGTCCGCATCGCAATGCCAACAGGGGTGACTGGTTCTGGAGGATATGGATAGTAGCGAGGCCCACGGTTCCCACGCCGCACACGCCGACCCTCATTGGTACGAGCTCAGTCATGCTGACAGCGTCTCTGCCGCAGCGGGAGGCCCCTGACGGAGCACGCGCTTGATTCCCCGGATTGCCTGTCGCGTTCTGTGCTCATTCTCGATCAGCCCAAAGCGCACAAACCCCTCTCCATACTCCCCAAAACCCACGCCGGGTGACACCGCAACGCCGCCTTTTTGCAACAGCAATTTACTGAACTCGACAGAGCCCAAGTGGCGAAAGGCCTCTGGAATCTCTGCCCATACAAACATCGTCGCTTTCGGTGGCGTTACGGGCCACCCCGCTTCATTGAGGCCCTGACACAGCACATCTCGCCTGCGCCGATAGGTGTCGCGTATGTCACTGACACATTGCTGATCACCCTCCAGAGCAGCGATCGCCGCCACCTGCACTGGAGTAAAGATGCCGTAATCGAGGTAGGATTTGATGCGTGTCAGCGCGGCGATCAGCTCCGGGTTGCCGCAGCAAAAACCCACCCGCCAACCGGGCATGTTGTAACTTTTTGAAAGCGTAAAAAACTCTACCGCGATATCCCTGGCGCCCGGCACCTGCAAAATACTGGGCGCGGTATAACCGTCAAAGACGAGGTCCGCGTAGGCCAAATCATGCACCACCCAAATATCGTGCTGCTGGGCAATCTCTACGACCCGCTCAAAAAAAGGCAGCTCGACACAATGGCCTGTGGGGTTTGAGGGAAAGTTCAGCACCAGCATCTTGGGCTTGGGGTAGGTATTGCGGATGGCTTGCTCAAGCTCTTCGAGGAATTCCGATTCACTTCGCATGGGCACATGACGCAAATCGGCACCTGAAATCACAAAACCATAGGGATGAATGGGATAGCTGGGGTTGGGTACCAAAATCGCGTCGCCCACGCCGGTAGTCGCCAATGCCAGATGGGCAAGGCCTTCCTTTGAGCCCAGAGTCACAATCGCCTCAGTGTCGGGATCCAATGTGACCGCGTAACGGTTCTGATACCAGTCACAAATGGCCTTGCGTAACCGTGGGATACCCTTTGACTGGGAGTAGCGGTGGGTATCGCCCCGTTGAGCGGTCTCGCGTAATTTGTCGACGATGTGATCGGGGGTCGGCTGGTCAGGGTTACCCATCCCGAAATCAATAATGTCTTCGCCACGAGCGCGGGCTTGCTGCTTCAACTCACCAATGATGTTGAAAACGTAGGGAGGAAGTCTTTCAATGCGTTGAAAATGCGTGTCCACGGGCAGTCTGCTCGGTCAAATGCGCGCTCAATCGAGACCCAGCACCGCAGCCAAATCGGCGGCTGGCCGGTATCCCGGGATCATTAGTCCGGAACTGGTGATAATCGCCGGCGTGCCCGAAACGCCCATTTGCTGACCGATTTGATACTGAGCCGCGACAGGGTTATCTGCGCAGTCGTTGAGCGGCATTTCCACACCCGCTTTAAGCTCAGTCAGCGTGGTCTGCTGGTCATCTGAACACCAGGCGGTGGCCAGTTTGGTGGCACCCTCCGAGGGGATACCTCCGCGAGGAAAGGCCAGATAACGGACTTCTATACCCATACTGTTCAGTTGATCTACCTCTCGGTGGAGCTTCTGGCAATAAAAGCAGGTGACGTCGGTGAATACGGAGATGTAGTCGCGGGTCTCGCCCTTGGGGGTGAAGACAACCATATCTTCACGTGCTATCGCCGCCAGTTGTTCTTTCCGCCCTGAAGCACGGCGCTCTTCTGTCAGATTAACAGCCCCAACGGCACTGCTTTGATGTAAATCACCGTTGAGAAAAAAGTAGGCGCCATCGTCTGTGGCATAAATCAGTGGCCCGTTGGTGATCTGCACCTCGGAGATGCCGGGTGCTGGGCTGGGGGTGACTGAATCAATGGCGATGGGCTGCCCGGCAAAACCACTCAGGGAGGCACTCAGCACATCGCGCGCATCCTCCCCCATCGCAATACCCGGCGCCATGACCAGGGCAGAAATCGTCAACAGCAACGAGCGCATCCAGCGCTGCGGCACTAACTTGGTCTGTACCACGGCAATTTTTGGGTTCATCTTCCTGATTCCTCCCACGACAACTTGCTGATTCACACCACTGACCGGTTATACCGCCACTGACAGATTGATCCGGCAACCCGACTCACAGGAGCGCCGTGTCTGCGGACCCAATCCACGCGTTTTAGCCTCGCCCAAAACCTACCAAAGTGGGGCGCCACGGCCGGGGTGGCTCCCATTGCGCTACGTCAACCCGGTGGAAAAGTGTAAAGGATGCCCGCGCGGCGCGCGACCGGCACAAGGCGTCACGCAGGGGCACAGTCGCCCACCCGATCTCGGGCGAAGGTTTGCTTCAGGAGGACAGCTTTTCCTTGATTCTCGCTGCCTTACCGGAAAGCTCTCGCAAGTAGTAGAGCTTGGCTTGCCTGACATCACCGCGACGTTTAACCGAAATGCTATCGACCAGCGGGCTATAGGTTTGGAACGTTCTCTCAACGCCCACACCGTGGGAAATCTTGCGCACGGTAAAAGCAGAATTAAGACCTCGATTTCGCTTACCGATGCAGACTCCTTCAAAAGCCTGAAGGCGCTCCCGGGTTCCTTCTTTTACGCGGACCTGGACCACTACGGTATCGCCGGGAGCAAACTCCGGCACCTCGCGGGTCATCTGCTCGGCATCGAGCTCTGCGATAATCTTGTTGGTGCTCATGATCTTCTCCTATCGTCGCGCAAGGCTCGCGATCGATATCCTATTCGTTGTATCTGTTGTGCTGTTGAGCCAGACCCGGCAACTAGCGGCGCAATATCGCCAGCTGGCATGTGCAAGCGGCGGGGCCGGTTCACGGCAGGGGCGCGATGATACCTGCTGATTTACCGCTTGTCTTCCCCCCTATTCCGGTAAAAGATCCCACTTGGCAAGTAACGCGCGATCCGCATCGCCCAAGTGACACATTGCGAGCAGATCCGGGCGTCGATCCAAGGTTCTGCGCAGCGCCTGAGCACGCCGCCACTCGGCGATTTCGCCGTGATTACCACTGAGTAGAACGGGCGGCACCGCCATACCGTCATAAATCTCGGGACGGGTGTAGTGAGGGCAATCCAACAAGCCATGGGTGAAGGAATCCTCCGCGGCAGACGACTCATGCCCGAGGGCTCCCGGCAGCCAGCGAATCATTGCATCGATCAGCATCATGGCGGGCAACTCCCCGCCACTGACAACATAATCACCCACCGAGACCTCGAGATCGACATGGCGGGCCACAAAACGCTCATCAAGACCCTCATACCGGCCGGCAACAACAATCAACCGACCTTCAGTCGCCAGAGACTGGGCCAAACCGGCATCCAGTTGTCGCCCCTGAGGCGTCATCGCCACTACTTTTGCCTTGCCGCCCACCGCCTCTCGCGCTTTTGCCAGAGCAGCGGCGAGAACCGGGGCCTGCATTACCATGCCGGGCCCGCCACCATAGGGCCGATCGTCCACCGTGCCATGCCGGTCAGACGCCTCTTCGCGGGGATCCTGCAAGTGGAGTTGACAGAGCCCTGACTCAAAAGCGCGTCCGGTCACGCCCCATTGCGTAAGGGCGGAGAACATTTCGGGGAAAAGCGTCAGCACCGCGAGCCGCAACTGTGGGGTGGCATCAGGGGTCGACATACCAATTCACCTCTATCGTCTTGCCCGGCAGATCTACCCCCACAATGACGCGATCAGGGATCCAGGGAATCAGGTGTTCCTTGTCGTCAACACTGGCCTCCGTGGGCATCACGACCAGCACGTCGTTTGCACCGGTTTCCAGCAGTCGATCTACACTTCCCAGCAGCACGCGGGTGTCACCTTCTCGGCACCACACCGTCAACCCCACCAAGTCCCGCCAGTAAAAATCCCCCGCATCGGGCGCCGGAAAATTCGCGGCAGGAACGCGAATCTCTTGCCCTCTGAGGGCCTCAGCAGATGTACGATCGTCGATACGTGCGAATTTGGCGATCAGGCTCTTGCCCTGCTGCTTGACAGACTCAATCGTAAGGGAAGCGTGGGGACTGGCAACACCGGAAGCGGGTCCAGCGAGGTAAAGACCGGAGAGGCGTGTCAGCAGGGCTGTCTCCTCCAGTCGCGGTCGCAACTTGACCCAGCCCTTAACGCCATAGACGCCGACCACGTCGGCAAGGATTAAATAATCATCAGTGGGGGGCGGAAATTCCTGCATCGGGCCGTGACAGACGCCCCCGTTATCAATCAGGCAGCCGTAGCTTGAGCGCCCGCCTGATACTCTTTCATGAGCTTTTGTACTCGGGGAGAAACCTGAGCGCCCTTGGCGACCCAGCCTTCCACTTTTTCGATATCAATGCGCAAACGCTCTTCCTGACCACGGGCAATCGGGTTGAAAAATCCCAATCGATCAATAAAGCGTCCGTCGCGCGACTCTCGCCTGTCTGCCACAGTCACATGATAGAAGGGCCGCTTTTTGGATCCACCCCGAGATAATCGGATGACCACCATAATGCTGTATCCTCAACTGCGCTGGCCCACAGAAACTCAGGGCCCGCTGATAAAAGAGCGCGGAGGATACAGCAATCCGCCATACCTGAAAAGGTGCAAAATGGGTGTCTAATCGCCGGTCAATGAGCGCTTAACGGCGAGGAAACCCCGGGGGGAGTCCACCTCCGGCGCCACCGGCCATTCCCCCCAAGCCGCGCATCATGCGCTGCATGCCGCCGCCCTTCATTTTTTTCATCATTTTTTGCATTTGCTTGTGTTGCTTGAGCAAGCGGTTGAGATCCTGCACTGCTGTCCCCGAACCTACGGTGATCCTGCGTTTGCGAGACCCAGAAATCACATCGGGATTACGCCGTTCTCTCGGGGTCATAGAGTCAATCATCGCCTCCATGCGGGCGAATTGCTTGGTGTCGACATGTTGCGCCGCCTGAGCCATGCCCGACATTCCCGGCATTTTGTCGAGCATGGCGCCCATACCCCCCAGATTCTTCATCTGCTGTAACTGCTCTCGAAAATCCTCTAGATCGAAACGCCCGCCCTTTTGTACCTTTTTAGCAAGCTTCTTGGCTTTGTCGTGATCGACTTTGCGTTCGACTTCTTCGATAAGCGACAGCATGTCGCCCATCCCCAATATGCGAGAGGCCAGTCGATCGGGATGAAAGGGGTCCAGCGCGTCGGTTTTTTCACCCACGCCCAAGAATTTGATCGGTCGCTGGGTGACCGTGCGGACTGACAGCGCCGCCCCTCCTCGGGTATCAGCATCGACCTTGGTCAAGATAACGCCCGTCAATGGCAGGGTCTTACCAAAAGCCTTGGCAGTATTGGCCGCGTCCTGACCGGTCATTGCGTCAACAACGAAAAGGGTTTCGATCGGTTTAACCGCCTCGTGCAGCGCCGCGATCTCGGCCATCATGACTTCATCCACGGCAAGTCGCCCGGCCGTGTCGATTAATACGATATCGGAGAACGCTACCCGCGCATTTTCGACGGCGCGCCGCACAATATCCACGGGCTTCTCCGCCGGGTCGCTCGGCTCGAAGCGCGCGCCGACTTCGGCGGCCAGCGTCTCCAATTGGGTTATCGCCGCTGGGCGATAAACATCGGCGCTGACGACCGAGACGCGCTTGTTCTCACGCTCGATCAAATATCGCGCCAGCTTCGCCACCGAAGTCGTCTTACCCGCACCCTGCAAACCTGCCACCATGATGACCGCGGGCGGCTGCGTCGCCAGATCAAGCCCCTCGCTCTCCCCACCCAGCACTGTCTGTAATTCGGCCTGAACAATTTTCAGAAAGGATTGGCCCGGCGTCAGGCTCTTCGCCACTTCTGCGCCGATCGCGCGATCCTTGACGCGGTCGGTAAAATCCTTGACCACCGGTAGCGCAACATCGGCCTCCAGCAATGCCATCCGCACGTCGCGTAACGTATCGCGTATATTGTCTTCGGTGATTTTCGCCTTGCCCGAGATGGCCTTCAGGCTGCTACTCAACCGGTCACTGAGAGATTCAAACATCGATGTGTTACCTGCGCGGGGATACCCAAGCTCTTCTAGAAGCGCGTAGTATAAGGATGCGATGAAAGATACCCAAATCCAGATAATTGCTTACCGCCGCCGCGAGGCACCGGATCGTGGGTAGCGCTCCCAGCCTAACGACTGCGGGTCTGGCGATTCTGGCCGCTTTACTGTACCTGAGTGCGGTTTGGCGACAGGTGCTCAATTTAGAACAGGGTGAGCAACGCCAGAGGCGCCAGATAGCAATCATGGGCGTTGCGGCTCTACTCACCCACGGTCTGGCCGCCTATCTGCCAGCCCAAGCCGGCGAATCGAGCCTTGGCTTTTACCGTGTCGCCTCGCTGATGTTTCTCAGCATGGGCGTCATCAGCTTGATCGCGTTGTTCGCCCCCTGCATACGCTACTGATTGTGCTCTTCCCCCTCGCGGCCCTCTCTATTTTGGTGGCCACATTTGCCCCAGATACCAGCCGGCCCATGAATGATCTCCCGGCCGGCATTCTCTCCCATGTCACAGCGTCCATTATCAGCTTTGCGGTGCTGGCGCTGGCCGTGCTTCAGGGTCTGTTGGTCACCCTGCAATCCAGACAATTGCGGCAGCATCGAAGTCAAGGTGTCATTCGAAAACTACCGCCGCTAGAGGCCGCTTCGTCTTTGTTTTTTGAGTTGTCGGGTGCCGGCTTTTTGATTCTGACCATCGCAATTGGCACGGGCATGGTTTTTGTTGAGGATCTCTTTGGCCAGCATCTGGTACACAAGACCGTGCTGACCATGCTCGCTTGGTGCCTCTATGCCATCCTGCTGTTGCAGTATTTCCGTCGGGGATGGCGGGTGCAATCTGCGATCACCGTGAATCTCATCGCATTTGGTCTCATGGTGTTGGGTTTTTTCGGCTCCAAACTGGTGCTGGAGCTTCTTTTACCATTGACCCAGTAGCATCACAGGGCGTTTTCGTCACCCTGAAAGGCCATAAAAAGAGGCTTGTGCGGCACCTCTTTTTTCTCCACCATTTCAGTTCATGACAGATAGAGGTACACACCTCCCTTGAACGAGACATCGCTGAGCTTGCTCTTTGCAGCCTTGGCGTTACTGATTCTGATCTCAGCCTTCTTTTCCAGTTCAGAGACGAGCATGATGTCCCTGAACCGGTATCGTTTGAAACACCTGAAGGGCACGGGGCATCGTGGCGCTCGCCGAGCGCTTGCCTTGCTCAAGCGCCCCGACCGGCTGATCGGCCTGATTCTCATCGGGAATAATCTCGTCAATATTCTCGCCTCGGCCATCGCCACTGTCATTGCCATTAGACTGTTTGGAGATGCGGGAATTGCCATAGCCACACTGGCGCTGACTTTGGTGATCTTGATTTTTGCCGAAATCACCCCCAAGACGATCGCCGCGCTGCACCCCGAGCGTGTGGCATTTCCAGCCAGTCTCATTTTGGTGCCCCTGCTAAAAGGACTGATGCCCCTAGTGCTGTCGATCAACTGGCTGACCAATGGCATCTTGAAGTTGATGGGATTTTCTCCGGATACGGCTGGAGATGATGCGGTGTCGCAGGAAGAGCTCCGCACCATCGTCACCGAATCTGCGCCGATGATCCCCGGCCGACACCGCCGGATGCTGGTAAACATTCTCGATCTCGAGCAGATGACCGTGAACGACATCATGGCGCCGCGAAACGAGATTTACGGGATCGACATAGCGGCGCCAGATGAAGCCATCATGCGGCAACTTAAAAGCAGCGAGCACACCCGCCTGCCCATCTACCGCGATGACATCAATCAGATCGAGGGCGTGTTTCACATGCGCAATTTGAGCCAAGTGCTGGATGGCGGCCGCCTCAGCCGCTCGCGGCTGCTGGACGCGACGGATGCGCCCTACTTTATTCCTGAAAACACCCCTCTCAACACCCAACTCCTCCATTTTCAGCGACAAAAAAAGCGACTGGGAATGGTGGTCGACGAATATGGAGATATCTTGGGCTTGGTTGCGCTGGAGGATATTCTTGAAGAGATCGTGGGGGAATTCACCTCCAATCTGGTCGAGGAGAACGAGGAAATCACCCGTCACCCCGATGGCAGCACCACGTGCTCGGGTACGGTCAGTATTCGCGATCTCAATCGCCAGCGTCGTTGGGATTTGCCAACAGACGGACCTAAAACCGTCAGTGGTCTGGCCCTCGAAGCGCTTGAGGCCTTTCCCAGTGCCCGCGCCTCCGTGCGGATTGAAGGGTATCAGCTGGATATCGAAGAAATCGCTAAAACCCATATCAACCGCTTGCGAATCACGCCGCTGGAGGATCGTGCATCGTCCCAGGAGACAGTCTCCGAGCCCTGAAGTTAGATGCAGCCCTACGGAGCGGTGCGCCTCTCAGCCACGGCAACCAGGATTTCTCGTTTTCTGTCGTTACTGGCTGAGAACCACTCAATGATTTCATTGGCGGTGCGGTAACAGCCAACACATACATCGCTATCATTGAGGGCACAAACCTCGATGCAGGGCGATTTGACGCTGGTGCTCACCTCGCTCATGCGGCATCTCCCTCAGCCTGCTTCGAGTAAAAAGCGCTGGCAAAACCCTCGAGATCCCCCGCCTCTATCGCCCCGCGAATCCCAGCCATATGGCGCTGGTAAAAACGCAGGTTATGAATGGTGGCCAGCTGAGAACCCAATATTTCATTGCATTTATCCAAATGCGCCAGATACCCCCGGCTGAAATGCTGGCAGGTGTAACAGTCGCAAGACGGATCAAGGGGCTCGGTGCTTGTCTTGTGTCGCGCATTGCGCAACTTGATCACGCCCTGACTGGTAAAAAGATGTCCATTGCGCGCATTACGCGTTGGCATTACGCAATCAAACATGTCTATTCCGCGACGCACGCCCTCCAATAGATCTGCGGGCGTGCCGACCCCCATCAAGTACCGTGGCACCTCCGCCGGCAAATGGGGGGCGAGACCGTCTAATACCCTCGTCATTTCAGATTTGGGTTCACCCACGGACAATCCACCAATAGCGTAGCCGTCAAAGCCCATGTCAACCAAAGCGTCCAATGACTGTTGTCGCAGCTCCGGGTACATACCACCCTGAACAATGCCAAAGAGTGCAGCGGGATTGTCGCCATGGGCGTGTTTACTGCGGGCCGCCCATCGCAACGACAACTGCATCGAACGCTCAGCCTCGCCCTCAGATGCAGGATACGGTGTGCACTCATCGAAAATCATGACAATATCGCTGCCCAAATCGCTCTGAATCCGCATCGAAGTCTCAGGGTCAAGAAACACCTTGTCGCCATTGACGGGCGATCTGAAGGCGACACCTGCCTCACTGACTTTTCGCAACTCATCGAGGCTGAACACCTGAAACCCGCCCGAGTCAGTGAGTATCGGGCCTGACCATCCCATAAAGTCATGCAAGTCACCGTGGGCTTTGACGACCTCGGTGCCAGGCCGCAGCCAGAGGTGGAATGTGTTGCCCAGAATAATCTCAGCGCCAATCTCTGCGATATCCCTTGGGAGCATGCCCTTGACCGTGCCGTAGGTACCCACGGGCATAAAAGCCGGTGTCTGGATGCGCCCCCTGGGTAACTCGATCTCCCCCCGGCGCGCAAAATTATCGCGGTGTGACACCGTGAATTTCACGGCACAGACCCGCTTTTGGTCATAAACATAGCGTCACCATAGCTGAAAAACCGGTACCGGTTTTCGATGGCCGTCGCATAGGCCTGGCGGATCGTTTCGATACCCGCGAAAGCGGACACCAACATCAACAGCGTGGACTCGGGCAAATGGAAATTGGTAACCATGGCATCAACAACGTGAAATTCGCTACCCGGGTACAAGAAAATGTCAGTGTCTCCTGCAAATGGTCGGAGCACCCCTTCCTCACTTTGGCGCGCGGCACTCTCTAACGATCTGACTGCGGTGGTGCCCACCGCGACGACTCTGCCGCCTCTTTCTCTACAGGCAGTCACCGCATCACAGCAGGATTGGTCGACCTCAACATACTCCCTGTGCATGATGTGGTCCCGCACATTATCGGCCCGCACTGGCTGAAAAGTCCCGGCACCCACATGTAATGTCACCTCCGTGCGATATATACCTGCGGCATCCAATGCATCGATTAGCGGCCGATCGAAGTGTAGCCCCGCCGTAGGGGCCGCTACCGCACCCTCTCGCCTGGCGTAAACGGTCTGATACCGATCGCGATCGTCCTGGGTGTCCTCCCTGTCGATATAGGGGGGTAAAGGCATGTGTCCGAAACGCCGCATCATCTCCTTGAGAGAGCCCACCTCGGCAGCAACTTTGAAAAAACTGCCCTCGCGGCCTGTTACCCGCAATGTCAATTCTGAGACGTCACTCTCACCGTCTGGAGTGACCATGAGCAGTGAACCCTCCTTGGGACTTTTACTGGCTCTGACGTGTGCCAAAGCTGAACCATCCCCTAAAAGTCGCTCAATCAAAACTTCGACTTTTCCACCGGTTTGCTTCTGCGCGAACAGGCGGGCTGGTAGCACCCGGGTATTGTTAAACACCAGTAAGTCATTAGATGACAACAAAGAGGGTAAGTCTCTGAATGCACGGTGAGCGATGGTATTCAGCGCTGGATTCACTTCGAGGAGCCGCGAGGCCGAGCGCTCCGCAAGCGGTTCCTGCGCAATTAGCTCAGCTGGCAGTTCGAAAGCAAAATCAGTCCGTTTCATGGGCGATCAACTTTGTTGGAGGTCGAATGCAAAGCAACCCAAGGCAACGGGGCAGGTCTCAGCGAAGGGTTAGATATCGTCAATGCCAGACCTCATAAAAAAGCCGGCGAGGGCCGGCTTTCTACGTTAACAAGTTGCGGCGGCTTATTTGTCGTCTTCGGACTCTTCATCAGCCGACGCCTCTGCAGAGGCTTCCTTGGACTCCGGCTCAGGCTCTGCTTCGGGTTCCGGCTCGGGCTCGGCTTCAGGTTCCGCTTCGGGTTCCGGCTCGGGCTCGGCTTCAGGTTCCGCTTCGGGTTCTGGTTCGGTTTCCGCTTCGGGCTCAGGGTCAGGTTCAGTCGCCTGACCTTCAGCCGGATCCACCTCGTCTTCTGCCGCTTCTTCAGCGGACTCTGCCGCTGCCTCTGTCTCGCTCTCTTCCGCCTCTGCGGCTTCCGCAGGCTCAGGCGCGGGATCAGGTATCGCAACAGTGATCAGCTCTTCGGCCAACAGGATGCGAACCTTTTCTTCGCCATTGACCGGCTTGCCATTGGCGTCCTGCACGGCATACCGCTCATCGCCACGCATGAAGATCTTGTAGTCAGGGGTTTTCTTGATGAGCTTCATCGCCATATCTTTTCTCCCTAAAGATACTCAGATTCACCGGACCGACCGGGTGGGGCTCGGCTGAATCGCGCAAGAGTATACAGTAAGCCCCCAAAAAGCCCAGCCTCCCATTGCTGACCTATTAAGAATTGGTATACTCCGCGGCCTCATCGATATGCCGGAGTGGTGGAATTGGTAGACACGACGGATTCAAAATCCGTTGCCCTTAAAAGCGTGCCGGTTCAAGTCCGGCCTCCGGTACCACTTTCCTATTTTGAGACGTTACCCCCCCCTGAAAGACCCCGAATTATTCGGACGCCCCAACTGAGGTTGCGAAAGTGCCTTGCCGCGCTCAGCGTTGATACAAAATGCTTGGGCTCACTGGCGCCGGCAACACCAGTCCACAAGCCGCAGGCCTAACGTCGGGACTCTCGGCACCCGGTAGATAGAACCATGGGTTTTCAACTTTTGCACCGGCACAAG
>Ga0181574_10004405_pt1 | contig 12240 bp, 6 predicted proteins | sample 101ome_24_FD_145600 | JGI IMG/M metagenome (GOLD analysis project Ga0181574, IMG submission 145600) | Coastal salt marsh microbial communities from the Groves Creek Marsh, Skidaway Island, Georgia - 101410AT metaG (spades assembly) | ecosystem: Environmental > Aquatic > Marine > Intertidal zone... | reverse complement strand
CAAACCGGAAGACGTGTCTGGGAAATCATTCCACAAATCAGGGATTCCGGTCTTTGGTCACGTCAACCTGGGTGGCGTGTTCGAGGGTCAGCAGAGGGAGTCACCGTCGGGCGGCACGGGCAAGGGCATCTCAATTCGCTGAACCATGAAACACTCAAATACGTTATTCATCACATCCCTCACCGCTCTGTTGCTGGCGACCCTCAGTGCAGGGCATGCAGATGAGTCCTCCGACAGGGAGAAGCAGATCGAAGCGAGGCGCGCCGAGTATCTCAACTGGATCGTCGAGCACTTCGGCAAGTTGGAGCCAACCATGGACCCGCGCGACGGACGCCGGTGGGCGCTTAATCATGCGCGATTGGTTCTAGACCGCGATGTTGCGAAGGCGAACGGCTACTTCGAGTCGTTCACGCCGGTGGGGCGGGACAACGACATCTACCTCATCCGCTTTCTGCGGACGCTGCTCGACTTTCGTGATTCGCCGCGTCTCTCCGACGAGGCCGAAGCCCGCATCGCCGGCTACATCAGGAAGTGGCCTCGGAATCATCTGAGCACGCGCGCGCACTGGCCGCCGTCGTTTACCGAGAACCACGATCTGATGTATCTCACCTTCGGTCTTTTCGCCGAGGAATATCGCGACGGCGATGTGGAAGGACAGATACGCGAACTCAAGAAGTTCATCGCGCATCGCATGGAACGCGGCTTCGTGGAATGGAACTCGAAGTGTTACCAGTATCACTTCTCGAATCCGCTCATCATTCTCGTCGATCATGCTCCCGATGAAACGCTGCGCAAAGCCGCGCAGGATCTGCTCAACATCATGCTGGCCGAGCGGGCTCTGCTCAGTGTCAACGGCTACCTGGGCGGACCGTCGCTCCGTTGCCGCACCGCCGACCGCGATCATTCCCTGACCGCCCGCAAAGTCGCCTACCTGACCGACGCGCGTTACGACGGGTTCCTGCCCACCGTCTGGCTGGCGCTGGGAATGGGCGAACCGCGCTTCGACTTCGAGAAGGCGGACGTGCCCGGCCTGGAACCGGCGAGTGTCCACATCGCCAGCGGCAACGAACCCCGTTTGAAGCAGGATGAAGGGATGTTCTTCGCCTGCAGCCGGTTCATTCCGCACCCGGTGGTCCAGTCACTGGCGGCGGAAGCGCGGACCCGCAAGGCTCTCATTTACCGGGGGCAACGTTTCACCGGCTGGCCTGGCGATGAGTTGTGGAAAACGCAGAAGTGGATCCCCGGCGCGCTCTGCTATTACAATACGCCGCACGTCTCGATGGGCTCGGTGCATTCCGATGGCTGGATTCATCAGTGTCGATACAACAGCGTCATCTTCGGAGCCGATCCGTCGCAGGCCTTGCGGTTGGAAACGATCGTGCCCGGCGTCCCGCCCCACAAACGCCGCCGCGAAGCCCGCGGACGCGTGGTGCAGCACGAGAACTGGCTGCTGAGTCAGGGAACGTTATTCGAAGACGGCGGCGCCAAAGCAGAGCGGATCGGAAAGTGGAACGTCTACCAGGGTGGCAAAGGCCTGTGCGCGCACATCGCCCTGGGCGAAGACTACCATGTCCTGCAGGTATCCGATCTCGACACCTTCGCCAGTCGCGAAGCCTTCGTCGCTGCGCTGAAACTGCCGACGCGAACAGCCGAGCGCGTCGACGCCGTAACGATGACCGGCGATCGCGTCACGGTCGACCTGACGAACATGGGCATCACGATCAACGGCCAGTCCCGCGTCCATCCACCAAAGATGCTCCACGATTCCGGTCTGATGAAATCGGTCTACGGCAGCGGCAAGATCACCATCACGACCCAGGCTGGCTCTGTCACCTTCGACAGCGTATCGTTCCGTCCCGAACCCGTCGATCTGCCCAAGCTACCCGAAGGATTGACGCGCTGGGGTAAGCCGGATTCGGCGAATTTCACGACCAAGGTGGACCATGTGCGGGCGTTGGGCGGCATGTCGCCTGATCGCGATACCTTCCTGAAGTCGGTTTCGATCCTGCTTCCCGTCAACGATGGTGCTTCGGTCCGGCTCGCGGTATACGCAGGCGGTCAACTCGATGGTGGACCACATGCCGGTTCGCCGGCAACGCAGCTGATCGATTTCGGGCAGACACCCCAAGGACAGACCGGCTGGAACACGCTCGAACATCCCGGGGGGATTCGCATCCCGGCCAACACGCCAATCTGGCTTGCCTGGAAGAGCTCCGGCGGGAAGGTGGAAGTTGCCTACTTCGAAGAACGGTTCGGGCCGAGTCATTTCCAAGCGGATCGCGGACGCTGGGAAAGCAAAGCCATCAAGCTCAATTCCGGGGATCCCTGGCCCCGCGTCTGGCCGGCCAACGATGGAGGCAAATTCGATTCGTTCGAATACTCCTGCTTCCTCACCCTCGCGCCAATAGAGCGCAGCGACGACGCTCCGGCAGTCAGATGAACGCTTCACCAAAAACAAACTAAGAGTTGAGCCAATGACTAACGACTCGCATTCGATCATGAAACATACCCTCGCATTCTTCCTCACTCTCCTGGCTTCGGTATCTGCTTCAGCCGCTGGACCGAAACAAAAGCCAAACGTCGTCGTCATCCTCGCCGACGACCTGGGCTGGGCGGACCTGTCCTGCTACGGAAGCACCTTTCACGAAACGCCGCACCTCGATGAACTGGCCCGGGAAGGCATGCGGTTTACTCAGGGATATGCCGCCCATTCTTACTGCTCGCCGACGCGTGCCGCGCTGCTGACCGGGCGTGATCCCGCTCGACTGAAGATCACGGACTACATTCCAAGCAACAAGAAGACCGGCAAATATCTACCCGGGGTGATCAACAAGGAACTGCCTTTGGCCGAAGTGACCCTGGCCGAAATTCTGCGCGAGCATGGTTTCGCGACCTGGCACGTTGGGAAATGGCATCTGGGGCATGGTGAAGCATTTCTGCCGGAAAGGCAGGGCTTCGACATCAATATCGCGGGCAATCAGAGCGGTGCGCCGGCGAGTTTTTTCTGGCCCTACGGTCACGACATTCCGAAGCGCAAAAACGCCTACCACGGCGCTCCGGTTCCCGGGCTCGTCGAGGGCGGCAAGAAAGGCGAACACCTTTGTGATCGCATCACGCGTGAAGCGATCGGGCTGATCGAGAAACGCGACCCCTCGAAGCCGTTCTTTCTTTACCTGCCCTTTTACGACGTCCACACGCCGATCCAGGCCAAGCCGGATTTGATCGAAAAATACAAGGCCAAGGCAAAACGGAAGAACCTGCCGACACCTGATGAAGCGAAGCGCGTCCGCGAGGGAGATACAGCCCAGGGTTCAGGCTTGCGCGATCATCTCGTTTTCCAATGCAATCCCACCTACGCCGCGATGGTCGAGACGATGGATGACAACGTCGGTCGACTGATGGCCGCGCTCGACCGATTGGAGCTGACGGAGAGCACACTTGTGCTCTTTACCAGCGACAACGGCGGGCTCAATCAGCACAACTTCGGCAGGACGCCGGTCACCAGCAACGCCCCGCTCCGAGCCGGCAAAGGCTGGCTCTACGAAGGGGGCGTCCGCGAACCGTTGATCGTGCGACTTCCCGGTGTCACCAAACCGGGAAGCGTTTGCGACCAGCCCATCGTCGCGACCGACGTGTCACCAACCGTGCTGGAAGTCTGCGGCCTGCCCGTGCGACCCGATCTACACCTCGATGGCAAAAGCATCCTTCCCCTTCTGAAAGGCGGAACCGAGCCGATTCACGAATCCATCCAATGGCACTTCCCGCACTACGGCAACACCGGCAGCGGCCCGTGTAGCAGCATCCGCGTGGGCGACTGGAAGTTAATTGAGTGGTTTGAGAACGACACCGTCGAGCTATTCGACCTCGCTACGGACATGGGCGAGACGACCGATCTTGCCGCGAAACATCCTGACAAGGCCGCGGAACTGAAGAAACGTCTGGCGGCATGGCGCGAGGATGTTGACGCGAGCATGCTGCGACCGAGGTCCGCTGATACTAAGGCAAAAGTAAGACACGATTCGACGACATCCGGCGGCGCAGTCTTCGTTTTGCCCTACTTCCAGGGAAACGGAGAGAGCGGCGTCTATTTCGCCTGGAGCCGGGACGGCTTGAAATTCGAGTCCCTCAATGACGCCGAAGTGATGTTTCCCGCTCCCGACTGGGGCGACGAAAGTCTGACGCGCGATCCGTCCATCGTCTATCGCAACGGCGTCTTTCACATGGTCTGGTCGACGAGTTGGAAATCCCGCACCTTTGGCTACGCCCGCTCCACGGACCTTCGAGACTGGACCGCGAGGAAGATCGAAATCTGGGGAGCCGACACCGAGGGCATTCGCAACACCTGGTCCCCGGAGCTGCATTGGGACGCAGTAAAGGAGGAGTTCCTCATCATCTGGAGCACGACCACGGAGGCGGAAAAGCAGGATGGCGACGGCAGCATGGACCCTCACAATCTCGACCACCGCACCTACGCCACCCGGACTAGGGACTTCACGAGTTTCACGAAACCGCAGCTGTTTTTCAGCCCTGACCCGGAGTTCAGTGTCATCGATCCTTACATTGCTCACGACGACCGGGACACCCCTGGCAATGTCAAAGACGACCGCTGGATCATGGTGATCAAGCACGAGATGGCACCCGAAGACGGCGGAAAGAACCTTCGGTTGACCTTCAGTGCGGAGGGCATGCAGGGGCCTTACGACACCACTCTCGGCCCGCCCGTCGTCGGCACCGGCACAGGCATCGTCAATCACATGGGGGAAGGGCCATCGCTGCTGAAACATCAGGGCGAGTGGTGGTTGTATTGGGATTCGCCGGGCAGCCGTTTTGCCTATTGCCTGGCCACCAGTCCAGATCTCAAGACTTGGAAAAACCGTTCCGCCGAGTTGTCCATGCCGATTTCGAAAATGCGCCATGGCACGGTATTTCGGGCGCCGCTGGAAAAGATTCGCCCGCAAATCACGGCGCAGGGAGAATTTGCGGCTACTGCGAATGTTCGTGTGGAAGAACTGGACGGAGACGCTGGTTATCGACTCCACACGTTACAGGGGAAGGCTGGATTCGCGTTGAAGAAACTCGATCGCCCGATTCGGGGCAAGGCGACGTTTGAGTGCAGTTGTTCGACCGCCGCGGGACATGGATTCCCGAATCGCTGGGTGAACGGTTTCCTGACCATCAGCGACGGCGTCGATCCTTCCCGGCACATCCACATCGGCGCATTCTTCGGCGGTCAAAAGAAACTCGCCGTGATCGAAGGCCCACTGCAACCCAACACCCGACACACCCAACCACTCACCGGCAATGCAAAGCCGCTCGCATTCACCGTCCGCCTCAACCTTGCCGCCGGTGAAATCATTCTCGAAGAAAGTGACGGCGCTCGTGTGCAGGCGAAACTCAGCACTCCGATCGAGCGGATCACCCACATCGGCTATAGCACATTGAATGCCGTCTCTGAATTTTCCCACTGGAAAGAAACCGACTGATTTGCCATGACACGTCTTAACTACCTGAACGCACTTCTCCTGATCCTACTGACAATCGGTTCTTCGCAAGCCGCAGAGCCATCCTCGAACCCGTCCGTGAAACTCTGCGCCGATGCGGCGCTGGCACAGTCGCACACCTACGACGTGGTCGTCTACGGCGGCACCGCGGGCGGCGTAGTCGCGGCCGTGGCCGCCGCACGCGAAGGTGCCCGTGTGGCGCTGCTGGAGCCGTGCGACCATCTCGGAGGTATGGTGTCCGGCGGGCTGGGGCTAGCCGATGCGGGCAATCGGCAAGTTGTGGGTGGCTGCTCGCGAGAGTTCTTCGAACGGGCGGGCAAGAAATATGGAGTGCCCATCCAGTGGCGGCTCGAACCCCATGTAGCCGAGGCGATCTTCAACGAGATGGTGGAGGAGGCGGGCGTGGCGGTTTTCTACCGGCACCGGCTGTGCGAGCGCGAAGGCGTGAAAAAACAGGGGGCGCGCATTGCGACGATCAAACTGGAAAATGGTGCGGAGTTCGCGGCCAAGGTGTTCGTGGACGCCACTTACGAAGGCGATCTCATGGCCAAGTCAGGTGTTTCCTATACCTGGGGACGCGAGAGCAGGGACCAATACGGCGAGGACCTGGCCGGAGTCCGGCCACGCGGCACGTTTGATCAGTTCACTGTTCAGATCCCGGCACACGATGAGCAGGGAAGACGCTGGCCGGAAGTTTCTTACAAGCCAAGGGCTGCGCTCGGATCGGCGGATAAGAAAACCATGGCCTATAACTTCCGGCTATGCATGACCCAGGTGCCCGGGAATCGAGTGCCCTTTCCCCGGCCGAAACGTTACGACCCGAGGCGATACGCCCTGCTGGCGCGAATGCTCGCAGAAATAGACAAGGTCAAGCGGAGAGTCGCCAATGATCAGGCAAAATCGTCCGGCCTGCCGGCCGTGATGCGGCGGCCCTGGAGCATTCGGGACGTGGTGACGCCCAATGAAATTCCGAACGGAAAAACCGACACAAACGGCCACGGTGGCTTTTACATCGACTATGTCGGCGGCAATGAGAATTATCCCGATGCCGACTACAAAACTCGCGCGCGCATCTGGCAGGACCACGTCGACTACGTCCAGGGACTTTTGTACTTCATACAGCATGATCCCCAGTCGCCCCAGGCGCTGCGCGAGGATGCCGCGAAGTGGGGCCTGTGCAAAGATGAGTTCGTCGATAACAACCATTGGCCCCACCAGCTCTACATCCGCGAAGCGCGTCGCATGGTCGGCGATTATGTGATGACGCAGAAGGACGTGCAGGGCGAGAACACCAAGCCCGATGTCATCGGCATGGGTTCTTTTCACATCGACTCGCACAGCATCCAGCGCATTATCAACAAAGCGGGTTTCGTGGAGAACGAGGGCGGCTTCATGGTCGGCACGCAGCCGTATCAAATTCCCTACCGCGTGCTGCTGCCGAAACGCGAGGAGGCGACGAACCTGCTGGTGCCGATATGCCTCTCCGCAAGCCACGTGGCGTACTCGACGCTGCGCATGGAGCCGGTGTACATGATCATGGGGCAGGCTTCAGGCCTGGCGGCGAAGATGGCGATCGACAAGAACATGGCGGTGCAGGATGTGGATACGCAGGATCTCACGGCCAAGCTGCGCACACAGCGCGCCGTGCTGGATTACACCGGCCCCCGGCGTCGTGGTGCACAAGCCACGGGAATCAGCCCGAAAAAACTTGCGGGCATGGTGCAGGACGACGAGCAGGCGAAGATCACCGGCCAGTGGACGCACAGCCGAAACGTTAGCCCTTTCGTCAGCGCCGGCTATCGTCACGATGGCAACACTGCGAAGGGACAGCGCACCGCGACGTTTACCTTAAAGGTCTCTAAGGCTGGCAATTATGACGTCCGCGTTGCGTACTCCGCAGCCGAGAATCGCGCAACCAACGTGCCAGTGACCATCGCGCATGCCGGCGGTAGAGCCATCGCAACCTTGAACCAGAAGAAGTCGCCGAAATTAGACGGCGTATTCGCCAGCGTTGGCACTTTCAGCTTCAAAGACACGGCGACGATCACCATCAGCAACACAAACACCGATGGCTATGTGCTGATTGATGCCGTTCAACTCGTTCCAGTGAAGTAGCTTTGACCGAGTTTTCCCATTGAAAAGAAACCGACTGAATTGCCATGACACGTATTAACTACCTGAACGCACTTCTCCTGAGCCTGCTGACAATCGGTTCTTCGCAAGCTGAAGAGCCATCCGCAAACCCGTCCGCGAAGTTCATCCAGCGCACCATGCGTTCGCTGGCCGGCGAACGGAACGCGGGCGAGAAGATCCGCATCCTCTTCTACGGTCAGTCAATCACCGCGCAACGATGGCGAGATCATGTCGTGGCGGATCTGAAGAAACGGTTTCCCAAAGCGAACCTGGAAATCCAGAACCGCGCCATCGGCGGCTTCCAATCGCCCGCTCTGCGCCGGACCGCCGAGCACGATCTGTATCCTTTCTACCCCGACCTGCTGATCTTTCATGTCTATGGTGACCTGGACAACTATGAGGGCATTATCCGGAAAGTGCGCGAGACCACCACGGCGGAGATCGTGCTCTGGACCGATCACGTGGCCCATCCCGACCGGATGAAGCGGGACGACATGTATTCGGCAGGCATCCGGCGGATTGCTCAGAAACATGACTGCATGCTTGTCGATGTGCGCAAGGCGTGGAAACAGCATCTCACCGACTCGGGCAAGACGTCGGGTGATTTCCTGCGAGACGCGGTTCATCTCAATGCCGCAGGCGAAAAACTGCTCGGGGACATCATCAAGGCAGAGTTGGTGCGCACGGATCAGTTTGGTGAAAATGAAGAGGCCGAAGCACAGATCCTCGATGTTCCGTTGGAATCCGACGCGGTAACGATTGGCGAAAACGGAGAGATCAGTCTGAGCTTCGAGGGCAATCGTGTCGTCGCCGTTTCAGATGGTTCGAATCCCTCCGGTGAACTGACCGTCCGCCTCGATGGCCGCGAGCTGAGAACCTTTCCCGGAGCCTGGGCCGCAACCCGCCCATCGAAGAGCGCGAACTGGATGCCAGCCATTCGCCACGTTGCGCTGGGCGAAAATCCCATCGCTGAGACCTGGACCGTCACCTGTCTGCCTGATTCCGCTGCCGACGGGACAAAGATCCATTTCCGCCTGAGCGGCTCGGTCACCGGAGACGACGGCGAAGGCTGGAGCACCGAAGACTTTGTTTCCAACTCGGGACGAATCCGCATTGTCAGGCCCGATTGGAACATCGCCTTTCCCCTTAAGCTGCGAAAAATCAGCCTGCCGGAAAACTTCCAGGTAACCTGGAAGGTCTACCCCCTGTTCGCCGAAACCTTCGCTCCGGGGGAAAAGACCGCGGAAACGGTCCTGGTCCAGGGCATCCCCAACGGAAAACATATTCTGACCATCACGCCAACGGATGGGCGGAAACCGATGGGCATTGAAAAATTCAAGATTTACCGGCCTCAGAAATGAAAAAAACGAATCCAAACGACTCACATCTTCCCTGCACCAGGTTTGAATCGCAGAGCACGAGTAGCGACCGCCGACAGTTCCTTCAAACGATGCTGGCGGCGGGAGTGGCTCCGGCTTTGGTTTCCGCCGCGCCGAAGCGTCGTCCGCGAATCCTGCTGCGCTCTTCCTGGCAGGTGGTCAACATCGGCGACATTGCCCACACCCCGGGTGTGCTGGCGCTGATCGAAGAGCACCTTCCCGAGGCCGAAGTGCGGTTGTGGGCTTCCGGCAATCTCACCGACGAAGTCGCCGCCATGGAACACCGCCGGTTTCCCGGCCTGAAAATTGTGAAGGGCAGTATCGGAGCGAACGGCAGGACTTCCTCGGACGATTTGCGAGAGGCGTTGGATTGGTGCGATTTTCTCCTGCATGGTTCGGGACCTTCACTGGTGGCGCGCAAGGATGTCGCGGCGTTCCTCGAACACACCGGCAAACCCTTCGGGGTGTTTGGAATTACCTGGACTCCGGATCGCGGCGATCTGCAGATTCTCAACCAGGCGAGGTTCGTCTTCTTCCGGGACTCGGTTTCCCTTGAAACGGCGCGCAAAGCCGGGGTAAAGAGCCCGCTCATGGAATTCGGTCCGGACGGTGCCTTTGCCTGCGACCTGAGAGACGACGCCCGGGCGAAGACGTTTCTCGCCGCAAATGACCTGGAGGATGGCAGGTTCTTCTGCTGTCTCTCGCGATTGCGTCACACGCCCTATTGGACCATTCCCGGAAAGAACCGGCCCCTCGACCCGGAACGGCACGCCCGCAACGAAAGCATGAAGGAGCACGACCACAAAGCGCTGCGGGAAACGATCGTCGCGCTGGTCCGGGAAACGGGTTTCAAGGTGCTGCTCTGTCCCGAGGACATGACGCAGATGGCCGTGGGCAGGGAGATGTTTTGGGACAAGCTGCCTGCCGACGTCCGCGATCGGGTCGTCTGGCGCGAGAAGTTCTGGCTGACCGATGAAGCGCTCAGCGTTTATGTCCGCAGCGCCGGGTTGTTCGGAAGCGAAATGCATTCTCCCATCATGGCCATCGGGAATGGGATCCCCGCGATCGTCTGCCGGTTCGAACAACAGACCAGCAAGGGCTTCATGTGGCGCGACATCGGCCTGAACGACTGGCTCTTCGATCTCGATGTCGAGGCCGATCACGCCCGCATCCACCCCGCCGTGCTCGACCTGGCCCGCAACCCCGAGGCTGCACGAGCCAAAGCGGACAAAGCGAGGAAGCTCGTCCGGCAGCGGCAAAAGCAAATGTGCGACGTGTTGCGCCGGGAACTCATGGGTTGACGCCATCGGGAATGAACGACTGAGTAAGAGGAATCTTCGCTTTGCCTTCATGGGGGTGATGTGTGCCTGTTGTAAATAACCAAGCGTTGAGACAGTATGAAATGAAGGAAATCAGAAAGATATGGATTCACTAAAAGACCAAACAGCAATCGTTACCGGAGCCTCTCGTGGCTATGGCAAAGGAATCGCCAAAGCCATGATCGATGCGGGCACCAAAGTATGGATTACCGGGCGAAACGCAGTAGCCCTTGAGAACGCTGCCGAGGAAATCGGCGCAAGAGCGTTTGTGGCCGATGCCCTGGAGGCGACGGAGCCAGGAGCTTCAAAAAAGAACCTGGGATATACCAGCATCGTCAGTTCGTCCTGTCGGCTACACGATCAATCCATCCATGCGGGTCAGGCGGCGGGATCCGTCGCGTCGGTTGCTCTCCATAAAGGGGAAGAGCCGGGAGAAACCGCTCACCTGCCCGCCATCTGGTCGTCGTTACTCGATTCAGAACATGGAGCGCCCATGGCCATTTGGCCTTTCAGTGATATCGACCCTCTCGATCCGGATTTTTCGGTCATTCAGCAATTGGCCCTCAGACGAGTGTTTGACTTGAACGCCTCCGATACCGCGTTTCGACCAGATCAACCGGCTGGCAAAAATTGGGTGGCCCGGGTTGTTTCGACTGTCAGGGAACATGGCTACCGGTTTTCGAAGACGATCAAACTTCCCTTAACCCGTCGCGAATTGGCCAGGCAGGTTTGGGCTGAACTGCAAGGCCAACCGGTGCCGGCTTCACATTTCCAGCAACCCATATCCTGGCAAGTCGATCCTGAACGAGATGGATTACCCGAACGTGACTTGTCGGCCTATGAAAGAGCATTCAACTTCACCGGTCATGACTCGCCGAATCGGAAAGGGTGGACAAAAGACTCCGGGAAAGCGTTTCAAAAGGAACAAGGCTTTGGTTGGCGCAACAACATCTCCGGCAATACCCGCTACCGGAAGAGTGGTGCAGATCCGCTGAAATCCGGATTCGTCTTCACCCGAAAGCAGCACACCTGGGAGTGCGAGATCGAAAATGGCTCATGGACGGTGACCGCCTGCCTGGGCGATGCCGAACATCCGCAGCCAGGTCAATACCTCACCATTGAGGGGGGCACGGTTGCGGAGAATGTTGACACCCCGGCCGGTAGATTTCGCGAACTGTCAACGACGGTCAACGTCAACGATGGAACCCTCACCGCAACGATAGGAACTCCGAAAGGCGGGAGTAACACCTGCATCAATTGGCTGGTCGTGGAACCTGCTGACAAGTAATGAATGACTCCACGAAACCAAACTCCGTCTTGCCTTCTTTTCCGGCAGCTCTTTGCACCGGGCTTGTTGGGGCAGTAGTTGCGTTCGGCAGTTTCATCTTCCTGCTCCTGCTGACGAATGGGCCTGTGCTGGGTGCGGTGCCAACGCCGCAGGAGATGCGCGGCCCTTTCCCGATCATGTCCACGACCTATTTCGAGGACGGATCGATCGATTACGAGGGTCTCAAGCGCCAACTGAAGTGGGTGGACGAATCGGGCTGTCCAGGGGTCATTTGGTGTCAGTCAAACGACGCCATCGACCTGTTGACGACCGAGGAGAAGTTGCGGGGGTTTGAGGCCTGTGCCCAGGCTGCTGAAGGGCGCAAGATCGTCCTCACGCTCGGGGCAAACGGCGCCAACACGGCGCAAATGCTTGAGATCGCCGCAGCGATCGAACGCGTCGCCGAGCGGCATCCCGGCGTCAAGATGGCGATCATCTCGCGTCCGCCAGACGATGTGCGGACCGAGGCGGACATCGAACAAGCGTGGAACGAACTCGCGCAAGTCGCGAAGCGGCCCGTCATCTTCCAGACTTACGGCACACCGACCACGCCGACGCCTTCGGTCGCGCTGCTCGTTCGC
>Ga0181574_10004402_pt1 | contig 12247 bp, 12 predicted proteins | sample 101ome_24_FD_145600 | JGI IMG/M metagenome (GOLD analysis project Ga0181574, IMG submission 145600) | Coastal salt marsh microbial communities from the Groves Creek Marsh, Skidaway Island, Georgia - 101410AT metaG (spades assembly) | ecosystem: Environmental > Aquatic > Marine > Intertidal zone... | reverse complement strand
TCGTATCGGCGAGAAAAATCAGTGACGACAATATCCGTACCCCTGCCGTGATGCATTCAGATGATGGCGGCAGCACCTTTAGTTCGCCCGTTGAGACGGGGGGTGCACCCTGGCAGTTGGAGGGGTGTCCGTTGAAACTCACTGCGATGGCCGCCACACCATCACTTGTGCATACGCTAGTGCACAATGGCGCCGAAGACCCTCCGGGTCTCCTTTACGCCAGTGCCTCCCAAACAGGTGGGGCGTTTCAGCCGCCTGAAAAAATTCATCCCGAGGCTGACATCAGTGACAGCCCCGCGTTGGCCAGCATTGGGAATACCTTATTAGCGGTTTGGCATGCCAAGGCAGGCGGCCCCAGGCAGATTTATTACCGTTTCTCACTCGACGGAGGCAAACACTTCCAACCGGTTCAGCGGTTGGAGACTGGAGACGCCCAAGTCGGATATCCCGCTGCCGCGGCGTCCCCAGACGGCCGGTTTGTCATTGCCTGGCAGGCGGACGAAGTGATTCGGGTCACACATCTGGAAGCGCCTTCGGCGGCGATGGCGGCGCGTTAATGGTGACACGGCTCATACCGTTATTGCTTGCTCTGTTTCTTGCACACGGGGCACTGGCCGGTGACGACCATGACCCAGCTGTACTGGTGCCCATGGATCGCAACGCCCTGATAGACGAGTTATCAGCCAGCGAGGGTCGGGTGGTGCTGGTTAATCTGTGGGCGACCTGGTGCACGCCGTGTTTACGCGAGATACCCGATCTGCTCGCGCTGGAGGCGGAGCTTCCAGGTGATGAATTTCGCTTGCTCGCCGTCAGCATGGACGACGCCTATAGCAAAGACTGGGTATCGGCGTTCAAGGCCAAGCATTTTCCCACCCTGAGATCCTTCATCAATGCTGAGCTGGATATGGATACGTTGGTCAGTAGCATCGATCCGGTATGGAACGAGACGCTTCCCACCAGCTACGTACTGAATCGCGAAGGAGAGGTTGTTCAAAAAATTCAGGGCAAGAAGCCTATCGCATTTTTCCGAGATCAGCTGACAGCCGCTGGTCTCTAGTTCACCCCCTTATGCGGGTATGCGAATCAAGCCTGAAGATGTGCTGCATGGAAGCGCAGATGGTCCTCTATAAAGGAGGCGATGAAGTAGTAGCTGTGGTCATAGCCCTCCTGCATCCGGACCTCAATCGGATAGTTGGCGGCGCTGCTGGCCTCTTCAATCAAGTGCGTCTTGAGTTGCTCCTCGAGAAAGTTATCCGCCGTCCCTTGATCGATGAGGATCGGTCGGTGCTCGGTAGCCTGACCCAGCAGCTTGCAAGCGTCATACGCGTCCCATGTGGAGGTATCTGATCCCAGATAGTTGGAGAACGCTTTATGGCCCCAGGGGCACTGCGTGGGCGCCACGATCGGCGAAAAGGCCGAAAAAGAAGTAAAACAGCGGGGGTTTTTGAGGCCGATAGTCAGTGCGCCATGACCGCCCATCGAATGGCCCATGATGGCGGCGCGCGAGGTATCCACCTGCGGGCAGGCCTGTCCCACCGCCTCGGGCAACTCCGTCAGCACATAGTCATACATGTGGTAGTGCGATGACCACGGGGCCTCGGTCGCATTGAGGTAAAACCCGGCGCCCAGACCCATGTCGTAGCTGCCATCGGAGTCGTCGGCGACTTCATCGCCCCGTGGACTGGTATCTGGCGCAACGATGGCAACACCCAGCTCTGCCGCATGCCGTTGTGCGCCGGCTTTCGTCACGAAATTCTCATCCGTGCAGGTCAGCCCCGACAGGTAGTACACCACTGGCACAGGCCCTTCAGCCGCCTGAGGTGGCAGGTAAACCGCATAAATCATGTCGCAGTTGAGCACCTCCGAGCGGTGCTGAAGGCGATGTTGCTCGCCCCCAAATGAGCGCACAGTGCTCAGGCATTGTGAAGACATCAGAAAGTCACCACTGAGCGGATGCTCTTGCCCTCGTGCATTAAGTCGAAAGCAGTATTGATCTCGGTGAGCGGCATGGTGTGGGTAATCATCTCGTCGATATGGATTTTGCCCTCCATATACCAGTCGACGATTTTGGGGACGTCGGTGCGGCCCCGCGCTCCACCAAAGGCGGTGCCGCGCCAGGAACGCCCCGTGACCAGTTGGAAAGGCCGTGTCGCAATTTCTTGACCCGCCCCGGCCACGCCAATGATGCAACTTTGTCCCCAACCTTTATGGCAGCACTCCAGCGCCTGACGCATCACATTGACGTTACCGATGCATTCAAAGCTGTAGTCGACACCGCCACCGGTCATCTGAATCAAATGATCGACCACGTTATCGACTTCACTTGGATTGACAAAATCGGTCATGCCAAATCGCGTTGCCAGCTCCTTTTTGTCAGGGTTCAGGTCGACACCGATAATGCGGCGAGCACCTACCAGTTTGGCGCCTTGAATCACATTGAGCCCGATTCCGCCGAGACCAAATACGGCAACGGTGGCGCCGGGTTCGACTTTCATCGTGAAGGCGACGGCGCCAATGCCCGTCGTGACGCCGCAACCGATGTAGCAAATTTTGTCGAAGGGAGCGTCTTCTCGGACCTTCGCTACCGCAATTTCGGGTAGCACCGTGAAATTAGAAAAGGTCGAGCAGCCCATGTAATGCAAAATGGGCTCACCATCGATCGAGAACCGACTGGTGCGATCGGGCATCAGCCCCTGACCTTGAGTCTCCCTGATGGCCTGACACAGGTTGGTCTTGGGGTGGAGACAGAAGTCGCAGGTGCGGCACTCGGGCGTATAGAGGGGGATCACATGGTCACCTACCTTGAGGTCCTTAACGCCCTCGCCAACCTCGACCACGACGCCGGCCCCCTCATGGCCCAGAATCGCCGGAAAGGCGCCCTCTGGATCATCACCTGATAGTGTGAACGCGTCGGTGTGACACACCCCCGTCGCCTTAATTTCTACCATGACTTCACCAGCGCTGGGTCCACCCACTTCCACGTCGGCGATTTCGAGGGGTTTACCTGCTTCAAATGCAACAGCGGCTCGACTTTTCATGGCCTTTTCTCCTTATGGTCATAGGGTCGTAGTATGCACGAGGCAAGCCCGCGGGCCATCCCCTCAGGCGGTTTCATTATCGACAGTGCCTGCCTACCGTAGCGCGTCGCACCCTATAAAACGGCAACTAATCGACCTGGCCAAGCAACCGAAGAAGTGCGCAATCGCTGACTGTCACACGTCACTGCGTGTGTCGTGGGAAGATCAAGCCAATTCAGAGGTGATTCCCGTCGTTCGCGAGCGCTATAGTAACGATCAGTTAATTCGACGGGAGAGAGGCGGTGCGCGCGGTGTATTACGAGACCCATGGTGAAGCACAGGTACTTCAGGTGGGTGAGCTGGACAAACCTCCCTGCGGTCCGAATCAAGTGCTCGTTGAGGTCGTGGCCGCTGGCGTCAATCCGATAGATCGTCGGCTCCGCGCGGGAGAGTTGCAGGAATATATCCAACGCACTTTTCCGGTGGTGCCGGGTTTTGATGTGGCGGGCAGAATCGCTGAGGTGGGTAGCGATGTGGCCGATTGGCGGGTCGGCGACGAGATCATGGGGCTGGCTTTCACCTGGTCCATTCAGCATGGCACGTACGCCGAATTTGCACCGGTGGAGGCTTCCGCTATTGCCCGTAAACCTGCGAACGCCAGCTTTATTCAGGCCGCCGGCATACCATTGGTGAGCCTGACTGCGTGGCAGTCGCTGCTGGAATTTGGTCAGCTTGGGCCCGGTAAAACGGTGTTGATACAGGCTGGTGCCGGTGGAGTAGGGAGTGTCGCCATTCCCATGGCCAAGCACCTTGGCGCCACGGTCTACACCACCGCAAGCGCGGGGAATGCAGATTATGTTCGTGCGTTGGGTGCCGATGTGGTCATCGATTATCAAACCGATTCCTATGAAAAAGCGTTACTCGCGGCTGAACCCGAGGGTGTGGATTTGGTTCTGGAGGCCTTATTGGGCGATGGCACCGATGAGGCGGCCATTCGGATCACCAAATCGGGTGGCGCCGTGGCTTACATGAATAATGAGCCGCCCGATATGCCCGATATCAAAGCACGGGAAATTCGCGCCGAATTCATCCACCATCGTGCAGATGGAGCGATGCTGGCGGAACTCACAGACCTCTATGAGCGGGGGGTGCTGCCGCTCCCCCTCACCGAGACCCTGCCGCTCTCGGCAGCGGTTGAGGCTCATCTGAGATCGGAGAGTCGGCGCACCCGTGGCAAGCTGGTTCTTTGTGTGAGTGAGCTGTGAGCGCCAGTCAGGCCTCATGCCCGCTTACTCCGCCCTTTCAGAGGCCGTTATCACAGGGCGCGTTGGAAGCCGTTACCCGTACAGGATGCCAGCGGCGCTTTGAGCGCTTGATGCAATTTGATGAGGTGCCCGCATGAGTAAACTTTTTTTTCGCTATGGCGCCATGAACAGCGGTAAGAGCACTGCGATGCTCCAGGTGGCGCACAATTATGAAGAGCGCGCGCAACGCGTTGTGCTGGTCAAGTCAACTGTCGACACCAAAGGTGATGATCAGATCGTCTCCCGGCTGGGAGTCAGCCGTCGGGCCGATATATTGCTCTCTCCAGGACAGGATCTGCGTGCGTCGCTGACCTCGCTGTGTGACCAGCGAGCGGCCGAGGAGCGCACCGTAGGTTGTGTCTTGATCGATGAAGCGCAATTTCTGACGCCCGAGCAGGTCGATCAGGCGCTGGAGATTGCTGTGCTGGATGACATTCCCGTAGTGGCATTCGGTATCAGAACTGATTTCCGCACACGGTCATTTCCCGGCAGCCAGCGTCTGATGGAGGTCGCGCACTCTCTGCAGGAAATGAAGACGATTTGCCGGTGCGGCAGTAAGGCTATTTTTAATGCCAGACTCGGAGAGCAGGGTATTATCCGAGAGGGTGAACAGGTCATGATTGATGGCGACAACGCGCGATACGAGGCCCTTTGTGCGCGCTGTTATCTGGATGGGACAGCTTAGGAAGATTTGCGGTAATTGAACCGCGGTTGCAGAGGTTTTGGCGGGGAAATACTGACTGATCAGGTCCCGGCGGTTTCGCGAGACTGGGCCCTCTGAGCTGCGCCACTTAACGAATACAGCGAATTACTCGGACAGCGACTTCAAGTGGCAGATAATGCGATTGAGTTCCTGCGGGTCTTGGATCGGCGCCATCATCATCCGGTTGCCCGGCAGGAATCTACTCGGTTGAGACAGATATTGGCGTAGGGAGTCCTCGCCCCAGATCACCCCAGAGTCGGCAATGGCGCGGGAGTATGTATAGCCTTCGGCAGAGCCAGCTCGACGACCCACGATCCCCCAGAGATTGGGCCCGGAAAGATGCCCTGCGTCCCTCGTGTTGGTATGGCAAACGGCGCACCTCTGAAAATCCAGGTCCGTTGTCCCTGCTTCACAGGCTGTATCGAGGTCAGTGGCATGCCCCGCTGAAGCAAAAATCACGAGTGATAGGTACAGAAAACTCCGCACTTTAATCCACCCGAGTCAGACGAATGTGTGTTCGATCCTCGCGACCCTGAAACAAAACGCCATCATCCAGATAACCGTTATCGTAAATCCAGAGCTCCCTGTCATTCAGCACCCATTCCGCGTCCCAGGTCATGTTGACGCCACTCTTTTTTGAGGTCATGGAGCAATTACCGTCGATAGCGGCTTCGCCCTTCTGCGCCAATCGGCCAACTATCTGATTGCCATGCAGGCGCCAGCGGAAATCACAATTACCGCCATAGTCGGGATCGATTGCCATGTTTTCCCACAGCTCGGGATGCTCATGCGCAAAGGCAAACTGCTCGGGGTTGGCAATTCGACGCCCGCTCACACTCACCGCCATGTGTTCCTCGTCGATCGAGACAATGTACAGCACCTGGGTACCCGGGACGATCGGTTGGCTCTTGTCGCCGATGTGGAGTTGCCCATAAATCACGTGCTCGCCAATGTGGGGTGCATCGATCTGCGCAAAAATTCGATACCAGTCGTAGTGCTCCCCATCCGGAGGCGCGCCGTATTGCCTCTCGAGTTCAAGTTGTGGTCTCGAAGAGAACTCTCCCGGTAACCACTGAATCAACATGGCCATCACCGACTCTAGCTCCGGTCGGGAATTGGTGGCATGGGCTGACGGGAGCAGCATCATGACTGAAGCCGAGACGACCATCATCAGTGCAATCAGCTGGCGTGACCCGCGATAGATACCTTTAAGTGGGCTGAGCCGACTCTTTTTGGTGCTGTATCCACTCATGTAGCGGCCTCCGCTTCGCCCGCTACAGACTGCGCATCAATGGTGATGGTCGTGCGAATGATCATGTGAATGGTCATGAGAGTGGGGGCTTCCCTCCTCATGATGATGGTGCCCATGCCAGTGATCATGCCGGTGCCCGTCGCTTTTATGCTCGGTATCGTGGCCCGCTTCATTCCCTCGCCGCGGCATAAACATTTCAAAGTCCTTGGGGCTGTGAGGGTGGTTGTGGTCTTTGCTGAAAGCCCAGTGATAGAGGAGTGGATCTCTGGCAAGTAGCCGTGCCTCTGCGCGGTCTGCATTCTCCACTGGCGTGGACCATGGGTTGTAATGGAAGTGGTTGAACAGCTTGGAATCGACGCGGCCCAGTGCAATGCAACCATATTCCGATGCGAAGGCACCGTGGTTGATGTACGCCGGTCGCCAGAAGTAGCCCCCGGTCGGCACATCACCAAACTGCATCATCCAGGATGTTCCCCACAGGTGGTAGGACTCTTCCGCGCAGTCATGGTAGGAGATGTTGTCCTGGTAAAAATTGGGCGTCATGCAATAGAGGAAGGTCATCGCAAACGAATTGGGGTTGTAGTTGAGCAGTTTGATCATGCAGCCCGCCGCGACACTGGGCTTGGCGACATTCCCCATTGCCCAGGGGATGTCCATGTAACTGTCTACATCGTGATACAGCTGGGTCTGAGCGGAAGGGTGATGTTCGGTGGCCTCCTCGTGACTGGGTTCGCCGGTGTTGTACATGTAGAGCACCAGGCAACCCTGATCGGAGCTGATCTCTGGCAGGGCATACCCTGCGGGCACATAAAAATAGTGGCCCTTACGGCAGATTCGATCACCTACCTTCAGTTCTCCCTCGATCACAATGAATTCGTATTCAGACCAGGAGAAGCCGGGGGTGCGCTTGTAGCCGCCGTCAAATTGCACGGTCATCGAGCAGGCACCGGTGTCGACATCCATGCTTAACATTTTGTAATGCATGCCGCTTCCGAAGCCGATCAGCCGCATCGGTTTGAAGTGAGAATCTCGATCGCAAAAAGGTTCGATGTGAGGTCGTGCCATTGCTCAGTCCTCCTGTCCGCTGCGTGGGGTATCGTCGCTGTCCACGCCATATTTCCACACTACCTGATCCTTGCGTCCCGTCGGTTTTTTAGGGAGGTCACTGTCTGGAATGGGCATTTTGTCGTCGCCATCCACGTTGAAGCCATTGGTGCGAATGCGATCGAAGAATTCCTGGTACCACTTCTCCCGAGTCGGTGCGAGTGCCTCCATGGCAGCTTCGATCTTGGCAAAACGCGCTTCCTGTTCTGCCACCTCTTCCTTTACCCACTCTTCAGCTTCGGCGCTGCGCTCATGCTCGATGTACAGATTTTTAAACGTCATATTATCTTCTCCTCTGTAAGCTGTATGGCGCCCTCCGCGTGCAGGGCGGCCAGATGACTCTCCTCATATCCCACTTCTTGCAGCAGTTCGCGGGTGTGCTCTCCCAATCCCGGCGGAAGCCGACGAATGCTGGCGGGAGTCTTCTCAAAATTCATGGGGGGACTCGAAAACCGGAGCCGGCCCTCGGTGGGGTGGTCAAACTCTTGCCAGAAGCCACTCCCGACAAGTTGCGGGTCCTCTATCAGGTCATCAAGCGAGTTGACCACCATCATGGGAACATTGGTGTCACCGAGCAGGTCCACCCACTCTTGCCGGGTTTTGGTCGCAATGATGTCGCCTGTTTCCCGGTAAGACTCGTTGATATTGGCCAATCGCAGCGCCATAGTTTGGAAGCGCGGATCCTCGGCGAGCTCCGGCTTGCCCGCCAGCGAGCAAAAGGTCCCCCAGTGGTTATCCCAGTAAGGCAGTACCGCGAGGTAGAGCCCGTCGGAGGTTTTGTAGGGCCGGCGGTGCGATGCCATCAATCGCACATAACCGGCTTTATCCAACGGGGGCTCGAAGCTCTGTCCCCACAGGTGTTCGGTCATGACAAAGGACACCATGCTTTCGAACATGGGTACCTCAATCGACTGGCCTTCGCCGGTACGCTCGCGATGGAAGAGTGCAGCCAACACACTCTGTACGACCATGAGGCCGGTCGTTTTGTCGGCAATGATAGTGGGCAGGTAGCGGGGCTCGCCCTCCACCATGCTCTGCAGAACGGCGATGCCACTTGCTGCCTGAATCGAGTCGTCCAGCGCGCCTTTGTCCCCATAGGGCCCTTTTTTGCTGTAACCATAGGTTGCGCAGTAGACCACTGCTGGATTAACCGCCTTAACTTGCTCGTAATCGAGACCGAGTCGCTCCATCGCCTGAGGTCGGAAGTTGTGGACAACCACGTCGGCTGTGGCAATGAGCTTGAGGGCTGCCTCGCGACCCGCTTCACTCTTGAGGTCGAGTGCTACCGAGCGCTTGTTGCGATTGCAGGTCAGAAAGAGTGCGGACATTTTCGGGTCCTTGGCATGAGGCCCGAGGTTGCGATTGGTATCCCCCGCAAGCGGTTCAATCTTAATGATGTCGGCGCCCAGATCGCCGAGCATCTGGCAGGCATAAGGCCCCAAGACGACCGATGTCATCTCGACGACGCGAATGCCTTCCAGAGGGGCGGTTATGACGCTTCCTCCAGCCCGTAAACGCGGATGGCGTTGTCGCGCATAAATTTGCGGCGTACCTCGGGCTTTAATCCAAACTCGTCGACTTCGTCTACGGTGCGCTTAAAACGCAGCACAGGGAAGTCAGTACCGAAGATCACCTTATCCTGACCATAGGAGTTGATGTAGCGCCTCACTGAATCCGGCCAATACTTCGGACTGTGTGCGTCGGTAACGATAAAGACGTTTTCATGCTTCCAGGACATGGCAATCATTTCGTCGTGCCACGGTATCCCAACGTGGGTACCAAGTAGCTTGAGCTCAGGCAGGTCGCAGGCAATGTCATCGAGATAAATAGGTCGGCCGACCGAGCGACAGGGATGTTCCTTGGCATAGATCAGGGATTGGCCTACCTGCATCTGCACCGGAATATTCAACTCGATGCACTTGGCATAAAAGGGGTAGTACTTGGCGTTGTTGGGCGGTAACTCGAACCAGTGCGGGTAAAGGTGTGCCCCGACAAACCCGAAGTCTCTGACCGCTGTCTCCAGCTGCCGTACGCCATTCATACCCATATAAGGGTCGAGACCCAGCATACCGCGGAACCGGTCAGGGTATTGCTCAACAGCGCGGGATACCACTTCGAGCGGCATGTGATAGCAACCCGGCAAGCCTACTCGGCCTGCTTTGGCGGCCACCAAAAAAGCGATATCGATGCCCGCCTCGTCCATTCCCTCGAGCATGGTTTCGAGGGTGATGCCGGCCGAATCATGCTTTCCTTTTACTTTGCCGACAAAGAATTCGTCGGTCCAACCTGGGCGATGTGATAGCGCTTCGGGTGTCCAGATATTGCATACGGCGTCAATGACGCGGTAGTCCGTCATATTCAGAGCCCCATCCAGCCAATGGCTACACCGCACCCTAGCATGGCTGCGCCAGCAGTCGAGTGGCCGTATCGGGCCAGGGCTGGTATTCGCCAGCGCTCAAGACCTACATGACCCAGGGCAACGGCGCCCAGCATGGTGCACACGGTCACCAGCGCGAAAACCCCAGTCACCCAAACGACGCCGCTAACGCTCTGCGTCGCGGCCGGAAACATCAGTAGGGGAATAAGCGGTTCGCACGGACCCAGTACGAAGACAACAAAGATGGCCCAGGGTGTGAGCGAGCCAGATGGAGGCTCCTCGATCTCCTTAACGTGGCTATCACCGGTATGGATTTTATCGTGGTAGTGGCTCACTTCACCATGGCGATGCCAGCCCGACTGATCCAGCGGTCTTGATCGATAAGCGTGTCTTAATCCCCAAATGCAGTAGACCGCCCCGACGATGCACAAACCCCAGGCAGCGATGTCGCCTCTCCAGGCTTCCAACCACTCAAGCTTGGTGAGCTCAATACCAACGATGATGCCGAGGGTGCCAATGACCACCGATCCCACGAGGTGGCCCGCGCCACACAGCAAGACGACCCGTAACGTTTTGTTTAGTTTCCAACCGCGCGCGCGCGCCATCGCGATAAACGGAAGATAGTGGTCGGGGCCCATCAAAGTGTGCACAAAGGCAATAGACGCGGCTGACGCGATGAGGATTACAAGTTCTGGAGTCATACCACCCTACTACAACACAGTCAGCCAGATGCCAACTTTGACTTATTGTTCTGTGTTTATATCAAACTCGGCATGGGGTCGCCAATGATTGTGATGACGTCGGCAGTTAAGTAGTGGCCGCCTCGAATGAAGCGGCTGATACCGCCGACTGCCGACCCGGTCGTCCATGCTTGGGGTGGGTCATACCCAGTAGGGTTGCTGTCGCCATGTTGATCCGACTTGGGGCATAGTAGAGTCTCCGAGCTAGCCAGAAAAGGTGACGCCATCACACACCCCTCAACGAGCGACGCTACTCACCACAGACCGCTGAGCTTGGGTGTTCGTTGGACTTATGGCTTTGGCGCGGTCGCCTACGGCATCAAGGACAACGGCTTCGCCTATTTCCTGTTGCTGTTCTATGGCACCGTGGTTGGTTTGGAGCCTGCGCTCGCGGGCACTGCGCTCCTTATCGCTTTGGTATTTGATTCTCTCAGCGATCCGATTGTTGGCTATTGGTCCGACAATACCCGCTCCCGTTGGGGTCGTCGGCACCCCTTTATGTACGCTGCGGCAATTCCCGTGGCATTGTGTTACTCGCTTCTGTGGCAGCCACCTGATTGGAGTGATGGTGCGTTATTTCTGTATCTGGTGGTGCTGGCGGTACTGATCCGCACACTGATTACCTTCTACGAGACGCCGAGTTCCGCGCTGATGCCTGAATTAACGGCCGATTATGACGAGCGTACCGCTATTCAAGCTTGGCGTTCGTTTTTTGGGTGGGCCGGAGGAGCGGGGATGGCTGTTTTCATGTACGCCTTCTTATTGGTGCCCACCGAGGCTTACCCGGTTGGTGCGCTAAACCGCGACGGTTATGAGACTTATGGGGTCATTTCAGGAGCGGTTATTCTGGTTGCGATCCTGGTGTCAGCACTAGGTACCCATCACCGCATCGATTCGCTCACTGCGCCACCACCTCGGGATCGCAAGTCGCTTAAAGCGATCTTCGCCGAAGTGTTCGAAACGCTCAAAGACAGAAGTTTTTTTGCGCTATTTATCTCCTCGATTGCGAGCGCGGTCGCGACCGGCCTGACCGCTGCCCTCACGTTCATCATGCTGACTTATTTTTGGGCGTTCTCCTCTGTTGAGGTGTTCTATTGGACGCTGCTGGTGGTGATTTCGGCGACGATGGGTTTGTTCGTTGCGCCATGGGCCTCGAAGCGTTGGGGCAAAAAAGGTGCCGCCCTCAGGCTCGGTGTGCTGGCGTTTACAGTGCAACCCTTGCCAGTGGTATTCAGGCTGGCGGGCTGGATGCCCGAGAATGGTGATCCGTTGCTTTTCCCGATACTCGCTACCGTGAACACCATTGACCTGGGTCTCATCATCGCTATGCAGGCTGTTTTCTACTCGATGCTCGCGGATTTGGTAGAGCACTCCGAGGTGAGAACAGGGCGTCGCAATGAGGGCGTATTCTTTTCAGCGCTGACCTTTATCCGCAAAACCAATCAGGGTATCGGCGCTTTCATAGCAGGATTGATGCTTCAGGTGGTGGCCTTTCCAGATGGCGTTGCACCCAATGAAGTGCCGACTGAGTCAGTCTTGCAACTGGGTAGTCTGCTGGTCCCGACGCAATGGTTGCTCTGGGGCATCATGTTGGTTGCGATTGGGTTTTATCGTTTGGATCGGCAGAAGCATCAGTCCAACTTGGCGGCCATCAGAGCGCGGGAAAACAATCACGCCTAGTGCCTGCCGCGTCTCTGCTTGGCTGGCTGCAAGCGGTTTCGGCGGTCGCCGATGTCATGGCATACTGACT
>Ga0181574_10004401_pt1 | contig 12248 bp, 10 predicted proteins | sample 101ome_24_FD_145600 | JGI IMG/M metagenome (GOLD analysis project Ga0181574, IMG submission 145600) | Coastal salt marsh microbial communities from the Groves Creek Marsh, Skidaway Island, Georgia - 101410AT metaG (spades assembly) | ecosystem: Environmental > Aquatic > Marine > Intertidal zone... | reverse complement strand
CCAAGAGGAGAAGGGAATGAGTTAGCCCCAGCTTACATTTCTACTTTTGTTGGAGGTTTTGCTGTAATTTATGGTGTAGTAAAAATGTCTGTTACAGATGACGATGTCATAGTAGCTCCATTTGGAGGAATATTGTTCTGTGTTGGATCAATTACTTTACTCTCTGAGAGGTGGAATGAGGCTGAACAGATGGAACAAATAGGATCTTTCGTTCTGGCATCTATTCTTGTTATCTTAGAAATATATCTTGTATTCAGAGGATTAATCATTGGTGTACAAGGAATTTCTTGGTCAAAGTCAGGATTAAGACAAATTAGTCGTGGTTTGATACATGGAGAAAATGGTGCCATTGCTCATTTTGAAAAATCTTGGGATATGGATAAACAATGGATTAATGCAATGAGTCATGCTGCATTAGCCCTGATATATGAAAAAGAAAATAATGATGAGGAAAAGGCAGAGCATATTATGGAATTAGAGAAAATTGGTGGATGGGGTGCTGTCGACGAATCTTGGGTTGAGACGATAAAAAAGCACTTAGAATTGAATTAATGTTTAAGACGATTGTTCATATTGATAGACCTATCCGGAGGTACATAATGGTTCGAATTACAAAGGTTCATACAGGCGCAGGAGATACTGGTAAAACTTCTTTACTAGATGGTAAAAGAGTCGGAAAAGAAAATATGAGAGTCGGCGTTTATGGGACTATCGACGAGGTAAATTCACAAATTGGTGTCGTAAGAATGGAACTATTGAGAATGAATGATTTTCCATTCTCTACAGAATTAGATCAAAAATTAGGTTTAATACAGCAAGAATTGTTTGATATTGGAGGGGAATGTTCCTGTACTCCCGGACTTTTACCTCCACAAATGGCGCTAATAGGTATTGAACAATGCAATCGATTGGTGGAAGAAATGGATAAATGGCTTGCAGATTTAGAGCCGTTGACATCTTTCATAATGCCTACAGGCTCAGCGCCTGTTGCCACAATGCATGTTGCTAGAACAATTACTCGAAGAGCAGAAAGAAAAGTCTGTGAAATTATCGCAATAGAAGGGGAAAATGCAATCAGAACTGAAATTATTTCTTATCTGAATCGTCTTTCAGATTGGTTATTCGTATTGGGAAGATGGGTATCGTTGAAAAATAATGAAGTAGAAGTACTTTGGACTCCTCTTGGAAAAAGATAGGGTGGAATATTTGAGCATCGAATCAGCTGGATTCGAAGGGGCAATAATTAGTCTGTCACTGATTGTAGCTATTGGTGCACAAAATGCATTCGTCATACGGCAGGGATTATCCAACAAACATGTCTTTCTTGTATGTACAATTTGTGCATTTTCAGATGCTACATTGATTAGTTTGGGCGTCTTTGGATTCGGGGAAATTATATCAAATTCTAGTACAATTTCAGAATTAATTAGATGGTTCGCAATCAGTTTCTTAATAGTTTATTCTATTTTGAGATTCAAAGCTTCATATGAAGGGAATGCTCTTGACGTAAGCTTAGAAAAAAATAATATTAGTGCTAAAAAAACTGCTATAATTACTCTGGGTTTTACTTGGTTAAATCCACATGTATATTTGGATACAACCGTTCTATTAGGAACCGCCTCTCTACAGTTTCAAGGAGATGAAAAAATAGCATTTGCTATCGGTGCAATGGCATCATCGTTTTTGTTTTTCTACAGCCTTGGATTTGGAGCTCGCCGTCTAGCGCCTTTATTGAAAACTGAAAAAGTATGGAGAAGAATCGATTTTATAATCGGGATAATTATGTTATGGATTGCATGGAGTATTTACACCTCCTAATTATTGTCAATAAAGTCCTTAGCAGAGCGTAACAGATTGATTTCCTGCTCAAAAGTCAGTTGATCGAAGGCTTCTTCAAAATTGACCCACAGATAGTTAGTGTGTTCATGAGATAGCTTTACACTTAATTCATCAGTATTTGCTAAATACCAAAATACTTGTTTTGTTGTAGGGGTTCCCTTAGAAAAAAATGTATATTCTGTCCTAGACTTCCATCCATCAATTATAGAAACTTCAGAAATACCTGTCTCCTCAAGTAACTCTCTCTTAGCTGTTGAAAAGTGATCTTTATCGCTCTCTTCAATATGCCCTTTTGGAAAACTCCAATGGCCTTGAGGATATTGTAACAAAAGTATGCTGTCATAATTCATCAGAATGAAGCCGCATGATGTTTCCATAATTCAAGGGGAAGCGTTGACGATATTGAATTATACCAAAGGGGCGGCAGGAACAAATGATACATGGGGGGTTGGTCAATGAAAGGATATACGGATGCATTAGCCCTAGATATTGATAAGATAATTACCGATAGTGATTTAGATGGAGTTTTCACAGCGGCTATACTAAGGAGATGGTGGCCAAATGCAGAGGTAATTTTTGGTCACCCTGGTAGTTTACGTGCTGGTATGATGGATAATATCATTGATAGGAAAACAGCGATTTGTGATTTGCCAAGACACCCTAATTGTGGATTAAGTATTGATCATCATAAATCAAACGAACCCTTTGGAGAAGAAATATTACGTGCTGGTATGATGGATAATATCATTGATAGGAAAACAGCGATTTGTGATTTGCCAAGACACCCTAATTGTGGATTAAGTATTGATCATCATAAATCAAACGAACCCTTTGGAGAAGAAATAAATGATTGTATAATTTTATGGGAGCCTACTCCAAGTGCGGCAAGAATTGCCTATAATCTTCTAAAAAATAATGTTGATTTAAGTGATTTAACTGAAGCAATGGATTGGGTAGATAAATTGGATGGAGGTTCAATTACAATTGAAGAATTTAATGGAGATAACCCGGTCCTCTGGATTGGAAGGGTGATTGGTGCAAATGAAGAAATTACTATGCAAATACTTGAAAAAATACAGCATAGGATGTCAATTGAAGATATTTTGATGCTGCCAGAAATAAAATTGGAATTTGAAGAAAGAGTATCTAAACAAGAGGCCTTGAAGGAAATTATCAGAAATAACACGTATGTGGTAGATAGATTGGCTATTGCGAGACTAGAGAACCTAAACATTAGATCTAATGGTTATTTAGTAACTTCTGTCATAGGAAAAGAATGTGATGCATGTATGGTAATACATGGAGATACTGGAGCAAGCTTTGAAGATGATAGTAAATACCCAGTCTCTGCTTCTTTCTATACAAATTCCTTCCTTCATAAATCAGGAGGGATCTTTGATTTGACAAAATTAGCCACTAATTTCGACACTGAAGGAGGAGGGCATGCAAATGCTTGTGGTTGCAGAATAAAACCCATTGATTATAATGCAGTGACTGATAGAGATGTCATGAGCGATGATATTCAAACCAATATTGATGAATGGTTGAAGATTTGGTCTCAAAGATAAGTGAATAGATACAAGAATCCCAAAAATGCATGTATCATAATCAAGTAGACCATTACATCACTTAATCTGCCATGGGTATTACTAAATTTTGTAAATGGTTTCTTGTCTTTTCTATTCTTACTGGCTTTCATACCTAATTGTCTTAGATACACCATCAATAATAGCCCTAATATTCCTGCCCAGCCATGAAAATGGTTCGGGATTATGTCTTACCGGCTTTCATACCTAATTGTCTTAGATACACCATCAATAATAGCCCTAATATTCCTGCCCAGCCATGAAAATGGTTCGGGATTATGTCTAAAAGAGATACTGTTCCATTATTAATTTGGAAATAAATTATTTTTGAGATAAAGGCTAGAAGTATTACAAAAATGACATATAAAAATATCCTATTTCCTGTTTTTTCATGTCTAGAAATTGCTTCATCTAGAGTCTCATTTTGAAGATTTATCTTCTCTTCTTCATCTAGGGTCTCATTTTGAAGATTTATCTTCTCTTGGCGCCATTTTCTTTGATTAAGAAACTCCCGAATAATCACTAAAGCCGCAAGAGGGTGGAGTAGAATCACTATCGTGGCCAGAGCCTCCATGAAGAGCGCTGAATCGTAACATATCTTGAGCTCTCGCTTTTTCTGTCTTGCATAAGAAGGCGGTGCGTTCATGTAGGATGGGCTGTGGGGCGGATTATCGGAGTGTCTTCATTTGGAGCAGTATCTATTGGATTGTCTTGCGGACCTGCAAAGGGCAGGGGATGATGAAGGTCGTAGAAAAAGAGCGATAAATAAATCAGAAACATGGGATTTATTGAACAAAAATTGGAAAGCTTTAGCAGTACTGGCTGCAGAAAAGACGGCTCCTAAGATCGCTAATGAAAATGAAATTAATAATAGAGAAAATAACGCTAATCGTAGTCATAGAAATCGAATTGGAAGAAGAGGAGGTAGAAAGGGTAGAATGGGGCTGGAAGACCATTTGCCAACACCAAAACAAGCTATCGATTCCAATAATTCTGCAGCATTCAAATTGTCAATTTTAATAGCGCAAAAACATAAAATGTCAACATGGGAGAAATCTTTAGATGACCAAATGGATTTACTGAGGTTAGAATGTAGCCAGGGTATTCATCCAGTTTGGAGTCGATTAGCAAGAGAGGCCCCTATTTTTGCTGAATTCGAAAGATTCGATATTATTGAAGAAGAGAGTGAAGTCTTCAATTCGAAAGATTGGATAGATGCTGCAAACCTAGATCCTAGAAATATAGTAACTCTTCGAGAGTGGATCAATATGAAGGTTCCATTCAAGTTATCAACTTCTCAAGCACTCTGTTTAGAAAAAATTCGTAAAGATTTAGCCGGTAAACCAAGACCAAGCTCTTGGCCACAAATGATGAAAGGAAAATTAAGAAACTTAGAAAATGAGGGGGCATTACTAGAATCTATTTTACTTCTTTGTGCCAACTCAAATGAAGCCTTTGATGTGCTTGAAAAGATTGAAGAGATTTCTGAATTGAAGGTTGTTGCTTCTAAACAAAAAAGGTTGTATCGAATAAATTCAGGAGAAAAAAGTATCCTAACTGATTGTATTAATCAAAAAGGAAATGATGAACTATCCAATGCAATTAGAGTTGAAGCATGGAAAAAAATTGAATTTATTGATAATGATTTTTCTTTAAAATTACTAATGGAAGGTAAAGAGATTTTGGAGAGTATGAATGAAAATATACCGTCCGTCTTGCATTGGAAAATTAGCAAGAAAATGTTTGAAAATGAAGATTTTGAAAGATCCATTAATATGATCGAAGATTTAACAATAACTGATAATAATAAACTATTATTTTCATTAGAAGTAATTTCAAAACACAATTCTGAAAAATTAGAAAGAACTATTCTAGATTATATACAAAATGCAGATGAAGAAAGTGTAGTATCCGCTATGAGATGTGTGGATGCCCCAGCAATTATTCAATTAGAAGCTTCTAAAATTCTCTCAAATACAGATTCAATCAGATTTACTGACGAGATTTTATCAGTATTGACCCGTACAGCAGATATTGAAAATCTTGCTCAAAAAATGGGAGAAGATAATTCATTGGCTTTAGCATATCCGTTCAGAGCATTGATGGTGTGGCATTTAATGCCTGCAGAAATTGGTGTCAAAAAGATCGAGCAACTCATCAGTTTAAGGAAAAAAGCTCTAACATCGTTAGAAGATTCTGAAAAAGATGATGTTTTATCTGACGTCTCTTTAGCATTAATATCTCTTTTAGGTGGAATTCCTTCTAACATTAATTCGATTCATAAAATCCTGGATAAGGGAGCAATTGTTGTATTAAATCAGGTGAGGAAGGCGCTATCTTCAGATGGGTCAGGAGTTGTAAAAGATTCTTTGATTGCTACGTTAAATGACTCTATTGATAATATCAAGCTATCCACTTTAGATCGAAGATTGTTTGATGCATTAATTGACTCATTATATGTTAATTCGTCTGCCATGCAATTACAGTCTGGGAATAATGAAAAAGAAGAAAATGCATTATCAACTTTGGAAAGACTGGCAGGAAAAGAAAAGAATACACTTAGAACCATCAGAGCTCTAACTAATTTAGTAAAAGAGCACAGTGTAGGGATTGAATCTCTAGAAAAATGGTATAGAGTTCACGATAAAGATTCATCTGAATATCAAATTATTCGTGCTGCTCTACAGAAAAAGAATGGAAATAGGTTAAATGCCGCAAGAGCATACAAAGAAGGTGCATTAAAGATTGAAGAGAACTATGAAGAGTCCTCTTTGATTCTCAGAAAGGCTATGATTGAATATGCACATTCGGGCACATGGGAAGAAGCTGTAGATTTACTAGATCAAAAGCCTGAATTAGAAACACTATTGACTCAAAGATTTCAATTATATTTGAGAACATGCGCAGATAATAATGCTGGTAAAACTGATAGAGCAACTAAGAGATTAATACGATTTGTCAGTGACCAAGAAAAAGGAAATAAAAATGAAATTGATAGTGAGTATAATAAGAGAAGGAAAGAGGCCTTAGAATTAATTCAAAGATACCCCGATGAACATAATTTACCTGATAAAAATTTCAAAGGAAGGGTGAAAGCCGCATTACTTACCTTAGAAAAATCGGGTGGCTCTAGAGAATCCGATTTGGAAAGACGTTTCCAACTAGAATTACATGAAATGAAAGATATTTTCGAATTGACATTATTGGGAGAGCAAATCGCTGAGCAAAATCCACTCAGAGGTATCAGAAGATTCGAAGAAGCAATAGAGACTGGTTATTTCAAGGGTAGACAAATTGAGCGTTTAAGAGATACTCAAAGAGCCGTTTTTGTAAGCCAAAGTGGTAATATTTCTGTAAAAGATAGGAGGACATTGAAGAATCTCGGATTGAAGCCATTAATTTTAGTTGATACTAATGTACTAATTCATGCTTTGAAAGATGAATTATTACAAGAAATATCAAATGATGACTTTGGCTCCTTTGATTGGTCTGTAGAAAGGTCTTTTCATATGATGCTGAGAAGGCAGGGTGGGAAAGAAACCTTCCTTTCAATCCCTCCAGCAGCATTATCAGAATTTACCAATAGGGCGAAAAATCCAGAAACTGTTTTCGGATTGTTTAGTGACGTATACATTAATAAAAAACAATGGAAGGAAAAAATAACTAAAGATTTCCTAAATAAAAAGGTAAAAGAAATTTGTGATTCTTTTAGTACTTGGCCACAAGAAAAATATTCAGATAAAATATCAAACATTGAATTAGAAGAGTTCTTACTGAAACACGAAAATATATTCGAATTGGTCGATGAACAAAAGCGTAGGAGATCTGAAGAAATACCAACAAGAACCGAATTAAATGGAAAGGAAATTTATCCGGAAAGAGGAGATATGGAAATCATGCGCGATGCAGCATCCCTTGCTTCTTTGCCACTGCAAGAAATTGGTAATATCTTAGTGGCTACAAGAGATTCGGATTTTAGACTGGTATCAAGAGCATTAGAGGAAGAGTTTGGATTTGGAGTGGTATCTGATGCTCAACAACTAAATTCTAGAATTTAATTTAAACGATCTAGATTAGTCCATGTGCTTAATAATGGCTTCACCGAACTCTGAACAACTCAGTAATTTCGCATCATCCATTAATCTTTCAAAATCGTAAGTTACTGTTTTGGCAGATATTGCACCTTCCATGCCTTTCACAATCAAGTCTGCCGCTTCATTCCATCCCATATGACGTAGCATCATTTCCGCAGAAAGTATCAAAGATCCAGGATTTACTTTATTCTGGCCTGTATATTTTGGTGCAGTACCATGAGTCGCTTCAAATATTGATATTCCTGTATCATAGTTAATATTTGCACCTGGTGCAATTCCAATTCCGCCTACTTGAGCCGCTAGAGCATCAGAAATATAATCGCCATTAAGATTCATTGTTGTCAATACTCCATATTCCTTTGGTCTTGTGAGTACTTGTTGCAACATAGCGTCAGCAATTACGTCTTTGATTATAATTTCTTGATTTGTCTTCGGATTTTGGATAACACACCAAGGACCGCCATCCAATTCTTTTGCACCAAATTCATCTTTTGCTAACTGATAGCCCCAATCTCTAAATCCGCCTTCTGTAAACTTCATTATATTTCCTTTATGAACTATGGTAACACTAGACTTATCGTTATCTATGGCATAGTTGATTGCTGCTCTGACAATTCTAGATGTCCCTTCACGACTTATTGGCTTGATTCCTATACCACTAGTATCTGGAAATCTAATTTTAGTTACTCCCATTTCATTTTGAAGGAAGTTAATCACTTTCTTAACTTCGGGACTGCCAGACTCCCATTCGATACCAGCATAAACATCTTCACTGTTTTCACGGAAAATAATCATATCTACAAATTCAGGATTTCTAACGGGACTGGGGGTTCCTTCATACCACCTCACCGGACGAACACATGCAAAAAGGTCCAATTTCTGACGAAGAGCGACATTTAGACTTCTGATACCTCCACCTACCGGAGTGGTCAACGGTCCTTTGATTGATACCAAGCCGGTCCTCATCGCCTCAAGAGTTTCTTCGGGCAACCATTCACCTGTTTTATCAAATGCTTTTTGCCCAGCTAATACTTCATTCCAATAAATTTTTCTTTCATTGGAATATGCTTTTTTGACCGCTGCATCGACTACATCAATCATTACAGGAGTGATATCTATTCCAATCCCATCTCCTTCAATATAATGTACTAAAGGCTCATTAGGGACAATTAGGTTACCGTTTTTAATTGAAATTGCTTCTCCCTCGGACATATTTCTCAGAGATGCCACTTACCACTCATTCATGAAGCCAACCCCTGTGCCTTAAGCAGAAGTGAGACAGATGAAAGGCGTAGTTAGATGGACAACCGGTGAAGAAATAGAAGGTGAAACAGATAATGGAAAACTCACTCAATTTCATAGTGAAACTGCGGCCAGCCCTATGCAGATAGTGCTCCAGGCACATGGAGCATGTTCATTGATTGACGTTATTGACGGGCTAAAACATCGAATGGAGAATGTAAGAGCAATGTGGATTGAACTGGAATCAGAGAGGGCCACGGAAAGACCAAAGGTGTTCACTTCTGTTAAAATGAAATATGTAGTTGAAGGAGATGTACCTGAAAAATTACTAAGAAGATTGATTCATCAAAGTCATGAAAAATATTGTTCAGTTGGTGTGATGATAACGAGATCTGGAGCAAAACTAGATTGGAGTCTGGAATTAAGACCATAATCTTCTAAATTAACAAAAATTCCTAGTATACCGTTACACAAAACAAGTAATCAAAATAAAGAAAATAAAGAGTGCTTTTCATAAAGCATTAAACACCCTCTATTCCGAAGAGAAAATCCCTTACGCCGGGAAACCCATATCAAGACTGTCAAAAATAGGAGTGTGAAGTTATGCAGACCAAAGTAAAAGATAAATCAAAAACTACTGAAAGCCATCAAAATAATGAAAATGGAATGATAGTGGAAAGAAGATTTACTACTGCTGGAGAAGACCCATTTGACCTGTTCTCATGGATCTCTATGGATGTAGAAATAAGAAATCCTGATGGAACAATGGCGGACTCTATAGAAGGAGTTCAATTTCCTTCCGGATTTGAAGGCGTACCAGGGAAAATTGCTGCTCAAAAATATCTGAGAAAAGCGGGGGTGCCAACCTATCTGCGCAAGGTGGCGGAAGACAGAGAAGTGAGCCCGATCATGAGAAACTACAAACATTAGATCCCAAAGATAGATTCACTGGAGAAATTCATGGAAGAAATTTATTCAGAAGATTGGCTGGGACTTGGACATATTGGGGCTACAAATATGGATATTTTGCTAGTGAAGTCGATGCAAGAGCATACTTCGATGAAATGTGCTACTTAATCGCAAGCCAGCGTTCTGCCCCTAATAGCCCTCAATGGTTCAATACTGGTTTACACTGGGCTTACGGGATAGAAGGTCCTGCACAAGGGCATCATTATGTGGATCCAGCAACTGGAGTGTTGTGTCTTTCTGAAAATGCATATGAACATCCACAACCGCACGCTTGTTTCATTCAATCAGTCAGCGATTCATTGGTTGGCGGGACTAGTTCAATAATGGGTCTTTGGAATAGAGAGGCTTTATTATTCAAATTTGGCTCAGGAACCGGATCTAATTTCTCTAATATTAGAGGGGCGGGAGAACCTCTATCTGGAGGAGGGAGTTCTTCTGGTTTGTTATCATTTTTGAAAATTGGAGACAGGGCGGCTGGCGCCATAAAATCGGGTGGTACTACTCGTCGTGCAGCTAAAATGGTAACTTTGGATTTAGATCATCCAGACATAGAAGAATATATTGATTGGAAATCGAGTGAAGAAGAGAAAGTATCTGCATTAGTAATTGGATCTAACATATTACAAAAGCATGCTAATTCTTTGATGGAATCGATATGGCAACATGAAGATGACGATACTAGACTCGATCAATCACAAAATTCTGCTTTAAGAAAATCCATAGTTAGAGCAATCAAGGATAATGTGCCACAACCACACATACAGCGTATACTAGATTTAGCTAAGCAAGGTTGGAAAGGAGTAGACTTCGAGTGCTTCGATACAGATTGGCAAGGAGAGGCTTATATGTCTGTTTCTGGACAAAATAGTAACAACTCTGTCAGAGTACCGAACGCATTTATGGATGCTGTCAAAAATGGTGAAAATTGGAATCTTGTCTGGAGAACAGAGAAAGATAAAGCGGCTGAAGAAAATAGAGAACCAGAAGCTTGTAAGGTACTAGATGCAGGAGAACTTTGGGATAAAATAGCATATACTGCATGGGCTTGTGCTGATCCTGGTGTTCAATTTGATACTACTATCAATGAATGGCATACTTGTCCGGAGGGTGGGAGAATCAATGGCTCAAACCCATGCTCGGAATATATGTTCCTTGACGATACGGCTTGTAATCTAGCAAGTATTAATTTACTTCATTATTATGATTTAGATAATCAAACTTTCCAAATTGAAGATTTTAAACATAGTGTAAGGCTTTGGACCGCTACACTTGAAATTAGTGTACTGATGGCTCAATTCCCATCAGCAGAAATCGCACAGAAATCCTATGACTATCGAACCTTGGGACTTGGATACTGTAATATTGGTTCATTACTCATGCACATGGGAATACCGTATGACGACGAAAGGGCTTATGCCATTTGTGGTGCAATAACAGCAATAATGTGTGGAGAATCATATGCTACAAGCGCCGAAATTGCTTCTATACTCGGACCTTACCCTGATTATGAAAGAAATGCTGAACACATGTTAAGAGTTATGAGAAATCATCGAAGAGCAGCATATGATGCTCCTGAAGATGAATATGAGGGATTGACTGTTTTACCTCGTGGTATAAATGCTAAGAAATGCCCCCAAGATTTACTATTAGCCGCAAGAGACGCATGGGACCGTGCATTGAGAGAAGGTGAGGAATACGGATACCGAAACGCACAAACTACTGTAATTGCACCTACTGGAACAATTGGTCTTGTTATGGGTTGCGATACAACAGGTGTCGAGCCGCAATTCTCCTTAGTTCAATACAAAACTCTAGCAGGTGGTGGTTCTCTAAGGATAATTAACAAGGGAGTTACAATGGCCCTACGTAGACTAGGATATTCAGATAAACAAACAAAGGCAATTGAAGAGTTTGTAATGGGTACAAAGAGTTTGAATGGATGTCCAAATCTTTCATACGAAACACTGGAATCGGTAGGTTTCACTTCTGCCCAAATTAAAAATATAGAAGATAAACTACCCGATGTTTTTGATATTAGATCAGCTTTCTCACCAAGTATTCTAGGTAAAGAAATGTGTATGGGCTCATTAGGAATGACTGAAGAGCAGTATAATGATGATTTCTTTGATGTTTTAGGATATTTGGGTCTAGATGCTACTCAAATTAACGAAGCGAATGATTATGTTTTAGGTAAAGGAACAATAGAAGGGGCTCCTGGATTGAAAGATGAACACTTGCCCGTTTTCGATTGTGCGACTCCTGGAGGTAAATATGGTACTCGTTCTATTGATTGGCCAGCTCACGTACACATGATGGCTGCAGCACAACCATTCATATCAGGTGCAATCTCAAAAACTATCAATATGCCATCAAATTCAACAGTATCAGAAATTAAAGATGCTTATGATTTAAGCTTCTCTACTATGATTAAAGCATGTGCAGTGTACAGAGATTGCTCTAAATTATCTCAGCCATTAATGAATCAACTTGTAGATTCAAGTGCAATGGAAGAAGATGA
>Ga0181574_10004396_pt1 | contig 12255 bp, 11 predicted proteins | sample 101ome_24_FD_145600 | JGI IMG/M metagenome (GOLD analysis project Ga0181574, IMG submission 145600) | Coastal salt marsh microbial communities from the Groves Creek Marsh, Skidaway Island, Georgia - 101410AT metaG (spades assembly) | ecosystem: Environmental > Aquatic > Marine > Intertidal zone... | reverse complement strand
TCCGGATTTTGGCGATCCCGCTTGGAACTACTATCAAAGTTTTACCGACACTCTTGGCAATGACCTGTATTACAATCGCTACAATGGGTTTTTATATGGATCTCCAGGGCGTGGGAGCAATGGCTCTATCAATTTTAACCTCGATAATAATGTTGAGGCGAAAGTGGTTGACCGTTCGGATACTACCGGGACATTGAAGAAGGTTAGTGTGTTAGAGCGTTTTAACCTCAGTACGGACTACAACATGAATGCGGCCAATGGCTTTAATTGGAACATTGTCCGAGTAACAGCACAAAGTGCGCTCTTCAACAAAAAACTTCGCATCAGCTATCAAGGACAGTTCGATCCCTACGGTTATGATGCGGCAGGGGAGCGCATCGCCAATTTGGCATTTACTATGGGCCAGAGTCCACTCATTCACCGAACTTCTCAATTTCAGGCGAGTACCCAGTTGCGCAGCAACCGAAAAACGAGCCGTCAAGCGGTAATGTATGAGCAGCGCGGTGGAGCATTTACAGAGGGCGACATCGATTATTACAATTACTCCGATATGGTTCCGCTTCGGACCGATTGGGACATACGCATCAACTACGATGTGCGTTTGGTGACGAATGTTGAAGCCGCGGCCGTAGGGGAGACCGTTCCGGATTTCATGCACGAATTTGCTGCCCATTCCTTGAGCTTAAGTGGATCGTACCGTCCCACGGATCATTGGTCGTTAAACTACCGTACCGGGGTAGATATTGCCAAGCGGACAGCAGCCTTTACCACCATTAATGCGGTCCGTGACCTTCACTGTTGGGAGATGAAGATTTCATGGGTGCCTTTTGGAACGACACGCTCTTATATGATTGGTATCAACCTGAAGAATCAGCAGTTCCAACAAGTCAAAGCCCAGCGTCGTCGAACGGCTATTGATTTCTAGTCTAAAAGATTTACCCAGTTCCGAATCATATCCAACCCTTGAGGTGTTAGCACACTTTCTGGGTGGAATTGGACGGCATAGGCCTGAGCAGCTGTGTTTTCCATGACCATGGGGGCATGATCTTCCAGTGCCACCGCACAGAGCGTCCAACCTTTGAGGCTTTCCGGACGTACAGCCCAACTGTGGTATAAACCTACTTGGAGGTCTTTGATGTTTTGGAGTAAAATGCTCTCGCTCTTTCTTTGAAGTATGGCCGTTCTGCCATGCATTACACCATCTCTGTTGTAAAGAGTTCCACCGGTATGTTCTGCAAGCGCCTGCATTCCGAGGCAAACACCGAGAATAGGAAGCGTTCCAAATGCTTTTTCGATAATCGTCATTAATTGGCCACTCTCCTTGGGAAGACCGGGTCCCGGACTTAGTACCAGACCATTGTAGTTTGAGCACTGGATGCCATTAAGTTCAGGGCTGTCATTTCGCAATACTCGTACCTCTACGTCCAATTGTTCCAAGTAATGAACGAGGTTGTAGGTAAAACTGTCGTAATTGTCGATGAGCAAGACTTTCATGGACGCAAATATGGGTTAAATTGAGGTATAAATTTTTACGCATGAAAAAAGCAATTGAAGGAAAAGGACTTGCTCCAGCCATAGGACCTTACAGCGCAGGCATCACGTACGGGGATATGATTTTCACCTCGGGACAGATCGCTATGGATCCGCACACGGGTGAATTGGCTTTAGGCTCCAATGTGGCAGAAGAAGCCGAGCGAGTATTGAATAATTTGCAAGCCGTTCTTCTAGCGGCAGGGGCCGATTTATCCTGTGTAGTCAAGACCTCTATCTTTTTAAGCAGCATGGATTTATTCCCTGTAGTCAATGAGGTTTATGCGCGCTATTTCAAGGAGCCATACCCGGCTCGCGAGACCGTGGCCGTGAAGACCTTACCAAAAAATGTAAATGTTGAGATATCCTGTATTGCAATGCGAAAGCGTTAAGGATTTAGAATGTAAATTGCACCCTCATTAAAAACACATCTTCATGGATTTTGACGTAATAGTTGTGGGCTCAGGCCCTGGTGGTTATGTAACGGCGATTCGCGCCTCTCAATTGGGACTTAAAACTGCAGTGGTTGAAAAAGAAAACCTCGGTGGTGTTTGTTTGAATTGGGGTTGTATTCCTACCAAGGCGCTTTTGAAGAGCGCACAAGTTTTTGAATATGTAAAGCACGCTGAAGATTTTGGTATCTCTATTAAAGAGTACGATAAAGACTTTGGTGCTGTGGTGAAGCGCTCTCGTGAAGTTGCCAATGGCATGAGCGGTGGCGTTCAATTCTTGATGAAGAAAAACAAAATCACCGTATTGGATGGTTTTGGAACGGTGAAGCCTGGAAAAAAGGTAGCTGTTGCTGCCGCCGATGGTAAAGAGACGGTATATTCTGCAAACCATATTATTATCGCCACTGGTGCTCGTTCACGCGAGTTGCCAAACTTGCCTCAAGATGGCAAGAAAATTATTGGCTACCGTCAAGCGATGACGTTGGATAAGCAACCTAAGAAAATGGTGGTTGTAGGTTCTGGTGCCATTGGTATTGAATTCGCATACTTCTACAACAGCATGGGTACTGAAGTAACCATCGTTGAATACATGCCGAACATCGTGCCCGTAGAAGATGAAGAAGTAAGCAAGCAGCTTGAGCGCAACTTCAAGAAGGCTGGAGTGAACATCATGACCAACGCTGAGGTAACGGGAGTAGATACTTCTGGAAAAGGCTGCGTAGTTAATGTAAAGACCAAGAAAGGCGAAGAGCAAATCGAGTGCGATATCGTTCTTTCAGCTGTTGGAATCACACCAAACATTGAAGGTATTGGTCTAGAAGAGGTTGGTATCGCTACGGATCGTGGTCGCGTATTGGTGAATGACTTCTACCAAACCACCGTTCCTGGGTACTATGCAATTGGTGATATCGTTAAAGGTCCAGCACTTGCCCATGTCGCTTCAGCAGAGGGTATTCTTTGTGTTGAGAAGATTGCAGGTATGCACGTAGAAGCCTTGGATTACAATAACATCCCGGGATGTACGTACTGTTTCCCTGAAGTAGCATCAGTAGGCTACACAGAGAAGGCTGCGAAAGAGGCTGGATATGAGCTTAAGGTGGGTAAGTTCCCATTCTCTGCTTCTGGTAAGGCATCTGCCTCAGGTCATAAGGACGGATTCATCAAAGTGATTTATGATGCAAAATATGGCGAGCTTTTAGGTGCGCACATGATCGGTGCGAATGTAACTGAGATGATTGCTGAGGCAGTTGTTGCTCGTAAACTTGAAACTACAGGTCACGAAATATTGAAAACTGTTCACCCGCACCCAACCCTCAGCGAGGCCTTCATGGAGGCAACTGCTGCGGCGTACGATGAGGTGATTCACCTATAAAACCTGTTAGGAATATTTATACGGCCGCCCCAACTTTGGGGCGGCTTTTTTGTTGCCTGTTTATGAGTACACCAGCAGTAGATATCCAAGACCTAAAGTTCGCTTTTGATACCACAACCTTCGATTTTGGGAGCGCCCAAATTCAGCCAGGTCAGGTAGTGGTTCTTTTGGGGCCAAGTGGTGCCGGAAAGAGCACATTGATGCGCTTGTTGCGCGGGGAATTGGATCCACTAGAAGGTACAGTTCACATTACAGGAGAACAAGTTCAAACGCGCAAGAAGGCCTTGGTTCTGAATGAGACGAGAGCGGGATGGGTTCCTCAGTTAGACGATTTGCAACCCATGCTGAGTGCGCGAGAAAACATTGCACATCATCTACTTCGTTTGGACGAGGAAGAGCGTGAGGAACGCGTGGATCGTCTTTTAACGACAATGCACTTAAAAGGATATGATGCCTTGCCAGTTCGATCTCTAAGTGGTGGTCAGCGTCAACGGGTTAGTATTGCGAAGGCGATGGCCAACGAGCCGCCCGTATTGCTTATGGATGAGAGTTTAGCGCAGCTGGATTTAAGGACAAAAACATCTATTCTACTGGATGTCAAACGCATGGTTCGTGAGACGCAGACTGCAGCAATCTTGGTTTTGCACGATCCAACGGATGCATTAATGATTGCGGATGAGCTTTGGGTAATACGAGATGGCGCGCTCGTGCAGAAGGGCCATCCGAAGACTATTGTTAATCAACCTGAAAGTCATGCAATCGCAGGGCTCTTTGATCATATTAATGTCGTGCCGCGTGATGTGGACATTCCTGGTTCATGGCGTTTGGACGGGGAGGAGAAGTGGTTGTTTGCGCATGAATTACCAGCGCTTGAAGGTGCTGAGGTTTTGGAGGTCTTCACGACTCCATCAGGTCAAATGCAACTGCTTGCATGGAAGGGACTGGAACTTCTTAAAAAGTAAAATGCCCCGCTCCAAAGGAACGAGGCATTTCTTAAGTACTCCAAAAATTATTACTTCACCTTATCAACGATCGCTTTGAACGCTTCAGGGTGGTTCATGGCTAAATCAGCCAATACCTTACGGTTCAATTCAATGTTTGCTTTCTTGACTGCTCCCATGAACTGAGAGTAAGACATTCCGTGCAAACGTGCACCTGCGTTAATACGCTGAATCCACAATGCGCGGAAAGTGCGTTTTTTGTTCTTACGGTCGCGGTAAGCATACGTTAGACCTTTCTCTACCGCATTTTTAGCAACCGTCCAAACGTTTTTGCGACGACCAAAGTACCCTTTGGCGTGCTTCATCAATTTTTTTCTGCGCTCTCTAGAAGCTACAGCATTTACTGAACGTGGCATAATTGTTTAATTTTTTGTGAGAGGTACTTCTGCTGTTTCAAGAAGGTTTGGCTACCCAGCACAGGGTTATTAACTAACTCTGGGAATTACTTCATTCCCAATTGTTTCTTGATGTTCGCTTCGTCAGAAGCGTCTACCAAGCCAGATTTAGTCAAACGACGTTTCTGGTCCGTTGCTTTTTTAGTCAAAATGTGTGACTTGAAAGCGTGTTTTCTTTTGATTTTACCAGAGCCAGTAAGCTTGAAACGCTTTTTAGCACTGGATTTGGTTTTCATTTTTGGCATGATTCAACTGTTATTTATTGGAGTTACTTACTTTTTCGGGGCGATGGTAATGTTCATCTTCTTACCATCCATGGAAGGCATATGTTCTACCTTTCCATATTCCTCAAGGTCTTGCGCGAGGCGCAACAAAAGGATTTCGCCTTGATCCTTGAAGACAATCGAGCGTCCACGGAAGAAAACGAAGGCTTTTACCTTGGCACCACTTTGCAAAAACTCAATGGCGTGTTTTCTTTTGAACTCGTAGTCGTGATCTGAGGTGTTGGGTCCAAAACGGATCTCCTTGATAACCACTTTAACGGCCTTTGCAGCGAGCTCTTTTTGCTTCTTGCGTTGGTCGTACATGAACTTGCTGTAGTCAATGATTTTACATACCGGTGGATCTGCATTTGGCGAAATTTCGACCAAGTCTAAATCCATATCATCTGCCATACGCATGGCATCACGGGTGTTGAAAACACCAGGTTCTACATTGTCTCCAACGAGGCGTATTTTAGGTACGCGAATCTTCTCGTTGATTCTGTGGTTTGCGGCCAGTTTCTCTTTCGGCTGCTTTCTTTTACCTCTTCTCAGTGTACTTTAAATTAAATTAAACTTCTATTAATCAATAAGTTGCGAAATCTCATCCGCAATCAATTTTACAAATTCTTCTTTGGACATAGCGCCTTGGTCTCCTTGACTATGGCGACGAACACTCAGCTGACCGCTCTCTACTTCCTTCTCGCCAACGATCAACATGAATGGAGTTTTTGATACTTCAGCATCGCGTATCTTCCTGCCAATCTTTTCGTTACGTTCGTCTACGAGGGCGCGAATATCGGAAATTTCTAGGAATTGTGCTACCTCTTTTGCGTAGTCATTGTATTTGTCGCTTACCGGCAAAATCTTGACTTGCTCTGGTGTAAGCCATAATGGGAAGTTTCCACCACAGTGCTCGAGCAATACAGCGACGAAGCGTTCCATGGAACCGAACGGTGCGCGGTGAATCATGACAGGGCGGTGTACCTGGTTATCACTTCCTTTGTATTCGAGTTCGAAACGCTCCGGAAGGTTATAATCCACCTGAATGGTTCCAAGTTGCCAGCTGCGACCTAGGGCATCTTTAACCATGAAATCCAATTTAGGGCCATAGAAGGCCGCTTCACCGTATTCCACGACAGTATTTAGACCTTTTTCATCTGCAGCTTCAATGATGGCGGCTTCTGCCTTTACCCAGTTTTCGTCCGAGCCAATGTATTTCTCAGGCTTCGCAGGGTCACGCAAGCTTACTTGAGCTGTGTACTCTTTAAAATCTAATGTTTTAAAGATGTACAATACGAGGTCGATAACGCTTTTAAATTCGTCCTTGAGTTGGTCTGGCGTACAGAAAATGTGTGCATCATCTTGAGTGAAGCCGCGAACACGTGTTAAGCCATGTAATTCACCACTTTGCTCGTAGCGATATACGGTGCCAAATTCCGCGTAGCGTACAGGGAGATCCTTGTATGATTTCGGTGTGGCTTTAAATATCTCACAGTGGTGTGGACAGTTCATGGGTTTGAGCAAGTACTCTTCGCCCTCCTCCGGTGTATGGATTGGTTGGAAGCTGTCCTTCCCGTATTTCGCGTAGTGGCCGGAACAAACATATAATTCTTTGTTTCCGATATGCGGTGTGATTACTGGGCTGTATCCTGCTTTCTTTTGAGCGCGCTTCAAGAAGTTCTCCAAGCGTTCACGAAGCATGGCTCCTTTAGGTAACCACAAAGGTAGACCTTGGCCTACGCGTTGACTGAAGGTAAATAATTCAAGTTCCTTGCCTAGCTTTCTATGGTCGCGCTTTTTCGCCTCTTCCAATAACTCAAGGTATTCTTTGAGTTCTCCGGCTTTCATAAAGCTTACCCCGTAAACACGAGTAAGCTGTGGTTTATTCTCATCCCCGCGCCAGTAAGCGCCGGCAACGTTCATAATCTTAACCGCCTTGATGTAACCGGTATGAGGAATATGCCCCCCGCGACACAAATCGGTAAAATCGGCATGGTCACAGAATGTGATGGTGCCGTCTTCCAAGTTTTCAATCAACTCGGTTTTGTACGGGTTGTCTTTATACGCTTCTAATGCCTCTGCTTTGGTTACAGCGCGAAGCTTGAATTCAAATTTTTGACGGGCAAACTCCAACATTTGCTTTTCGATCTTTTCGAAATCTTTCTCTGAGATCATCTCCCCACCGAAATCGACATCGTAGTAGAACCCTTTTTCGATGGCGGGTCCAATAGTCAATTTCGCATCAGGGTAGAAGTGGAGTATGGCTTGCGCGAGAACGTGTGCAGAACTGTGCCAGAAAGCTTTCTTTCCATCCTTGTCGTTCCACGTGAAGAACTGCAACGTGCCGTCGGTGGTCAAAGGATCATTCAACTCAATGGTTTGCCCATCATAGGTGCCAGAGAGAATGTTTCTTGCCAATCCGTGTGAGATACTCATCGCTACTTCCATAGCGCTAGTCCCTTTTTCGTAGGTTCTTTGGTTGCCGTCTGGGAACGTTACAGTGATCATTTTATCCTTTGTTTTCCTAAGGTTACAGAAGGGCAAATTTAACTCGGTTCTCGGGGATTTGGGCTTTTTTTCGTTCCGATTTTCCAACGACCCAAAAGGATAGTATTTTTGCACTTGATGAATACCCCACTCGACAAACAAACGGTTCTTAGAAAATTCAACGATGCCTGTCCGGGCACTTTGATGGAAACCCTGGGAATCAAATACATAGACGCCGATCCAGCCACTGGAAAGCTAGTTGCCACCATGCCTGTGGGACCACAGGTGTATCAACCTATGCAGATTTTGCATGGCGGTGCGACGGTCGCTTTGGCGGAAAGTGTGGGTTCTGCGGCATCACAGATGTTGATTGATCCGACCAAAGAGGCTGCTGTTGGGTTAGAGATTAGTGCTAATCACGTCAAAAGTGCTCGTACGGGTATGTTGATAGCGACAGCAGAATGTCTTCACAAAGGCCGCACCTCTCATCTCTTTCAGATCCGAGTTGAAAATGAGCAAGGAGAATTAATCTCCATGGTTAAGTTGTTGAATTTTGTGAAGCAACGCAAATGATGCTCGAACTCCTGGTCCAGTTCCCTGGAAAAGCGCTTCAGTCGCATAGTTATACCGCGGCTCCTGTTTCGGAATCTGATTTGCTTATCCGTGGATTTAATTCGGATACCTTAGGATTCAAACGTTATGAATCCCTGCTGCCGCAAAAATTTTGGACGGGCTTTGGTACCCAGAAATTAGAGCATTGGGAGAATAAAGATTCGAAGACCTATGGATCTGCTGTTGAACGCGTCATTCAATACATTCAGCAACAACAAGCTAGCAAAGTGGTGTTGAGCAGGACACACTTCATGGAATCGGACCGGGTTTTAGCGCAGGAAAGTTTTGAGGCACTTTGTGCGGAGTTTCCAAACTGCACCGTCTTTGCTTTTCATCACGATCACTTTGGTGCTTGGATGGGGGCTACGCCGGAGGTGTTGCTTGAAGAGACGGATGAGGGTTATCGATCTATGTCATTGGCAGGCACTCGTTTAGCTGGTGGATTGACATGGGGTGACAAGGAGATTGAAGAGCAAAAGTTTGTTACCAAAGAGATCCATCGAACCCTCAAAGAAATGGGTGGGCACATCAAAAGAACCCCACAAACCACCTTTGGAGCAGGGCCAGTGGAACACTTAATGACATGGGTCAACACAGATAACCGCAACCTTGCAGTTATTGATACTTTGGAGGCGCTGCATCCAACGCCAGCCGTTTGCGGTACCCCAACGGTTGAAGCATTGAATATTTTACAAGAAATAGAATCCTATCCACGCGAGTTGTACACCGGGTACATTGCTTGGCTTGATGGGCCAATCTACGCGAATGTAATGTTGCGAACAATGAAATGGTATAAGAACGGAATTCAGTTCTTCGCAGGCGGGGGGATTACCAAGGACAGCGTACCTTTGAATGAATGGATGGAGACAGAATATAAGATCTCGGCCCTCAAGGACGCAGTTAAATATAGATGACCTCAACAAAAGCAACGGCGCATTGGACTTTAGAAGCACTGGCATTAGCGGGCGTTAAAACTATTGTCTTTTCGCCAGGTTCCAGAAATGCCCCATTAATCATAGCAGCAGAAGCATTGGGCAGTTTCGATATGCAGGTACTCGGAGACGAGCGCAGTGCAGCTTTTAATGCTTTGGGCCAGAGTTTAGTAACGGGAAATCCCGTAGCTGTGTGTTGTACTTCAGGCAGCGCCTTGGCCAATTATTATCCGGCCATTCTCGAGGCATATTATGCTCATGTTCCCCTTATTGTATTGAGTGCAGATCGACCGGAAGAACGCATAAACAAAGGTGAAGGCCAGACTTGCGTGCAACGCGATTTTTATGAGCCACACGTTGCAGCCAGCGTCCAATTGGATGAAGTTTCAACCTATGCTGAAGCTCGTAAAACTTTACAATATGCCATTCAGGCAATGCACTTCGAAATGCGCCCCATACACATCAACATCGCATTTGATGAGCCGCTGTATGAGCGGGGAACGGCACCAAAACCCATGCAGTTGGAATTGCCCGCCGATTCGTTCGTGAAGCATGGTTTGCTAGAATCCTTTCCTTCGCCCGATTTTGGCGATTTCAAGGCGGTGGCCGTAATTGCTGGACAATTGATGCCTGAAGAATCTGCGATGGTTCGTGAGCTATTGGACGAGGGCGTTAATTGGACGCTGTTCGCGGATCCTATGAGCGGCCTGCTAGATCATCCGAATACGGCGCCAATGGAGGCGTTGTTGCAAGTCAAGCCTGATGCAGTGTTGAGTATTGGAGGTCAATGGATTAATAAAAAGCCGAAGCAATATTTGCGAAGCTTAGGCATTAAAAAACATGTTCATGTGGATGTGTTTCAATGCTGGGATGTATTGGACGCCAATGTTGAGCACATACGATTCTCTCCAAACCTCTTACAACGTTGGAAATCTGCCACAAATTTTATTCAAGTTCCACAAAATGAACGTACAGAAGTTGCGCTCCCTTGGTCAGATGCTGCGGCTTTTCGTGGCATTGTAGATCATCTTGATGTGCCATCTGTATTGCATCTAGGCAATAGTTCTATAGCACGTTATTTTAATTATTTTCCAAAACACTTTGCACTCTTTGGCAATAGAGGGGTAGCGGGTATAGATGGTAGTTTGAGTGCGGCAGTGGGCGCCGCTTTGGCTGATCCAATGCGCAAGCACACGGTTATTTTAGGTGATCAAAGCTTTCTGTACGACCACAATGCGTTGTATGCACAGCAATTGCCCCAAAACCTTACCATTTGTGTATTGAACAACGGTATCGGTGGGATCTTTGATTGGCTCCCTGGCACGGCTACTACTGGAGCGGAAGCACGTAAGGTTTTTGCGAATGCGCAGCATGTAGATTTAGAGTCGTTGGTTAGGGCTTTTAAAGTGGACTACGTTTGTGCTGAAAATGAGCAGGAATTGGAAGCGGCACTTGCTGCGGTGAAGGGAATGACCCTTATTGAGTGTAAAACAGAACAGTCCATGAATCTGAGTGCGTTAAAAATTATTCAACAACATGGCAAAGCTTAATCATTGGATTGCGGCTGCGAGGCTGCGTACACTGCCCTTGGCCTTCGCAGTGATTGCCCTTGGAACAGGTTTGGCCTACAAAGTCAACGATGGTGTGCATTGGGCTGTTTTCGCTCTTGCGGTTTTTACAGCCTTTGCCTACCAGGTGCTCTCGAATTATGCCAATGACCTTGGAGATGGCGTCCGCGGTACGGATGACCATCGGACGGGGGAGAAACGCGCCATTGCCAGTGGCCTGATTACTGTAGCGGAAATGCGCGGTGCAGTGCGTCTCTGGACGGTATTGGCCTTGCTTAGTGGGGGCTCTTTGGTGTTTTTAGCTTTTTGGGGCCAGCATACCTTATTTACCCTGTTTTCCACATTGAATATTGCCGCAGTGGTTGCTGCAACCTCCTATACAATGGGGCCTAAGCCCTATGCATACTGGGGCGGAGGAGATTTCTTTGTCTTCCTGTTTTTTGGTTTGGTTGGCGTGATGGGATCGGCGGCACTTTACGGCGCAACCCATTGGAGTTTTCTTCTTCCGGCATTGGTAGCAGGGGCTTATAGTGCAGCGGTGCTTACGCTTAATAATTTACGTGATTTAGATACCGATGCGAAGGCCAGCAAACGGACCTTGGTGGTTCGTTTTGGTCGTAAATGGGGCCGCGGTTATTTCAAGGCCTTATTGATGGTAGGCAATATGCTGAGCTTGGTGTTTGCATTGTATTGGGCGCTCTTGGATGGAAATCAGGCCCTGCTCGTCTTTCATATTGTTTTCGGTATTCTACTGTCAAGAGTAGTGTTTAAGCCTTTTACGAAGGCTCAAGACTCGATAGCCTTGGATGCATTGTTAAAGCCAATGGCTATGATGACCTTGCTTTTTTGTGTAGGGACCGCGGTTGCCTTAAATCTTCAATGATGAAGGCGGAGGTCCTATCCCATACACTCGACTTCAAACAACCCGCTGGAACGTCCAGGGGTGTACTTCGCAGCAAACAGTGCTTCTTTTTGAAAATTACCGATGCTTCAACTCCTTTTCCTGTGGGATGGGGAGAAGTGGGTGTGCTGCGCGGGTTGAGCATGGATGATGTGCCGGAGTTGGAAGGCCAATTATGTTGGACCGCAGAGCACATTCATTGGGGCTTAGATCGACTCTATGCTGCGAATGCTCAATTTCCGAGTGTCCAATTTGCACTTGAACAAGCATTTAGTCATTTGCATAATGGCTTTCAACATTTCGACACTCCTTATTCGCTTGGTCAAGGTTCGTTGCCAATCAACGGGTTGATTTGGATGGGTGATGAAGCATTCATGCTGGACCAAATCAGTAAACGTCTTGCCGAGGGTTTTACCACTTTAAAAATGAAGGTTGGTGCCATAGATTGGGCAACGGAACGTGAACTGCTCGAAGGAATTCGAAAATCATTCAGTCCTGATGAACTGATTCTGCGCGTCGATGCAAACGGTGCATTTAATGTAGAACAGGCACTAGAGGTTGATAAAGTATTATCTGATTTAGCGGTTCACAGCATTGAACAACCCTTACCTGTAAATGATCGTGAAGGATTAGCCGTTTTGGCTGCTAAGACGAAGGTTCCCATCGCCTTGGATGAGAGCTTGATTGGGTTGGTTGATGAGGGTTCAAGGTCCAAGTTGCTTGACGACATTAGGCCCCCTTT
>Ga0181574_10004395_pt1 | contig 12258 bp, 8 predicted proteins | sample 101ome_24_FD_145600 | JGI IMG/M metagenome (GOLD analysis project Ga0181574, IMG submission 145600) | Coastal salt marsh microbial communities from the Groves Creek Marsh, Skidaway Island, Georgia - 101410AT metaG (spades assembly) | ecosystem: Environmental > Aquatic > Marine > Intertidal zone... | reverse complement strand
ATTCATTGCTTCGGGTCTATTTATGACAATTTTCCCAATTTCTCCGTCAATTTCAGTATCGATATAGTTAAATTCAAATAATTCGTTTTTTGTTTTAATCCATTGAGGTAGTTCAAACTCTGCTAATTTTGAATATTTTAAAGCCATATTTTTTGCTTCTTCAATTCCAATTCTATTTGCAATCTCAAATGGCCCTTCTGCCCATCTCAAACCTACCTTTGCTCCTCTATCAACATCTTCAATAGAACATATTTCTTCTTCTACAATCTGAGCAGAAACTGCAAAAACTTGACCCAATAATCTCTCTTTGATCTTTGTTGAAGTTTCGTGATCACATTCAACATCTTCTCCTATCTCCCACATCCCTGAATTTGCGATGGTTTGTTTCAAACATTCGGCACCATAATAACGTGCACAATTCAGTTGCTCAGCTAAATAATTTGTAGCATGGAGTGCGATTGCTGGACCAGTCAAATTCATCAAAGCGAAAGGTCCCATTCCAATATTGAAGGCCTCTTCAGCAACCGCATCAATTTGTGCTACCGACGCGACTCCTTCATCAACTAGGTGACAGGCTTCATTTAGCCAAGGGACAAAGAACCTATTTACAACAAAGCCTGGCCTATCTTTACAGACAATTACAACTTTACCCATTGTTTTACAGTACTGTTCAACAGCTGCTAGCGACTCTTTGGAAGTAGTTTCAGCCGGTATAATTTCAATTAATCTATTTTTTGCTGGATGATAGAAGAAGTGTAAACCCACGAATTTATCTGGTCTTCCGGTTGCTTTAGCCAATTCATTTACTGAAAGTGATGATGTATTTGATGCAAGTATTGTTTTTTCATTACAGGCCTTGTCTAGTATGTTGAAGACATCTTTCTTTACATTGAAATCTTCGAAGACCGCTTCAATTACTAAATCAGTGTTTGGGTCCACATTTTCAGTACCAACAACTCCCGTAATACGACTTTTTATCTGTTCAACTTTTTCGGGAGTAAATATTCTTCTTTCAATGGCTTCATCAAGAAAATCTTTGATTATTTTTTCTCCTCTATCTACCCACTGTTTTTCACGATCGACCATTTGAACATCAAATTGTTCTTGTGCAGACTTTTGAGCAATTCCAGATCCCATGTTTCCCGCGCCGATAATTGCGACTGAATTTACAGTGTTCATGAACCTGCGAAACATAACCCGTCCATGAATGCAACGGCGTAATAGACTCTTTACAGGGAGTAACTTCTTCAACAAATTATGTTCGTAGTGCGTAGTGATGTCGCGTCGTATAGCAGTTTTTCTAGTTGTATTATTTTTGATTTCTACAGCTCAAACAGTTCAGTCAAATTCCTCAGGTAAGACCGGAGCTGCATCTTCAGGATGTAGTTGTCACGGTTCAAGCTCAACAATGAGCGTATCATTAACAGGACTTCCCTCTTCGGGCTATGTTGCAAATACAACTTACAATTTGGTATGGGATGGAGGGCCCCACATTCCGGGTTCAGGAGGATTTAACTTGATTGCAACTCATTCCAGTGGGCAGGCAGTAATGGGTAGTTGGAGCAACTTAGGTAACAATGTAAAGCTTGTAGGGAGCGAATTAACCCATGATGGTACGTCATCTAGAACATGGTCTGCTGATTGGACAGCACCTCCGTCAGGTTCCGGAACAGTCGTGTTTAATTTAGCGGTTTTATATGCTAATGGAAATGGAAATAATCAAGGAGATTCATGGGATACAGGCTCCTGGAGTTTGTCAGAATCTACTGCAGGTACCAACACTCCTCCCAATGCAACAAATGTTCGATATGTTCCTTCTATGCCAACTAAAGAAACTGGACTAGGTGTTGAGTATGATTACAATGATGCCGATGGAGACTCTGAACAAGGAACTACAATTCGCTGGTTCCGAGATGGACTACAAATAGCACAGATAAACGATATGAAATCTGTACCCGATATTTGGATTTCTAAAGGTCAGGAATGGCGTGTTGAAGTGACTCCATCAGATTATGAAGATCAAGGAGAAACAGTTTCTCTAAACCCAATTACTATTCAAAACACTGTGCCTATCGCTCGAAATCTAGAGATTTCTCCAGAGTCTCCTAATGATGTAAATGATATGGATTTAAGCTATGATTACTTTGATTTAGATGGAGACAATGAACAGGATTCTGAGATTCGTTGGTATCTTGATGGTGTTAGAATTAGCGATCTTGATGATTCTCTGACAGTTTCATCTCTTATGATTCGCTCAGGAGATCAATGGGAAGCGACAGTAACTCCGTTCGATGGAACATCCTATGGACTGACCAAATCGACGGGAATAATTGTAATAGGATCATCAAATAATCCCCCAATTGCAAATGCCTATATTTCACAAGGCTCTAATGCTTACACTGATGACGCATTGCAAGTTGTAGTAGGATGGTTCGATTCAGATGGGGATAATCTTGCTGGTACTGAAATTAGATGGTTCAGGGATGGATATCAAGTATCTGCATTTAATGATTTGACATGGGTTACTCCAGATGCAACTGCTAAGGACCAAGTTTGGCATGCAAGCGTGAGAGTCTCTGATTCATTAGTATGGTCAGAGTGGGCGGATGCAGATAGTATAACTATTCTCAACAGTCCACCGGAAGTAACATCGATAACTATGCTTCCAGAAGGAAATTTAACAGCAAATCAAGATTTATCTGTAATTTGGGAACAATTTGATTTAGATGGTGATTCCGAATCTGGAAGTGAGATACACTGGATGATAAATGGCGTAAGAGCTCCGGAATTTGATGGCCTTATGACTATTCCATCAGAATCTGTGTATCGTGACCAACACTGGTCTGTGAAGGTAATTCCGCGGGACGGTGAAGATTTGGGAAGCTCAATGACTACTTCTTCTAGAGTGATAATGAATGGTGCTCCTGAACTTCCAATCATTCAATTAGGTGCAGGCACTTCTGGATACTTAGGATCTCCAGATTCTTTCCCAGAATTAGGTGTTGCAAATGCTCTTGAAGATCTTGTAGTATTGGCATCTTCTGTAGATCCCGATGATGAACCACTATTTTTTGATGTAATTTGGTTTAGGAATGGTTACCAAGTTCCGGAACTAGATGGTGAGTCATTGGTATTATCTGAGAGATTAGAGCCTGGTCAAATTTGGGAAGCACAAGTTATCGCTAGAGATCCTTGGGGTCTTATTTCACAATCATCTGCAATCGTAGAAATTTCTAATCTCCCTCCCATTCCATCTTGGTCTACTATTCCAGAAATATCAATTTCAGGTTCTATGATTACATTCGATGGTTCATCGTCAATAGATCCTGATGGAACCGTCGCCAATTGGCAATGGAAAATTAATGGTAAATCTTTCTCAGGTTCTAGCGTGGAAGTACTTCTAGGGGAGGGAACTCACACAGTTAGATTAACAGTCACTGATAACTTTGGCTCCTCAATTAGCATTGAAGATATTTATTCACTAGGACCTGTATCTATGGTAAGTAATCTTAATTCACAACTTAGTGGTACTAATGTGGAACTAAATTGGATTACTAGCGCTGAAGTAAATACGGAAGAATATCGTATTTATCGCTCATCCTATCAAACGGAGATTCTAGAAGAGATGCAATTTGTAGGTACAACTAATGGAAATAGTTGGGAAGAAGTTGCACCTATAGCATCAAATTTATATTATGCAGTTACTATTGTTGTCGGGGAAAATGAAATATTATGGCTTGAGAATGGAACAAATACTGTTTCTGTTGATGCAACTTCTGTTACAAACTACGTTGATAATACTCCTACTGGTTCAATGACGATTTTATCAATTCCTTTAGGAATCATATTCTTTATGTTGGCAATTTCTAGTTTAGCCATTAGTTTACAGATTAGGAAGAGGAGGTCATAATCATGAAGTCAAGAATTATTGTGCTAAGTGCAATCATTATGTTACTAATGGCTACTTCTTCAGGAGTAGCTAATCCAGGAGGTAAAGGCGATAGTAACAGAGACTATACTTGCGGAGGGTCATGTCATGGCGATCCGAGTCTTTCTTCACCCTCATCTGCGGTAATTGAAGTTGATATGCCATTAACAGCCTATTCTAGTACTACTACTGAGGTTTCTGTTTCAATTAGTAACTTAGATGTTTCAGATAACGGTCTAGTTGGAATCTTCCTTTTAGGCTCTAAAAATGGTAATGGTGATCATCCAGAAGATTATGGATGGACAATTGTTCAGGATCCAAATGGTGGATCCTCAAATTATGTTGAAGTAGTTTCATCAGACAATCAAGTTAGTGTGAGTTGGGTTCTGTTAGTTCCGGATGAAGTAGGAAGTAAGGAAATTTTTGTTTCAATTCACCATGGGAGTTATTACAATCATGATAATAAGGCGTTTATTGGAGAAACTGATGGTATAGCAATTAGTATCGAACCAATTCCTGAGAATTATCCTACTCTTGCTGAAGGCTGGACATCTCCTGAAGAAAGGATTTCTGGAGATACATCAACTATAACGATTAGAACAGTTAATACTGAATCATTAACAGTCAACTGGAGACTTTCTGGAGAATCTAAGTCACATGAGGCAGTCGTCGAAATGATTACACAACAGGTGTGGGAAGTTTCACTACCTGCTACTCTCGGAGATACAAGGATTGAATACCAAATGACTGCAACTATGGGCGACTTTAGTAACACAATGCCATGGTTATCGATGGGAACCTCCGAACCTTATTTCGATGGAACATCACTAGGTGCAAATTTACAATCAATATCCTTCGCATTAATCATACTTTCATTCATGATATCTCTCCAATCTTGGTTCTCTCCCAGAGGTGTGAGAAAGACTATTGATAATACAATTGAAGTTGAGGAATCGATGGTTAATGATGAAAAATCGTCAATTTCTGATGAAGCATATTGGTCAAGACTTGTTAAGTCCGAAGAGAATCCTGGATGGTTATGGGACCCAGTTGAGAATCAATGGGTAGCAGATCCTAACCATTCTTCTGGAGGTGATGCATGATGTTTATGATTGCCTTCCATCATTTGGTCGTTGGACTAGTTGCTGGTTCCGGAGTTATAATGGGTATTTGTGCAATCCTAGTTTGGCTTTCTGGTTATATTTCTAATATTGAATCATCCAAATCTACTTTAGACAGAGCGGCATACGTTGCATCAATTTTTACGATGATTGTTATTCCTTTGGCTATGATATCCGGTAACTTTTCTTCTACAAATTCTGGAGGAGCGATTTTCTATAATAAATTCATCTTTTCAGGAATAGCTTTTGGATTTACAGCGTCTTATTTCTTTGGACGAATGAGATTCGGTCCCGATGTTTGGGAAACTCCTAATTTGGCTATGTTACAAATGATTTCTGCAGTATTCTCACTTTCATCAATTATGATTTTAGGATCAATAGGTTCTAAGATTACCCTGGGTGAATCTACCCTTGATTTTCTTCCATTTTGGCCTGAATTTGCGAGTTCTATTGTAATTAACCAGTGGTTGAGTCTATTATTGTTAATTGTCGGAATAATTTCATTAGTAATTTCTTTACGATCAACTTCTGTAAAAAATCTTCTGTGAATAATTATCCATTGATTAATTGTTGATAGATTTTGAATATTCTTTTAGCATGCATTTCACAACTAAGATTTAGTTTTTCTATTCTTTCTAGACCTTTTTCCGACCATTTAGCCCTAATATCCATATCTTCTGCTTCTTCAAGAGCTAAATGCCAGCTATGTAAATCGTGTCTCTCGATCAATCTTCCATTTTCTTTGTCAATAATTGTATCAGTAAAGCCTCCTTCATTCACATATACTGCTGGTGTGCCAATTGCGAAAGCTTCGATAGGTGTTAACCCGAAAGGTTCTCCGTGAGCTAAACTCACACTGGCTCTTGAGTTTTTCATAACAATTGCAAGTTCATTTTGTGTCAATCTTGGAGCAAACCAGACATCAACTTTGCATGATTTAGCATGTTCATTTAGTAGATTCAGATCTTCTTTTTCTCCACCTCCGATATGTACTAAAGATAGATTAGTATTTTCAAGCATAGAGATAGTCTCCCAAGTACCCTTAACCCAACTCGCTCTACCTATATTTACAACATAAGGACCATTTAACTCCACTAAACTACTATCTTCTTCTTCGACAATAAAATCTGCCAAATCAATACTAGGCCAGAGTAATCCTACCTCCAAATTATAAATTTCTTTAATTCTAGATACGGTAAATTTAGAATTTCCGCTAATTGAAGATTTTTTCCTTAAACTAAAATTCTTTATTTGTAAGATATCTCGTTTTCTAGCACGAGATAATAGTAGTTTAGTTAGTCCCAAATTCCTTTTTGGTTGACCATTTACTTTCAGATGGAGAACTTCTTCATGTAACCCTCTATGTGGCTCTAATAGATGAAGATGAACAGGAATTGAATTAGGTATCAAGTTAATTATCGACATTGATCCATCTCCACTAACAATATGAATAAAATCTGAGTTTTCAATAGCTTCACCCAATCCTTCAATATTTTTCCAAATATTTAGACTTGAATCATTATCAAGAATTATTGATATTGGATCTTTAGGAACATTCCAAGATTTTTCAGGAGTTAATAATTCAAAATTCATATTTTCACAGATAGATTTTAGTTCTTCAACAGGGTCAAGTGTAGCGATTTTTATAGAGAATTTTTCTGAAAGAAAAGGAATATTCCTAATCAAATCTCTTTCAGCACCACCCATGGCTGAAAAACAGCCTTTTACGACCAAAAGTCGTGGTTTCGCATCCGAGCTTGACCCCGCATAACTTGACATCTACCACCTCATCTACTGCTCTCGTTTAAGTCAGATACGCTTTGACGAGTACTGTGGTTAAGCGTGTTTTATTGGCTAGGGGAGGCTCTCTAGAGTCTAATACTGGCTTAGGAAGAGCACATTCCTCAATAGTTTCTCTACTGGAAAAAACATTAGTGAAAGACTGGACTTTAGCAGGAAATATTGATCATCCAATTAAGAACAATATTTTCCATAGAGTTTGGAATAGATGGGTTATTCATCCTAGATCAGTCAAAGTAATAACGGAATCCTCTAATGTGGATTTATTACATATTACCGATCAAGAACAAGCTCATTTAGTGCCAAAAAATAGCAAAATACCGGTTGCAGTTACGGTTCATGATTTATTCCATATTAGTCCAAGAAAAATAATTCTTGATAAAAATGAGATAGAAGTCGGTGATTATAATCCAAATTTAGTGCGCAAATTTGACATTAATAAGTTAATTTCTGGATTAAAGCGTGCAGATTTATTAATTTGTATTTCAGAATCAACAAGAAGTGAAGTAAAACGTCTTTTCCCAAATAAGAAAACAGCTCTTGTTAGACATCAGATAGATATTGATTATTGGAACCCAGAAATTAATCCTAAATCTCCAGATTTAATCAGTGATTTTTATGATTCTGAAAAATGTCTAATTATCACTGTAGGAAGTGATGAGCCTAGAAAGCGCTTGGATTTAGTCAGAGATATAATGTCAGTTTTAGATCCTGAACTATCAAAAGAAATTAATCTAGTGAATATCGGTAGTGAAATCAAACTAAATGACGACCAATTAATAGCTTCATTTCAACATGCAGAAGCTCTACTATTCCCTAGTTTATCTGAAGGATTTGGATATCCTCCTGCAGAAGCTATGGCGGCGGGATGTAAAGTTTTAGCATCTAATTCTGCAGCTCATAACGAAATTATACCGGATAATTATCTGCTTCCAATTGATGATTTAAGAGCTTGGATTGATGCTATAGAAGTCGTACACTCTGAATGGAAGATGAATAAAGGTAAAGATCGTGAGGTAAATCACCAACTAATTGAACATGTTCGAAATTTATTAAGTCCGACAGCCCATGGAATCGCTTTGTCTGAGGCTTATGACTCGCTTTTTGATGAATAGGATTATTGATTGCTATGCTCCCCTCATTTAACGTTCTCGGTACTGAATTACAAACATGTTCAACTTCGCCATTAACTGGTTGGTTTAGAGATGGCTGTTGCAATACTGACAGGAGAGATCGCAGTCTTCATACTGTCTGTTGCGAAGTAACTAGAGAGTTTCTTGATTTTGCTTTATCAAGAGGTAATGATTTGATTACTCCGGCTCCTCACTTTAATTTTCCTGGATTAAAACCGGGTGATAGATGGTGTGTTTGTGCACAGACTTGGCAGGACGCATATGATCTAGGGCTAGCCTGTCCAGTTGTTCTCGAGTCTACACATGAGGAAACTCTCCAAATTATATCAATTTCCTCATTAAAAGAGTTTTCAATCAACTGATTTTGTATGGTTCAGAAATACAATAACTGTTTAAGTCAACTACAATTCCGGGTTATGTGCTCAATGTTGATAATCTAAAAAAAGGATTTGGCTCAGGTAGGAGAAGACTTGAGGTTTTGAAGGGAATTAATCTCCAAGTAGAGAAGGGAGAATTGGTCAGTTTAATGGGCCCCAGTGGGTGTGGAAAGAGTACATTACTGAATATTATTGGAGGTCTGTTGGATGCAGATTCTGGTAATATTAAATTGGGTTCTTTTGAATATGGTACAAAATCCCCTAACAAGGTTGTTGATGTACGTAGGAAGGGAGTAGGCTGGATTTTCCAAGACTTCCATCTCGTAGAGAGACTGACTGCTCTAGATAATGTAATTTTCAGTCTTGAATTATCAGGTGTCCCATCGGTAGAAGCAGAAGAAAGAGCACGAGCTGCACTTGAAAGAGTTGGTTTAGGAGACAGAATGAATTTCATCCCCGATCAGTTATCCGGTGGTCAGCAGCAGAGAGTAGCTGTTGCTCGAGCAATATCTGGTTCCAGATCTTTGATTCTTGCAGACGAACCAACAGGAAATCTCGATGTCAAGAGTGCACAAGAGATAATCCATCTTTTTCAGGACCTCTGTCGAGAAGATGGAATTTCAATTTTAATGGTAACACATGATCCTCTACTAGCATCTATGGCTGATAGGATGCTTCTGTTGAAGGATGGACTCACTGCAGCGTCAGATATTCGTTCTGCTTGGGGAATTGAGGAGGTGAATTGATGGATTTGAACTCTATGTTTTCACAAGTAATCCCAACTATGATTTTGGCTTGGATTATTGTAATGATCACCATACTAGTTATATTACAATCAATCAGACGATTCCGTGCGTCAGATATTCGTTCTGCTTGGGGAATTGAGGAGGTGAATTGATGGATTTGAACTCTATGTTTTCACAAGTAATCCCAACTATGATTTTGGCTTGGATTATTGTAATGATAACTATACTAGTTATATTACAATCAATCAGACGATTCCGTCGTTTCAGACATCGAATTAAAGTTATTTCTGACCCTAACTATCGACGAACTAAAGCTATATCAGATTCTAATATTGAAAAACAATCTTTGAATAGCTGGGTAATAATGAGTTTGATTAATAGTTGGAGAAAATTTGTTGAGTCATTCCGACTAAATATTTTAGCGGCGCCAAATAACATCCGTTTGGCAATTCAAAGTGCATGGAGAGGTAGAGAAAGAGGGTTAGCAATATTTGCTGGAGTATTCCTTGCCTCTCTCGTAATGACCACCGTCCTAGGGTATGCCGTAGGGTTAAACCAAACATTTTTCCAAGCCTCACTGGGGAATGATGTATTTGATGCAAAGATAGATTTTCAAGAAGACCCAACAGGAAATTGGGAAGGCCGAACTAATGATTCATCTGTTTGGGAATCATTCTGTGATGATATCACTGATAGAGAAGAATTCTCAGATTGTGGTCTTGTTTTTGGGCGTCAGGGAATACGTGTTTCAGGATTTTTTGATTCTGATTTTGCTAATCCTCAGCCTTTGAATGTAGAGTCAATTAATAGCACAACTTCTGACTGGACGAATGTAAGTTGGGATTATATCGAAGCGTCAGAAAACGGTCCACCAATTAATGATCAGAGAACAATTAGGTTCTATGGTGATGGAATTTGGGATGGTGAACTCGGTAAGAGACATGCGGACACAGTTATTTTCGGAGATTGGCCTTCCACTGCATTAGATGCTGAAACTAATAGGTCGATTGTATTACCTTCAAAAATAGCAAGTTCAGCAGGTATTGAAATAGGTGGGAAGATAGATAGTCTAACTTTTTCTTATGTAACCGAAACTTACCGAGTTAGTGATGCTGTTGAGGCGTTCGAAGAATGCAGCACTATTCTTGATCCTAATTATGAGGTTGAAAGAATATTCTGTAAGGATACCTTCACAGTTACTAATCTAACATTAGCAGCCATCTATGAAGAGAGTTTTGGAAATCCTACACTATTATTTAATCCATTAATGGTTACAGATTCAGTACTTACAGATAATCAGAAAACAATTCTAATGCAGAATGATCATGGATATTTGGGAGTGTCAGTGGATAGAACTCAGCTTCCAACATCTTCAACTCGTGATGCAACAAATTGGCTTAAAGATTTACAAAATGATTTAGAATCAACACAAGGCTCAGTTCCAGTATATGACTCAAATGGGAATGAAACTGGTACTGAGAAATCCTCAGTTCCGCGATATTTTGAAGTCAATAATGGTTCTGAAACTGTATTAATTTCTGTAGAATATGTAGATTTAATTTCTGGTTCTATTACATTCCTCAATATATTTTTAGGAATTATACAAGTATTCGATTATATTCTGGTTATACCGATAGTAGCGCTTTCGTTTGTTGTGTTACTCTATGGGCTACAACTTTCATTAGAACAAAGAAGAAGGGAGGTAGCAATCCATAGAGTAATTGGAGGTACTCAAGATACCTTGTCTAGGATGATGATGATAGAAATAATAGCAATTGGTTCTGTTGCATGGGGGTTGGGTTATCTGTTAGCTACAGGTGCAGTTGAAGTGGTACTTCGAGCAGTTGGTTTCCTCAGATTTACTGAGGAAGGTAATTTTAGTGTCGATCCAATTCTGAGTCTGGGGTCAACGATTTTTGTTGGTACTTTCACATTAGCATTTGCTTACTGGCGAGGTTCTGTAACTACTCAACGATTCCTTAGTATGGAAATTGATGAAGGTGTTAGAAAGGTTAGCAATCAAAGAGAGCCACTATATGTTCTACATTGGGTAACTTTTGCGTTAGGTCTACTTGCCTTTATTGAAAGTTGGATTCAATCTAACGGGGGATACGGACCTATAGGTAGCAGCGGGATATTTACTAACTTCATTATTAACGCAATTCTTCTCCTGCTAGGGCCGTTTTTCCTTTGGATAGGCGGGGCCCTTGTTCTATCGCAAATAGGTGCCTCTGGCCCTCAGATATTGAATCGCCTATTTGGATGGTCTCCAGCAATTTCTGATATTCGCAGAGGATTGAGTGGTTCTGGCTCAACTACATCAGTGAGTCGATTATCATTGATTCTTTTGTTGACTCTTTCCATAGTAACATTAGCCGCGGTACAGGGACACACTGGTACACTGGTAGATGAAAGGACGACTAATGCTCAGAATGGAGCCGATCTTATGGTTCAATTTGATAGTTCGTTGACTGAAGCAGAAGCTCGAGATAAAATCATGATTTCAATAAATTCTATTGGAGATAATGACATCAAAGATATTTCTTCTATGACTTCCGTAGCTAGGACACTTACTCAAACAAAGGATGAAGGAGTTATGCTTCTGACTTGGGTAGTATTTGATGGACATGAAGATACATTGATTTGGGATTCGCAGGCAATCCCTAATGGGAATAGTATTGATGAAATATCAGAAAAATGGCGTCTTGGTGGATATACTGCTGGCTCCGATGCCCGTGATTCTTTAGACAATCCATCAATAGGTAAATCACTTACCTTGGTATATACTACATATGAATTGAATGAGTTCGGGCTACCTGTTGAAAAAGGAACAACAGAATCAACTGTTAATTATGCTGGACGTCACCAATGGGTTCCTGGAATTACTTCGATCGAAGCCTCTTCAGCGATAGTTATCGGAGAGAACTCATACAGGGAACTTGTTGGTGACCAAGTTGTAGATTCACATACTTCTTCAGTATGGATGTTTGAACTATGCGATCAGGATAACACAGACTGTTCCAAAGCATTAGAACTATTAAGTGCGGATATTAAGAGTAACACTGGAGTAATATCAGCATCTGATTGGTCTACTGCTCACGAAGATAATGAGCGTAATGGTGGTTTGATATTTGGTACACCTGGATTACTAAG
>Ga0181574_10004383_pt1 | contig 12269 bp, 16 predicted proteins | sample 101ome_24_FD_145600 | JGI IMG/M metagenome (GOLD analysis project Ga0181574, IMG submission 145600) | Coastal salt marsh microbial communities from the Groves Creek Marsh, Skidaway Island, Georgia - 101410AT metaG (spades assembly) | ecosystem: Environmental > Aquatic > Marine > Intertidal zone... | reverse complement strand
ACTTTTAGCATATCTCGTTGAATCGAAAGACTATAAAAAGTTTTTAGCTTATCGTAATTATCCGATGTGGCATTCTCATTGGGCAAATCCAATTAATATGATTCAGGAATATAAAGAACTGAAAAAGAATTTTTTGAATAACTCAAATTTGTTTGATTCGACAAAACCAACTAAATACAATATGCGAGGACTGTTTCACATGCATTCGTTAGGAACGATTGAATGGCGAGGACCAAGAGGTGTATTCGATCAAAATCCCGTGACTTATTTGAATCGTTCATCAACAACCTACTTAGAGTTAGTGAAAGAACAAGTCAATTTTATTTTCTCATTTTTTGAAACTGCTGACCTTGCACATCAATCTCATAGTCAAAATTATGAATTACATTCTCGTTTACTGGAATTGAAAGATGTTTTCTACAAAGATTGTTACTGAAGATCGATTAGAATATCTTCGTCAAGTTTCGAAAGATTATTCATTCGAAACAAATACAGAAGAACAAACAAAACAATTATCACAACATATCAAGGCTCTAGTTCGCAAAGAACATGCATTTGGTATTTCAGGAATTCAATTTGAATATCCATATCGTGTATTTGGTATCTACACCTCAGAAGAAAAATTTGAAGTGATGTATAATCCTAAGTTATTGAATATAATTGATAACACTCCAGTTGCAGAGCAAGAAGGATGTCTGAGTTTCCCTCAGTTGATTCTAAATAAAAAAAGACCAAAACAAATTTCAGTTGAATATCAAGATGAAACTGGACAGCTAAATAATACAGAACTATTTGATTATTATGCAAGAGGATTTTTGCACGAATTAGATCATTTGAATGGTGTCGTCTTTACAGATCATGTAAGTCCAATTGTGTTGAAAATGGCGAGAAAGCGAAGATATAAACGTCAAAAAAACTAAATAAAAACAAATCTTCGATTCTTCAAAAATAAAAAATATAGGAAATAAAACATGGCTTTACCACAATTGACACAAAATCAATTAGACAAATTGATTAGACGACCAAATTGGTTAGACGCAAACACTGCAATTGCTGGACAAGTTTTTGCTTCGAATGAAGGTTGGATGTTATCACCAACAAAAATTCATCCAGAAGGTAAGCGAATGCCTGCAGAGTGTGTAGTAGCAATTCCAAGACTTTCTGAGTACATTGAATATAATCAAGGAGGTGTTACACCTACCGAATATGTAGCAGAACAATCTGATACTGGAAAAATATTCTTTAGGTCAATTTCAATAACCAGAAGAAGCCGTTCTCGTTACATTGTAAATATTGCAATGGATGAAGCAATACAACTAGAAAAAACATCAAGTCCTTCTCAATTGAATTTTAATTTCACTGCAAGTGTTTTAGAATCGGCACTAACAATCGATGGTAATTCATTTGGATCGCCTATAGGATGGAATACATCTGCACCATCACAATTTACAATTAATGATGGCGAGTCTTCAGGAAGAATTCAAATAGATTTGAATTTTAGTGACCCAGTCGAAAGTGTTTCAATCACACCAGCAGGGACCGCCACATGGGGAGATATTGTTACTGCTTCACAGGTCGGCACGCCTGTAATCAAAGATACTGACAATAAAGCTATTTCAGTACCAACACCTGCTGATATTGATGCGGCATTTGCTAACATCCCACAAAGTGACCGTTGGAATCCTGCAGGGAAAGGAACAATTACAGTAGTTCCATAATCAAACACTAAACTATATCAATAGTTTTTTCTGCCCTTATCTTATGATAGGGGCATTTTTTTTCTAAAGTAGGAGATACAATAAACTATGAGCCGTGATAAAAATTTTCGCAAACAGCAAGAACAAAAAAAATCTTATAAGAAGTTCATTGCTGAAATCAACAAAACTAAAGTTCCGAATATGCCAAAGGGTAAAAAAGCTGGCAAAAATCGCAAACTCGAAAATGTCGATTTTGAAAATTTGACAGAGGATGAATTGTACGACTTGGAAGATGAATTGTATGGAGAATAGTCTTGGGATACTTCATCGTCAAGAACGAGGTTCAAGAACATCTGAGAAAGCTTGCTGAAGAACGAGAGCATGACCTAAATATCTATGAGTATTTGGAATCAACTTTCAAGCGACAAGTCGATCTTATCTCCAATCCTTTTTTCAACGAATATATTGGACAATTTGATGGTATCCTGAATAAGAAAATTTATGATGATGGTGTCAAAGTCCGTCAGCAAGTGTTTGATTTTCTTGAAAAAGAATGTTCAAATCTTGTTACCGAATACAACAATGACAATGAAACCTTCATCAATAAATATGGTTGGTATGAAAACCCCAGTGTAAAGATAAGACATCAAATTACAAAAGATGAATTAGCCTATGACCTCTGTGAATTGATTCGTAAAATTTATTATGTGTATCTTGAAGATAAATTCCCAGAAAAATATAAAATTTCAGTCAATGAGCAGTATCTGAAAAAAGATATTGACCCATTCTAACGTTTGAGTATAACAATGCAAAAAAGAAATTCGAATGATTTTTTATTATCCACCCCTCAATGGTCCGCCTTTAGTGCCTATGAAAAGGGAACAAAGAAAAAACAACTTCCCGATTTCGTAGTCGACAAAAGAGAGATTGTCACCGATCCAGAATCTGGAAAAAAATTCTATCGCTGTCGAATGGTTTCAGAATCTGAAATCTACCAAGAAGTCAAAAATTTGATTTTGTAGGAGTCACATGCTCATCAAGAAAAAAGGTAGCGACCTTTATATTTTCGAAAATGAACAAGAACTAAAGGATTTCTGTTCAGACAATCGCAACGTCGAAATGAGAATGTTCACTGATATCAACATCATGCGAATCAACAAAAGAACAAAGAGACTTGAACGTGTGAATTCGAGCAAACTCTAAATTTCTGCCAAAAAAAAACTTGACATTCTTTTTTGAATGTGATATGATCATATTGTAATCACTTTTTTTACTCTCGCTTAGGAGAATCAATGGAAGTTTACAGTGAACACCTGGCAAAACTTTTTGCTACAGAAAATATTAAAGTTGAAGTCAAGGCAACACAAACAGCCTATTTTGATGTAATCAAAAGAAAGATGGTCTTTCCGAAGTGGATTCTTCATCTTCCTTCTGCATCGAGAGAACTTTTGATGTTGCACGAAGCCAGCCATGCCTTGCATACACCAGAATTCGGAACTCACGAAAAAGCAAAAGAATACGAAACAGTCTTTCGAACCATCTTGAACATTCTCGAAGATAAGAGAATCGAAGATGCCATGAAAGAAAAATTTCCTGGTTCAAAATCTACATTCATTCGTGGATTTTATGAATTGATCAATACAGGATTTTTTGGCATCTCTTTTAATGAAGATACGGAAAATCTATCGTTGATCGATCGAATGAACCTTCACTTCAAAGGTGACTATTATTTTGATTGTGAATTCACCAAAGAAGAACAATATTGGGTGGACCGTGCAGCAAACAATAAGACATTTGATGATGTTTATCAAAATTCGATTGAGTTGCTTGATTACTTGAAAAATCAATATTCAAAAGAAGTTCTTGAAGAAATCAAAATAAATTTGAATGATATTCAATGGGGTGAAATTGAAAGTGGTGAAGGTGATATGGAAATACCACTATCAGAACTTCAAGAACTTCTCTCAGAAGAAAATTATGAAAAGCTCAAAGAAGCAATCGAAGAAAAGAATGATGCAAAAGCAGAAAAAATTATTGAAGATGCAATCACTCAAGATGGTGGTGGTTTAGATTTTGAAGAAAAAAATGCCGGTATGACTGACCAAAACTGGGAAAAAAATCAAGAGAACTTCTCAAAAGGAAACCACACAAATACAGATTATAATGATCAAGTAATCACAAATCTCGGTTTTTCACCATATCTCAACTATGAAGACTTTGTTGTTGATAGCAATATCTGTCACAAGATTCTAACAGAAGATTTTCAGACTTGTAGTGAAAACGTTCATGAAAAATTTCATCTGTTTGTTCAAGAACATAAAAAAGAACATGCACCAATTATTTCACACATGGTGCGTGAATTCTATCGAAAGAAAGCAGCAGAAGATTTTCGTAGAACAAAACAATCGAAAACAGGAAATTTAGACCTTCAAAAACTTCCTCATTTTCGTTATGATTCAGATTTGTTTCTCAACAAATCAGTGACGTATGATGAAAAAAATCATGGATTTGTTTTGTTGTTGGATTGGTCTGGCTCGATGGGCAACATCATGACAAACGCAATTCTACAACTGATCAATAATATCATGTTTTGTAAAGCAATTTCTGTTCCATTCATCGCTTATGCATTCAGCAATGATGCCATAAACAACAATGACCATCGTCTTTCTTCTGTTGTGCATGGTGTCAATGAAAATGATTTTCGAGTTCATCCGAATACAAAATTGCTCGAAATTATTGATTCGACAAAATCAAATTATGAAGAACAGTTGAGGAATTTATTCTATCTCGCTTTTACTTTCTTACCATCAATGATTACAAAAAATCGTAGAGAGCATCTTCTTCTTTTGAAGAATATTGAAAATGAAAGAAAAAAGGCAGAAGAAAAACGAGTAGGAGAATTGAATTCATATCAACAATCACTTCAATATCAACTTGAAAATCTTGTTATTCTCTCTGACTTTTACGACCTAGGCTCAACACCATTAGATGAAAGTTTGATTTTGATGAATTATATTCTGCCTGCGAAGCAGAAATATATGAATGTGGATGTAATGAACCTAATTGTAATCACAGACGGAGATAGTAATTCATTGCCTCATGTAGCGAATGATGACTCACCAGAAACAACAAAAAGTTTTTCAGTTTCTGAGTCACAGCAGGAATATTCAGAAGAAACTGAAGAGAGCCTTTGGGATCGAATTTATGGTTCAAAACCAAATTCATGTCCAGAACATCGTGAAAATATGAAAAGGTTTGATCGAAATTCAGGACAAGATACCTCTTTTCGTGGACATCAAAAAATCTTTGTTCGCTCCTCGAGAAGCAATCGTATGATTGAACTTATTTCTCAGAAAAATCAATTTGCACGTGGTGCTCACATAAATCGTAATCGTGAATTTACAAGAAGACTTGCATATTTGATCAAACGAGAAACAAAAGCAAACATCATTTCGATCGAATTATCAATATCAAATTCACAGAACATTCGTAAAAATTTCATTCATGAATTTGGTGATGGGTATGAATTTGATGACATTGAAGCATTTGCTATTCAATATCGCAAGCAAGGATTTGCCTCGATTGACGATAATGGATATGATAAGATTTTCTATCTCGATTTGACCAAATTAGGAAATTCAAAATTTAACATGAGTTACCATTATTTTGATGATTTTTCTGAGATGCTTCATACAGAAGATGATGATTTTCTTGACAATGTTCAAAAAACAGCCAAAGGGACCTTCACAACGAAATCCTTGGCAAATGCTCTTGAGAAAAATTCCTCAACCAAAAATCGCAAGAAATTTTTGGCGAGCCGAGTGGTTGATGTAATTTCAGAATATCAAACAGAAAAAAAGAAAAAGGAGAAAATAATTCTTGACTTTGTTGCCTGAATATGATATCATACAATGAACCCTGTGCTTGCTTTCGTGTTCTTGAAAGCTAATTCCTATTCTATCATGGAGAATTGATCATGACAAATTTTCTTTCTGCTATTCGTGAGATAATTGATAAAGATGTTGCAACTCGCAAAGAGATTGTGAGTGCTGCAAAAGAACTCAACATCAACCATAGCAAAGTCTTGAAGCAACTCGAAAAAGTGTCACATGGAGTTTATAGACTAACACTACCAGAAAAGAAAACCGAAGTCGAAACGGAATCGAATGTGATACCATTTCGAAATCCTACCACCGAGACTCAGCCTGAAAAAGGATATGTTCCCGGTAAAGATGCTTGCTTTGTTCCATTTGGTGATTTCAATGTAGTTGACCTCATCGTCAAATCAAAAAAGTTTATGCCTGTAGTAATTACTGGTGATTCCGGTAACGGTAAGACTAAGATGGTTGAGCAAGCTTGTGCAAAGAACAAGCGTAATTTCTATCGAATGAATATTACTGTTGAAACTGATGAAATGGATATTCTTGGTCACTATAATCTGATCAATGGCGAAACAATCTGGGAAGATTCTCCTCTTGTTGAAGCCGCAAAGACTGGTGGTGTTGTATTGCTTGATGAAGTCTTTGCTGGTAATCCTGCAAGAATGCTTGCTCTTCAGGGAATTCTTGAAGGTAAGCCTTTTTTGATCAAGAAGACTGGTGAAAGAATTATTCCTAAAACGGGATTCAACATCATTGCTACAGACAACACAAAAGGTGATGGTTCAGAATCCGGACGTTACATTGGAACTAACATCCAAAATTCAGCCTTCCTCGAAAGATTTGTGATGTGCATTGAGCATGATTATCCACCAAGGTCCAAAGAAATCAAGATGTTAGACAAGTATGTCAGCATCAACAAGATTGAAATTGATGATGAAAATTTCACTTCAAAATTGGCTCAATGGGCTGAAGTTACACGCAAATCTTACAAAGATGGTGCCATTGATGAGCAAGTCACAACTCGTCGATTGTTTCACATTCTCGATATCTATTCGGTTCTTGGCGACAAAGAACAATCAATTCTCTATGCAATTGCGAGATTTGATGAAGAAGTCCGTGAATCCTTTGTTTCTCTCTACAAGAAGATCGATGATACGATTTTAGATCCAAATCATCAACCAGTTGACCTTGAAAATTCAGTCACTATTGATTCAATTGCAACTCAAGTTGTGATTGGTCATTCGAGAACAGCACCCGGTTCTGTGAATGAGTTTGTTGATAGTGACAAAGAATTTGTTTCCTACGCATCAAAATTTTGTTCTTCTGAAAATTGCTTGAAAAACAGTAACCTTGATCGAATGGTTCTTTCTCAGGTTTCATTTGATGCGAAAATTGATGAGAATTCAATTACAGATATTTCAAATCATCTGAAATTCTTTTATACTCTTTGGTCTTCAATGATACATGAAGAAGAAATCTCAGCTGGCGATCAATACTTCTCACAAGCAACGGGTAAGCGAGAATATCCAAATGAGTTTTATCAAATGATTTTTGACCGTCTTGATGGAGCAGCACCGTATATTTCTCATTCTACACGAAATGAATTTCTGAATACATCAACCAGAATGGATGATGCTCAAATTCTAGATGCATTTGATATGTTTACCAACCTTTGAAAAAAGTCCACTAAATAGTAGAGTTCATTGAAACGAAGTGTCTCTACTATTTTTTATTTAATTTTTATGGAGCTATTATTATGGCGAAGACAACCACACCTGTTGAAGAAACCACAGAATCTACTGAAACTCCAACCGCCGAAGAAAAGACCAAATCGGCACTCGAGCCAAAAGACTTCGAAGGCAAAAGCCTCATGGTCTGTATGCCTGCCTATGGTGGACAAATGTGTGCTGAAACTGCATCTCGTTTGATTGATTTGAACACTCTTTGTACCTACTTTGGTGTAAAGATGCAATGTAAATTCATCATGAATGAATCATTGATTCAACGTGCTCGAAACTATCTGACTCATTATTTTGAGATTTCGGATTTTACTCACATGATGTTTATTGATGCAGATATTGTATTTGATCCTCGTGACGTAATGCATCTCCTTTATATGTGCGGAAATGACAACCAGGACATCATTGGTGGTCTTTATCCAAAGAAGCACATTCTCTGGGATCGAGTTCGTCATGCATCAAATCTTGAAGGCTTTATTCAGGATTCCGGACAATTGTCCGAATTTGGTGGAGACTTTGTTTTCAATCCTCTACATCGTGGAGATATTGAAATCTTCAAGCCAGTTGAAGTGCTCGAAGTGGGAACAGGTTTCATGATGTTTACCAAAGATACACTGAATACATATCGCAAAAATTATCCTCAATATATGTATCGTCCTGATCACAACCACTCTGCAGATTTCAACGGTTCAAAAGAAATCATGTCCTATTTCCATGTAGATTTTGACCGACCTGAAACTACAGGTGGTCAGACCAACCGTCTTCTCTCCGAAGATTATTTCTTCTGTCAAATGGCAAGAAAAGCAGGACTGCATATCTTCGCTTGCCCCTGGATGCAACTCAGTCACGTAGGTAGCTACAACTATCGTGGATCCGTTCAGTCTCTTGCTGCAATGGAAGCATACCGCAATCAGCAACTTCAGCAAGCAGAGACTGTTGAAGCACCAGTTGTTGAGCTTAAAGAAGCAAGTTGATTTTTGACTTGAGAGGATTTTTCGAAATCCTCTCAGATTTACCTTGACAAATGACCTTGAATTTGCTATGATATTACATATAGGTTCGCATGAGCTTGAGGAGCCAGTGCGGTCTTCTCCCTACATGTTTGAAAGAATGTATAATCTTGGTATTGATTATGCTGATAATGCAATCTATGGATACTATGAAGACCAAGAATATATAATTTTCAAATTTTCTGATTATGGTTTTATAAATGATAACCGGTTCAACACCTATAAGATTTCATATGGGTTTGCTGGTGTTACAATTGAAATTACAAAAACGAGGTAGAAATTATGCAGTTATCGAAATCTGATTTGCTATTACTTTCCAACTTTGCAGCAATCAATCAGTCAATCTTGTTTCGTCCAGGTCAGCAACAAGGAACATCTTCAAATTCACAGAGTATGATTGCTTATGCTGGATTCGAAGCTGACTTTCCAAAAGAATTTCCTCTATTCGATTTGAATCATTTCATTTCAGTCTATGATTTGGTAGCTTCGACTGGTGATGTTGAGATTGAATTTCCTTCAAATGAAAATCATTTGATCATTCGTTCAGAAAAAACATCTCAAAATTTGAGAGCAGCACCGATTGAGGTCATTCGTGTTCCACCAGCAAACAGCAAACCAAAAAATGATCCAGTGATTTCTTTCTACTTGTCAGAAGATATGCTTGCCTATGGCAAGAAGTCTGCAGCAATCAATACCTTTCCGAATCTGACATTCGAGAGTGATGGTAAAGAAATCTTTATGGTTTCAGAAGACATTGAAAATCCAAGTACAGAAAAACATCGACGCAAGTTAGATCAGACTGTTGCTGATAACTTTGAATTTCGTGTTGTCTTCTCTGTCGGAAGATTGAAGATGTTGGGTGATGATTATCGTGTTGACATTTACAGTCCGAATCTTGGTAGATTTGTATCCGAGAATCGTGACTACACTTTCTTCTCGGCTCTCGATGAAGATGTAACTCTTTCTGATGAGTGAAATGAATAATATCTATTTGTTTAAATTGACTTCTGGTGAGGAAATTATTGCAAGAACTGCAGATGAGATTGTAAATTATAATCGAATAAATACTGTTTTGATTCGTAATCCAATGATGTTACAATTCACACCACAGGGCATTGGAGCAATGCCCTGGATGGTAGCTGCAGAGGACGACCAAGTAACTCTAATTGGTTCCTCAATTACCGCAATCTCAAAAGTCAAAGCTGAAATTGAAAAATTATATTTACAGCAAGTTTCTGGTATTGACCTCAGTGTTCCGTCGGCTTCGTCACTCGCAATATAAAGTTAGAATTTTATTTCTTATTGTTTTGATTGTATCAATTCCGATTGAAACAGAATCACATATTCAAGTCAATCCAGAAGACGTTGAATTTTTTTACATCACAGAAAAACCAACACCCGTTATTTCAGAACCAAAAAAAGACGAAATCAGGATTCCAATTCGTGTCAGGCAAAGAGAATATTTTGATTTCGTCAAAATTCACCTAAAAAGTAAAGGAGCAAAAAAAGAGTTTGAGCGAGATTTGCTCACCGAACAAAGAATTCACCATTATGCTACAAGTAATTTTTTCAATGGTCATGTGAATCAATGTCTAGATGTAGCAAAGAAAATGGGATATTTTTCGTATATTGTTCCAACTCTTGAGAGTTATAATATACCAAATACATTCTCTCTCATTCCGGTAATTGAAAGTTGTTTTGATCCTCAAGCAGTTTCGATTGCAAGAGCAGTGGGAATGTGGCAAATCAATCGTATTACTGCAAGACACCTTGACATGAAGATTCAAAAGATGTCCGGTGGTTGGGAAGAAGATGAACGTTACAATTGGAAACGTTCAACTCATGCGGCTGCAAAATATATTCTTTTTCTCAAAGAAAGGTTTCCAACCTGGGAGCTTGTTCTTGCGGCCTATAATCTCGGACCAACAAGACTCCGTGAGCAAATCAACAAACATCGCACAATCAACATTGACTATCTTCACTTGCCACGTGAAACGAGAAATTATGTTTATAAATTTATTGCAATGACTGATATTATTAAAAAGGAGAAATTATGAGCAACGCACCTGCTATTTCCTCTGTGACTCTTCCGTCAAGCGAAGAAGACAAACTTGCCATTCGACGAGTTCTCAAAGAAGTTTCGGACTCGATGACAAGAATCGATGGCGAAAAGGATTTTATCAAGGATGCTGTTGATGACTTATCAAAACAATATGGCATTCCAAAAGCAACACTCAACAAGGTTGCAAAAACCTATCACAAGCAAAACGTAGCCGAAGAACGAGCAAAGAACGAGGATACATTCTATGTGTATGACTCCATTTTTAACTCAAACTAAGGAGCTTTATGGATTTGAAGAAGCAAATTCGCCAAAAGTCTGCAATCGAGCGACTTGAGCAGACAGTTGCGAATTATCAATCCTCTTTGAAAGAAGAGAAGGACCAGGATCAGGTCAAGAAGATCAAAAAGAAAATCGCTGGACATGAGTTCACGATTGCAAACACCAAGGCCGCTCTCCGTTCTGGTGAGCGAGGCTCTTATAATTCCTCATCTTTCTTCAAAGATTGACTTGACCTTTTGGTGCTATTTTGCTATAATAGCACCAACTCCCCCCTTTACAATATTATGATTATGAGGTTTAGTTATGAAAAAGAAAACAGAATTCCTATGGTCTCAAAAATATCGTCCAAACAATATCAATGATTTGATTCTTCCTGAAGACATCAAAGAGACTCTACGTTCATTCATTGAACAGGGCGACCTACCTAATTTCATCTTTCATTCTCAAAGTGGTGGTACAGGCAAAACATCTGCCGCAATGGCAATGGCAGATGAACTTGGTGTTGAAGCAATGATCATCAATGCATCTGAAGAAAGAAGTATTGATGTCATTCGCACCAAGATGTCACAGTATTGTAGCACAAAATCTCTTGATGGAAAAAGAAAGCTCTTGATTCTTGATGAGTCTGACCAATTACCAGAACTCAATCAGAATGCACTTCGAAACTTTTTTGAAAAATTTTCATCAAATTGTGCTTTTGTGATGACCTGTAACTCTTTACAAAGAATCATTCAACCACTGCAGTCTCGTTGCGCTGTAATTGAATTCCATTTTCCTAAGTCAGAAAGACCATTACTGGCAAAAAACTTCTTTGACCGCATCTGTTCAATTCTTGATGCTGAAGAAATCACTTACGACCGAAAATTGATTCAGCATGTAATCGTTCATAAGTTTCCTGATTTTCGTCGATGCATCAATGAACTTCAAAGATATTCTGCATCTGGTGAATTATCATCAAAGATTTTGGCGAACATTCAAAATAATCGTATTGAAGTTCTTGTTGAAGCAATCGAAACAAGAAAGTTTCAAGAAATTCGCAAGTTCATTTTAGAAACATGGCATGGCTCAGAACAAGAACTTTATCGTGAACTCTACAATGAATTGATGAATGTCGCTGAACCTTCTTCCATTCCAGAAATTATTTTGATCCTCTCTCGATATGGATTTGAGTCCTCATTTGCTGTTGATGCTGAAATACATACATTAGCATGTATGGTTGAACTTATGCAATTACCAATTGCATTTAAGTGAGAAAGTCATATGAAAAATTTATTCGGTGAAGAAATTGTTGAAGAACAAGAATATGAACTTCCACCAAAAAAGAGTCGAAATGTATTTGATTATGTAAAATCAATCAATACTAAATCCGAATATCTTGGAGATGAATTAGAAGATTATTCTCCTTATATTGTTTCGAAGGCTCTTGCTGGAAGTTTGGATTGTATTATGATTGTCAATGAAATCAATCTATATCCTTCTCTTTCAACAAAACTGGAATATGACTACTACTACCATACTGTTCGTAAATCGAAAAGATTTGCCGAATGGCTAAAGAAAGATCATAATGTTTTAGATGACCTTGTGGAATATTTTCAAATTTC
>Ga0181574_10004381_pt1 | contig 12270 bp, 12 predicted proteins | sample 101ome_24_FD_145600 | JGI IMG/M metagenome (GOLD analysis project Ga0181574, IMG submission 145600) | Coastal salt marsh microbial communities from the Groves Creek Marsh, Skidaway Island, Georgia - 101410AT metaG (spades assembly) | ecosystem: Environmental > Aquatic > Marine > Intertidal zone... | reverse complement strand
GATGCAATGTTGCCCGAGTCGGAAGTAACCGATTAACCAATTCCAAGGAGGTTGTTTCTTCCAACTTTTAATCAAAAGTGCCGCTCCTTTTTGGTCTTCCGTGATGAAAGCACCCTCCTTTTGAAGGGCAGTTGTCAAACAAAATCTACAAAGCTCTTGAACACGTGCTGAAATTCGATGATCTTTTTTTACAACCCAAATAACACCTGGGTTATCTTGAAATGCTGATGTTAAAATCGATAGTGTAGTTGAGAATGTTAATTTGGTAACGCTTTTCATCTTATCGGTTTAACTAGCAGCACATAATCGCTCGTCGGAAGTTTGACCTACAGCAGGTAGTTTTGTCTTGCAAAACGGGCACGGATACAATGTTCCGTCGAAGTCCAAGAGTAAATAGGAACGTCCCCCTCCGCATGGAAGTGCCTTGCGATATCCGGCAGGAAATAATACCGTTGGATAGATATAAAGCGATTTGTTGAAATTATATTTCAGACTCAGTTCGTGTAGGCTGTCTTTTTCTTCTTGATTCAGTTCAACCTCCTTGTTCGCATAGGCACCCACTGCGCGCGGTTCCAAAAAGTTCACAATAGAAATACCGTTTTGATGTGCGAATTCCACCATTTTTGATGGTCCGCCCTGTGCAATATATTCTTTGGTTGGACAAACGTTAATGGAGACGAGAACACCCTCGTTTTGTAAATTTTTAATCCCCTCCATTACCCAATAGAAGGATTTGTTATTTCCTCGGAAACGGTTGTGCTCTTCTTCAATATGATGATCTAAACTCACTGCTGCACTATTGAGTCCTGCTGCTTTTAAAGCCTTCGCTTTCTCTTGTGATAAACCGAATGCAGAGGTGTATATCCATTGGTCACATCGGCCTTTGTATCGTTCAAGGAAACGTAATAAGTCATCGAATCGACTCAATGGTTCTCCTCCAGAATATACGAGTTGTCCAACTCCTTTGTCTACGAATGTATCGATCCGTGTAGAAAACTCCTCGAACGATAGAATGTCTTTCTGGTACAATGTATCGGCTTCGCTGCAGTGCTCGCAGGATAAGGGGCAACGTTTTGTTATGGCAATGAGTAAGCGTCGAAGTAATTGTTCATTACCATTCACGGGTTGAAGTTCTAACAAGTGTGCACGAAAAAATGCTTCAAACCCTTTGGATGGCCAAGCCGGATTAAACATATCCCAATGATATTCCCCATCTGTTTTAAAGGCACGCACTAATTTTTTATGTCCCATCATTGCGGTGAAATTACGAATCAATAAACGGACGGTACGAACCGATTTAAACGGATTTTTATAAAGACGTGTCCCAATCCACCAAATGTTTAGTAGCATAAGAAATCGAACGAAATTGTACTCGGAAGGACCAACGTGTCTTGTTTTCATGTTGCTAAAGGTAATCATTTATTCACTACATTCGCTTTATGAAAAACACAGTGTCCAAGCAAAAAATCTCTCCCTTCGGACTTGCCATGGTGGTTGTTGGAGCGTGTATTGGTTCGGGTATTTTTTTGACGCCACAAGCTGTAGCTGAATTCATTGGTAGTGAAGCGTACATTATTTTAGCCTGGTTAATTGGTGGAGGAATTGTCTTGGCAGGAGCGTTAACCTATTCCGAATTAGCAGGACTATTCCCAGGTGCTGGAGGAGTTTATGTTTACCTCAAAGAAGCTTTCGGGAAGCGCCTCGCGTTTTTATATGGCTGGAGTGTATTAACAGTGATTACTTCAGGATCTATTGCTGCTATCGTATTTGCGTGTTCCACTTATGCGAATGAATTACTCGGAGGTGCACTTACCGAAAATGGAATTCTTGCGCTGACCATTGGGATTATTGTTTTTAACACTATTATCCATTCTCTTGGAATCAAAATAGGAGAGATTTTTAATAATGTTTTGGCCCTCGTAAAAATTCTTGGAATCATTCTGCTTGTTGTAATCGGTGTTTATTTCAGTGCCCAAATTGTGGTGGAGTCAACTGAAGTAAGTACTGTTGCATCTACTCCGAAATCTATTTGGACGGGAATCGCACTTTCCATGATTCCCATTTTATGGTCGTTTGGTGGTTTCCAACATGCTACTTTTTTAGCAGGTGATGCCCGTAACCCCAAGAAGTCCGTTCCCAGGGCCATGATTAGCGGCATTCTCGTGGTTACCTTGCTCTATGTTTTTGTGAATTACACATTTATCCACCTCTTAGGTGTTTCAGAATTATCTGTAAGTAAGAAAGCAGCCTATGATGCAGTAAGTTCGTTCTCTTCGTCGGGTGGATTTTGGATTTCCTTGTTAATTGTGATTTCGACCTTTGGTTCTGCCTTCATCTTTACGATGTCGGCTCCGAGAATCTATTATGCCATGGCAAAAGACGAGGTCTTTTTTAAGTTCTTGGCTAGGCGCCATAAGCGGTTTGATACTCCGGCAAACGCTATTATCCTTCAATCTGCGTGGTCGATTGTGCTGGTGATTTTTTGGGGGACCTTCAACGATTTAATCAATTACGTCACCTTCCTAGAATGGATCTTCTTGCTCATGGCAGGATTAGCTGTGTTTAAATTCCGGTCGGTTATTTCAAAGGACAAGTATGTATTTCGAGTGCCGCTCTATCCAGTCCTTCCGTTAATTTTCGGGGCAGCTGTAATCGGATTTTTAATAGTGGTATTATCTTCAGGAAATGAGCCTGCTCTTTATGGTTTAATATTATTAGCAGCTGGTTTGGTTGCTTATGAGGCCTATAATCGAATTAATAAATAGAAGTTAATTGATTCAACCTCTTTCTATTTCAACTGAACAGAAAAATTGAATTTGATTAAAGCCATTGGAAAAGTTGCATGTGATTTGAAGGAATTTCGATGGAGTAGATAAAATCATCGCCGTATAACTTTAGTGCAAAATTCAATGTTTTCATGAGCATAAGCATTGGTGTATTCTCTCTTTAGAATTAATCCGTATTTACCTTTTAGGGAACTCAGTAAAAGCTTTTAAGAACCGATGTAACTAATAGAAGCATTAAACTCAAATTTTGATAGAAATTATAAGCCATTGTTCTAATACCACTTTTAAATTGTTGGAATATTTTAGGATTCTAATCAATCATTAATTTACCGCTAATTATTAATCGATTATCTTCTATCAAAGAAACAAAATAGAGCCCACTTAGCAAATGTTCACGATTTAGTATAACTTTTTCACCGTAAATATTTTCAATTTGCCGAACCATCTGACCATTCGAGCTGTAGATAGTCAATCTGGCATTTTTCACTGGTGCATTGAACAATAAAATAGTTTGCTCAGAAAAAGGATTAGGACTAAAGAGATAGTCTTTACTCTGATTAACTTCAGTAAGACTTAGCGGAAATGAAAATTGAATTGAATCACATACCAACGTGCCATTGGTTACACTTACTCTATATGTCCCAAAAGCCGGGGCGGTTGTTAATTCAGTAGTTAAAATTTGAGAAAAGGGTGTGTTATTTGGAGGAAAAAAGGCATTCTCCAGCTCCTGTCTACCTAAAGTATCTAACGGCAATAATGTAGAGATAACATAAAGGTTTAGGTAGACATTTTGGTCACAACTATTACTTACTATCAATTCCATGGAGTCTTGCCCAACAATATTAAGGCCTCCCACTGTATAGCAACTGCACTGAGCCGAAGCGCTTGTTTTTAATAAAATACCGAGTATGATTGTTGTAAATATTTTTTTCATAATGCTACTATTTTATTTAACGGTTTACAAATATGGCCCATAGCCGTTCACTTGCAGTTTGTTTCTTGATTACTCCTATGTTTATGTTTCTACTCATTTGTCTTGATAGCACTAAATCGGCTATGGGCTATGTTTTGTTGTTGGCAACTGTACTTTCTTACTGAATGTCATCATCTGTTATTATAAATATGCAATCTTCTCTCGAATTTCTACCATCTTTACTTTCTCTAATCCAATTGTCAGGATTCATTATGCTTTTTGTTAAAGTTTTATTGTTGGTAATTGTAATTTCTACTGAGTCAATTATTTGTGTGCAAGTGTATGAATCATCAACAAAACTCCCCATTTGATCGTTCCAATATATTTCTTTCGATACATTTGAGTTAACGGTCAAGGATTCGTAGCTTCCATAAATAGTGAAAAGTTTAACTGTAATTGATTCTGATGATCTATTGTCAATGGTTTTAGTGAATGTAGTTCCTCCTTCACAGGATGTCAATAAAATCATTAAAGTTATTAAACTAAAACATAAAATACTTTTTGTCTTCATATCGCGTAATTTTTAAGCATTAATCTTTTAAATATCAAATTAATAGATGTTAATATTTTGTTTTGGTTGCCTGTCTTAATGATATTTAACACAATCGCTCTTGTCAGTATTGTTGCCAACGTTTCGCACGTAGGCGAACGTAACCCTGTATTGCGCCTGCGGCAGGGTTATGGCGCTTGCACGCTGTTGTTAGCTTGCTTTTTATATTAATTATTTCATCAATAATTCGGTGTAGTTAATTTTCCTTCGTTGAATTCATCATTAAATGTCTTAATTTTTCCAATGATTTCTACTTTAGAAAAGTCAAAGTTGTTCATTTGACTTTTTGATACTAACACATTCCCACCAACCCTTTTTAAAGATGATATGTTACAACATGTGGTCTTTCCTAAATTTAAATTACCTCCAACCTCTTCTAAAGACTCCAAAGTTGCATGTGTGTTTTTTAAATTTAAATCACCGTAAACTTTTTTTAATGGTTTGATTGATTCCAAATTCACTTGATAAACATGATTAGAAAACCACAAATCCCCAACTACTTCGGTTAGTTTCCCAAAGTCATTCATTTTGCCATCTACACCTACAGTTCCGTTTATTTTTTCTACATGACCAAAAGTTTTAATAAAATTTTCTTGTAAAACCCCATGATGACTATGATACTTTTCTCTGACAATTATATCTCCATTAATAATTTTCGTTGCGAGTATTAACAAGGAGTTCCCTATTCCTCTCTCAATCTGTAATAAAAATGGATTTCGATTTAATTCTGGCAGTTCAAAAAGGGTTTTAAATTCATCCACAACATAACCTGTAGTATCCTTTAGCCAATTAATTACCATTTCCTCTTGGGCTTTTTAATCTAGTTTGAATTCATTCGGAAAATCAGGTGCTTTTACGTTGGAATGATTATGAGTTGAAATAATTAATTACCCTTTCTGTATTATTTTATCTGTTGTTTCATCAGATTCAATGTTTAGTCTGTTTAAAATGTCATTTTCCTGAATTCTAATAGAAAAGCTAGCTAACTTTTTAAATGGAATCCCTTTTTTGTCGATGTAATTGTAAATTTTATCCATTCCGATTAGTTTTTTAAGTTTGCACACAACTTCTCTATAGTAAGACAAATTGTACAACAAGCCGCTTAATTTGATGGCTTGTTGTACATTTTGTCCGATAATTCAAACTTAGGGGTTTTTAAAGAGTAATCAAACAAGAAGCGCTGTACTTTTGTAAAACTCTTGTGAGTAGAGAACACCACCAAAGAATCGTCAGCGGTATTCACTTCAAAGAAATAATTCCCTAACTTTGCCTTATGCGGATTGATATCATCACAGTTTTACCAGAGTTACTCACAAGTCCGTTTGCGGCTTCTATTCTGAAGCGCGCACAGGACAAAGGTTTGGTGGAGGTCCACCTACACAATCTGCGGGATTATTCAACCAATAAACATAAGAATGTAGATGACTATCAATACGGCGGTGGAGCCGGAATGGTGATGTCTATAGAGCCAATTGCTTCATGTATCGAAAAGCTAAAAGGTGAACGCAGCTATGATGAGATTATCTACATGACTCCGGATGGTGAAATCCTGGAACAAGGGCTTTCGAATCAATTGAGCTTGTTGGAGAATATTATTATTTTATGTGGTCATTACAAAGGAGTCGACGAGCGTGTACGAGAACTCTTTATCACCCGGGAAATTTCGATCGGTTCGTATGTCTTGAGCGGAGGAGAGCTCGCCGCAGCGGTTTTAGCCGATAGTATCATTCGATTGATTCCCGGTGTGTTAAATGATGAGACGTCAGCACTCACCGATAGCTTTCAAGATAATTTATTGTCTCCCCCTGTTTATACCCGGCCAAGAGATTTCAGCGGGCATAAGGTCCCCGATGTATTGTTGTCAGGAAATTTTAAACTGATAGAGGCGTATCGTGAAGAGGAAGCATACAAACGTACCAAAGAACGCCGTCCGGATTTGTTGGGAGAATAATTTAGCCAAAAGTCGAAATTTGGAAAGCAGTTTTGTTTATGGAGCAGGGGTGTAAGTTAATTTTTACATTGGAGCGCAAAAACCTACAATTAGAATGAATCACGCTTGATACTTGATACTTTCAGACTTGATACTTTCAGACTTGTAACTAAAAAAGATTATTTTCGCTTACGTAATGGTTAAATTAAAATTCGATAAAGAAAAATTGGATAAGCTTTCTCCAGAGGATGCCATTCCGTTGTTCATAAGTATACGCCGTTTTATCTTAGGAAAAAAGAAGCCCGACGTATTTACACGGTTGATTTACACCATTAATTTCATAAGTTGGTTTTTGTTAATGGCATGGAACCTGATTAGCTTCGGTGTGGTGCAAATGTCGCAATTGATATACGACAACAAAGGCTTATCTGTAAAGGCTATACTCCGCAGGAAAGGTCGAGAACTGGGATTTAATGGAGAACATTTTCTTCAGGCCATAACTGACTTTTATTTCCTTTCTATTTTTGTGTGGATCGTTATTTTAATTGGTCTCGTGTTGCTTTACAGAAAGTCAAGATTTTACGCCTCTTTCTATTTTGGTGGTTTCATTGTTCACTTCACAAGTATGTTTCTGATGATTGGCTTTCAATACTTTTTGGAGGACATCTCTTTATTTGATAAAATCCTTTATGGTGTAATGTTGATTACTGGTTTGATCCATTATACCCTAATGATGAAGGAGAAACACCAAACGTTTGAATCTCCAACCTAAACCGTTCAATCAACGCTATCTAATATTTATTGTGGAATCGAGGGAGTGTTACTCAATGGTGATGCCGAGTTATTTTCCTTCCGCGTAACTTCTAGGAATAAATCGAATTCCTATAAATAATCCGTCACAGGTTGAATTGATTGTTTGTCTTTTAATTTCTGTCTACGCTATTTTGGGATTGACTGTCGTCTTGTTCTAAACGGGTTCTTTTCAACAGCACAACGTTTCTCATTACTCGAATTTAAAAGAAGGTATTGACTCGCTGATTTATCTCATGTTTTCTGAGACAAATTACCCATTTTCATGGTCAACTTCTATTATTGTTGTTAAATTTGTCAGCGATCAAATAGAATAGCTATGAACCCTACTTTTCATGAATTAACGGTAAAAGAAGTCAGACGCGAAACGGCTGATGCTGTCTCTGTATCTTTTGAAATTCCTGCTGATTTATCAAAGGTTTACGAGTTTTTACCTGGGCAATATTTAACGTTGCGTACCTTGGTGAATGGGGAGGATGTACGTCGGTCATATTCAATTTGTTCTGGAAGAAATGATGGTGAGTTGCGCGTGGCAATAAAGGAAGTACCGAATGGTGTTTTTTCAACGTATGCGAATCGTACGTTAAGAGCAGGGAATCAATTAGCTGTAATGACGCCAATGGGGAATTTTACAACGCCTATTGACGCAACAACGGATAAATCATTTGTGTTTTTTGCAGCAGGTAGCGGGATTACTCCAATATTGTCCTTAACAAAGACTATTCTCGAAGAAGCTCCTTTGAGTGATGTAACACTGATCTATGGAAATCAAGGTACAGATACCGTGATTTTTAAAGAAGAATTGGACGCACTAAAAAATAAGCACATGAATACATTTCGTTTGTTTCACGTGTTTAGCCGTGAGAATATTGGAAATCCGCTTCAAAAAGGAAGAATAGATAAACATAAGATAGATAAAATTTACAGCGCATTACTGAAGGGACAGTCCACTGATGAAGTCTTTGTATGCGGACCAGAGGAGATGATTCATGCGGTTTCAGATGCTTTTGAGGGATATGGTATTCCGAAAGAAGCGATTCACTATGAGTTGTTTACCTCACCAACCACTACTGGAAAAAAGAATTCGATAGAATTGCCGCATGAAAAGGAACAACTTGTAAATGCGAATGTTACGATCATCATTGACGATGAACACACCTTAATTTCCTTAGATTCCGACGGAGATTCAATTTTGGATGCTGGCTACAAAGCGGGGGCCGATCTCCCTTTTGCGTGTAAAGGAGGAGTGTGCTGCACATGTAAAGCAAAGATACTGGAAGGTACTGCGCGAATGGATGTGAATTATGCGTTAGAAAAAGATGAGGTGGAGGCAGGCTACATATTGACCTGTCAAGCACACCCTACGAGCGATAAGCTGGTGGTGTCTTTTGATGAATAAGAATGAACTGGTTGAATTAATACTATACTATGAGTTTTTTTAAGAGATTATTGGGGGGGAAGCTGTCATCTAAAAGTGTCAATAAAAGTTCTTGTGTGTTAGAACTAGAAGATGTAGTGAAAGTTACAGAAGACACCGTGAAAGTGGTATTTGACATTCCGTCTGAAGAAAAAGAGAACTTTACATTTATTCCAGGTCAATACCTCACAATTACAATGGTTATTGATGGAAAGGAAGAGCGACGCTCTTACTCCATATGCAGTGGTATCGATGAGCCTTTGGCAGTTGCTGTAAAACAGGTTGATGGTGGCGTCGTTTCCACCTGGATGAATAACGAAGCGAAGATTGGAGATGAAGTGACGCTGGCATATCCTTCGGGGAATTTTAAATTAACTGACATAGGAGGCACGTATGTAGCGTTCGCAGCTGGTAGCGGTATTACACCAATTATGTCGATGGCTAAGGCAATTTCCATCGGTAAACAGGGGTCAATGAACCTGTTTTATGGAAGTAAGTCAACCTCCGGGATAATTTTCCACGATGAGCTAGAACAGTTGCGCAATGAAGGTATCCAAACGACCTATTTACTCTCGCAGGAGAAGTTAGACGGTTACATGTCAGGTCGCTTGGACCAAGAAAATGTAGCGCAAATCATTAAGGGAAATTTGGAATTGTTGAAAGCGGATGGATTCTACCTGTGTGGCCCTGAAGAAATGATTTATACGGTGAAGAACTCATTACAGACATTTGGCGTTCCAGAAGAGAAAATACATTTTGAATTATTTACAGCGCCAACGATCATGAAGTCGCCTCAAAAAACAGCTCTAGCTGATTTTAATGGCGTAAGTGAAGTAACGATTATTTTAGACGATGAGCACACGACGTTCGAATTGGCGTCGGATGGCGATACCATTTTAAATGAACTAGATGTGCACGGAATAGATGCGCCTTATTCATGTCGTGGTGGAGTTTGTTCAACGTGCAAGGCGAAGATTGTTGAGGGAGCAGCTACCATGGACAATAACATGTCGCTTACGGAAAATGAAATTGCTGAAGGCTATGTATTGACCTGTCAGGCGCATCCTGCGAGTGAGAAAGTAGTAATTACGTACGATGAATAAAACAGTTTTAATAATAGGAGCGAGCAGAGGTATAGGACGAGAATTGGTGCTTAACTTCGCTCAAGATTCTTCAGTTCGTGTCATTGCACTTTCACGAAATGTAAAAGCGATGAAAGAGTCATTCAACGCTCCTAATGTAGATGTGTTCGGTTTTGATTTGACCTCTCCCAAAAGAAAAGAAGAATTGGCTGAAATTCTTTCTCCTTATCCGCAAATCGACTTTGTCATTAATAATGCAGGAATGCTTGTAAATAAGCCATTTTTAGAATTGACATCCAAGGATATTCGAGGATGCTATGAAGTCAATGCAATGTCTGTAATGGAATGCACGCAAGTGGTAGTTCCAAGAATGTTAGCCGCTGGAGGACACATTGTAAACATTTCAACTATGGGAGGGTTTCAAGGGACTGTAAAGTTCCCTGGCTTATCGGCGTATTCTTCTTCTAAGGCTGCTGTTGTAAGTTTTACGGAGCTCTTTGCCGAAGAGTTTAAAGACACAAAAATAGCAATGAATTGTTTGTGTCTTGGTGCAGCTCAAACGGAAATGTTAGAAGAAGCATTTCCAGGATATGAGGCGCCACTAACGGCACAACAAATGGCGCAATTTATTTGTGACTTCACACGAAATAGTCACCACTATATGCGTGGAAAAGTCCTTCCCGTGAGTCTTTCTACTCCGTGATTATGCGCTTATCCCTTCTCTTTAGAATACGTAATTCACCCTGATTTATGAAAAGGGGGGCAAAAAAAAGCGCACTCTGAGTTGACAGGAGTGCGCTTGACTATTTCGTGAAGCACGGATGTGCTCAGGTCTATCCTTTTTTCGCAGAGGCAGTTTTGGCAGAAGATGATTTCTTCGCACCGCCTTTTGCAGCAGTAGAAGCCTTTTTAGCAGCAGTAGAAGCTGGTTTTTTAGCTGCCGCAGATTTAGCAGGTGTAGCCTTTTTAGTTGCAGTTGCTTTTTTAGCCGGTGCTTTATCACCTTCTTGTTTAGGAGCATCTCCCTCTTTTTCAGGAGCATCTTCTTCTAATTTCAAAATATCCGCTTTTTGGAGCAGGTTGTACCACTGAAACACTTTCTTCATATCAGAAGGATAAACACGTTCACTATCATAAGTAGGAAGAATGTCTTTTAAGTACGCTTCTAGGGTAGCTAAGCTTTCCTTGTGTGAAGGAGCTGCACCACCATTTTCTTTTTTAAAAATGAGTGCGAACACTTCTTTCAATGGGAAATCATCCTCAATTGTATAAATACTGATGTCTTCTAATGCCGAAATTCTATCCGAAGAATATGCAGGAGAGCGTTTTCCGTCAATCAAAGATTCCACAATGATGTTGTTCTTACCTTGAGCTACAACTTTAAAAAGTCCCGGTTTTCCCGAGATGGAAATAATTCCAGTTAGATTCATAAACTTATTTTTATTACTAGCGACCAAAAATAGAAAGATTCAGGAAACTGACATCATTGTTTGATCAACTTCATGATTTTTATCGATGAATTTAGCTGTATTTTAACAAAATAGGCTCCTGGAGATAGGTCTTCAATAGAAACAGTAACTTTCTTCTCTGTATCGGTTTGAATTCGGGATAAATTCTTCCCTGTATAATTCCAAATTTCGATATTGTGGATGGGTTCATTTCCTTCGATGGTGATACTTCTTTTAGTAGGATTCGGATAAAGAGATAGTTCCTCCGTTTTTTGACTTTCCAAAGAAAGTGCCGTCCAATTAAAGGCATTAGAATAAGAGGTGCAACCATCTGGGCTAGTAAATGAAACACTGTAAAAACCATATTGGTCAGGGAAAATTAATTGATTCGTGTCATTCATCAACGGGTTATCGTTGTAATACCATTGTATATTTTGGCCATTGGAGGCAACTAATGCACCATCGATTTGTGTTATCGCAGGGGTGGGAGGAACAGAGCCTTGCGTAATCAATACAGTGTCGGAATAAGAGTTGCATCCAGCTTCATTTTCAGCAAATAAGAAAAGGTAACCGGCATCTAAGGCAAGCGCATTTTGTGTAGTGTCGCCATTCGACCAACTGTAGGTTGTCATTGGAGGGAAAGAGCCAAAGAGTTGGGGTTGTGCGCATAGTATGGAATCCCCAAAAATGGTCAGTGGTTCAACAAGTATACTCATCAAATCAAAGGCATTCAATTTTCCATTACCATACGTTTCGTTCGGAAGGTTACTAGTAAATGAGTCTTGCACTGCCGTTGCGATGAGAACGGATTTAAAGTCTTCCCAATTGCCCAGTTGACAATTTTCAAGAAATAATGCCGCTGTTCCAGCTACTACAGGTGAAGCCATGCTCGTTCCTCCATTCCGAATATGTAGTCCTGCTTGATCAATTCTACTGTTGTTTGCAGGATTATTTAATATTGTAGCCGTTCCTGCAGCAAGGGTTACGTCACCTCCAGCGCAGATATCAGGCTTTACATACCCTTTTCGCGTTGGACCGCGGCTCGAGGTCCTTCCAATTTTTCCTGGGGTAGTCATCTCCGCAGGGTAATATTGGTTATTGTTTTTATCAATGTGCCCAAGACGCGCACGCAAGTTACCAACGGAAACCACTTTCTCGGAGCAATTCCAAGAGGAAACAATGCTTTGTAAGGAATCCGGTAGAACATAATAAGCAATAGGAGGGTAAAATGAGACTACCGGGATTTCTTGTACAATGCTGTTGTAACCGATAAA
>Ga0181574_10004372_pt1 | contig 12278 bp, 13 predicted proteins | sample 101ome_24_FD_145600 | JGI IMG/M metagenome (GOLD analysis project Ga0181574, IMG submission 145600) | Coastal salt marsh microbial communities from the Groves Creek Marsh, Skidaway Island, Georgia - 101410AT metaG (spades assembly) | ecosystem: Environmental > Aquatic > Marine > Intertidal zone... | reverse complement strand
TTGCTTGTTAATGAAAGTGCGTGATTCCAAAGCGTTCTGGTCTCTCCTCCGCAAGCCGTTTCCACTGTGTGAGTGCCTCAAGTGTGACCATGAATGTGAGTGGGAGATTTTTGACTTCGGAAGGGCCGGGTGCTTGCTGTGTGGGGCTATCCATGAATGTAGTGCGCAAACATGCAAGAACCGCGAGGAGGTGTCGGATGGTGTTGTGTGCACGGTGACAGGCTGTTACATCGAGGAGAAGAACTACGTCCAGCCAGAGTTCTCGGATAACGTCATTGCGTGTGGTGAGAACCCCGCACAGAAGACAAACGATAGCGATAACGTGGTACACGATTGTGTCTCACTCCACGTCCAAAATTTTCTGACGTCCGAGAACAGCCGGCTCGTGTATCATTACGAGACCATCAAGTTGTGTCAGAAGCTTGGGGCCATCAGCCAGAACACCATCATGGAGTGTGTCAAGCACGACCAGGCGGTGAATCTCGTCGATGTGATTGCTTCAGCCACGCACGAGGCTAAGCAAGGGAGCTTGACCATGCACCCGTACGATCTCGAGCTGCGCGAGGCGGTGGCGGCACGGTGCATCTCGTACATCGTCAATCTAATTATTATTTGGAATATGTGCAGTGCAAAGAGAATACGAAAGTCAGAGTTGAAGAGTATCACGATTGGGATTTTATATCTCATGCGGTGTGGTGTCAACTACAATGGTGTGATTATCCTGCCCAAGATCGTGGAGCTCACACATATCCTACCGTCGGAGAATCTACTGATGCCGTTCTTTGGTTTCAAGTCGAAATTTATTACGGATACGGAGAACCGGTTCAAATTCCTCATCAAGTCAATGCCACCGGCAAAACTGAAGGTGTTGGGGTTTCAGAATATATGTCACTGATTTAGGATGATTCTTTCTTAATATGATACATGAACAAAGGCACTGCCACGAGCGTGCTCACGAGCAACGTGGTTGACTGCTTGATAAAGTCGTCGAACGTGTGGAGCGAGGTTTGGCTCACGCCGTTGGTGAGCACGGAGACGAACGTGAGCCAGTCGATGACCAGCCACGTGTGTGCGTTGGAGTGTGTGGTTGTGGGAGAGATCTGAGAGATATCCACGTCAAAGAACTTGTAGAGCGACCGGATTCCAAACAGAATGCTCAGGACCATAATGTATGGATTGTCAAAGGTGTGGTGGATGCGGCACGAGAGGAGGAGAAGCGTGGCGGTGATGACACTCACACAGTTCCGGCGCGTGGTGTCGTCGCACAAGAACTGGTACGCCAGGCCGTAAAGGATGTAGAACGTGAGGTGTCGGCTGAGATCGTAGTCCTGTTGTGTGAGCAGATAGGTCCAGGACTTGGTAAAGAACCAGAAGTCGGCTTCGAGGAGGAGCACGGTGAGGAGAATAATACCCTGCTGGATGTAATTGTGATTTGTGTTTGGCTTCGGTTGGGGATCGTCTTTTTTATCCTCGTCAGGTGCTTGTGGGAACAAACGCACAATATTCTGAGAAATACTGCTGATCAGATAGATGCCAATCAAACTGATCAACATGTAGAACCAGAATGGTGTGGTTTCTTGTCTCCAGTACACGTGTTGGTTCACACTATCATACACAATATCCAGTTTGGAGTCGAAGAGATCACAGAGACTGACTTCGTATCGCCGGTCACCCACCACAATTTGACGACCACTGTCACTGGACGAGCACGCCGACCCGTTGACGCCGGACTCGATCTTGCGCAGGTAGTCGTTGGTGGTGAGGAGCGAGAAGTCGTCAGGGAGCGCTGCTTCTTGTTCGGGAAAGTAAAGCATGCGGCCTGCTTGTGTTTCTTGACATAACCCTTCTTGGGTGACGGTGCAGGAGGCTCGGGTCCACTCGGGCGGTAATGCCCAAGTGCTTAACTCATCTCCCAGGTAATATTGGATGCCCTTGGAGTTGATTCGAATAAATCCAGCGCCCATTCGCTGGATAAAGAGCAGCCCGCGCGTCCAGCTTAATGGTACTGTATCGCCTTCAATTACCAGGAAGGGGAAACTACCGTCCTGAATGGAGAGAATCGGCATTCTTAGAGTGTATATCGATTTTATATATCAAATGCATGTCACTTGCTACACTCTCACTCGCGCTTGGCTGCGTTTCGATGGTTCTCCATGCTGTAGATTTTAGTGATTGTTTCTACAGTTTTGAGGTAACCGCTCAAGGTCTTGGGGTCAATGACCGTGCATCCTGTTTCTTCACAAGTACTCACACTGGAGCTCTTGACGACCTTGGAGATGGACACGAGGTCGCGGAGGAGGTTCCGCAGCACCACGCGCTGGTCGGTGATGTGCTCGAGGATGTGTTCTCTTACTTCGTCCGCCGTCATGGGATGGCAGTTTTCAAGTAACTCAACAACCTGCTGGACCATTTCATCCAAGCCAACCTCGCTGATGTTTTCCACTATGTACTGGTTTACCGAGTCAATATTGACGTTTCCACTGTCAGTGAACCGACAGATTGGACAGCGGGACATTTGATCTTATTCTGATGGTTGTTAAATATCCACACTGTTTCTCTGCATGCAAGTGCATATATATAAACAACCCCATCCATTCAAAATAAGATGCTTGCCGATAGTCTTCTTCGAGCTATTCTGACGACCGTATGTACCTTTGTCTTGCACCTGCTCTTGCGGAATATCGAGATGTCTTCATGGACGCTGCTGACGTTCAACCACTCACGCTTTGCGTCCGTAACCGTGTGCTTCGTGATCTGCAAGATTGCGTTTCGGTATGGGATTCCGCGTAAAGTGGAGAACTCCAATCGAAAGCACAAGAAGCGGGACGAGGTCCTGCAGTCACTGCTGGAGCTCACCACGGAGGTGTATGCGCTGACGTTGCTGACAATCTTGTGGTCCTAGCTGAATATTGGCATCTGAATATCGAACGGTATTTACCACTGTTCAAACAACCGCAGATGCGATATCACACCACAAAGCCACAGGGGGGGCTACTACCCTTTCGATTCTCATTTACCAATCTATTTATTGGAGCGGTGGTGATGTGGCTACTGGGGTTCTTGTTGAGTCGCATTCATATGATGCACCATGCATATAACGTGCTGCTACAGAAGCAGGAGGACGAGCGATGGTTGTTGACGCAGTGCAAGAACGACACTTTCTACCACAACCTCAAACAACACTCCAAACTATGCGACGACGCCGTCGCGCGCCAGCACGACATCCTAATCCTGGCGGCGTTGAGAGAGACGATTGACAAGACGTATTTCTGTGGGTATGACCCGTGTTCTGATTTTTTGGATAGCCTCCTCACGTGGGTGCTGGGGCGGGGGCTGATTACCTGTTTGGTGTTAGGTGGAGTGCTCTTGACACTACCAACCATCTTCTTTCCTCTCCTCCGCCAGTACATGAACGTCATGGCCGACCAGCGCGTGCAGCAGCTCTACAACATGCCTTTTGGGGCCGCGCATTACATCGAGTGCCATCCATGGACGGACTTACAGCAGCAACCGCCGCGTAAGGCGTTTGATAAGTGGGAATAAGAAGAAAATATCACAAAATTTACTGTTATTTCTCTATATAAGTGTGAATGATTGATTCACATCATGACTGATAATTCAATGAGGCTAAAGTTCCTGAGCGAGGATTACACAAACATTGCAACATTGAGTTCAGGTCTTAGTAGGAAACTTGAAGCGTTATCAGAATTCATAGATGATTCAAGAGATATTGACGCGTACCAACAAATATTCAATAAGAATACTGAACAAATTTTCTCTTTGTTAGAAACAACAAGAAAGAACTTAATGGATTTCAAACTTGCAATTGGCTTCAAACAAAACAAAGCAGCTGCAAACCCAGGTTACAGTAATAATCCATATGAAATTGAGATATAAATGGGGACCGAGATTTGAGAAACAATGTGAATCGTTGTGGTTTTGAGTGGGTTTGAAATTTGACCGGTACGTAGCCAAAATCAGGTAAGTTCAAAAAGGAGGCTGGAAACAATGCGAACTGTTGCGTTTTGAAAAGTGAGTGAACCCCTGTCTCGGAAAGTAAGAAACCGAGTGTGATAAATACGTGTCCCATCCCGACGGGCCCCACAATCACCATGGGCTGGAAGCACCGCTCGTCTGCGGGTCCCAAGATTGACAAGGAGCTGGCAAAGTTTCTGTTTGAGTGGATTGAGAAGAACCCCACGAGGTCGCTGGTGGATTTTGAGAAGCTGTGTAAGGATTATAATTTGGAGCAGTCGGGCTACCAGATACAAAAGTGGTTTGGGAACCATCGGCTTCGGAAGGTGACTGCGGAGAAGCAACGGGAGTACGAGCAGAACCGAATGCAAAACATGACACCAGAGAAAAAGAAGTTGCGGTACAAGCGGCAGGAGAAGTGGAAGAAGTCGAAGATTGCACAAAAAGAGTTGCAGGTTATAGTGAAGCACAACGATGAGGTGGAAGCTATCACAGAGCAGTCACAGGAGGTCAAGTGTATTCCCGATATGACCAACGACTACACCAGCGACATGTTTGTGACGGCAACGGACGTGGAGTTGTCGGAGGCGGCGCTGGAGGGCTGTGAGTGGCGGGACGTGTATTTGAAGGAGGGGGAGGATGTGTGGCAGGCGTTTGAGTGGGGGCTGTGAGGTCATATCTCTCTTTATAAATATAGAACGCGTTACAGGTCAATCCCTCTTTCGTCCGCAATCACCAGAAACCCCACCCACGGCAGCGCGCAGCCTGCAATGTAGAGGAAGATGCGCAGCCACTTTTGGTTGATTTGGGTGGCGGTGTGATCCACAGTGCGGTACATGCAGTTGTCGTCCTGCAAGCGGAAGAGCACGTAGAGGTTGTAGCCCAGAATGATTAGGAGAGAGGCAACGAGAATGTACTCGGTGACGATGGCGGGCTCGGAGTCCTGGTTCACGAAGAAGAAAGCAAAGAAGATGGTAAATGTCATAGTGGCTACAATCAAAAGCAGGTAACTCCCACGGCGGATGAGCTGTGGGATGGTGTAGAACGAGAACCATTTGTCCGGACCTTCTTCACCATGCACCGCAGCGTAGTGGTATAGAGTCAGACCCTGCGTGACGAGGAAGCCACCGAAGAAGAGCGCGACGCCGTAGGCGTGGAGGTACCACTCCTTGTACTCATCCTGTGGTAAGGATGCCGTGGCGTCCTCGTGGTCGTACGTGACCAAGCACGTGTACCCAAACGACGACGCAAACACAGCCAGTTTGAAGGAGAGACGGGAGAGCTCCAAACGATCAGGCTGGTGTTGCAGATGTTTCTCCGCCGCGCAGCAGTACGTGTAGTAGAATACGGCATAGAGGATGGGTAAGAAGAACACGGAGAGCAAGGGGAGGACTTGCCCCCATTCGTGTGTGTGGTTGCACCGCATAATGTGCTCGCTCACAAACTTGACGCCCCCCACGTCCGTGTAGTTCCACTGCCGCGCGGGCTCAATGTCGCATACAGATGGGAGAAACATGAGGCTAAACGTGAGAATGTAAGGGAGGAGAGACACCAGTAACACGGTGTTCCAAACACACGTCATTGCTGGTGGTTGAATTGAACCGTAAATACACTGGGATTGCGCATGTGATTACAAGACGTCGCTGACAGACACGAGGGGCATGAGGTTGATGATGCCGTTGTTGCGGTTGAAGCCCAGTTGTTCGGTCGTGGCGTAAAAGTTCTCGTCGGGGAAGAGGAGGATATCGTTTTCCTCCGTGTCGGTGTTCTTGAGTGAGATTGTGCTATGGAAAACACTGGCTGGGAATCGCCGGTGGTAGCGCACGGTCTTGGTGGGGAAACAGGCCGTGGATTGGATACTGTGGAAGGTGCCCCCGTACTCGTTGGTGTCGGAGTTCTCGTCTGGGCCTTTGAAAAGATAGTATCCCTCGTGTGAAAGCATATCAAATAAAATACCATTTGTGGACTGGTTGGTGATACACGCGTTGCTGGTGAGTACGAATTGATTGTGGATCTTGTCCATGAAAATGTCGTTGTTGAACGTGACCGTGGTGGGGAGGATCATTTGTTTGGTTCCGGTGGGGTCGTTGCCGTCCACGGTGCAGAGCACTTTGAGACCACAGATGCTCGCGACCTGAGCCGCAATGCGGTTGTGGTTGCGGAGGGTGGCCTGTCGAAGCCAGTTGATTTCCTCAGACTCGGCGAGTTGCTCGCAGGTGGCCTGGGCGCCGCAGTCCTGCCACGTGTTGTAGAACTCCTCACAGATACGCTTGATATGACCCGAGACAATGATGAACACGCGGTTCTGTCTCGTCTCCTCCCGGTACGAGCGGAAAAACGCGTGGTAGATGCCCACGCGCCCGGGAAAGCTCTCCTTCCACTCCCTGCTGTCGGGGTTGGTGTACGTACGCGTTTCGTCCTCTTCCAGGTCCTCCGGCATGCACGCAAAGTGGGCGTCCAGATGGAGGTTGTCGGTCAAGAGCTTCTGATACTTGTGAAGAGCTTCGGAGATCTGGTCCTTGTTGGCCACGATACGGATGACGTCTGCGTTGAGCACATCACAGTCTCCGTTGTCGTCGTCGGGCAGCTCGCACTCGTACAGGCACGTAGCGTCAATCACGTTCCGGCTCAGCGGCACCGCGTTCATTGCGTCCTGGGGGCTTGCTGTGAACTTGAAACCTTGTAACTCGCCGTCGGGATTGATGCAGTGGTTTGGCATCATTTCCAGTGCTGTATGTTTGGAGAGACTCAGAATGTTATCGGCCGCGTCCTTTTCTTCGAGGCTGAGATCTGTGAGCGCGTGCGTCGTGTTGAGGTTGTCGTTTTGAGTAAGGGGGGTGCTTTCTTCAAATTTCATGCTCATGAACTGCATGGTTGAGGTATTTTGATCTTGTCTTAAATTACAGGGATCTAGTGTTTTGCTAAACCGTACACGTGTGTCCAGAAATTATCCCTCTTTTTTGAAAAAAGACTCTTATAACAACGTAACTACTACAACTCCCCATCAATGACCATCGACAGTGGCTGGACCAAAATCATCAAAACCAATGTCCCCGTAGCGTTCTCGAGCACGCTCGAGGCCGGCAAATGGCAGAACAAGCCCGGGACCGTGTTCATCGACGGGCAGATCAAGATGATGAAGGCGGAGGCGATCAAGACGTGGGCGCTGTTTGTGAAGGTGCAGTTCATCAATACGATCCACGCGGCGTTTCAGACCGGAGCGACGGTCGTGGTGCTGGGGTTCGATAATTACGCTCATGTGCCGACGTGCAAGGCGATGACGCAGCGCAAGCGCTCGCGGGCGGTGCCAAACATGGAGTTTCTGGCCGGACAGGAGCTGCCGCCGGTGCCCCCCGATGACTGGAACTCAGCCATGCGAAATCGCTCGTTCAAGGCCAAGGTGATGCAGTTGATTTCCAGGAACGTCCATCATAGTTTCCAGGATCTCAAGGACAAGACGGTGATCATTGACTTCCAGGACGAGCCTGAGGTGGTTGGGATGCCGATCACTCTCCCCCCAGTGATGCAGATGCCACAAATCGAGACGGCGCGGCGCGGTGAATGCGATATCAAAGCGTTTTCGTGGAGCAAGGAAGGCGAGACGCTGCTAATCGAGTCCACGGACGGGGACTTTATCCCGATCGCACTGGTGCATGTGGAGGACGCGGAGCGGCAGGGCAAACCCGTATCGGTGATCCTCCATCGCATGAAAACCAACGTGACACCTGCCAAACGCAAACGAGAGGGTGGATTCAAGCGCGAGTACGAGTACATTGGCATGCAGCCGATCCTGGAGTGGGTGCGGCGCCAGTTTCCCAAGGCCACCTCTCCAGCCCGTGCATTTGCTAGTCTCGTGGCCACCACGGGGTGCGATTTCTGCATGAATCTCCCTCAGATTGGGCCCTCGACGCTGTGGAAGAACGTGGCGCTGGTGAAGCACATCGACACCACCACGGCGGTGGGAATGATGACGGCGCTGCTGACGCTGTATATCAAGCAGTTTAGGACAAGCGCGCCGAGCACGCAGGAGGTCAAGGCGTCCGCGGCCAATGTCTTGCCTACGTCAAAAACGCCTCTCTCACAAACGGCTTACGCCCAGCTCTTTGAGCACGTGCAGGAGAGCCACCGCGTCGGGCAGCGCATCAAGGACAACATGTTCCACGCCAAGCGCATGCTCGCCCACGTGAAAAACACCATGTGGACACTGCAATACTGGACAGATCTGCACGAGTTCCAGGATCCCCTCGAGGGGGATTTTGGATTTGTGCGACACAAGCAGATTGTCATTTTTGATGGAACTAATGAATGATATTCAGTATTAAAGATGTTGAGCACACTGTCAAGATGGTGAAGACACAGTATCTTTTTCTCACCGAAGCGTTGCTGGTCGTCATCGCTCTCGTGACGGGATATGTCCTCAATGCACGAGGGGATTTTGATTATATGCCCGCTCATATCAACACGTACTCCGTGAAACCGGTGTATGATTACAAGTCAGGGTTGCCTGTGGACGTGGACGCGGACACTCTCTTCCCTTCGGGTGGTGCCGATTCGGCGGCTTTGAGCGCCTACAAGGGCCTCACGGCCGTGCAGGTGCTCAAGTACACCCTCGGCTGCTACGGCGATGACATCACGCCAAACGACGCGTTCCTAGCCCTGACTGCCCAGCAGAAGTACGAGGCTCTCTCCCAGGCTCAGTTCAACGCCGGTGGCTACATGCCCATCTCCACGTGCATGTGCATCGACTCAATGTACGCCCTGTCGCGCAAGCGTGAGGCCGCGGATACCACCGCTGCAACCACGGCTAAGGGCCACATTGACACCAAGCTCGGTGCGACGGCCGCCGACGCCGTGGCTCTGTATGCGGGTGGCCTCGAGACCTTTGCGGACTACATCTACACGGCCAACATGGTTGCTTTCAACGTGGATGACACCATGTTGGCCACCGAGGCCAAGCAGAAGGCGTACTTGCTCAACTCTACGCTCTCGTGCGTGCGCTATGGCAAGCCCCAGTACACCGAGCACTACGACGGTATGGTCAGCGTCAAGCGCTTTATTTTGATTGCGCAGTCGTTTATCCTGCTCGGTGCGCTCACGATGTGGGGGGCGGCTGGGTCTAGGAATGCAAATTCTGGTAAGAAAGTGATGTCAGAAATGACTGGATATTACTATGCAATCACTGTTGCGGTCGTCAAAATCATGCTCTTTATTGCAAGCATTGTTTTCCTGTCTCAGATTGCCGCAGACGATCAGCACACTGTCCATGACAACACCAAGTACACGGGCTTCCGCGCTGAGGGTTACACTACAGACTACTTCCTTGTGAACTGCATGTACATCATCTGCTGGGTTATGTTTGTCGTAAACGCTGCGTTCTTTGTACTTGAGGCTTACAGTGTTGCGTTTGGTGCAAATAAGCCGTCGGTTGTTTTGAACTGGTTGATCAGACGCGAAGCCGCCTCCCAAATCGCCGTGCGCGTCGTCGTCGACCTTACCGTCATCGTCGGCTTCACTATCTTTGGTATCTGTGTGCTGCTGCAGGCGGGTGTGAGACCACGACGAGCGTGGGCACGGGTGCGTTTATCCTGTTCACGATCGGCGTGCTGCAGCACTTTTCGAACGTGCTGAAGGTGCTGTTTACGGAGATGTGTGCTAAGACGGCGTCGGTGACTCTTCAGAATCTTTCAACAAGCACAGAAGATTCCACCAACAAAACCCGCAACGTTCTCCAGTTCTTCGGTTACACGCGCCTGCTGCTCTTCGGTGCGATCCTGGGCGGCACGGTGCTGTTCCTGACCTCGGCGCGCGACAGCGTGGTGGCGAACACGATGGTGAACATGATGAACGGCCAGCTCCTCTACTTTGTGATGGCGTACTTCTGGAGCAACGTGGGCTTTGACGTGCTGGCGGAGCTGATCCCGTACATGCACGAGAAGATGAGCACGGACGCGGTGCGGCAGCTGGTGATGGTGGCGTACATCTGCTTCTACAACGTGTATGTGATCTACTATGCGGACCACATGCAGCTCAACGGCAACAACAACTCGCACCACCCTCCTCTGAACGCGTGCAAGGCCGACATGACGTGCTAATGTCTGTGTATATGTGAATGTTTATGATATTTTTTCTGGTCAATGAAAGAAGAAAAACAGTGTTGTGAACTCAGTTTTCTGGTCCGAACCGACCGTGGACGTCCACATGCACACGTCGTCGAGCTTGCGCCATGCAGAGTACCCCGAGGCCTTGATTGAGGCATTGGCCATCGCGCGGTAGTGCAGTTGTTTGGTGAGAAAGCGGTTATCTCGGTGACTGACGTGGGTGGTTGGGGGGTGGATGATGGTGCCGACGTTGCGAAGCGGGTCAACCTTGTCCAGGCACACGACTTGGTCCCCACGCTGGAGAAAGTGCGTGGCGTAATGGGTGCCGTTGTGGCTATCGCGGTGCGGTGCGATGAGAACGTGGATGCTTACGTTGCAGCCGGAGTCCGTGACGTTGTTGCCCTGGAGGGACAGAGCCTGGATCTTGGTTGGGTACACCGTGTCGTGGGCGTGCACGTTGAGGGTGCCGGTGACCGCGCGGTAATCGCTCTTGTCTCCACAGGAGAGGCAGTCGCAGTGCATGACCTGGATCGAGTTGTTATGCACAAAGGGCATGGTAGAGTCGTAGTGGGACTGACTCGGTTTGATGGTCCGGGTGTTGGCGAGGGTGCACTGGACTTCCTCCGCAAAGTGTTGCGAGAGAGGAAGCTGTCGGAGCTGCCGCGACACGTCGGCCGTGGACATGGGCTTGTTAGGTGCTGATAAACGGAACACGACCGACAGTTTACTCTGCTCCAACACATCGTTGGTGGGGGAGGAGATGGTGGTGTAGACCGTCGCAGGACCCAAGGTCATGTGTGACGGGGAAGACTGTATCGTATATAGAAGCACTCCCAATCTTGCAGTCAGGGTTCAGGTTTGATACTGTCCTCGCGCATGGTGCTGACGGTGGTCATGAGCACGGACTTGTCGTCTGGGGTGTTACTGATCTCAATATCGTCAAGGCTGACGTCAATGGTATCGTCGTCGTCGATGACGTCCAATCTCCCCTTTTGACTCTCCTGCCATGCGTGGTAGCGCTGAGCATTAACCACCTTGCCGCGGAGAAAGTACGCCGTCGTGACGTGGTTGATGATGAGGTCGGAGAGCAGACGTACGATAGTGAAATCGACCTGAGTCAGTGCGACGAAGAGACCGATGATACTGACGACGACTGAGTACGTGGTAAAGATCTGGATGATCAATAGGCACATACCCTTGGAGTAAGGTATATACACGGTCTTGTGATCCTGCACGGTATTGGTGATGAACGGCGCGATACTATCACTGGCAAACGCGGCGATGCCTGTGCTGACAAAGGTGTAGATGGTCACCACCCACCATTTTCCCCATGTATCCACGGCGACGCCGAACAATTTAGTGTGGTTGTTTGGACCAAACTGCAGAAACGGTGAGTGGTCCGTCACCATGATCCAGTAGAACGCGGCGGAGGAAACAAACGTCCACACCGCCAGGAGGAGTGTGATAATGCGCCGGTCATTGAATATTTTCTCGCACATTGGTAGTTGGTGTTCAATGTGCGTTATAGTCTTTTGGCCGTTACTGACCGATTATAGTCGTGTCTCGTACACCGTGAGCCTGCTCTCGATGTGACGCAATTGATTGAGGCGGAAGAGAAGAGCTCGCTGCAGGAGTCGATAGAAACGCTCGCTTAGGACATATACCTTCCAGGCATCTACCACCGATTCTGGACTGAGAGTAATAAACATATTTTCAAAAATGTTATGAACCCCTATATTATTTTTTTTTTCTTGAAATGACATTTAATCAGTCTTAGCAACTTTCCCTCCTACCGATCCACACTCCCCATGGTTCCGGAACGAATCATGACCCAGGGCGAGCTCGCCGCCCCTTACGACGGCATCCGCCAATGGAAGATCGTCGACACGCTCGTCACACTGGACAGGCCGCGCTACACGTGGATGACGCACGGGCACCTCATGTGGCGAATTGAGGAGGCGGGGTTTCTCAACGTGCGGGTGTACGGAAAGCAGTGGGCTTGAGGCGATGGTGTGTTGTGTGTATATAAAGGAATTGAATTGCTCGTTACAATGGTCAAGTTTACCAGCAAATACTGCTCATGTGAGACTGGGTATCACAAGACTGGCAAGAAGCCAAATGGACAGAACAACTGTGTCAAAAACACAGCAGGATATCACTCAAAGCACTCAGCTCCCAAACACCGCGAACACCGACACAAGAGAT
>Ga0181574_10004367_pt1 | contig 12283 bp, 10 predicted proteins | sample 101ome_24_FD_145600 | JGI IMG/M metagenome (GOLD analysis project Ga0181574, IMG submission 145600) | Coastal salt marsh microbial communities from the Groves Creek Marsh, Skidaway Island, Georgia - 101410AT metaG (spades assembly) | ecosystem: Environmental > Aquatic > Marine > Intertidal zone... | reverse complement strand
GCGGCGTCCCGGTTGGATCGATGGATTCAAAAGACCAACGGCAACGTTGGACAAGCGGATCTCTTTTCTGGGTGCAGTGACGCCAAGTGACTCTGCGTAGAATGGTCGCTGTTCTTTCATCGATCATTTTGTGAGCTTAGTTGAAAATTGGTGTAGCGAGAAATTGGTCTCGCTCTTGGGCTTCCGCGTAGGAGAGAGCGAGCGCAGGTCTCCTTTAATCAAAGCGATGGTGCTTGTGCGAGCGGCCGGCGCTGTTCAAAAGGCGAGGGGTCTACCAACTGGCAGCCAGGCGCATGAGAGGCGCACGAGCCTCCAGTTAACGCGTAAAGTTCAAAAGGTGTGGCCGGTGAAAACGTTCTTTAGATTGATCAATCCTTGGATGGCTCGTCTCTTGTCGTCGCGACTACACGTTGTGGTTAGCTTTCAGTTGATGCTTCTCGAAGTGAGAGGCCGTAGGTCCGGCGCGCTGTATCGGATTCCTGTCAGTTTCGCTGAGCTCGATGGCGACTTTGTAGCCCTCACGGAGAAATCAAATCTTTGGTGGCGAAACTTGGAAACGGGCGTCTGTGAAGCTTGGATCAAAGGCGTTAAATGCCAATGCCAGGTGGATGTGATTGCAGATGACACCTCATTGGTTTTTCGAGACCTAAAAGCGCTCATTCAGCATAATCCGCTCGACGCACCCTTTGCGGGAGTGGGGCTCAATTGGCGTCTAGAGCCGAACGAGGCAGATTTAGAGGCGGCATCCCGTCGTCATGTGGTGTTGCATCTTAAGCCTGTGGATTGATTCACCGAAGGCCTGCCCAAGCCGCCAAGCGAGCTGACTCATCAGCCTCGCGTACAGACGATGCGTCATCAAAGTGCATGCGATGGGGCGCATCGGGTCGATAGGCTTCCCATGGCGCGTGACCATGAATAAATGCGATCCACCGGTCGTGCATTTCGAAGGCGAGTTCAGTGGGCAGTTCACCAGGGCCGATGAAATCTTTTACCCCTGGAGCATCCAGCGTATTGAATGCAAACGGAATTTCCAGTGCATGGGTCGCACGCAGGTGGCCCTGCCTTGACTCCCAGTCGAATTGATAAACATAGTTCTCTCTCGTGTGTTGCGCCCTAAGCTCGAGAAGCCGCAAGGTTGGGATCTTGAACATGTAGTCGGTGGACATCTCAATGCCAAGTCGCGTGAGATCAAACGTCGGGAACATGTCGGCATAAGCGGCCTGCAGATACCCGGTTGCTCCAAACCCCTCAATCTGGCGATTGAGTCCTGCCTGATCAAGTGTATTCATGATGAACAAGCTGGCTTCATCCTTGTTGGTGCCGATCATGAGGGGCACCTGTGCACCGACCCCCGCGGCGTGGGCGCCGAGGAGCGTTGTGGGTATCACCTCGTTGCCTTCACTTGGATAAAAGGCAGACATCCCAAGGGTCATGGGTTGCTTGGCAAGCCATCGATCTACCACTTGCTGATCTTTTAATAAGTCAGCCGCCCCTCGCGCCTTGAGCGCGCCCACGGAATCTGCCCCGGCGGCAATCAGCAATTGATCCGTGATAGTTGCGGCAGTGTCTTTAGGCATGGTGTGGTGGGCGGCGCCACTTTGAGCTATCGCTCGATGAAATAACCCCTGTGCCCGCTCGGATCCGAGCAGAGTCGAAACTGAAAAGGAGCCAGCGGATTCTCCTGCAATCGTGACGCGGTGAGGGTCTCCCCCGAACGCTCGGATGTTGTCTCGGACCCACTCGAGTGCGGTGATTTGGTCGAGCAGCCCATTTACGCCCGACGTGTTGAGCGATGCATCGAGGTGTGCAAGCTCAGCAAAGCCAAATGCGCCCAAACGATAATTCACGCTGACCGTCACCACATCGCCGCGCAGGGCGAAAGATGTCCCGTTGTACCAAGGGATTGAACTGCGCCCTGTCCGGTAGCCACCGCCGTGAATCCAAACCAGCACGGGGCGGGCTTGGTCATCGGCTGCGGGCGTACAGACATTGAGGGTAAGGCAATCTTCGCTCCACGGCACATCTATTCGATCGGTCATGCCGCCGCTTGCAGTCTGAGGCGCGGCAAGCCCAAATCGAGTGGCATCCTGAATGTCAGACCAAGGCTCAGGAGGCTCGGCGGCCATAAAGCGTCGTTCATCGATGGGCGGCTTGGCATAAGGGATGCCGCAGAAGAGCTGAACGCCAGATTTTGTTTTACCCATGACTGGCCCACATTTGGTCATCACGACGGGGTGCTCGGCTGTTGACATGGTCTAGTCCTTAAACAGTTGGTGGTACCGACGCTAGCAAGGAATAGTGTCTTTGCAAACAATCGGTCCCCAAGAAAGTTCTTAATGATTCTAATTCTGGTATTGCGTTGAATGATTGAGGCGGCAGCGGCGGGAGCTTGCATGGGGGTGGAGTGACAGGATTCACGCTTGGAACGCCCCTGGCCCGCGGCTCGAGCAGGGCTTGGTAGAAGTGTTCGTATGTGGTGGCGTGATGAATTGAAATAGTGTTTGATTTGGTGTTGGGTCTGCGATTAGATAATGACGGGAGTACGGAAGCGAAACCGAACTGTCTTCAGTGTTGGAATACGCGAATAGCCAGGGCGAAACAGCTTAGGCGCGCCACACTGGTTTTCAATAAGGCGATGAACGGCTAGGAGTAGCCGCGGAGTTTTCAGTAAGGGTAGCATCCGAAAAAGAGTCTGGATCTGAAGCCCTATGCAGGTATCAGGGCCAGACGCCACACATGAGCTTTAGCAAATGAAAAGAGAGGTAACGCATGAGATTTGAAGCGCCGACGACGACCAAGGCGGTCACCGCGCTGCTAGCGAGTGAGGCAGGGGTCTCACGGGTGCTGGCAGGGGGTACAGACCTGCTGGTTCGAATGAAAACTGGGCTCATCGAACCTGATTTAGTGGTCGATATCAAAAGAATAGACAGTCTCAAGCAACTGAGTGTGTCGGCCAGTGGTTGCCAAATTGGGTCAGCAGTGCCCGCTGCTGCATTGGGTGAGTCGGACAAGCTTAAGTCATTGTGGCCCGGCGTGGTCGAAGCCGCGAATTTGATTGGATCTGATCAGATCCAAGGTCGATGCACTATTGTGGGCAACCTCTGCAACGCATCCCCTGCGGCCGACAGCGTGCCTGCGCTGATTGCAGCTGGGGCCAAGGCTGTGATTGTGGGTGCCGGTGGTAAGCGTCGAGTGCCAGTTGAAAAGGTCGTGACGGGTCCGGGTCAGATCTCACTTAAGTCCGACGAATTTATCGAAGCTGTCTTGTTGCCAGAGAGAAAAGCCAACTCGGGTGACGCTTATTTGCGTTTCACGCCACGCACCGAAATGGACATCGCGGTTGTCAGTGCCGGTGTGAATCTCACGCTGAGTCGAGGGGTGGTCAAGACGGCGCGTGTGGCGCTGGGCGCAGTCGCACCGACGGCCGTGCTGGTGGCTGCCGCAGCCAAAGCACTGGTGGGCACCAAGCTCGACGATGTGGCGCTGGAAAAAATGGCGAAAGCATGCCGCAAGGCATGTAACCCTATTGACGATAAACGAGGTACGGCAGCGTATCGAACACAGGTAGCAGGCGTCATTGCCAAGCGAGCAGCCATGCTCGCATTTGAGCGTGCAGGAGGAAAACGATGAGTGGTGTAACAGTCTCAACAACCGTGAACGGGGATCCCGTCCAGTACGTGTGTCCGGCAGACGAGAGTCTGCTGGATGTGCTTCGAAACCGCTTGAACATGACGGGCGCCAAGGAAGGATGCGGTACTGGAGACTGTGGTGCTTGCAGTATCACGCTCGACGATCGACTGGTCTGTTCGTGCTTGGTCTTGGGTGCCGAAGCCGAAGGTCGCTCTATCGGAACTGTAGAGGGTCTGTCTGAGGGTGGGCAGTTGCACCCGCTGCAAGAAAAATTCATTGAACATGCCGCGTTTCAGTGCGGAATTTGTACGCCTGGTTTTTTGGTGGCCGCAAAAGCGCTACTTGATCGCAATGCCAACCCATCAGAAGAAGAGATTCGCTACGCATTGGCGGGAAATCTTTGTCGATGCACGGGCTACGACAAGATTGTTCGCGCCGTTCAGGATGCAGCCAAGGTGATGCGACGTAAGAAAAAGTAGCGGGTGAGATCGTGAGCGATTATCAAGCACTTCATGCCGCAAAACGATCTAACAAACGCACAAAACCGGTTAAACATTAGGAAAACGTACTCAGCCTCGTGAGATGAAAGCCAAAGTGCTCAAGGGCTGAGGAAACAAGAGGAAAAACAGCATGCCTTTAGATACAAGTTATACCGATCAACCATTTCATCGAGTAGGGCAGCGCGTCAATCGCCCGGATGGTCTCGATAAGGTGACCGGCCGAGCGAAGTACGGCGCTGACATGAACGCCGCTGGTCAATTAGTTGGCAAGATCTTGCGATCTCCTCACGCCCATGCAGAGATCAAGAAAATTGATACGTCCAAGGCGGAGAAGCTTCCAGGAGTCAAAGCCGTCGTCACCGCAGCAGACTTCCCGGATCTGACTGGGGGTGATCGCGGCATGCTCGATATTCTCGAGAACTGCATGGCGCGTGGTAGAGCGCTCTACGATGGGCATGCGGTTGCTGCGGTTGCCGCTGTGGACGAAGCGACTGCCAGACAAGCGCTAAAACTGATCAAGGTGCAGTACAAAAAGCTGCCGCACGTGACCGATGTCGACGAAGCGATGAAGCCAAAGGCACCTGTGGTTCAAGATTGGATCAGAACACGAGGCGTTAACCCAGCGCCAACGGCGGCATCCAACGTTCATCAGCGCAGCGAATTCGGTCATGGCGATCTGGATGCGGGTTTTGCGGAAGCCGATGTCATCGTCGAGAAGAGCTACAAAACGGAACAAACCCACCAGGGCTATATCGAGCCGCATGCTTGTCTGGCGACCCTCGGTCCGGATGGGGTCGGTGATCTTTGGGTGACGACGCAAGGGCATTTTACGTTCCGTAACGTGTGTGCCAGTTTGCTAGGGCTTGACGTAGCTAAGCTCAAGGTGACGTCTTCTGAAATTGGCGGCGGCTTTGGCGGCAAGACCCACGTCTGGATGGAGCCGGTTGCATTGCAGTTGTCGAGAAAGGCGAACCGGCCGGTCAAGCTGGTGCTATCGCGAGAGGAAACGTTCCGCGCCACGGGGCCGACTTCATCGACCTCAATGGATATCAAAATTGGCGCAACCAAGGATGGGCGAATCACTGCCGCATCGGCTGAGCTTCGCTATCAGTGCGGTGCCTTCCCTGGGATTTGGGGCATGTTAGGCGCCATGACGGCTTGGGCTTGTTATGACCTTAAGAACGTTAAAGCCGTCGGTTACGACGTGCTATGTAATCGTCCGAAAGTGGCAGCTTATCGCGCGCCCTCCGCGCCGATGGCAGCCTTTGGGGTTGAGAGCACGATGGATCTTCTCGCTGCAGAGTTGGGCATGGATGCCCTTGAGTTGCGCATCAAAAATGCAGCAAAAGAAGGAACCCGAGCGTCTTATGGTCCTGTCTATGGACCCATTGGCATTGGGCCGACCCTTGATGCGGTGAAAAACCATCCGCACATGAAGAAGCGATTGGGTAAGAACCAAGGTCGAGGCGTGGCTTGCGGATTCTGGTTTAACTTCGGTGGCCAAACGTGTACAGATTTGAACGTCTCAGTTGATGGCACAGTGAATTTAACTGTGGGCACTGTCGATGTGGGCGGTTCGCGCGCCTCATTGGCCCTGATTGCGGCCGAGGAGTTGGGGATTCCCTACGAGCAGGTGCGTGTCCAGGTAGGCGACACGGCTTCACTGGGGCATAACGACACCACTGAGGGAAGCAGGGGGACCTTCTCATCGGGCATGGCGACTATTTTTGCCGCCAGGAATGCGATCGCTGTTCTGCGGGAGCGGGCGGCGATGATGCTGGATGTGCCTGTCGATCAAGTCGTCTGGGAAGATGGTGCGGCAAGAGCCACGGGAAAGAAGAACAGTAATCTTCCTCAGCTGACCTTGAAGGAAATTGCCGGTAAATCGCCGACCACAGGTGGTCCTATCGCAGGGCACAACGAAGTGGTTGCCGATGGCGCCGGTGTCTCGTTTGCCAGCCATATCTGTGATGTGGAGGTGGACCCAGACACGGGTGCCACGAAGATATTGCGGTACACCGTGGTTCAAGATGCGGGCAAAGCCATCCATCCGGATTATGTTGAAGGCCAGTTCCAAGGCGGTGCAGCGCAAGGCATTGGTTGGGCACTCAATGAGGAATACATCTACGGCGCAGACGGCAAATTGCAAAATCCTGGGTTCTTAGATTACCGAATTCCCGTGTGCTCGGACTTGCCGTTCATTGATACCGAGATCTTGGAAATTCCGAACCCGAACCACCCTTACGGTGTGCGTGGTGTCGGCGAAACCTCAATCGTTCCGCCTTTGGCCGCCATTGGTAACGCGGTTTCCAATGCAGTGGGCGTTCGTATGACGCACGTCCCGATGTCTCCGCCTCGAATTCTGGCGGCATTGGATGGAGCGAAAGACTAAGGGCTGATCACGCACGAAGGGCTCGGAGCCAGGCCAATGAAGGTTGAACTCTCGGGAATCTTGAGGGGCGCCGCTCGCGGTGCCTCCTTCGTTGAGCTTGAGGGCCAGACGATCAAAGCCTTAATGGAGGATTTGTTGCGTCAGTACCCTGATATGGCTGGCCCGATGGACGAAGGGATTGCCGTGGCCATCAATGGCGAGATTTTCAGAGATGGCTGGCAGCAATCCATACCTAAGGATGCTGAAATTTATTTGCTGCCGCGCCTTCAGGGTGGATAGCGCTGACGTTAACGATTCGCGGTTAGCTTAACGTCGAATGCGACCACGGTTCGTTTTGCTTCTTCTTTCAGCGGATGCACGTAGTGCATGTAGTATGGGGGAAACAAAATGACTTGGCCGGCGGTTGGTCGATGGCGTCGGGACGCATCCTGATTGCCTAGCATCATGGCATTTAAATTTGGGTTGATAAATTCTAGGCAGCCTTGAGGCTCTGGCAGGTCGGGAACCTCAACATAGTAGATCCCGGAAATGACGCCGTATTCGGTTGGATGGATATGCGGGGCTTGCCAGTCTCCTGACTCAAGGCACACGACCCAACTGCTCAAAGTCAAAGGCGTAAACAGGGGGTCTACCTGAAGCGCCTCAATCAGATAGGTTTCTATCGCAGGCCAAATGATTTCACCGCGCAGACTCGTAATGCTGGGATGATCCGTATCCAAGTAAGAGACGTCAGGAGAGGATTGAAACCCGCCTTGAGTGGTATTCAAAGGATCATCAGCAGCATTTTTTGAAGCGGCTTTTAAGGCTTCAATCTGATGCAATAGCGATTGATTAAGTGCCTCGAGCCCCTCATGAGTTTGAATAAGGACGGGCGTAGAAAAATGATGCTCAAGTCGTTGATCAAAAGTCACAGTGCGTTCTCCTGATTCAAGATGATGCTAACTGATTCTTACGCCAAGAAAAGAGGTTGGCGGGTACGACAGTCACTTTATGATGATTTTTTTGCCACCGGACCGGCACTCAATGGTGGTTAGAAAACGTAGCGAATCCCGTTACTGAGACGCTTGGGTGACATCAGTAGATAATGTTCGGACCATAAACTGATATTAATGCGGCGCTGAGGGACTGAATAAAAATTAGGATAGAACAAAAAGGGAATGCCCTAGCGAAGCGAATTTTCGTCGAACTAAAACAGGCGATTGTCACCGCAGTGGTTATCATCCTTTACGGTTATTACCGCAGGCGCTACGGTCTAGAGCTCTCCTGAAACCAGAGGAGAATTTTGATCGGATACATATTGCTGATTGTGTGAGGAGAATGAGATGAATCGAAGTACGCCTTTTTGGCCCAAGGTTGAGGGGTACGCCGAGCGCAGTCTGCCGCTCCAATTTCGCGGGATTAACTATCAGAGTTACATCATTGCCCCAGAGGCATCGCTAGGTCCTCGCCCGCTTATTTTGGTGATTCACAATTATCAGGGGCTGAAGGGTTTTGACCTGGATGTCGCGGAGTATATGGCGCGATTGGGGTATGTGGGTATGGCCGTTGACATGTACGGTGAGCATGTCCCGGAAATGCATCGAGAGTTCCCAACTAACCCTGCAGAGATCGAACCTTTTCAGAAGCGTTGTTTTGATGCCATGGTGGATTTAGATCACGATCATGAGCGTTTTCGAGCACTCATGGGCGCATGGATTGATTTGGGGATGAAAGACCCCGCGGTTGATGCCTCAGCGATGCCAGCAGCCATCGGCTATTGTTTCGGCGGGATGGCGGTCATCGAAGCCGTTCGCGGCGGGCTGTCACTTTCGGGTGTTGTATCGTTTCATGGCTTGCTTCAAACGGGTGAAGACCCCAGCGCAGCTCGCTTTGGCGCGATTCGGCCCCCGCTAAAACCTTGCGAAAATTCCTACAACACGAACACCATTATTCGAGTAGAGAATGGCGCAGAAGACCCTCTTGTTGGGGCAGAGAACAAGCAGCGATTTTTCGAGGAAATGGATCAAGCCGGTGTGGACTGGAGCTTTCACGAGCACGCAAAAACGCCTCACGGGTTTGCGCTGCCAGAGCGCATTGGCGCTCCGGGGCATCTTTTTGAACCGGCCGATCGTCGCTCAACGCAAAATATGTTGAGTTTGTTTCGAGAACTGTTTCCAGGCGTTCCACAGCGACCGGTGGAATTTAATGCAGCAGGCACGCGGATCCCCTAGCCACGGTTGGTCGTTCACTCGTTGTTTGCTAACACGCTCCGAACGTGATGGCGAAAGGTCGTCATCACGTTCGGAGACCCTCTGGTTAGAGTTTGTAAGCTAATTTGAGTCCGAGGTTGCGGCCGGGCAGCGGCACTTCGTCTTTAACAAAGGACGTGTGTCTGCGCGCAACATCATCAAGAAGGTTTCTACCAAACAGTGACACGTCCAGTGTTGAAGTCCCAAGGCTGAAGGTGCGTGTCACGCTGAGGTTGAGCATGTTGTAGCCTGCTGTGGCGAGTTCGTTCTCGGCAATGTCGGTTTGAGCATGGACTCGCTGGTAACTTAATCGGGTTGAAAAACTGCTGATGCGACCGGTTAATGAGACCATGTCCCGCGTAGGTGCAATACGCGGCACTCTCGATCCAGAGTCGAGGCGGGCCCTGGTTTGATCTCTTCCATAGGTCATCTCAATTCTGCCCGAGGAAAGATCGAAAGCTGTCCCCAATTCAAACTCATACCCTGTGAACGAAGCGTCTTCTTGCTCGTAAGTCGCCAGAATTAAGCCACCGTGATCGAGTTCATCGTGCGCTGCCTCGTGAGTGGCTTCTTGTTCATCGCGAAGGTAGATGTAATCACTGACGTTGTTGTTAAAAAGCGTCCACGCCCAGAAGAAGGTTGAGCCTTCGTAGGACAGATTGATTTCGGTGTTAAAACCGCGTTCTGAATGAAGACGAGCATCGCCGACTTCGAACCGTTGTGCAGCGAGGTGGGGCCCATTAATAAACATTTCAACCACGGAAGGGGCACGTCCAACTGACGCGAGACCGAGCGAAACAGAAAAATCGCTCCCGAAATCTCGCGACAGGCCGATGGCAAGGCTCGATATCGAGAAATCCACGTCGAATGACTCGATTGCTATCGCCGCTTGCTGCGCTCCTTCTTCATGTGCCTCGTCTTGGTACCCGCCTTCCTCGTGACCCTCGGTATTTGCGACCTGACCTTTTCGGTTCAACCTATCGAAACGCGCGCCCAAATCGAAATGAAACCCCTCTGACCATTCCTGGCTGAAGTAATAACCCATGGTCATTTCTTTTGACTCTGTCGGCAGCATGAACGCCTCTTCTCCGACGATGGCAACGGCTTCCTCTGCGAAGTTCATCACCACTCGATGGGAGGCTGCATCTGAGTCGAGGTTGAATTTCAGGCTGAGCTCACGGGCGTCGTTAGAGAATAAGGTGGGACCTTCCTCCTCAATGAATTCTTCGTCGCTGTGTTCTCCGTCAGCGTGTTGCTCAGTCAGCCTGTACTGGGAATCTTGAAACGAAAAGTTGATTGAGCGAATTGGCCCGAGATCTCGATTGACTTGACCCTCAAGAGACCAGACGCGCGACCGTGTCGCCGAGAAAATACGCTCCTCCCCATGCTCGTCATCGTGATTCAGATCTTCTTCCTGGTCGAGGTCCTCTTCATGAGCGTCCGTATGAACCGGGATGCCGTAAATGCTTTCCTGCTGAGTAAAGGCGCCTCCGACGTATCCCCAGTCACCGGCTTTTGACACACCGATTCGATGATTGTTACGACGCGTATCGCTGTTTTCCAGAACGTTCAGCGCGTGATTATTATCGGGTTCGTCATGCGCATCGCCTGGTTCCTCGTGCATCGATTCATGGTCAATGGCGCTATCTGGGACGTCGTAGGCGTTAAAGTTGCTGTAGCTCCCTTCATAGTGCCAGTTGAGCCCGAGCAAGTGATGCCCGGTAGCGAGTGACAAGGCCTCTCCATCGTTCACGGTTTGGCGTTCGGTAGCTAAATTGAGTGTTGATTCGGTCAAGTTGGTTTGAGCAATCGCTTGATCCACGACGTTGATGATGCCGCCAATTGTGCCGTTGGCAAAAAGAAGCGAACCGGGTCCTCGAACCACTTCAATCTGTTGGGCATTTTCGAGCATGACTTCGTTGATGTGATCGCCGCCTAAGCCAGATATATCACGCGTCACATGACCGTTTTGTAAGACGCGAACACGGTTGCCCGACATGCCTCTGATGACGGGTTGCCCAACGCCGCTGCCGTAGTCTGCGGTGCTGACGCCAAGCAGACCGTCTAAGGTTTCTCCGAGACTGAGCGTGGGCTCACTAGAGAGGCGTTTCTCGTCGACGACATGTAGGGGTGTTGCGCCCGTATCGGCGTTTCGATGCAATAGGGAAGCCTGAACAACAATCTCCTCAATTTCGTTTGCTAATGCTTGGCTGGAAGCGGTGAGTAAGAAGAGACCGTAATTCAGTAGAGCGCCCGGGCGCTTTGCCGGGTCAAAGAGAGTTAATTTCATTGTACTGAGCACTCGCAGCGGCGTTGATCCGACACCGCTTAAAACGAACTGATGACTCTGGGGTGTTAATCAGACGATGGATCAGCGACTAGGCATCCATTGCGCGTGAGCGCTAATCCCAGAGAGTTTCGCAATTTAAGTGTGAGCGGGTGGTGCTCGAGCATGAAAGGGAGCTGAATGAGACCCTTGAGTCGCGCGTTCCGTAAGATCAAGCGCGATGAACGATGGGTAAGGGGCGTCTATCGCGATAGCCGCGGGTACATCATCGCTGGTTAGCGAGCCTGTACTGCAGACCAAACACGATGCGTCAAACGCATCGACATGCTCATGCGTCATGCCACTCGATGTTGCCAATAGGAGGCAGGCGATGAGCGCGAATAAAAGCCTATGTTGCTGGGGCTTGGTCATGGCTGCGATATTAGGAAGTCTATTCACGTACTGTCAACATGGTCATTGACTAGAGGCCGGTCTTGAGGGTTCGATCGGTTCTTGAGTGGCGATGAGCACGGTTTCAAACAAAAAAGGAGTCGGTGATGAATCAAGGCGCGAGTGCATTGCTAGAACGAGATCAGGTTAGACGCTTCATTCAAGCGCACCGATGGGCAACATTGACCGTCCTGCGCCGCAACGGTTCACCGGTCTCTTCGATCGTCGCCTACGCACTCTATGATGGCGCAATCGTGGTGAGCACTCCGGGTTCAACATTTAAGCGCCTGGCGATCACAGCAGACCCGAGGGTCAATCTTTGCATTATGAGTAACGAAGAGCCGTTTGATTTTGTCTCGTTAGAGGCTCACGCTGAGGTGCTGGAGACAGAGATCGCTGCGCCCACCATCAAAGTGTTTGAGAACATTGCATCTCTTGGCTTTGAAACGCCTGACCCTCTAGATGATTGGTTGGCGAGGGACTCGCGAGTGATTCTTCGAATCACGCCGAATCGAGGGCATGCCGTCCTCAGGCGTTTCGAGACAAATGTAGGGTAATTCAGGGACCATAGACCAGAGTCCCCTGTTAAACGAGGATCGACATTTCGGCGTCGGTGGAGAAATCGTTCTGAGCTACCCCACCCCAAACCTAAACACAACACATCAAATCACACTCAACGGATTTAACTGAGCCGGTCTCATTTAGGCCTATCCGATCCCGGTCAGTCTCATTTTTTCGGTCTTCGGGGATTCTGTCCGATAGGCGCCAATGGGCGAGCATCGGGTAGCCAGCCACAAATATCAGCGCTTTCTACAGC
>Ga0181574_10004361_pt1 | contig 12295 bp, 8 predicted proteins | sample 101ome_24_FD_145600 | JGI IMG/M metagenome (GOLD analysis project Ga0181574, IMG submission 145600) | Coastal salt marsh microbial communities from the Groves Creek Marsh, Skidaway Island, Georgia - 101410AT metaG (spades assembly) | ecosystem: Environmental > Aquatic > Marine > Intertidal zone... | reverse complement strand
AGCGCCGCCCAGCGGCAGCAGCGTGATCAGCGCAACCACTCGCAGCCTGACGAACCAGATCGCCTGTCGTTCGCTTCGGCGTGCGAGGTACACGCCGGCCTGCCCGACGACAGCACACGCAAACGCCCCGACCACGATGAGTGAACCAGCCCAGCTGAACTCGCTGTCCGTAGAGATGAACCGCATCCAGACGCGGGCAAACACCCCCCACGACAAGCCTGCGAAGAGCGCAACCAGCAGCACCGCGAACCACGACCGTTGCGCGACATTCAGACGCCGACGTCGGTTCCTCCGCTCGTCGGTGGCGCTGCTTCCCGCGATGTCACACTCGCAGATCCTCCCACACGAAGCGGTGGTCCACCTCGCCTCAGGATGCAGCAGCGCCCGCTCGCTCCCCCGAGAGTGATGGGCCGATCAGCCGCCTTCAGCCATTCGCTTTGCGACGGCTGCTTTCATGTCGTTCACCGGCTGAATCGTTGCGGTCCCCGAGGAAACAATCGGAGCCAACCCGTCGACGAGTGCATCGTAATCGTCGGTTTCCACAACGAAGAAGAACTGGTGACCAGGCGGATCCACCCACGCCCCGAGAACGTCGACACCCTGTGCTTCGAGACTCGGCAGCACCGCGCCGAACGTCGACCCGACAGCCTCAGGAGTGTCGAACGGACACGTCGACTCGTCATGTGAGTGTTGAATATGAAAGATCATCGACCAAACATACCCGCAGAACGGACGTCGATGTGCAGCACTCGTTCGGCGCTGGATGCAACGTCTGGTTCTCCAGGGGCAGGTCGGCTCCCCCGGCGTACAGAACGTCGAGGGCGCTACCGGCGGTCGCCGTCAAACCACGGCGGCGGATCTTCACCGGTGCCGTCAGGTCGATCCGTTGAAGAGGGCGGTTGCGTTCCGGTGGATGCTTTCGGGCTGGGATCCACCGACGGATCACTGGGTGAACCAGCGCCCGGGACAGCGAACACACCACTCGTGAATGGTGCGAGCCGTTGCTCCAACGTGGGTTGAAGATCCTGCGTAGCCCGCTCGGCAAACAACGGCATTATTCGCCCGAGCTCAGCCTCGAGCTCCTCCAGCGTTGGCTCGCGATCTGCGGGGTGGACCACCACGACTCGGGCCTCGAGCGAGCCGTCACCATCCGGTATCCCATTCGTTCCGAGAAGGATCAACTGCGAGAACGAACCTGCAGCATCCCCGTTCGCCGCCGCAGGCGAGCTCTGAATCGCATGCATTCCCGTAACTCGCAACGTGATACTTCTGAAGGGTCTCAGCAAGGGCGGCAGACGCCGAGACAACGTAAACACGTCGGCCGTCAAATCGATACCGGCTCGCTGTGACTGCAACGGTGTTGCTTGCGCCAACTGAACCGCATCTCCCAAGACTCGGCTCGGTCGTCGCCGATCCCCCGCCAGTCTGGCTTGCGCCAACTGCGTCGTATTCGCCCAGACGATCTGTGGTGACCCGGAATCAGCGTTCAGGATCGTGATGTCGGCCCGGCGGGCTTGCAACCGATCGGGTCCAGGAATCTTGATCAGCGAGTTCGTGAAGCGGAACACCCCGAGAGCCAACACGATCGCAATCAACGCACCGACGAGCGTGATCAACAGAGCGGTCTGCAGGGTTGCTCGGGGCACGAGGTCGACCGGAACCGTCAATGCCACGCTCGACTCGTATGCCACGTCTGTCCCCGGGCGAACCCAGGTCAATGTCACAAGCAGCGTGCCACCGGTTTGCAACGTCTCGTTCGCAAGTGGCTCGCGCAACTCGAACTGGAACGCCACCGGTTCATCACCAGGTTCCAAGGTGAACGATTCACCGACCTCGAAGCTCCCGCCACTCGTGGCGAGGACGAACCCGAGATCGTCAAAGGCGCTGTTTTCGATGTCAGCAATGGTGAACGTCACCTTGGTGACATCGGCCTCGGCGGGATACACCGTGCAACTGAGCACCCCCACGAAGGCCTCGGTCGGTACCTCACCGCCACGAAGCCCGAGTTCCTGAAACTCTCCGCTCCCATCGTCGAACTGTTGATCGCCACAATCGAACGACGGACCGTCTGCCTCCCCGGTCACCGTCACGACCGAACCGAGCACGCCTTCCAACGGCACGCTGACAGGTGCGGCGTCACCGCCCGTGACGATGTCGACATACAGCCCAACGGAGTCGACGCTTCCCTCAGATGTTGGGCTGAACGTCAGCGTCGCCGTCGTTCCTCCCGACCAGGAGGCGGCCCATGCTGTTTCCGCAGGGTCGACACCGAACCCGGTGATCAGCCCATCGGTGCCGCGACCGGCGGCTTTCGCCTTTGCAACGAGTGGCAGCCCTGACAGGTCGACTTCGTATTGCACGCTGTCCTGACCAGCTTCTGGGCGCTCGGGCCCGGCAGAAAGCCTTACCGGCACGGTCGTGCTGGTGAGTTCACTCGGCGGTGGATGAGCGATGCAGATCTCCATGGTCTCAGGACCCTCAACCTCGATCTGCCAACCGGCCGAGAACTGCTGCAGCTGAGGTGCGTCGATGGCCTTGTCGTACAGCGTCAGCGCGCGCCGCGCCGAGCCATCGGCAGGTTGCCCGTAGAACGAAAGCGCCGACTCCGGACCGTTCAGATCGTAAATCTGCACTCGGTCGAGAACCAGGCCGTCGGGCAGCGGAGGAGACTCGACGACAAAGACACCTTCTTCGCTGCCAGGAAGCGCCACAGTCGGACAGTCGCCGACGAAGGTGTCGCCGAGGAGTTCGGCCAACAAGACATCGAAGATGTCGTTCAGATCGCCGGCATTGAGCCGGATACCCCCAACCTCAGAACGGTTTTGTGTGAACGGGCGGCATGCGGCGTCCACTTCGTATCCCCGCTCCTCCAGCAGCGCAGCAATTGCTGCTTCCCTGTCACCCGTTGTTCGGTCGTCGAGGATCTCACTACTGCCAGTGACAGCCTGCATCACCGAGAGCGACGCCTCGAGCACGCCGAAGGAGTTGAACTTCTGCTCCCACGTAGTGATGTTCCAGTCGTTGCTGAGAATCACGTAGCTACGGACATTGCCGTCCTGGAACCACTGCGCGAGTCCCTCCTCGGCGCCACACACCGCCTCGAGGAGAGCAGGCGCTTCTTCGGAATCCTCGCCGTCCGGGCCCACATCGAACTGACCATCCGTGAACCAGAGCATCAGCCGGCATTCGGCGGTGCTCTCTTCGAGTTGTTTTCTCGCACCTGACAGACCCGAGAGGTAGTCGGTGTTCGGATCGCTGGTGATGTAGCTACTTTGCGCGTCGACGATTCTCTCTTGCGCAATCGCAATCGGAGACAGCGGCAACAAGACTCGGTGAATCCCTTGCACGCCGAAGCCGACGACGGCCAGTTGAGCTTCCACCTCTTGGTCGGCCAGAGCTCGGAGACGATCACCCACGATGTCGAGTCCGTTGCTCACTTCGGTCGTAGCTGCGTCGCCCATCGAACTCGACTGATCGATCAGCATTACCGCATCGACCCGGTCCCCGGCTCGAAGGCCCTCACAGCCGTCACCTGAAAGCGACTCCTGTGCAGAGGAGCCACTCACTGCACACAGCGGTACCAGCAACATCACCACCATGAAGAGCGAGCTGCGTCGCGCATTGACGTGCCTCAACGTGACCACTCCTTCGCCACGAAGAACACGTTCCAAAGGGCAAAGAACCAGCAGAAGCCGGTCAGTGACGCAGCGAGGCGACTGGCAGGAATGCGCCAGTCGACATAGCGACCTCCTGAGCGCCGCGTTGCTTCCGATGCACGGAACAGCCCGAGAAACAGCGGAGCGCCGACGAGACCAGCCAGGGCAGCGGCGCTATTCATCGCAACTCCACCAACCAGGGCCAGGACCACCTCGACGAGTCCGAGCACACCGAGGACCACGATCCATTTGAGATCAGGTCCGAGGCTTCCTTCACCCCAAAGCCCAGAATCCAACGACGATGACGGCGAAGATCCGTCCCAACTTGAGGTCATAGCGCACCGGTGGTCTAGCACACGCTCCCGGCATCTGTCTGTGCCTGAACACCCGGCGATCTTCGGCCCTGACACCGGCCTGATCCCATGCGAGCCCAGCTGCTCAGCCGTTCCGCCGCTCCAGGATCGCGCGCAGGCCAACGAAGCCGACCGTGAGACCAACAACCCAAACGACAACCGTCGTGAACATGCCCTTACCGTACGCATGAAGCCACAACGTTGCTGCTCTTCGTGGAGGCGTACGAGAACGCAGTCTCGCCAGTTCGGCAGTTCGGCACAGACGTCGGCAAACCGATTCGGACGCGCAGGCGTCACCGTGCGAGCCAGCCGAGGTTGAACGCCGCATGCTCAGTCCCGGCATGCGCGGCGCTTGGCATCATCGAGCGCGCGAGAAGGGCCGGTATCGAAACCTGCACCAGTTCATGAACCACCAGGCCTCGCATGGCATCACCGAAGCGATGAGCGAGACCCGACCCGAGGGTGCACCGCTAGGTTCCGGACCGTCGTGAGGGTGACATGAGGCACATGAGTGTTGCAGTCACGTGCTGGAAGGTCCGGTGAGACGTTGGTGGAGGCGATTCATTCCGCCGATCCAGCGGTCGTAGTCGGCGGTCTTGCGGCGCATGTACTCGAGCACCTCGGGATGGGGCAGGATCAGGAAGCGGTGTCTCACGAACCGGGGGAACTCCACAACACACCAGCAGACCACCCAAACGCTGGAATTACACGAGTTTTTGTTGTGGGCGTTGAGGGACTCGAACCCCCGACCCCCTCCTTGTAAGGGAGGTGCTCTAGCCAACTGAGCTAAACGCCCGAAGCATCGCAGGGTACCGCCAAGCAGACAGCACCGGTGTGCCTACTCCTGCTGTTCGATGCGATGATTGCAGACGTGATCCATCCTCTCGATCCCTGCACCGCCGACGAACTCACCGCAGCGGTCGCTGCACTGCGAGCGTCCGGCACGCTCGGCGACCGCGCGTTTTTCTCTGCCGGGTGGGCCGCCGAGCCGAGCCGGTCTGCTGTTGCTCGATTCGACGCAGGAGAACCGGTCGACCGGATCATTCGGCTGATCGGGCACGATCGCGACCAAGGGCAGAGCTTCGAAGCCGACGTGGCGGTCAACGCTGCGGAGCTCACTGCGTTTCGGTGGATCGAGGACGGTCAAGCTCCGATCTCGATGGACGATGTGATGCAGGTCATCTTCACCCTCGTCGAGCATCCGGACTGGCTCGAAGCGCTCGCCGCAAGAGGCATCACCGACCTCGACAAGGTCCATGTCGAGCCGTGGCTCGCCGGGATCAACCCGCCCCACATGCCGACCGGTCGAGTGATTCGGGCGATCGCCTTTCTGCACGAGCACCCCGAAGACAACTACTACGCCCGCCCGATCGAAGGTCTCACGGCCTACATGGACGCCGACAGCGGCGAGATCATCGTCGAAGACCACGGCATCGTTGCGACCCCGATGGAGGCCGCCGATTACGCCGCCCAGTTCCAAACCGAGTTCCGCGATGACATCAAGCCACTCGACATCGTGCAACCCGACGGACCCAGCTTCGACGTCGACGGTCACCTGATCCGATGGCAGAAATGGAGTATGCGGGTCTCGGTCAACGCCGTCGAAGGCCTCGTCATCCATGACGTCCGCTACCGAGACGGTGAGCGTGAGCGCAAGATTTTTCACCGTATGGGTCTGTCCGACATGGTCGTTCCCTACGGCGACGCGTCACCGCTTCACTTCTGGAAACACGCCTTCGACGCAGGCGAAACGTCACTCGGTCATCAGGCGAACTCGCTCACGCTCGGATGTGACTGCCTCGGCGAGATCGTCTACCTCGATGCGGTGATGTTGCAAAACGACGGCGAAGCCCGCGTCATCGAGAACGCCATCTGCATCCACGAAGAAGACTTCGGGATCCTCTGGAAACACACCAACGTGTTCCAACCCGAACTCCCGCCCGAGGTGCGACGCTCCCGCCGGTTCGTGGTCAGCTGCGTCCACACCGTCGGCAACTACGAGTACGGCTTCTTCTGGTACTTCTACCAAGACGGCACAATCCAACTCGAGGTCAAGTTGACCGGCATCGTCGGCGCCTCGGCGCTGCACGCCGGCACCGATCTCGAGACGTCTCCCCAGGTCGGCCCAAACGTCACCTCACCCATCCACCAGCACCTGTTCTGCGTGCGACTCGATCCGGCCCTCGACAACGGCACCAATACGGTGATCGAAACAAACGTCGAGGTCGACACCGACGGACCGCACCCCTATGGCGCCGGTTTCCGCGCCGTCGCCACACCGCTCACCACCGAACTCCAGGCGAGACGGGTCATCGATCCGGCCACAAGTCGAACCTGGAAGATCGTCAACCAGAACTCGCACAACGCGATGGGTCACCCGGTCGGCTACAAGATCGTGCCCCCGTCCACACCAACCCTCCTCCCGCCCGAAGACTCCCCCGCCGGGCAACGGGGCGGCTTCGCCCGACACAACCTCTGGGTCACGAAGTACGACGAACAGCAGCACTATGCCGGGGCCGGCCCGTTCACGAACCTGCATCCGGGTGGTGGAGTCGGACTGCCCAGCTATGCCTTGGCCGACCGCTCGATCGATGACACCGACATCGTCGTGTGGCACACCTTCGGTGTCACCCATGTCCCGCGACCCGAGGACTGGCCGGTCATGCCGGTCGAGTACGTCGGGTTCACGATGATGCCGTCCGGGTTCTTCGACCAGAACCCTGCCCTCGACGTTCCCCCGAGCGATCACTGCAACAGCTGACCAGACGCGAAGCACTCAGACGATCCGCCCACCCTCGAGGGTGATCACCTCGTCGGCGAGATCGAACGCAAGCTGACGATGTGACACGGCGATGACCGTGCTTCGCCCTTGGGCTCGAAGGCCCGTCCAGAGCTGCAGTTCGGTCGCAACGTCGAGCGCGCTCGAGACGTCATCGATGAGGAGCAATTCGGGCTGGGTGAGCAAACTTCGTGCGGCTGCGACCCGCTGGGCCTGCCCACCTGACAGCCGAAGTCCGCGGGCCCCAACACGCGTATCGATTCGCTCCGGCATCTCGGCGAGATCATCGGCGAGCGTGGTCATCTGCAACACAGCATCGACGTTGTGCCCATCGCGCCCGAGACGGATGTTCGCTGCGATCGACTCGCTGAAGAGCCGCGGAATCTGGGGCAGGTAGGCGGCCTGCGGCGGAACCATCCATGCGGCGACGTCGCTCACCACCTCGTCATTCCACGCCACCGAGCCGGCATCGAGCGGCTCGAGGCCGGCCAGCACCCGCAGCAAGGTCGACTTGCCGGAACCCACGGCGCCGGTGATCACGATGAACCCACCACTCGCAACCGACAGATCGATGTCGCGGACACCGCCGCCGGTCGTGGCGAACACCGAGGTCACGCCGCGAAGGTCGAGGCGCCGAAGCGGGACCCGCGCAGGGTCGGGAGCGCGTTGACGCATCGGTTCACCCGACTCGATCGTGACCTCGGTGGGTTCGACAAGATCGGCCGGTCGGCCCGACGCCACCATCTCACTCATCCGTTCATAGGCCACAGTGGCCTGCTCCCGGGCTGTGATCAGCCGCGATCCGAACCGGGGCACCCGGCCAAGTTGCACCGCATACGCCACGAACAGCGCGATGTCACCGACGCTCAACGTGCCGTTGCGCATCGGGGCGACGAGCACCAGCAGTGTGAGCCCGATGGTGACATCGGCAGTCGATGACGCCATCCCGTCGATCGCTTGCTGCAACACGGTGTCTCGCACGGCGGTATGACGGCGTTGCGTCGTGTGTACCTCGAGGCGACGGATTGCGGCTTCCTCTCTGCCCGCGAGGCGGAACGCCAGCATTCCGGCAAACAGTTCGCCCAGATACGAGTTGACCGTTGCCCCTGCCCGGCGGTCGGCCGCTCGAGCGGCGTAGAGACGTGGGGTGAGGTAGCGGGTGATGACGGTGACAGCGACCAACGGAACCAACGCAATAAGTGCAGCACTGGCATCGATCGTGGCCATGATGACGAGCGCCCCGATGCCGTAAAGCATGATGCCGCCACCATCGAGCCATGAATCCGCCCAGATGACGGTGTCTCGCGTGTCGTCATGGAAGCGAGTGATGGCTTCGGACGGGCTCAGCGGCAACGTCGCAGCTTTGGGACCGCCGCTCGCCGTCTGCGCCTCGAGCATGTTGGTGCGAACCAAGGTGCTGACGCCCACCCACCACCGGATGACATACCAGACCGAGATGGCAAACAAGACCCACGACACCGACTCGGTGAGCCCGAGCAGCACGAGAAGTCGGGTGACAGAACCTGACTGCTCGAGTTCGTCGAACACGAGTTTCAGAAGCCAGCCGGTGAGCAGCGGACTCAGGTAGAAGCTCGTCCAGAACAGCCAGCATTTCGCCCACAACCGGCCCCGGAACACTGCGGTTCGCCACGCGAAGTAGTCGGGTCGGATCCCCGGCTTCATTGGCCCGCCCCCGGATCGAGAAGCGCCGCGTCGACCTCACTGTTCGCCCCGGTTGCGAGGAGTTGGGCGTAGCGACTGTGCGGCGTCGCACGCAGTTCGTGCTGTGAGCCGTATTCGACAACCTGCCCGTGATCGAGAACGACGATCTCGTCCATTCGCTCCACCGTCGAAAGCCGGTGGGCGATCACCAGAGCCGTCCGTCCCTGCACCAACCGATCGATCGCACGGGTGACCCGTTCCTCGGTGACCGGATCGACGCGGGAAGACGCCTCGTCGAGCAGAACCAGATCAGGTTCTCGCAAGAAGAGACGGGTAAGCGCGATGAGCTGCCCCTCCCCCGCCGACAGACCACTCCCCGCCGGACCGAGGACCGTGTCGAGCCCATCGGGCATCGCCTCGACCCAGTCGAGAAGCCCGAGTTCGGTGAGGGCGTTGCGCACCCGGGTATCGGGGATCGTGTCGTCGAACAACACGAGGTTGTCTCGAATCGAGGCGGCGAAGAGATGGACGTCCTGGGACACCACACCGGTGCGAGCGCGGAGGTGCGAGAGCGGCACCGTCGCCGTATCGACCCCTCCCATCAACACCCGACCCACCGTCGGTTCGACCAGACGGAGCAGGATGCGCGCCATGGTTGTCTTGCCGCTACCGGTACGCCCCAGCACACCCAGCGTTCTGCCCGGAGCAAGGTCGATCGACACGCCCTCCAACACCGGTGTGCCGTCTTCCTCGTCGGCGTAGGTGAACGAGACGTCGTCGAACGTCAACGACAGCGCGCCGGGCGGGAACGAGCCAACACCGTTGTCGTGGATCGCCGATCGCTCGGCCATGAGATCGATCGTTCGGGCCATGCCCCCGGCCGCGCGTTGAACGCGCTCGGTCTCATCGGCGAGTTGCCCCAGCGGCTCACGAAGGATCTGGGTGTACTGGAAGATGACATATGCGGTTCCGAGCGTGATCGAACCCTGAGCCAGCAACGCAGCATCGACTGCGAGGATCGCGATTCCGCCAAAGGCAAAGACCGCGTTCGAGGCAACCCAGAACATGACCGCCTGTTTCTCCCGACCGAGCATCGCACGCAGCAATCGCTTGCTCGCCATTTGGAACGTGGCAACCGCATGCGACCCTCCGCCGTTGCCACGGAGGTCGTCGGCACCGGTGAGCCGCTCCTCCACCTCACCCAGCAGCCGCCCCATCGCCGCCTGTTCGCCTGCGGCCTCGTCGACGGACTGGTTGCGCAGCGAATACATCACACCGACAGCAACGCACAGGTAGACCGCGAGTCCGATTCCGATCCGCCAGTCCTGGGTCGCCACCACTGCGACGATGCCGATCAGGGTGACCGCAGCTGCGATCGCCTTGACCGCAAACTGGGCAATGAACTCGCTCAGTGCGGTGACGTCACCGTCGACCCGGCTGACGAGTTCACCAGGGCTCGTCCGTCGGTGGAAACCGAGATCCAGCGAGAGCACATGACGAGTCAGATCGGATCGAAGTTCGTTGGTGACGATCCACGCAAGGTCAGCTGCAGTCCAGGCGACGACAACCGCCATGAGCTGACGAGTGAGACCGATGGCGACATACAGGCCAGCAACGAGCAGCAGCCGGCGCGCCGTTGCGCCGTTGACGGCATCGTCGATGAAGCGGCCGATGAGGAGCGGGCCGGCGAGCGGCAGTGCCCCGGCGATCGCCAACACAGCTGCCATGCCTGCGACCCGAGCCCGATGCGGCACCACCAACCCGATGAGAGCACGCCACGGAGAAGTCACCACGTCGACGACGCTACTGGCGCACGATCATCGCACCGCTGATCAACCCTCGAGGCGGGATACGCGGATCGAGCATCCGCATCGCACTGTCGGCAGCCGTGTTGATGCTGACATAGACGATCACCAGATACGACGTGAGTGCGAGGAGCACCGGCAGGTCACGCTGAATCGATGACTCGAACACCAACTGCCCGAGTCCGCCAATGCCGAAGATGATCTCGATCACGATCGTTCCCGACAGCAACGCCCCGACCGACAGGCCGACAACGTTGAGCAGGCCGAGCGAAGCCGGACGAAGGGCGTGCCGATACAGCACGTAGCGAGCACTCAATCCCTTGGCGTTCGCAGCCGCTATGTAGTCCTCGTCGAGCACTCGGAGCAGATCGGACCGCACCACACGCCCGACCGTGCCGAGTTCAGCCATCGCCAACGACAACGCCGGCATGGCGAGGTGCCGAAGATGAGCTCCAAGATCATCGGTCAGCCGAACCCAGGTTGCAGCCGGGAACCAACCGAGATCGACGGCGAACACTCGGATCATCATGAGCGACGTGATGAACACCGGCACCGACTGACAACCTCCCAACACGCCGTTCACCGCGCCGGCGGCGGGCCTACCGTCATAGCGAGCCGAGGCCATTCCGAGCGGCACGCCGATCAGAAGCGCGAGCCCAAACCCCACCAGCATGAGCTCGAGCGAGATCGGCACCCGCGGCCAGATCAGATCCCAGACGGGCTCACCGTTTCGGGTCGACACCCCGAAGTCACCTCGCAGCGCGTCGAGTACCCAATGGAAGAAGCGGACAACGACCGGCTGATCGAGGTGGTACTCGTCCACAATGTCCCGCTGCCAGGGAACGGCAGTGTTGAACCCGCTCGGGAACAACACCGCCCGAAAACCACCAGGGATCGACATCTCGATGGCGGCGAAGACCAGCGCATTGGCAACCAGCAGGGCACCGATCAGACGGGTACCGAAGCGGAACAGCTCGACCGCCAGCCGCCGCATCAGACTCCGCCTAGGACCGGGGCGGACAGATGAGACAGAACGGGTGACCGGCGGGGTCGGCCATGACCACCAATGGATCGGCAACGTCGTCGGAGCGATCGTCGAGCACGGATGCACCGAGGGCAATCGCCCGCTCGACGTGATGCCGCTGTTGCTCCGGGGTCCGGACGAGAAGATCGAGATGGATCTGCTGGGGAACGTCGCTGCTCGGCCAGGTCGCCTGTGGCAACGACACCACCTGTTGGACTGCGAGTTTGGGAGTGCCAGCCTGATCGTTGATCACAATGAAGTTCGGATCATCGTCGGGACCTTGGCCGGGCCGGTACGGCAGCTCGAGAAACTGCTGCCAGAACGCCGCCAGCGCACGCCCATCCTCGGCATCGAGGCACGGCGCGATCAGTTCAGGGGGTGATTCACTCACAGCCACCCGACCAGCCTGCCGAACACCGGGTGACGATGCCAGTTGCCAGAACGCAAGCCACCGCACCGCTCATCGAAATGTGACCCGTGTCGGGCCTCACCTCCACAGAACGGTCGGGCCACCGCTCATCACCGCATGGTGCAGGGTGAGCGCATCTTCGGCCTCGACCTCGAGGGCAGGTGGTGCGGTGGGTTGGAACCAGCCGACGCCGTCGAGTTCGGGACTCTGCACGCGAATGCCATCGGGATCGACGTCGTCGACAAGCTCGGCACGAAAGATCGCATCGATGCGACGCATGGTGGAGTCGTAGACGATCCACGGATCGCCGATCACGTTGATCGTGATGCCGAGCTCTTCAGCGAACTCGCGAATGACCGCACTGGCCGGATCCTCGCCTCGATCGATCAGCCCGCCTGGGAGCGACCATCCGTTGCGGTACACCGGACTCACCATGAGCCAGCGGCCGTCGTCTCGTTCGAGAATCGCAACGGCACCTGCAGTCCAACTTGGCGCAGCACGACGAATCACGAACCGGCGCACCGATCTCGGAAGGTGCCCGAACGCTTGAAGGAGCCGGCGCCGAATCACCGGGATGGCTGCTGTCGACGGGAGGCGACGAGCTCCT
>Ga0181574_10004360_pt1 | contig 12298 bp, 11 predicted proteins | sample 101ome_24_FD_145600 | JGI IMG/M metagenome (GOLD analysis project Ga0181574, IMG submission 145600) | Coastal salt marsh microbial communities from the Groves Creek Marsh, Skidaway Island, Georgia - 101410AT metaG (spades assembly) | ecosystem: Environmental > Aquatic > Marine > Intertidal zone... | reverse complement strand
TCGGCGTACAGTATGAGGATGTTGGGGCGTTCGGCGAACATCGATGGTATAAATAAGAAAAGGATCAATGTGCTTAGTAAATTTTTCATGTCGTAGTTTTCCAATGAGAAGAAAATGTCCTGATAGGTACCTTGGGGATTCGTTTTAACCGTGGGGTGTATATGGGATATTACATGATTTATGATGGCTCATAAGACCGGGCATGTGGAATCAGCCCCATTTGTAATTTGCCTGTTTGCGAAATCCATCGATGGTCAGGTTCCCGTTGGGCTCCACGGTTAGAATAGCATATCCGTTGTTCGCTTCACCACGGCCTTCGACCATTGCCGTGAGCGTGCAATAGTGAATGCCATTTACTTCCCGATGCTCGTTTTTGTGATTGTGTCCCTGGAATACTGCCATCACCTTGCCGGATTTTTCGAGTACGCCTCTCACTTCAGATGCATTTTTTACGCTGTAGCGCTCAGTGTCGTCCAGGCGCTGATGCACAAACACGACGGTTGGCAGCTTGGTACTCTTGAGGTCGGAGCGGAGCCAGTTCAGCTCTTTGGCTGGGATAGCACAATCTTGCCAGTTAAAGTTGCCTTGATCGTATTCGACCCCATCTTTTCTGAAGCAGGCATCAAGAACGACGACATGGACCCCCTTCGCGTCAAATGAGTAGTAGCTTTTCTCCTGGCCGACCGTTTTGAGGAAATCGGTCTTACTCAAGGTAGCCACGCAGTGATTGCCGAGTACGTAGTTGCGTCGTCCGGGCATTTTTTTGAACTTGCTGTCAATTTCTTGCAGCCATGCCGTTTCGGTGATTGCGTCTTTGGCTTCATCAATCAGGTCGCCGAGCTCCACAACGAAATCGACCTTGGCCGTTTGGAATGATCGCGTAGCTTCCTCGATTTTCTGCAGCGATTCCCGATAATGGCGTGAGCCGCGGGCATCTTTGTCTGCGTAATGGAGGTCTGTAATCATGCCGATGCGTAGTGGAGAGGTTTGTTCAGACACGGCGACTTTCTCGCAGAAAAGGGTTAATACGCTGCCGGCCAGAAAGGCGCGTCGGTTCGTTTGAATGGACGTAGTCATGTTGTTGTATGATTTGGATTCTGTGGTAGCCGAATTTAGTAACGGTCTTTTGTATGGTTCAGGTAGCTTTTCGCCCTCCATATTTTTGCGGGATGGCGCAAGGTTACCTGATTTTTTCTTCTCAACATCCCAGCGATCGTAGAAAAAACGAGGCGAAACCAAAGCTTTTTCTCGCGGTTGGTAATTTTGCGGTGTGTGAGAGGCTTGTCTTGCCGTGATGGGTATTCTCGACATTTAGCTGGAGCATGCTTAATCTTTGGGGATGTGTTCACCGGCAGGGCATAGCATGCTTGGTTTGGCGATTGGCTTGTGGTTCGTCCAGGCTGATGGCCGTAATGTACTCCGCGTAGTCTACGATAAAAAATGGGTCCTTTGCCTGTTTGTTTTTTTGGCGAATGCTCCGGATATCGATTACCTGCCCGGATTGTTGCAGGGCGATCTCAATCGCTATCACCACCTCGTCACCCATAGTGTGACCTGGTCGGTTTTATTCGCAGGAGGGACCTGGTTGTTTTGGCGGGGATGGGATCGGGCCGTCTCAAAGCGGGAGGCCACATTTGTTTTTCTAGCCGTGTTCAGTCATCTGGTGGCGGACGCTCTGACTCAGGATGGTGCACCGCCTTACGGCATTATGGTCTTGTGGCCACTTAGTGTGGAGTATATCCAGGCACCGTTTTGGGTTTTCGGGATGATGGCCAAAAATGATCTGCGTATGCTTTTTCAGTGGTCGAACTTCTTTGTCATGCTTCGCGAAATTGTAGTGGCGATGCCGATTGTGTTGCTCAGCGTATGGTTGCGCCCTTGGTTCCGGTCCTGAAACCCTGTACGGCGGCGATAGATTAAGTCTGAGAAGCATCGATGATCTTATGCGCTTTTAGCGGGGACTATTTGGATTGGCTGAACAGCCAATCCACCAGACCTTCTGTTTTCCATGTGGGTTCCCATGCGTTGTGTCCGATGTTTTTAAACTCGGTATACTTTACGGGGGCACCGGAAGCTTTTAAGGCCTCATACATTTTGCGTGATCCCTTTGCGGGAACTACACGATCCTTTTCTCCATGGAAAATCCAGATGGGCAGATGGCTGATGGACGCTGCTGAATCGGTTGGACCGCTGCCGCAGACGGGTATTGCTGCGGCGAATACCTTGGGATTTCTCGCTATCACATCCCAGGTGCCGTATCCCCCCATGCTGTATCCGCCCACGTAGATACGCGTGTCGTCTATATTGAAATCCTGCTTGGTTTTATCGATCAGCGGGATCAGCAACTCCATAAAAGGGCTGGGTGCTACATCGGGAAGTTTGTACGACCCGTGATTCCAGTTCAACTCAACCCATCGCCCTTTCGGAGGAACCTGTGGAACGAGAATGAAGCAGGGGTGCTTCTCGCGTACGGACTTTGAGGCCAGGGTGTGAATGGACCAAACGTCTTGCTTGAGCGTGCGGAAATTATCGGTTGCCCGAGCGCCGGCTCCGTGTAGGGCAAGGTAAAGAGGGTACGCTTTTTTCGGATTGTAGTTTGGCGGCTTGAACAATCGATAGGGCATGGTCAGCCCGTTGCGTTCGAACGTTCGCGCTTCAGAAAGGGCTGCGAGCTGGTCAGCGGTTTGTCCCAACGTTGTATTCACCATAAACAGGATGCCGAATATAATGGCTCTTAACATGTTACACTCCTGACAAAGGGTGTGGCCCGCGGGCCAACGGTTATTGATCATCAGGGACAGGATATCCCGATGCCGTGAAGTGTACCCACCATTTTACCTGAACGGAAACCTTTTCCATTCCTTTTCCCTGTGGGTAGCTGTCTGGACCGATCAGGATTCTTTGTGTATGAACTTCTGAGTTGCCCGATTGTTTTGCGCTCTGGGATGAGGGTGTAGAGGTGAGCGTCCCACGTATTTCGAAGTTGAGCCGGTACGCGATCAAATACCGAAGACTTTGAGGACAGCGTCAACCAGACCCTCAACGCCACGGCCGAGGATTCCGACAGGTTTACCACCACGGGGCATCTCCTCGTAGACAAATCGGCCGGGAGACCCCGTGAATTGGTCGTTGAATAGCTGCTCTTTGCCGCGGAGGTAAGAAATGAACGTTTCGCAGCGGGTGTTCTTGTACGCCAGGTTGGCACTGAAGCCGAGGGTCGCCCGCTGATTGATGACGCGTGGGCGTCCGGCGTCCGGTTCCTCTGCGCGTACGCCGCGGCAGCCCTTGAGAATGATTTTACATGGGCCGTGAATGGCGAGGTAGCGGAGTTGCAGTGTCAGCCAGGCGTGTATACTGAAAAGTCGCCAGTGCCTGGTGATCGTAATCGGAACGTCTTGGGGCTTGATGACTCCCGCAAGCGAGCGTGGATGTACAACCATGGCGGCCCCCATCGGGATTTCAATCAGTCCGATTTCGCCGAAGGGGTCGTGTTGGGACGAAACCACTACCGTGGTGGATTCGTCGCCATCGGGTTGTACCCGCGTAAGTAAACACATGCCGGAGGCGATGCTGGTAAAGGGAATGCGTGCATTTAGAAAATACTGGGTGCATTTTTTTGCAGGTTGACTGGTACTCTGCAGGAAATCGGCGTGGACAAGTATCTCTTCGCCAGCGGGAATGTCCAGCGGTAGAGAGACGGAAGAGGGGATCGGCGCCGGGATGCCGGGGGCATCCTCTTGGCGAGTGATATGCACGGGTTTTAGTCTGCCGACAAAGGGGGCAACGAGGTAGAACAAGATGATTTTGACCAGCAGGGGAATGCAAATGATGAGGGTAAGGATGCCGAGAGCTTTGGGGAGTTGCTCGATTATTCCCGCGAGGATGCGTTGCTTTGGATCCTGTTGGATTCGCTCGCGCTCCGCGCCGATCAGACTGTTTATCGCTTTTATGTCGGCTTGCTTTTTATTGTGGGTATTACGGAGTTCCGCTTCCTCGGGGGAAATCGCTTTCTCGGCATTCGCTATTGCCTGCAGCTTTAACGTGCGTTCCTTGGCATATTCACCGGCCGGGGATGTTGCGAGGGAGTCGCGGAACTGCTTTTGCATTCTGGATGCGGTAGCCGATTTTAACTTCAGGAGCCGTAGGTTTCCCTCTGCTTTACCAATCTCGAGATATTTTTCACGGTTAAATATAGGGTCCCATGGACGGGTTTTCTGTTTTAAGTGAACAAGGTTGCGTTCGGCCTCCCTTGCTGCGGAACGACTTTCTGCTGCAATGGTATCCAGATCGGATATTTTTTTGATGGCACTTTGTACCTTGGCTTCGGCTTGTTGAATAGATTGCTCGAGGTTGGCGAGTTCGTTGCGGAGCCGACGGATTGTTTCGTCGCGTTCGGATTGCCACTGAGCCTCCCGGTCTGCCATGCGACGTTCGATGACTTGAATCTCGCTCTCAAGATTTTCGCGAAGATTTTCCTTCTGTGCAATCAACGCATCAATTTGTTTCAATTCCTCCCATTCGACCCACAGCCACTTTCCAAGGATGAGTAAGCCGACGATAAGAACAAACAGGCCGGTGAGTTTTAATAGATACTTAACTAGGCTGAGCAGCAGTTTGAACATGGTCCACGTGAAATGTAGCAAAGCGGTACGATGTGTCAATTGGCTGGCATGCGATCACGAGTTAAACCGGGTGGGACTGCGCGACAGTGTCGTGAATAAACGTCGTTAATGTTGACCTGGTGATCGAGTCGGGGGGCTTGATTTGCGGCCATACGCTACCATACGTATGATTTATACCTGTGTTTTCTGGCGTTCAGGCAAGCCCGTACTTTTCGCATTCCTCGAGGGCATAGCGGTCTGTGCAGCCCGCCACGTAGTCACACACTGCGCGATGGAGCCCTTCGTGTTCGATACGGGTACGGGCCTTTTTGCCAAGGTGTTCAGGGTTTGCGACATAATGCTCGAAGAGTTTACGCATCATCTCTACCGCCTCTTCATTCGCGCCGGCGACATCGGGGTGGTAGTACATGTTATCGAAGAGGAACTGTTTATACGGTTTGAGCATGGACTTCATATCGTTGGAAAAATCCATCATGCGCCTCGGTGCAGACATCGCGTCGTATGGTGTCTGAGGTGAAAGTTCGTTTAGATTGAGCTCGGTATGGAGCAATATGTCTTCGATTTGAACAGTGAATAAGCATCGCACAATGGTGGGAATAAGCCGGTCAACGGGGCAGTTGGGGTGTTCTTCGTCGACGCGGGCGGAGGCATGCTGCCAGAGTTCCAGTTTTTCGAGGTCCTCGACACGAAGAAGACCAGACTCAAGGCCGTCCTGAGTATCGTGGGCCATATAGGTAACGTCATCTGCAATATCCGCGATTTGTGCCTCGAACATTTGCCATGGTCCGATGGGGTGTCCATCGAGTTGCAATCCCGGGGTTCGGCTTTCGTGTTTGCGTAAACCTGCGCGGACCTCCCAGGTTAAATTGAGGCCATTGTACTCGGGGTAGTCTTCTTCCAACAGTTCCACCCAGCGCAAGGATTGCTGATTGTGGTCGAAGCCGCCGTGCTCAACCATGAGTTCGTTCAGTGCGCGTTCGCCGCAATGTCCGAATGGACTGTGCCCGATATCGTGGGCGAGGCAGATCGAAGCGGTAAGGTCCTCATTGACCTTGAGTGCGCGCGCCAGCGTTCGTCCGACCGATGCCATCTCGATGGTGTGAGTGAGTCGGGTGCGGTAGTGATCAGCAGTGCCGTTGATAAACACCTGGGTTTTGTATTCAAGTCGACGAAACGATTTGCAGTTCACGATGCGGTCGCGGTCGCGTTGATAGTCGACTCTACGCGAGTGCCTCGCTTCGGGGAATCGACGACCTCGGGACTGCGAACTCTTGGCTGCATAGGGCGCAAGATGCGCTTCCTCGAAATTTTCGCGTTCTATTCTCGATTGGATCAATGTATCTGTGTGTTTTCAAAAAAAGGAAAGAGGCCATTAGCGCGTAGCCTTTATACCCGACATATCACGCAAATTTTATATCACGAAATATCTGACAGGATACCTGAGTCTGTCGCCATATGAATCACGCTAGTGCCCGCTAGCCCGTTCCATCACAGACCATAAGGCTGTAGTCGGGTGAGTCCATAATAAATGGTCTGGATTTCCTTAAGCCACCACAGGCTGTTCTCCGGATTTTAAGCATGCCGAACCGGGTTGGCTGATTGAGGCCGGAAAAGAAGAGGTCGCTCAGTGGGGCCGTCGCTACAATCAAGATGCGGTTTTCTGGATCGAAATGGATACGATATACCTCGTACCGTGTGAGGAGGGTAGCGCGGAAACAATATCAATAGGAGTATTTTCGTCTCGATTGATTACAGGTCGGCAAGAGTAGATGCACTCGGCCTGAGCGGTTCACTGGAATACTTTGTGATATATGCATGGTTTGAAACATCAGCCGTAAATCGTGGGCCTGAAGAGTTCGACGATTCATGTGGCACATGGCAGATCTTGGAATTTGTCTGAACGGTTTCGCCCAGGAAAACCCGTTTTTATCAGCATCATCCATATCCCGCCTTTCTTTGCTCAATCAAAGGACCGTGTGTCGCAATGTCCTGTATAATGCACGATGTGCCGAGTGCTGGCGTTACGCTTTGCAGTTATCGATAAAATGCTGGTAGCATGTTTTCTCTTTGGTCTTCAGATCGAATCCGTACCGGTCTTCGAACAGTGCTTTGAGCAGCGCCCGGGCGGCTTCCCAGTGCTCGGTAAGACCGGCAATGCGTCCGCAACTCTCCCATTGGTACTGACTCCAGTTGTCGTCCCAGGAGATGCGGATCAGGGCCCATTCGAAATCATTGGTTTCCCACGGGAGCAGGTAGTAGTAATCTTCGATTTTCCAGCTGCACCAGTTGTCCACTTCATCATTGATCACTCCCAGCTCGATGGCGGTGTGGGGCAAGGCACCCTGCATGTCCAGAAGGATCTCGAACGAAAAGAGATCCTCCTCCTCGTCCGTTAGTGTCGTCGTGTCCATACAGGGTAATTCGAAATTATCGAAATTGATGGTGAATGCTTTTTTAGTCATAATACGTTCTCCTTATTGCTGATTATTTTGCACCCGTACACAAGTCTGCGGGGAGGCATTTGCCCCGGGGCGTGTCGTCTGATTCCATAAGAATGCGGGGTCGAAAAAATGTGATCCAAGCCCCCAGTGGGTGGTGAAGGGGACTTCAGCAAATTGCCGACGGATCTCAGAGTGCCGGAAGCGTTCCCGGTCTGGCGGGCGTACACTGCCATCAATTTCGAATGCTACGTCGAGGGGAGTATCATGATTGGGTGCGTAAACCAGAGTGACCTTGCACGAGCGTGCGCCCCGCGATACCGTTTCTACAGCAACCTGCCGAGCGGCATAGGCTCCACTCCGATCTATGTGGGTAAGGTCTTTTCCGCTGAGCGCACCACCGCCAATAGGAATGCGCGGACCATAGTAATCCATCGCCAGCTTGCGGCCGGTCTGTCCATTATCCCCGTCGCTTCCTCCTTTGATGAAAGGGCCATTGGGATTAATCAGTAGGCGGACTTCCTCCCATTTAGCGGTCCATCGATGATCCTTTTCCTGCAGAGCCAGGTAGGTTGATTCCAGCGCAGCACAGGCATTGGCGGTCAGACCAGGAGTGGACTTGATTTGTGGTGTTGGAAGCTGAACAGCACCTGTTCGAGGATCCAATTTTCTCCTTCTTCCCGTAGTTGTATGAGCACTTTCCCGTCAGGTCCTTCTCCATAGAGTGCCCCGGTACGCATGGATTGTGTGATCGATTCACGGAGACTGTGTGCGAGAAATTGCTCGGGAGGCAGGTAATGCGTTTTTGCATCGTATCCGGCCCAGCCGATTACGATACTCTGGTCGTTTACGTGCTCCGTCCATGCGCGCGGATCGCGTTGGAGGCGGCATAGGTGATCATCCAGTTGGTACCGTGTAACGTCGATGTGATTGTCGGCGGTGTACCCGATCTCCCGGCCGACTTCGTGAATCAACTCCGTTATCGACCGGTCGAACCGTTGCCGGGTGACAACTGCACCGCTGACCCAGATACGATCCGACCAGGTCGCGACTTCCACCTGGCCGTAGGCTTGCGTATCAAACGTGTAGGCTTCCTGAATGATGCGGTCTGCGATCTGGTCACAGAATTTGTCGGGATGACCGGGTAGTACGGCTTCGGCATGACGGATCATTGATTCTTCTCCGGTAAATGTGGCAACTGCCGGCAGGGAATGCCGGACTCGTCGAGTTTCCGTGTACTTCCGTACCGGGCAATAAGGGCGAAAATAGATTGATGTGCTCCCTGCACTGCTTGAAGCAGCTTCGTATCGCATGGTTCAATATAGCCATCCGTAATCACGATGGCTTTTCCCGGTCGGGTTCGTGCGACGTGTTCGAGCACGCAGTTCATGGCTGTTCCACCCGTAGATTCGGTCTTCAGTATACCTTTTTCAATCACCGCGGGTTTGACCCGATCACTGAAAGCCCAGAATGGCATGCGTATGTAATCGCGTAGACGCTGAAGCAGGGAAATCAATGCGGCCATTTCGCCGTTCATTGAACCGCTTACGTCGAGGTAAATTTGACAGGAACCCTTCCGGGTGCGGGTGGAGTTCTCCCAATGTACGTTCGGGATAATGGGACTCCACAGGGAGTTGATGAAGCCACGCCGGTCGGCGGCATTCAAGATAGGTAACATCACGGTCTGGGGACGATCTTCAAATGCGCGGCCTTGATGGTCGGGTGTTACAAAATCCCGAAGTAGCTTCAGGGTGGTACGTTCCCATGCCCGATGGCGTTCGGCAGAGGCTCGGACCGCTGTATTCGCCAGGTGCGGGGGGATGCCAGCCAGCGCGCCCCGGGGCGACCGAAAGATCCCACTCCCATTCATTTCTCGTAACGTTCGTTCGAGAGCTTGTCTGGTCGTATGGGATAAGCTGTTTGGTTTATGACATGCTTCATGCCCTCCGATAAAATGTCGGTTCGCAGGAAGCTTCCAATTTTGTTGATGGCTTTGCACCTCATTCACGACGTCGAGAACGTCATCGGTGATTACTCTTCCAGTGGCCAGCCCCCATTTTAATTCATGATAATCGCTCCAATAGTCGCTGTAGCGCTGATTGTAGGAGTCCATGCCGGCTTTCGATAGGGGGGCCAATAATCGAGTTAGGCCTCGAGCGTTTTGATAGTACCTCCTGAAGAATGCTCCATACGCTTCACCGCAGGTACGCTGAATAATGTGGTTGATCACCGCGTCCAGCGCAATGTTGAGTGCATGGGTCATCTTCTTATATCGCTCCGTATGATTCAGGACGACATGCAGGAATTCGTGCAGTACCACGGCTTTAACATCCGTTTCAGTAAGAAGATGTTCCGTGATGAATTCGGGATTCACTTTCAGCACCGGGCGTTCTTCGAGGGTAACGGCCAGGGTTGGAACCGCTTCACTGAATTCAATGTGCGAAATCGATAGCAGGGCACTGCAGGCAATTGGATTTTCGTCGATCAGGTCCTTCACAACTAGGAGTAATGTATCTTTATTCATCTTCATCGTAGAAACTCCCGGATTGGTAGAGACGTACCCAGCGTTCCAATCGGTTGGCCGTCCAGATCGTTGGACGAAATGGGTCGTAGAGGTTGGCGGTGCATCTTCCGAGTATCAGCGCAGTACGCAGCGTATCCCGTTCGTTCATGGGTTCCGGGATGAATTTACGGTATTCTTTGCAGGGTTCCATCGCGACGACATGGAGGCGAACCTGAGGCAGGTCGGTAAAGGCCTCAGCTGCTTCATCGGGTGAACAAAATCCGGCCTTATCTAGCAGGGACCAGGCGCGATCAAGTACAGAGGGGAACCCCTCTTTATCGAGCCCGTAGCGACCCTCGAGAGGAAGGTGAATACTAGTGTATTCGCAGCCAAGCAGGGTAGAGTCAATCCTTTGGATATGATGCCGGAAATGAGGGGCGCCGGAATTGTGATAGACCAGTGTCCCGAGTTGTTTCACGCTGGCCTGAAAAAATGCGCTTATGGCCATTGCACAGGGCGTCAGGAGGCCCGGAGATACGAACGTACTTCTGCAATACATTGGTTGAACTCCTCTTCATAGGCGGTGGGGTCTTCAATATCGATTTTTTTGACCAGCAGATGGTTGAACAATTGCTCGGCACGTTCGCGACGTTTGCCACGCCGATTTTTTAGTGCTGCTGACAAGCGTACCCATTCCGGGTTCCCTCTTGTTTGCTTGGAGCGAGGGACGTTCCAGTGCAGCGTCCCGAAAACGTCGACGATCTTCGCCGCGGTACGAGCCAGTTCGTTGATGCCTTCCCGACCAATGGGTAAGCGCCCTTCTAACGCTGCAGGGTAAAGCGCAAAAGCGAATGCCGCCCTGCGGCCAGCGCCGGATTGGCCAAGGCATTGGCTGACCGCGATACTGCCTGTATCTGCATCCGGGACTTCTCGGAGGAGTCGGCGAACCAACTTGGGCAGACTTTGTTCGGTCAGTAATTGGTTCAGCCAAGCTGCTTTGCCGGAGAGGAACGTACTGTCCCAGGCTACGCGGTGGGCTGCCAGTATGTGTTCTGAGGAAAGGTTGGCGCCCCACGCCCGGTGTGGAATGCTCCAGGTGAGAACGTGCTGGAAATCAGATTCGTCGATGTGTCCATTACGCAACGCCATGACGGCATACAAGTTTCGGGTCAGTTGTCGTGCCCGACGGGGAGATATGCGGATGTGAGCATCTCCAAGCAGGGTTGATGCGGCTACCGCATATTGACGGGGTGCCAGAGGAGCACTATCCAGTAAGGATTGATAAGTTTCTCTGGCTTTCTCTAGAAACGCGGCGAGTCCCACTTCGTCCCGGGAGCGCTGGCCTTCCCCTTTTGGATCGGCTATGCGGCTGCGGTCGTGGTCGCTGAGTGCATTCCAGTCCGGAACCTCCAGTAGGAAACCGAAACGGTCAGCAAGCGCCTGGTCGAGTGGTTGCGAACCATCGTAGATTTCATCGAGATCGGCATCGTGATTACAGGGATTCATGGCGGCCCAGCGATAGCGCAGATTGGCCAGGGATAATCCTTGGATTCGACGCTCGTGCACAAGTGAGAATAGGCGGTTCTGGTGCTCCGGTTTGCATCGGCTGATTTCATCAATCAGTACCGACTCTGCCTGCCAGACTGTGGCGGGTGTTTCAAGATAGCGGATGCTGTCCTGTTTCGGTTCGGGATACGGGAAGCCGACAAGGTCGTCGAACGCAATCATACTGGCGTTGTAATGCCGGTGCTCCAGGTCGAGTGCTTCCGAAAGAGAATTGAGAAGGTAGGTTTTTCCGGTTCCTGCTTTACCGATGAGTAACAAAGGATCCTCGGTGACCAATGCCGCAAGAATAATGGATTCTACCTCGTCGTATCCGTATACTCCGAGTTTAGAGAGCAGTTGGGATGTTTCAGACATGTACGTATTCCTTTCCGGTTATCCCGGACATGAAACTGCCATATCCAGGGAGCTTTTTCGTTCCACGCAGAACCGTTCAGCGTGGCGCGTCCTTGGACCACCGTTTGCACTCCCTGTGCCCCGGTTGGCGACCCCACCTCATGAATGACATGACTGGAGTACTCTTTAGACGCTGGCCAGTTTATACAGGCGTAACGAAGGAAAGGCAACAGAGCGATGTGTCATAACGTATTTGGAAGCACAACGGATGCGCGGTAGCTTCGGACCGTATAAAGTCGGTTTTCGACGAGGTGTTTGATGTTTTTTACTCAGCGGTTAGTGAGGTTGGTAATTGTGAGTTTGTGGGGATTGTCTGGCACAGCCATCTCCGTTGACTTAATGCGCGTTACGCCCTTGATTGGATCATGGTGAGGCTATAGGTTCCTGCGCATGTTGGAGAAAACGGTAGAATCAGAGACCATGTTCAAGGGGTTGATCTTTGATGTCGAGCGAATCGATATCGAAATGCCCGATGGGCGTTTGTCGATGCGGGATGTGATACGGCATGCCGGAGCCGTTGGGGTTATTGCCCGAAAACCTGACGGAGGTAAATTCGTGTTTGTTCGTCAGTACCGGAAGGCTATTGAGCAGGTAACGTTGGAGTGTGTGGCCGGCACCCTTGAACCGAACGAGAATCCGATGGTCTGTGCTGCGCGAGAGTTGGCAGAAGAAACGGGATATGAGAGTGGCGAGTTGATACGGCTTGGCCAGTGTTGCCCCTCTCCCGGTTATCTTGATGAGAAGATCGAACTTTATTATACGGAAATCGTAGGAGT